>ERZ795060.2876-NODE-2876-length-16733-cov-4.834632_pt1 | contig 16733 bp, 15 predicted proteins | sample MGYA00375144_ERZ795060 | MGnify/ENA primary metagenome ERZ795060 (study PRJEB30189, sample SAMN05720157) | activated sludge metagenome | isolation source: anaerobic digester from wastewater treatment plant | place: Japan | collected 2015-05-15 ...
CTTGAACTTCACGCGCAAGTGGGAGAGCCCCGTCGTGGAGGTGCGCCTCGACGAGTTCGTGACGAACGCCTTCATGCTGCTCGAGGCGCAGGCGAACAATGCGGGCGTCACCCTCGTGAACGAGGCGGAGCCGGTGACGGCGCGCCTGAAGGCGGACGCGCTCGAGCAGGTGCTCATAAACATCCTCATGAACGCCGTGACGGCGTCTCCCAGAGGCGCCGGCGTGACGGTCAAGGCGGCGCTCAAGGGCGACGGGGTGGAGGTGGCCGTGTCCGACCGGGGGATAGGCATGACCGAGGAGCAGGCCTCGAGGGTCTTCGACCCGCTCTACTCGTCGTGGCCCATGAAGACCGGCATGGGTCTGGGCTTGAGCCTTGCCAGGCAGATCGTGGAGTCCTTGGGCGGCACGATCGAGGTGAGCTCGAAGCTTGCACAGGGGACCACATTCACAGTATGGATACCCCAGGGCGTGGCCGAATGATGGAACAGCGCATCCTCATCGTGGAAGACGATCTCGTTTTCAGGAACTACCTCTACCAGGTCCTGAAGTACGACTACGACGTCAAGGCCGTTCCCGGGCCGCTGGAGGCGCTCCAGGCGCTCGGGCAGGCCCGGTACGCGCTCATGATCACCGACCTGCGCATGCCCGACATGGACGGGAGGGCCCTCGTCGAGAAGGTCCACGCCGAGATCGATCCCGACATCATGATCATCGTGATCACCGCCTTCGAGGACGACTGGCCCATGGACCAGGCCATGGCATCCCACGTGTTCAGGTATCTCCGCAAGGGTGGGTTCCTGCCCAGCGAGCTCAAGCAGGACGTGGACAAGGCCCTGGAGATTCGCGCCTCCATGAAGGGGCTCCAGGCGTCGGGTCAGCCCTCCAGGCGGCCCGAGGCGCAGCCTGGGGGTGACATCACGGCGGAGGAATGCCAGAAGAGGCTCTCCAAGCTCACCGAGGAGGTCAAGGACCTCATCGTCTGGCTGGACGCCGACTGCAGGTGCACCTACGCCAACGCCCAGGCGAGGCGTCTCCTCGGGCCCTTCGTGGAGGGCCCGCTAGAGGGTTCGCCGATACCGTGGGAGAAGTTCGTTCACCCTGAGGACATAGGCGTCCTGGAGCGCGTGCGGGCCCTGGCCGGAGGGGGAGAGTCCCGCCATGAGGGCGAGGTGCGGATCGTGACCGGGCCGGGCGAGGTGAGATGGCTGTCCTACACGGTATTCCTGGAACACGGCCAGGAGGGCCGTCTCTCGGCCGTGGACATCGTGGCCGAGGACGTGACGGACAGGAAGACCGCGGAAGAGGAGCTGAAGAACGCCAACAAGAAGCTCCAGGAGTTCAACGAGCGCCTCTCGGGAGGGGTGAGCAGGAAGATCCGCGAGCTCATGGAGTCGGAGGAGCGGTACAAGCACATCGTCGAAGACTCGGGGGACATCATCTTCTCGCTCGACGCGCAGGCGCGGATCATCTCCATGAACCGCAGGGGCCTCCAGACCCTCGGCCTCGAGCTCGAGCAGGTCAAGGGGATGCACTGCTCCTCGTTCATATCCGACGAGGCGTCCATGCAGCGGCTCGCCGAGATCACGAGGGCCATGGACGCGAACGACCGGCACGGCCCGTTCGACCTGGCCATCGAGACGAGGCAAGGGCGGAGGATCTACAGGGCCGACCTCGTCAGGATAGGCGAGAGGAGCAGGCCGGAGGTCGTCTGCGTGGCCAGGGACATCAGCGACGAGATCGCCAAGGAGAAGCGGCTCACGCTCCTGGCCGCGATCGAGCACTTCAGCCCGGACGCCATCGTGGGGCTCGACACCCAGGGCAGGATCCTCTCCTGGAACACGGGCGCACAGACGATGTTCGAGTGGACCGAGGGCGAGGTCGCGGGCAGGGAGATCTCCATGCTCGTCAAGGACGATGCCAGGCACAGGATACAGGCGGTGCTGCACGAGGTCAGGGAAAAGGGGGTGTTGCGGGACATCGAGGGGGTGTGGCAGACCAGGTCCGGCCGCCTGCTCGACGTCAAGGTGACGGTCAACGCCCTCAAGGACGAGGCACAAGAGGTCTTCGGGTACTCGGCCATCGTGGTGGACCAGACCGAGAAGAAGAAGATGGAAACGGCGCTCATCCAGGCCGAGCGCCTCGCGGCCATGGGGAGGCTCGCCGCGAGCATCGCGCACGAGATCAACAACCCCCTCTACGGCATCAGGAGCTGCCTGAACCACGTGCTGGCAGCGGGCAGGGGGGAGGTTGACCACCAGTTCGTGAGGCTCGCCCTCAAGGAGACGGACAGGATCGCGGAGCTCATCAGGAACATGAAGACGTTCTACCAGCCTCACGACGGGGGCGTGAGCGAGACGGACATCACGGAGCTCCTCAGGGAGGTCTTCATCCTGAACAGGAAGTACCTCGAGGAAAACCTGGTCAAGCTCGTGTTCACGCCGTCGGGGCCGATGGTCGTCGAATGCATCCCCGAACAGATCAAGCAGGTCTTCATCAACATCGTGACCAACGCCGTGGAGGCGATGCCAGACGGCGGGGAGCTCAGGGTCGACTGTGCGAGCGTCGACGACGGCGGGGCCGTCGAGGTCGTGTTCAGGGACACGGGCGTCGGCATCTCGAGGGAGGACCTCCCCCAGATCTTCGACATGTTCTACTCCAAGAAGCCGTCGGTCAAGGGCGTGGGTCTCGGGCTCTCGGTGAGCTACGGGATCGTGAAGCGTCACGGCGGGACCATAGAGGTCGTAAGCGAGCAAGGGAAGGGGACGTCGGTCTCCGTCAGGCTGCCGGTGCACTCGGTTCTCGCCCGCCAGATGAAGCTCGAGCTCGCATGAGATGTCGACGGGAACGAAGTCAGGGTACGTCTCCATCCTCGGCAGGCCGAACGTCGGCAAGTCCACGTTCCTCAACCGCGTGCTCGAGGAGAAGATCTCCATAACGACGAGCAAACCACAGACCACCAGGAACCGCATCCTCGGCATCTACAACGACCCTGACTCGCAGATCGTATTCCTCGACACCCCGGGCATCCACGAACCACACAAGGCGCTGAACCGCTACATGGTGGAGACCGCGCTTGCGACCGTCTCGGACGCGGACGTGGCGCTCGTCATGGCGGATCACCTCGACACGCCGGACAAGCTCTCGGTCGTCGTCGAACCGGTGGCCAGGGCCGCAAAGCCCGCGGTCCTCGCCCTCAACAAGGTGGACCTCATGGACCAAAGCGGCGCCCGGGCGAGGCTCGAGCAGCTCGCAGCCGTCCACCCCTTCGTCCACGCGTGCGCGGTGTCGTCCACGACGGGCACGGGCATCGACGGCCTTCTTTCCGTCGTCAAGTCGCTGCTTCCCGAGGGGCCCAGGTACTTCCCCGAGGACATGATCACGGACTGCCCGGTCAGGTTTCTCTGCGCGGAGCTCATACGGGAGAAGGTGTTCACCGTGACCCGTGAGGAGATACCCTATGCCACGGCGGTCGAGATCGAGCGCTTCGACGAGGGCGCTGACCCGGTGGTCATATCGGCTACGATCCACGTGGAGCGGCCTTCGCAGAAGGCGATCGTGATAGGGGCGAAGGGCTCCATGCTCAAGGAGATAGGCACGCAGGCGCGCAAGGAGATAGAGCGCCTGCTCGGCCGGAGAGTCTTCCTGGAACTCTTCGTGAAGGTCACCAAGGACTGGACGAAGGATCCCAAGAGGATGAGGGACCTGGGGTACCGCTGATGCCGGTAGTGGTCATCGTGGGGAGGCCCAACGCGGGCAAGTCCACGCTCTTCAACGCGCTCATAGGCGAGTGGAAATCCATCGTCGGCCCGAAGCGCGGCATTACGAGGGACCGCATCTTCGGGAGGTGGACCCTGGCGGCAGGGCTCGACGTGGACCTCGTTGACACGGGCGGTTTCGACACGAGGGGCGATATCGACCTCTCCGAGGGCGTGCTGCGTCAGACCATGACGGCCATCGAGGAGGCCCACCTCGTGGTCTGCCTCTTCGACGGGTCCGAACCTCCCACGCCGGACGACAGGGAGCTCGTCGATCTCCTCAGGAAGAAAGGCAAGCCCGCCGTCTACGCCGTGAACAAGGTCGACGACCCGTCGAACGATCTCGCACTCGCGGCCTTCTACGAGCTCGGCATAGACGACCCGGTAGCCGTGTCCGCGCGCAACCGCCTGGGACTGGCGGACCTCGCGGAGGCGGTGAGGCTCTCCCTCGGGGAGGCGACGCCCGCAAGGGCCCACGAGGGACAGGGGCTTCGCGTGGGTATCCTCGGGAGGCCGAACGTGGGCAAGTCGCTCATGCTCAACCGCATCACGGGGAGCGAGAGGGCCTTGGTCTCGCCGGTTGCGGGCACCACCCGCGACAGCGTGGACACGAACGTCGTGCGGGACGGGAAGACCTACACCTTCGTGGACACGGCCGGCATCAGGAGGAGGTCCCGCAGGGAAGACTCCATCGAGTTCGTGAGCGTGACGAGGGCGCTCAGGACGATCGAGCGCTCCGACGTGTGCCTGCTCGTCCTGGATGCGGCGGAGGGCCTCACGGACCAGGACAAGCGCCTCTGCGGCGCGATCCTCGATCGGGGCAGGGCCCTGGGCGTGGTGGTGAACAAGGTGGACCTCGTGGACGAGGGCGGGGTGCGCCTGATCAGGGAATCGTTGCAAAGGGGGCTCTCCTTCATGCCCGGCCTGCCCGTGCTCTTCGTCTCGGCGCTCACAGGCGCGGGACTGGACAGGGTCTATCCCCTCGCGGACGAGCTCTTCGCCAAGGCGACGACGAGGGTGCCCACTGCCCGGCTCAACCGCTTCCTCAAGGACATCACGTCCACGCACTCCGGGCCGATGGTGGGCGGCAAGCAGCTCAAGATCCTCTACATAACCCAGGTCGACGTGGCGCCGCCCAGGTTCCAGGTCGTGGTGAACACGGACGAGGCCGTGCCCAGGACGTACGCGAGGTTTCTCGCAAACTCGCTGAGGAAGGCCTGCGGTCTCGAGGAGGTGCCCGTGGAGATCCGCTTCGTGCCGCGCAGGCACAAGAGACGAGCGGGATGAACGCCCCCGACGAATGCCGCGCGTTCCTCCCCCCGGGATCTGGGGTGGCCGTCGTACGGGACCCGTCGGCGGCCGCCATCGGCGGTTTGGCCGATGCGTGGGTTTCGAGGTGAAACCACGGTGCGGCAGAGTGAAGAACCCGCCGTGACCGTATCCGGTGTACGGGCCGGGCCCACGCGCGGTGGCCACCTCCCGTCCTACCCGCCGAGGGACCATGCCGGAAGGGGTGTTTCGCCCGTTTGCCGACGTGAGACGGGATGCCTTCACCTTCAGCCGTGCCGGCATCGAGGCGTGCGCGCAAGACGGCCCTCGATGAACGGGCCTGCGGCGTGCGGAGAGGAAACCCCGAAGCCCGGTCGAGAGGGCCTTGGGCGCAGATAGAGGGCAGAGAATGGACGTGCGGGGGAATGAGGGCTTGACAGGGAGGTATTTACGTGTTTCTATGCAAAGAAACGCGGACGTGGTGCGCCCCCGGCCGGCAGAGCACCGGCCGATCACATCTGTGCGGTGCGCCGGGCCCGAGATGCCGGGCCTTTCACCCCGCAAGACGTCCGCGAGGCGGTGCCGGCCTGGGTCGAGCGGGCGAGCCTGGTCCATACAGCGGGAAAGGGTCATGAAAAGGGTTCTTCGCATGAGTGGCGATGCACAAAAACTACAGCATGGAGGATGATACATGAAGGTCTTTCTGAGCGAGGAAGAGATTCCCAGGCAATGGTACAACCTGGCCGCCGACCTGCCGACGCCGCTGTTGCCCCCCCTGGGCCCGGACGGCAACCCGGTGAGACCCGAAGACCTCTCCCCTGTCTTCCCGATGAACCTCATAGAGCAGGAGGTGAGCGACAAACGGTGGATAGACATCCCCGAAGAGGTCCTTCAGCTGCTCTACCAGTGGCGGCCGTCGCCGCTCCACAGGGCCGTGTACCTCGAGAAGGCCCTCAAGACCCCTGCCAGGATCTATTACAAGAACGAGGGCGTGTCACCGGCGGGCAGCCACAAGCCCAACACGGCCGTTCCGCAGGCCTGGTACAACAAGCAGTTCGGCATCGAGCGGCTGACCACGGAGACCGGGGCGGGCCAGTGGGGGAGCGCCCTCTCGTACGCATGCGCGCTCGTGGGGTTGAAGTGCAAGGTCTTCATGGTCAGGATCAGCTTCGAACAGAAGCCTTTCCGGAAACTCATGATGAACGTGTGGGGCGCCGAGTGCGTGCCGAGCCCGTCCACTGAGACGAAGACGGGCAGGGATATCCTCGAGCACGACCCGGACACACCGGGCAGCCTGGGGATCGCCATCAGCGAGGCGGTGGAGACGGCGGTCGCGGACACGACGGGAAAGACCAGGTACTCGCTGGGCAGCGTCCTGAACCACGTACTCCTCCACCAGACGATCATAGGGCTCGAGGCGAAGAAGCAGCTCGCCAAGATCGGCGAGAAGAAGGTCGACGTGGTCATCGGGTGCGCGGGCGGCGGGAGCAACTTCGCAGGCCTCTCGTTCCCCTTCGTGCTCGACAAGATCAACGGCGCCCAGATAGACATCATCCCGGTCGAGCCCACCTCGTGCCCGACCCTCACGAGGGCGCCGTTCGCCTACGACCACGGGGATGTGGCCAAGATGACGCCGCTGTTGCCCATGCATTCCCTCGGCCACGAGTTCGTCTCCCCGCCCATCCACGCGGGCGGCCTCAGGTATCACGGCATGGCGCCGCTGGTGAGTGCGGCGGTGGTGGAGGGACTGCTCACGCCCAAGGCCATGAACCAGCTCAAGTGCTACGAGAGCGCCCTGTTCTGGGCACGCACCGAGGGCTTCATCCCCGCCCCGGAGACCTCGCACGCCATCGCGGCCGTCATCGACGAGGCGGTCAAGGCGAGGGAGGAAGGCAAGGAGAAGGTCATCCTCTTCAACTGGAGCGGGCACGGCCTCATGGACCTCAAGGGCTACGAGAGCTACATGGAGGGACGGCTCACGGACTACCCGCTGCCCGAGGAGGATCTCCAGAAGTCCCTGAAGTCCATCGAGAACCTGCCGAAGCCCAAGGTGGCGAAGACCGGGAGATGGTGAGGATCGCGTCCTCTCCGTACGAAGACTTGGAGACCGGGTGCCCGATGCTGGGGCACCCGGTGCCTCTCAGGTACTGCCTCGAGCCGGGGTCCGAGCTCCCGTGCCGGAGGATCGTCTTGTGCTGGCAGGAACGCTTCGACATCGCGGGCCTCCTGAGGGAGGTCCTCACGCCCGAGCAGCTCGAGGAGCTCGAGAAGGCGCCGAAGCAGAAGATCTCCCAGCTCCTCGAGCTGGTGGCAAAGGTGAAGAAGGGGTCTTGACGGTCTTCTCCGCGGGTCCCCTGTCCCCGGCGATGCCCTGTCGCCGTCCATACCCCCGGGCAGGGTTCACCGGACGATCTAGGCCGTGACGCCCACGTTCAGGAGCGGGCCCGGCTCTCGTCCCTTGTCTCGGGGGCTCCTCCTGCGCGCGGATGCGTGCATGCGGACCCCTTCGACGGCATGCAAGGCAGCTCCATGGGGCCGGACCGCCTCGGTCGATTGCGGGGTGGTGTCGCCTCGATGACAAGGCGACACCGCTAGCCGCCGTCTCGTGATCGTCGACCCTCTCAGTAGAGCCTTCTCAAGGCGACGAGGGCGCCCTCCACGGCATCCCTGCCCAGGCCCAGGATGCGCATGCTCTCGTCGATCGGCCTGGGGTCGGGGTTCTCGATCACGAGGCCGGGGAGGAACCTCAGGCTCAGCGTGTCCGCGACGTGGACGAGATGGACCAGTTCTTCATGAGCCGTCGCGTGAGCTGGGTCGTGGTGGAAGAGGATCGCCTCCCTGATGGACGCGGGCAGGCCCCAGGCCTCGGAGAGGTGGAGCCCTGCCAAGTTGTGGTCGATGCCGAAGATGGAACGTTCGAGAGCGCTCGAGTCTTCGCCGTGGGCCTTGAGGACGCGGTAGAACAGGGGTTGGATGCGGGCCATGTACTGGTCGAGCACCACCTTCCCGATGTCGTGGAGCAGCCCGGCGGTATAGGCCGTCCGGGTCGGGACGGGGGCGCCCGCCCTGGCGAGCCCGTCGCAGAGCCTTGCCACCGCGAGCGAGTGGAAGAAAAGCCCCCCGCGCATGAGCGAATACCCGTTCTCAGAACACCCCACGAGGCGTTCGATGTGGGCCGTCATGACGAGCTGCAGGAGGGTCGTGGTGCCCAGGATCGTGACCGCGTCGTCTATGGAATCGACGCGCCTGTGGATGCCCAGGTATGGCGAGTTGCACAGCCTGAGGACGTCGGCGCTGAGCACCTGGTCCTTCTTGATCTCCGAGGCGACGGTCGAGATGTCGGTGTTGTCTTCCGAGAGCATCTCCGAGACCCTGATCGCGATCTGCGGGATGGGCCTGAGGTTCTCGATGGACCTCCCTATCTCCGCTAACGTCGGCAAGGGGGTCTCCTTCCTGGGTCTCGAACGGATCTCGTCGATGATCGGCTCGATCGTGCACGTTGTCCTGTCCATGTCCAGGTTCATGCACAACCCGGCCAGCCCGCCCGCCTCGAGGATCCTCGCATGGACGCCGTTGTCCGCGAGGGTCTCCATGGCCGCTTCCAGCGTCCTGCCCCCGATGTTCATGAACAGGTCTTCCCGGGTGGGACTCTCTCCGAGTGCGCCGCCGGCGACATAGGTCTCGAGCTCGTCCGGCGAGGCCCCGCGCTCTGACAAGGCCTTGAGGAACAAGGGGACCCCGGTCGTGGCGTAGGATGAGAGCTGGGTCTCGGGCACGTCGCAGAGGGGCTTGGGAAGGAGCACGTGGAGCAGGCCCCCCATGTGCCGCCTCCTGTCGATCGCCGCTACACCCACGCAGGAGCCGAGGTACGCCTTCATCAGGCCCGACGAGCCCAGTACCATGCTCCCGCTTGCCACGATCGTGGTACGGGATCTCATGAAACCTTCTCCTTCATGTCCGGGACACACCCCCCCGCCGGACTTCGTCCTGAATCACTAGATCGGACGCCCGACCCACGAAGATGAGGGGGCCGGGCAAACGGGTTTCAGACCTGGACGGGCGCTCCTCATGGACCGACAGGGTCGTCGAAGGTGAGGGGTGGGCGCTCGAGGGTATCGAACCGTCGCATCCCCCAGGGCATCCATGGGTCTTTGCGTGGCGACCCCGAAGGGAGCGTCGAGACGGTGGTCCGTCCATGCCGAGGGCCCGCCTCGTGCGAAAGGCGCGTGATCCCTTTGGCAGGGCGTGCCCACCTGCCTTTCTGCTCGTGCCCGTGGGAGCGGTGGCCCTAGACGCTGCAGCCGACAGGGGGCCTCGGCCCAAAGAGGGCTGGCAAGGAGGCGCCCACGGCAAAGGTAGGGCGGTCGGGCGTCTTCCGGGACGGCGGCGCAGCCCCCGGCCCCTTGGAGGAGGCCGCTGCCCGGTGGCATCGGCTTCAAGACGCGAGGGGGAGGGCCCTCCTGCGCGGAAGTCGGCTCAAGGCGGGTAGGCGCTAGGGGAGTGTTGTCGGCATGCGGGAAGGCGCCCTGCGCGAAAAACGGCCCGAGACCGGCCATGAGGGGTCCTTCGATGCGTCACGGCGCCGGACACCCTGCGTGGTGGCGGGCTCAAGGCCAGGAGTAAAACCCGCCCCTGTTCTCGGTCCGCCTCCGGTAGACCACCACCGTGGGGTTGCTCACGTTCGCGAGACGCTCGACGGCCTTGAGGGCGTCCTCGTAGTACCCGACCTCGTCGACGAGGTGGTGCTGCATGCCGACGGATGCCGTCATGACCCTCCCGTCCGCTATGACCTCCAGGTCGCTTTCGCTCACCGGCCTTCTGTGCCTGACCTTGTCGAGGAAGTCCTCGTGGAACTCGCGCACGATGCCCTCGAGGAGTTCCCTGTCCTCGTCGTTCATGTCCCTGAGGATTGTGCCCGCATCCTTGAGCTTGCCGGAGGTGAGGGTCTGGTTCTTGATGCCGAGCTTGTCCATGAGCCCCTCGAGGCTGATGGAGGGAAGGAGCACGCCCACGTTGCCGACTACCGAGGTCGGCAGGGCCACGATGGAGTCCGCGGCCAGGGCGGCCATGTACGCACCCGAGGTCCCCTGGCCGGTGATGCACGCGACCACGCTCGTGCGGCGCTTCTCCTTGTACTCGAGGATCTCCCTGTAGAGGAGGTTGGACGCCGTTATCCCCCCTCCCGGCGAGTCTATCTTGAGGATGACGCCCTTGATGCGCCTGTCTTTGCCGGCCAGCTCCAGGATCGAGTCCAGGCGCTCGAGCGTGCCCTGCCTGGGCATGAACCCGTCCCTGAACGCGGTGGTCGTGATGGGGCCCAGGATCTCGAGCACGAGCACCTTGTCGGGCCCGCCCTCCCTGATCACCCGTTCCTCGAAGGGCTGCATCTCCACGAGCCTGCCCAGGTCCATGGATATGTAGGCGCAGCCGCCCACGGCCGTGACGAGCACGAAGGCGTACGCGGCCTGCCATGCAACGATACCCTTACGCATCGCGTATCTCCCCCCCAACGGTGATCTCCGGGATGAGCAGGGTGGGCTGGGCGTCGGCCACGGGCACGCCCTGCCCGTCCTTGCCGCAGGTTCCTATGCCGAAACCGAGGTCGCAAGCGACCTTGTCGATCGACGAAAGGATCCTCGGGCCGTTGCCGATCAGGGTGGCCCCGCGCACGGGCTCGGCGATCTGTCCGTTCTCGATGAGGTACCCTTCCGCCACGTTGAACACGAAGTCGCCGGTGACCGTGTTCACCTGCCCGCCGCCCATCTTCTTCACGAACAGCCCACGGTGTACGAGCCTGACGATCTCTTGGGGGTCGAGGGTCCCGGGAGCGATCATGGTGTTGGTCATGCGGGGGATCGGCCTGTGCCTGTACGACTCGCGCCTGGCGTTTCCCGTCAGGGGCAGGCCGTACTTGCGCGAGGTGACGAGGTCCGTCATATACCCTTTCAGCACCCCACCCTCGACGAGGACGGTCCGGCATGTCGGGTTCCCCTCGTCGTCGCATCCCATGCTGCCGCGCACCCCCTCGATGGTGCCGTCGTCGATGACGGTTATGGCCTTGGAGGCCACCTCCTGGCCCAGTTTCCCCGAGTAGACCGACAGCCCCTCGCCTGCGAGGTCGGCCTCGAGGCCGTGGCCGATGGCCTCGTGGATCATCGTGCCCCCGGCCTCGCTCGAGAGCACCACCGGCATGACGCCCGCCGGCGACCTCCTTGCCCTGAGCATGGTGAGGGCCCTGCCGACGGCCCTGCGCGCTATCTCCTCCGGGGGGGTCTCGTCCAGGAGCTCGAACCCCCGGCAGCCGCCCACCGGCTCGTAACCGGTCTCCATGACGGAACCGTCGCTCGCTATGCCCTGCACCACGAAGATGATCGAGTCGCGCCGGTCCTGGGCCACGAAGCCCAGGGAGTTCGCGACGATGACCCGCTTCATGCCGTCGGCGTACATGACGCGGACCTGGACCACGGCTGGGTCCATGCCTCGTGCCGCACTGTCGGCCTCGCGGACCCGGGAGAGCTTCAGGACGGGATCGACGCCCCTGGGGTCGACCTGCATGCGCACGACTGAACCGACGGTGCGCCTGAGGAGGGAGAAGTCCCTCGAGAACTCGCCGGAGCCGACCGCGCGGGCCACGGTGTCGGCGAGCTCGTCGATCGCCGAGGCGTCGTTCGTGCATGCGAACGCGCACTGATCGCCCCTTACCACGCGGATCGAGACGCCGGATTCGTCGGTCGCCAGGTACTTCTCGACGGTGCCGGATTCGCAGACGATGGATGTGCCCAGCCTGTGCTCCACGTAGATCTCGGCGAAGTCTCCACCCTTGGCGAGCGAGCGCCTCAAGATGCGTTCGAAGTCCATATCGTCCATCGTCATCTCCAAGACTTCACCTCCCTGTCCATCTCGCGCCTGATGTCACGCTCCTTGATGGCCTCCTTCTTGCTGTGGCTCCTTTTGCCCTTGGCGAGGCCGAGCTCGACCTTGACACGGTTTCCCTTGAGGTAGAGGCTCAACGGCACGAGGGTGAGCCCCTTCTCCTTGACCTTGACGGAAAGCCTCGATATCTCGCGCCGGTGCAGCAGGAGCTTGCGCGGCCTCATGGGGTCCTGGTTGTGGATGGACGCCTGCACGTAAGGGCTGATGCGGAAGTTGACCAGGAACATCTCGCCGTCCTTCACCTGGGCGTAGCTGTCCTTTATGCTCCCGCCGCCGTTTCTTAACGACTTGACTTCCGGGCCCGCCAGCACGATGCCGGCCTCTAGGGTCTCCAGGATCTCGTAGTCGAACCTCGCAGTGCGGTTTGCGCACAAGACCTTGTGCCCCTGCTGTCCCTTGTCTCCCATGGGCCGGCGTCCTCCCGTCGGAATCAGGCGAGGTCGAACAGGTCGTGGGTGTTCTCCATGATCTCGCGGGTCATGAACTCGTAGATCTCCGAGGCCTTCCTCATCTCGAAGAGGTGTTCCACGATCTTCCGACACTTCTCGATGTTGATCTTCCTGGCCATCTCCTTCACGTGAGAGATGGCGTACGCGTTCGTGGAGAGCGAGTCTATGCCCATGCCCAGAAGGATCGGCGTGTAGATCTCTCGGCCGGCCATCTCCCCGCACATGGACACCTCGATCCCCGCGTTGTGCGCGGCGTCCACCGTGAACTTGATGAGACGGAGGACCGCCGGGTGGAGCGGCTCGTACAGGTAGTTGACGAACTCGTTGCCCCTGTCGATGGCCAGGGAGTATTGGATGAGGTCGTTCGTGCCCAGGCTGAAGAAGTCCACCTCCTTTGCGAGGAGGTCGGCGATCACCGCCGCGGAGGGCACCTCGACCATGATGCCCACGCGGATGTCCTCGTCGAACGGGATGCCCTGGATCTTGAGCTCCCTCTTCGTCTCCTCGAGGATCTCCTTCGCCTGGTGGAGTTCGTCTATGCCCGATATCATGGGGAACATGATGGACGTGTCGCCGTAGTGGCTCGCCCTGAGAATCCCCTTGAGCTGGGTCTTGAATATGCCCGTCTCCTTGAGGCAGAGCCGTATGGCCCTGAGTCCCATGACCGGGTTGCGCTCGCTGAAGATGGTGTTGAGCGCCGAGTAGAACTTGTCCCCGCCGAGGTCGAGCGTCCGTATCACGGTGTTGTAGGGGTGGACCGCCTGCACCACCGACCGGTAGGCCTCGAAGTGGTCTTCTTCCGTGGGGATGTCCTTCCTGACGAGGTACAGAAACTCGGTCCGGTAGAGCCCGATACCCTCGGCGCCGTGGTCCAGGACGGTCTTGACCTCCTCCTTGAATTCGAGGTTCCCCTTGACCACGATCCGCTTCCCGTCTCTCGTGACGGCGGGTTCCTTTGCCTTCTCCTTGAGCTTGATCTCCATGCTCAGGTAGGACCTTGCCCTGTTCTGGTACTCGAGGATCTGCGACTCGGAAGGGTTCACGATGAGCACCCCGGAGATGCCGTCCAGGATGATGGTGTCGCCGGGGTTCACGACGCTCGAGGCGTTCTCGAGCCCGACCACGGCGGGTATCTCGAGGGAATGGGCGATGATGGCCGTGTGAGAGGTCATACCCCCTACGTCGGTGGCGAAGCCGAGGACCATGCCCTTGTTGAGCATGGCCGTGTCCGCGGGGGAGAGGTCGTGGGCCACGATGATGCTGTTGTGTGCGTGGTGGAACGAGCCCGTCTTGCGTCCCGTGAGGTTCCTCATGAGGCGTTCGGCCACGAAGGCCGCATCCGCCACCCTGCTGCGCAGGTAGGCGTCGTCGACGGCATCCATGGCCTTCTCGATCTCCTCGATGGCCCTCTTGAGGGCCCACTCGGCATTGATGAACTCGGTTGCGATGAGCGTCCTCACGCGGTCCACGAGCGCCGGGTCCTTGAGCATGAGGAGGTGGGCCTCGAGGATGAGGACATGCTCCCTGATGACGTTGTGGGCCTCGAGGGCGCTGATCGCCTCGGCCACCTGCTTCTGCGACAGCGCCAGCGCCTCGTCGAAGCGCCTGAGCTCGTCCTCCACGCGGTCTTCGGGGATCTTGAGCTTCGGGTAGCGCTCTATCTTGCGCATGTCGATGACCACGGCCTGACCGATGGCGATGCCCGCGGAAGCGCCCACGCCGTGGAGGATGTGCACCTGACCGTCCGTCATCAGCGTTCCCCGAAACCGTCCTTCACCAGGTTGACGAGGGTCTCGACAGCCAGCTCCTCGTCGCTCCCCTCGGCCCTGATGGTGATCTCCGTGCCCTGGATCCCCGCAATGGTGAGCAGTTCCATGATGCTCTTGCCGTTGACCCTCAGATGGTCCTTGATCACCTCCACCTTCGAGGAGAACTTGGAGGCCTGCTTGGTGAAGAGCGCGGCGGCCCGTGCATGCAGGCCGAGCTTGTTGGTGATCGTGACTCGTCTCTGTCTCATTTCAGCATAGTCCATATCACGGATAGTGTGAAGACTCCATAGATGAACCACAGGATGTCAAGGCGCAGCCACCTGAAAGCCGCGTATGCCGCAAATAGCGCGATGGCGGTCGAGACCGCCGCGAGGAGACCGCCTGATGGGCCGAGAAACGCCTGTGGACCGATGCGGCCCAGCACCGTCATGCCCAGGGTGATCCCCGCGATGAAGGCCATGACGAGGCCCAGGTGGTGCGTCGAGTCCACCGAGATGGTACGGCCAACGACCAAGGCGCCCTCAATGCCGTGTCGGTAGCCTTTGAAAAAGCCCCACGTCATGATCCAGAGGTGAGCGGCGTTGTAGGCTAAAAGGGCCAGGACCATGCCCAGGTAGGCGCCGGACAAGGCGCATGTCACGAGGACCAGGGCGAGGATCGGCTTGAGCTTCGCCCAGAAGAAGGTGTCGCCCAGGGCGGCCAGGCTCCCCGAGAGGGAGGGGATGAACTTCCGGATCTTGTCTTCCTCGCCCTTCTCGTAGAGGTGAAGGCACACGCCTGCCAGCGTGGGTGCCATGTACGGCTGGGTGTTGAAGAAGGTGATGGAACGCCTGACGGCCTCGTCCGCCCTGTCCCCGAGGAGGTGCCTGAGGCCCGGGGCCAGCACGTACGTGAAGCCGATGTTTTGCATGCCCTTGAAGTTCCATGCGGACTGCACCAGCAGCGATCTTGCGAGGATGGAGAGTATCACGCGGCGGGGTAGACGCACGCATAGACATGTAACACAGGCCTCCCCGCACGTCAATTCGGCCCGAGACAGGATCAGGGGTCTCTTCCAGGCCGGGCCCCGGCGGGGGTGGGGACATAGAAGCGGTGGCTCCCCCTCGCGCGGAATGATCGCGGCGGGGCAGGGCCGGGTGACCTGGCTGCACGAGGGAGCCCACCTCGCGCGGGAAGAATGCACGAATGACGTGATCCCCGCCTCGGTGTCGAACCCCCTGGTGCCGGTTGCGGCCTGCACACGCCTTAGAGAGAGCCCGTCCTCCCCCAAGACCCGTGTCCTTCACGAGAAAGGGGCGGCCTGTGAGACTAAGGCGCGCCCTCGATCCGCATGTTCGTGCGGGGTCGAGGGAGAGGACCATGGAACGACGATGGCGGGGGTGCACACCCTGCCCGGGATTTCCTGCGACGTCGTCGAGACCGGTGGGTACGCTCCAAAGAAAGGGAGGGGGCCGTTCGACGGCCCCCTCCCCCTGCTGCATACAGCTGGAGGCGTTGTGTCACTTCACGCGGGACGCAGCAGGCTCCCTGGAGGTGTTCTTGGTCAAGAAACGGTGGGTGATGGCCGCGAAGAAAACCAGCCCAATGGCGACGAAGACCAGTGTCATGATTCCTTTCTCCTTTCAACGAGCACTTCCTGGACGAACCCCCTGAACCCGAGCGCGATACCCAGCACGAGACCGAGGAAGGTGAAGTTCGGCGCCATGTGGGTCAGCTTGTCGAGGTACATGCCCGCGTACAGACCGAGGAAGGTCATGACCACCAGGATGAAGCTCAGGGCGCTCAGCCTCGCGAGTCTCCTCAAGAGCTTTCCAGGAACCCCCTCGCGCCTTGCCTTGGTCATGTGCCGGGCCTCCCGTGCGTGCTTCTTGAACGACGGCGTCCTAGAAGAGCTGTGCGATGAGCTGACGCGCCGGGGCCGAGTTCACGCCGACGAGCGTGACGATGAGCACGAACACGGCGGTTGCCTCTGCCGGGGTCAGCCCGAGCACCCTGTACATGAACCTGATCCCGATGCCGGTGAGGAACAAGCAACCTATCACGATCCAGAGAGCGACCATCTCGTTATCTCCTTCGTTGTCTTGATGACCCTGGTAAGGCAAGGCCCATGCCAACTGAACCCATACATAACCTTTTGAAATAACTGGAGGATAAACCAGGACCTCATCCCGGGGTTGTCATTTTGTCAGCAAGGGGCCCGTGGAGGGCAGCGAGAGTGACAAAGTGACAAAAAGCACCCTCGCAGCGCCTGACGCGTGACATTCTGTCACCTGTCCCGTATGGAACGGTTGTCTGAAGGCCTTCGCGGGTGGACAACGAACGCCCGGCCCAAGACGCTCGATGAGTTCGGGCCCGCATGAGGCAGGGCGACTCGGGCGGACCCCAGGGGGAAGACATCGTCGACCGCCTGGGTCTTTGTCTCCCCTGGCCTGGGCCGAGGCATGCGGGGTGGTCCATCGGGCGGCTGCAGCATGGAGGCCCGCGCACCGAATCGGCTGCACGTTGTCGTGTGCGGGGTTTAAGTAAGCCGTACTCTGCCAGTGTGCGGAGGCGGGCC
>ERZ795060.2880-NODE-2880-length-16720-cov-5.967837_pt1 | contig 16720 bp, 12 predicted proteins | sample MGYA00375144_ERZ795060 | MGnify/ENA primary metagenome ERZ795060 (study PRJEB30189, sample SAMN05720157) | activated sludge metagenome | isolation source: anaerobic digester from wastewater treatment plant | place: Japan | collected 2015-05-15 ...
CTACAGCCCGCTGGCGCGCGGCGTCCTCTCTGGAAAGTATCTCCCTGGGGGCGATCTTCCGCCGGATTCGCGCGCGGCGCGCGGCGATAAGCGCCTGCACGAGACGGAGCTGCGTCAGGAGAGCTTCGAGGTAGCGACCCGCCTCAAAGCACTCGCCAGCGTCAAGGGATGCACGCTCACCCAACTCGCGCTCGCGTGGGTCATGGCCAATCCGATTGTCACCTGCCCCATCCTTGGCCCGCGCACGATGGAGCAGTTTGAGGATAACATCGGCTGCCTGGACGTGACGATCACGCCGGAGGATGAGGCGACCATCGATGCCTTGGTGCCTCGGGGAGAGCACACCGGCTACGGCTTCAACGACCCGCAATACCCGGTGCGTGGCCGGCCCGTGGCGGCGTGAGCCCCGCTATCTGCCAGGCATCACGCGGAATAGGCGGCGACGGCGCGTGCCTGGCACGCCTCGCCCAGCAGCCTGAGAATCTGCTCGCTTGGGATCGGCTTCACGAGGACCGCAGTTGCGCCACTGGTCAGGAGACGGCGCACCTGTTCCTCGGTGGCGTGTGCCGTGAGGATGACCACCCGGGGGGGATCCGGCTCCGCCAGGATCAGGCGGCAGGCATCCTCCCCGCCGATCCCGGGCACGGCGAGGTCCAGGAAGACGATGGCCGGCCGGTAGCACCGGGTGAGGTGGACGGCGCTCATGCCGTCGCTCGCCGTCGTGACCGCGTAGCCCTGGTCAACCAGGAGGTCGCACAGCGTTCCGGTGAAGAGTGGCTCATCATCCGCGAGCAGGACATCCACCGTTCGAGAGGCGCCTGGCGCCCCGGGTTCGGGACTGGCCCTCCACGTCCCCATCTGCATCCTGATGCACCCCCTCCCAGAGAATGCGCTTGCTGGGGCATACCCATTCTCCTGGCAACCCAAACAGTGGAACCCCATCGCGTGTGGCGTAAGCCTGCGCGCGCAAGGACTGCCCCACGCCCGCTCCGGCTGCAAGCCGAGAAGGAGCGCGCGCTGATCCGGCGAACTCTCACACCGGTTGGTGGCGTTCTTCACAGACCGAGCCAGGGGTGACAATCCCCATGCAACCAATCGCCCGTGGAGGATGCACTCGCCCGTAAACTCTCGCGACCTGCCAGGGCCCCCCGCAGGAGCCAATCCGCCCGGAACTGACGGCAATACGATTCCCTGGCAGATCGCCTTGAACTTGGGGACACGCAAAATGAGAGAAGTGGCCTGTGTAAATGGCCAGTTCATGCCTCTCGCCGAGGCGTGCATATCCGTCAATGATCGCGGTTTTCTCTTTGGCGATAGCGTCTATGAGGTCGCTCGCACCTATGAGGGCCGCGTGTGGGCCCTGGATCGCCATCTGGAGCGGCTGCGCCGCAGCCTCGAGGGCATTCAGATTGAGGGCGTCGATCTGAATGCCGTGCGCGCGAACATGCTGGAAGCATACCAACGCTCCGGGTTTGACAACGCGGTGATCTACGTGCAGATCACCCGCGGCGCCGGCCCGCGCTCGCATGTGCCGGACGGCCCGATGAAACCAACCATCCTGATCACCGTCCGGCTCTGCAAAGGCGCCCGTGAGGAGCAGGTTCGCAACGGCGTGGAGGTGATCCTGGTCGATGAGACGCGCTGGGCGCGCAGAGACATCAAGACGACGAACCTGCTGCCCAACATTCTCGCGCTGCAACAGGCGCACGCGCGGGGCGCCCACGAAGCGGTCTTCGTCACGGATGACGGCTGGGTGCACGAGGCATCCCATAGCAATCTCTTCATCGTTTCTGGGGGCGTGGTGCGCACCCCACCGAAAGGCCCGGCGCTCCTGCCCGGAATCACGCGCGACCTCGTCCTGGAATGCGCCCGGCGGGCGGGAATCCCCGCCGAGGAGCTGCCGGTCAGCCGCGAGGCGCTGCTCAGCGCCGATGAGGTCTTCCTCACCGGCACCAGCTCCGAGGTCCTGGGGGTCGTTCAGATCGATGGCCAGCCGGTCGCGTCCGGGACCGTCGGCCCGATCACGCGCCGGCTCCACGCGCTCTATCAGGATCGCGTGGCAGCTGGTGACGACGCCTGACGCGATAGAGTTAGCCTGAATGCGGCGCTCGGGTCGAACCCCCCCGAGCGCCGCAAGAGCCGCCCACTCGCCGGCACTCCCTGCTCATCCCAGCCAGGGGATCCAGTCGCGCAGGGCGGCACACATCTCGTCGAACAGGCTCTTGATCTGGGCCGGCGTGCAGATGGCGGCCGTCACCGGATCGAGGAGCAAGGCATGGTAGGCCTTGCGACGGTCCTTCTCCAGGAACGCCTGCACTGTCAGGCTCTGCACTGCTACGTTCGCGGCGTTCAGAGCGGCGAGTTGCGTCGGAAGCGCGCCCATGCAGCATGGCTGGATCCCCATGCGGTCCACCAGGCACGGCACTTCCACGCAGCACTCCGGGGGCAGGTTGGAGATGCACCCGGAGTTGCGCACGTTGCCGTTGATCCGCCCGGGCGTGTCCGTCCACACCGAGTGGATAATGTGCGAAGCATACTCGTGCGAACCCTTCAGATTGATCGGCTCCTTGCCGGCAAGCTGCCGGCTCAGCGGTGAATCCTCCCAGAAGCGGCCCCGACGCGCCGGCTCCTTCTCTGGCTGCCTCTGCTTGATCCCAAACTGCTCCAGCGCCTGCGCGTTCTTGCGGAAGTAGGGCACGTATTCGGACATGTGGCGCGACGACTCGGTCACGAAGTAGTCGAAGTGGCGGAAGATCTCGAAGCGCACTATATCCTTGGCGTAGATCTCCGGGTCTTCCATCGCCTGGCGCAGGATCGGGTAGGCATCTTGTCCCTTCCAGGTAAGCTCCAGGAACCACGCCATGTGGTTGAGACCGGCGACTCGGGCGCCAATCTCGGCCAGTGGCTTCCCCATGTAGCCGGCCAGTTGCGCGGTGGTGCCCTGAACACTGTGGCAGAGGCCCACGTTGCGCACCGTGCTCGCCTCGTTCAGGATCCAGCAGAGCATCGCCATCGGGTTGGTGTAGTTGAGGAGGAGCGCGTTGGGGCAAAGCTCCTCCATATCGCGGGCAATCGCCACCATCTCCGGCGCGGTGCGCAGCGCGCGGAAGATGCCGCCCGGACCGAGGGTGTCGCCCACGTCCTGGCTGATCCCATACTTCGAGGGGATGTTGATCTCGTAGTAATAGGGCACGCCGTTGTAGGCCGGCCCGCCCACGGCGATTGCCACGACAACGAAGTCGGCGCCCTCTAGCACCTCGCGGCGGTCCGTTGTGCCGATCACGTTGACAGGCGCGCCGTGCAGCGCCACCACCTTCTCCACAAACGCCGTGGCGGGCGCCAGCTGTTCGGGATCGATATCGACGAGGGCGATGGTGCCCTCGCGCAACTCCGGGTAGGCCAGGATGTCGATACTCAGGCGCGTGCCAAAGCCGCTTCCGGCTCCGATGATCACCGTCTTGGGCATACTCTCTCCACCTCTCTCCCCCCAAGCGGCCAGGGGGCGGTGCTCCTGTTCGGCACGACTGGCGAGCCAACCTCCCGCGAAATGCAAAACCGGGCTGGCCTCGCCTCTCCTCCGTGCCCTGCCTTGACAGGCCCCCCTCCCCCCTCTATAATACCGCTGAGATGAGCTACACGATTCGCCTGCTGGCGCCCAAGGAAGAGGCCCCCTCCGTCGCAGCGATCGAACGCGCGCTCCGCGATGAGGGTTTTGATGTCACGATCACGCCCGTGCCCCCTGCTGGCGCATGGGAGCGGTTCGAACTCCAGATGCCGGATGAGGACCCGGTGAAGGTACGGCGCTACCTCCGCGAAGGGGATGAGAACCCCGTCGATGAGGAAGTAGACGGGTTCCTCGACGAATTGCTCGACCGTGACGAGACGCCCGGGCTGAAACAGGTGATGGACGCGCTGCGTCGTGCCCGGCAGATGATGGTTGTGGAGATCCCCGATTCCTTCCCCTGGAGCGAGGAGCGTACCGTCGTTGATGCCCTGGTCGAGCACCTCGCGGATGTCACCGGTGCAATCATCCAGGCGGATGGCGAGGGCTTCTACGACAGCGCTGGCGACCTGCTCGTGCCGATGGAGTAGGAACACGACAACCGGCTTATCAACCACCGAAAAAGCATGGGTGGATGCCGCTGCAAGGAAGCGCACTGCTCGCGCGCTCCTGGGGGAGCGAGAGCGCCTGACGCGCGACGCGCGCTCCTCGCCCGCGCGTGCGCATCGATGGGCGCAGTCACTTGCGGCTCATAGGAGAGTGGATCATGGCTGAGATGGAGCGGATTATCCTGGAGGGCGCCGATAGTCGCGCCGTGAATCAGACGGTGACGCGGCTCGCGGACGCCGATGTGCTCGGGCAGTTGCTGCGCCGCGAAGGACGCATGGCCGAGCTCGCCACGGAAGGCACGGATATCAAGCTCGACTGGGTAGATGGCGTCGAGAAGGCGCTGCAACATCCCGAGTGGCTGGCTGCCGCCGAGGATGAAGCCGCGGGCATCGTCGCGCAGGGAATCCGGCACATCATCTGGTCCGGGATGGGCGGCTCGGTGCAGACGATCTACGCGCTGAAGGGAATGGGCTACCTGGATGAGCCCCAGATGGCGATCTTCCCGCTCGATAGCACCGACCCGGCCTCGCTCAACCGCGTCGTCTTCGATATCGCCGCGCGCGAGCGCGTGACACTCGCCCCAGAGCGCGTGACCACCGAGGACGTGCAGCGCATCCTCTCCAAGACGATGATGATCGGCGTGGCGATGGGGATGACCTCCGAGGAGCCGATCACCCACCTCGAGTGGTTCGATGGCCTGCTGAACGAATATCAGATTCCCGACCCTGGCTCGCACATCCAGGTGATGACGCTGCCGGACTCCTACCTTGACCGGTTCGCGCGCGCCCGCGGCTCGCGCATGGTTCCGATCCAGCTCGATGGCGAGAACCACACCGGCGGGCGCATGAGCGCTCCGGCCACGCGCGTCTTCATCCGTCCGGCCGCCCTCATGCTGATGAGCCGCGCCATGAAGCAAGGCGGGAAGCCCGATGGCGAGCACCTGCGCCGGCTCCTCTCGCGCGCGCAGGCGTTGTATGGTCTCTCGCATGACCTGAGCGATGACGAGCGGCGCGCGCTGACCCTAAGCGACCCCTGGGTTCGCCTGGGCGCCTTCGTCGCCGAGGCGGCACGCGCCGGCCGCAATAAGGTCTTCCTCATTCTCCCGCCCGAGTGGGCCTCGGTGGCGCCGTGGATCGAGCAAGTGGTTGAGGAGAGCCTGGGCAAGGAAGGCAAGGGCTTCCTCATCTTCTATGGCGAGGAGGTGCGCCCGCCCAAGCAGTACGGCGATGACATCCTGTTCGTCCAGGTTGCCCCGTCGAACCTGCCAGAACCGGAGGCGGACGCCGTGGCGAAACTGCGCTCGGCGAAGAAGCCGGTGCTCACGCTGCGGATTCCGGTTGAGGAGGTCGAGGGAGTGCCTGCGGGCCTGCCTGAGGTGGCGGCGCTCTTCATGGGGATGAAGCTGACCGTGGCGGTCTTCGGCTACGAGCACGGGATCGTCTTCGCCGGGCAGCCGGCGGTGGAGGCTTATAAGAAGTACGCGCGCGACCTGCGCGAAGCCCCCGGCGATGTGCCCTTCCCCACCGAGGTTCAGGAGACGGCGCGCTTCCGCTCCCTCTTCCTCTACTACGAGTCGCTGATCAAGAAGAACCTCGTCTCGTGGGGCGAGCTACAGACGACCGTGGGCCGGCTGGGCGGCGATATGAGCGACGCGGCGGATGTTTACGCGGCGATCCTTGTCCTGGCGCGCAGCGCGAAGCGCCTCGGCTATCTCGACTTCACCTTCAATGGCGACCTGCCCGATTCCGCGCGCGAAGTGTTCGCGCGCGCGCGGCACAACCTGGGCGCCGAGCGCCTGCGCGTGCCCGCGAAGATCCGCACCGGGCCCAGCGACTACCACTCTACCGAGCAGAGCGAGACGGATGGCCCGAATGAGCTGGTGAGCCTGCGCCTGGTTGGGATGCGCCATGTCGCCCCCGTGATCGGGAAGTACAGCGACAAGTTCCTGCTGGCGCAGGCGCGAGGCACCTGGCAGGCGATGGAGGACGCAGACCGCTGGATCCTGATGCTCACCTTCCCGGAGCTGAGCGCCGACGTGATCGCCGATCTGGATGCCTTCTTCGCGAATGTGGCCAAGCGCCTCCCCGCGTAACATGATGGATGAGCCGGGCCCGGGGGATCGCCCGATCTCCCCGGGCCCGGCCGGGTGTTACCCGACACGTTTCACTCGCCGCAGCGTTCGGCTTTCCCGGATGCAGCACTACGCCAGATCGCCTCGGTGAGGGCGATGACGCGCAGGCCACACTCCGCGGGTACCTGCACCTCTTCGCGCCCGAGGATGGCGTTGATGAAGTTGCGGTCGGGATCGCCGGCATCCGGGCGCTCTTCGGGCGGCACCTCACGCGCCTCCGGGGTATAGTGGAACACCCGCTGATTCGCCGTGCCCAGCACCTGCAGCGTCCCTTCCGTGCCCCACAGGTTCACCTCTTCATCGAAACCGCGCACCGACTGCCCGACGATCGAGAGGTTGCCGATGGCGCCGCCACGGAAGCGAATGCTGACGGCGGAGAGAATGTCCACCGGGGCACCCCGGTTCTCCTGATAGGCAAACACCTCCTCCGGCTCCAGGCCGGTGGCCCAGAGGAGGATATCGACTAGGTGGGAACCGGAGTCGTTCAGTTGGCCGCCCCCGGAGAGCTCAGGCCGGCGCCGCCACGCCTTGGCCGAGGGCGTGCCAGGCTGCCACCAGTTCTGGCACTGGTAGGCCTGCACATAGTGAATCGGCCCCAGCTTCCCGGCGAGGATCTGCTCCCGGCAGTAGCGCCAGGCGCCCGTGTAGTGGCGCTGGTAGGCGACGAGCACTACCTTGCCCGCCTCGTCGCGGGCGGCGATCACGTCGCGCGCCTCCTCAACGGAGCAGACCATCGGTTTCTCCACCTCCACGTGCAGGCCACACTGCAGCGAATCCACGATCTGCCGGTGGTGCAGCGTGTGTGGCGTGGAGATGACCACCGCATCCAGGCCCCCTTTGTCCAGCAGGCGCCGGTAATCGTCGTAGACGGGCACCCCGCGCAACTCGGGCCGCGCCTCGACCATCTTGGCGATGTTCTCTGGCGCCGGATCGCATAGCGCGGCGATGCGCACTTCCGGGAATCTTACCAGCCGGGGCAGATGGGCTCCCCGCATGTTGTTCCCGCACCCGATCAAGCCAACGCGTATCGTATCTGCCATCTTACGCTTCCTTTCGCCTCGCTGTTGGCACACGTTCGCTGGCGAGCGGCGAACACCTGCAGGAGAGATGCGGCAGATGGTGCTTCCCTACCCCACGCCGGCGGCGATACTTGGATACCCCGGATGAAGGGAACGAACACGGATGGAGAGGCGCGGCTCAAGCGGTGTCGCCTATTCCCATCTATCTATCTGGGCTCATCTGTGTTCGTCTATAGAAGAAGAGCCGCCGGAGGTCAGCTGGCCTCGGGGGTTGAACCGCTCGCTTCGCGTTCGGAGATGAGCTCATCCAGGAGATCGACCAGGTCATCGTAAGCCGCTTCGTGGCCCAGATAGCGGAGGAGGGCGCGGTCGAGCGCCTGGCGTGCGCCGGCATATTCCGGCGTGCCATAGGCGGCGTCCAGCGCCAGGAAAAGGCGGTAGATCTGGCGGCGGACTTCGAGGGGCACCTGCTGGGGATCGAGGATGCGCAGCCGCTCCAGCTCCTGGCGCTCCAGCTTGGTGAAGCCGGCGTAGCGCCGGGCCTCGCGCTCCACCTGGAGCTGCCCGAGGATGCTGTTGAGAAACGCCGCCATGAAAGCGATGTCGAGCACCAGCTCGCGCCCTCGCCGGCCGGCGCCCCGCAGGCGCAGCCCCCAGAAGTTGGTCGAGATGTGCGCCCGTGCCCGGTTGACCACCACCTTATAATGCGTCCGGTAGCCTCGGGGCACCAGAATGTGCCACTCTCCCGAGCCGCGCTGGAAGGACCACCACGGGCCGCCCGCGGCGTTGGTCACCACCACGTGCCGCTCCGGAACGGGCACATACCGGCCTTTGTGCCGGTAACCGGTATCGAACTCCGGCGTTGATGCATACTCGATGTAGGCGCGCAGGCCGGCGTTTTCCGGCGCGCTCAGGTCCGTTTCGGGCGGCACGCGCAGGAGCGACTTGCACTGCGTCCGGCGCAAGATCAGCTCTTGCAGGTCGTTTCCGCGCTCTACCGCGGGCACGAGGAACTCCTCCGGGATGCCAAAGCTCTCGATCAGCTCCGCGCTTGGGAAGAAGAAGGCGGCGCAGCCGTTGTCCGGACCGCGCTCGTAGGTGGCGACCATCGGGAGGGGGCACACTCCTGGCGCGCGGAGAACGGCCGCGAGAGCGCCATCGTCGGCGAGATAGCGCGTCCACTTCTCGGCGGGGTCGAGAGAGGCCCGGGGGCGCATTACCAGGCGGCGGTAAGCGTTCGAGCCAGGCACCGGATTGGCCAGCAGGGAGACGATCTCCTCGGTGGGCAGCGGCCGACGCACCTTCAGAAAGATGGTCGGCTCGTCGGGAGCCGCGCCGCCCGGTTGCTTGCGCAGGATCAGGAGGCAGTTGTCGACCATCGCCTCGGAAAAGGCGCGGCGGGCGAGGAGGACCACGGCGCGCACGTGGTAATGGTCGAGCAGAAACTGCTTCAGCGCGCGCCCCGTCTCCACCACGAGGAACTTGTCGGAGAGCACCCAGCCGGCGGTGCCGCCATCGCGCAGAAATGCCGTGGCATACTCCACGAAGTAGAAATAGGCATCCGCCTCCAACGGGCTGTAGGGATAAGCGCGGCCGCCTGGAGAGACCTCGCCCAAGGCGGCCCGGATCCGCGCCCGGATCGCCTCCTTTTCCGAGAGCGCCTCCTGCCGGATGTAGGGCGGATTGCCGAGCACGACATCGGCCGGGTGGCCATCAAACAGCGAGCCGGGGTCGGTCGCGAAGAAGTCGGTGTGGTTCAGGCGCGCGCGAGTTGGTGCGGCGGGGTGCTTCAGCGCCAGCCGGACGGCGCAGAGATGGAGGGGAAAGGTGCCAATCTCCACGCCGCAGATCCGCTCCAGGAGGGCTTGATGCCCGGCGCTCTTCCCCATAGCGAGCGCCAGCTGATCGAGACGGTCGTACGCGCCATCGAGAAAGGCGCCGGTGCCGCACGCCGGGTCCAGCACGCGCGCCTCCGGATCCTCGATACAGACACGGCAGAGCAACTCCACGAGGGACCGCGGGGTGAAGACCTGGCCATAGCGCCTCCGCTTTTCTGGCGGGATCAGCGCCTCGAAGACGGTCGGGAAGAGCCGGCGCGCCTCCTCGAAGTTGCTCATATCGAAGGGAAATGCCTCAACATCCTCCAGGAAGCCGCGCACGACGGCTTCCGCCTCCGTATCGAGAGGGAGGGCATCCAGCACCGGATCTGGCGCGAAGACCTGGGCATAGTTGATGCGCGCCAGCGCCTGGAAGTGCTCTCCCAGCGCGTCCAGGATCGGGGCGTCGCCCACGGCACTGGCGGTGAGCGGCTCCAGCGACACGCGTGGCAGCCTGAATTTGCGCTTCAGGGAATCATCCAGGAGGTCGAGCTGTGCGCGGAACAGCTCGTAGCAGAGGATGCGGTGCAGCAGGAGGTGCGCGGCCTCCTCGGCGGCGATGGCGCGGTTCTCCGCGTCCTCCGGCTGAGTGGAGAAGGTACGGCACCACTCCAGATACGCGGCGCGCCACTCGGGATCGGCCATGCGGGTATCGACGGCGTGGCGCAGACGCAGCGACAAGAGCGCGTGCGCTTCGCCATACTTCTCTACCAGGCCGGCGAAGGTGCGATCGAGGGCATACTCGCGGCCAGCGATGAAGAGGTTGTGCAGGAGGTGGGTGATCGCCTCTTCCCACCGGTCGAGCACCGCGTCCGCCTCGCCCCCGGGGCCGAAGTGCCCGAGGTCGATTCGCCCATCCGCCACCATGCAGGCCGCAACGCGCTGCCCCTCCTCATGCCGGAAGATGAACAACAGCTCGCCGTTGGTGACACAGAAGTAGCGCAGCCCCTTGGTCGTGGAGTTGGTCACATAGCCGCGCGCCTGCTTCCAGGTGCGAATCGCCGCCACATCCTCGCGCGTCTTCTTCACCTCGATGGCCAGGCGGTCATGGGTCCATTGCTTGACCATGAGGTCGGCCTGGTTCTCGGCATCGGGCGAGATGACCACGTGGAAGCCCTTGTTGTCCAGGCCCAGGCGTGCCAGAGCGCGCTCCAGCCGCTCCTTCAGCGGCGGGTAGTAGTTATGCTCATGCAGATGCGGCGTCAGGATAGTCGGCATGGCATTCCCCGCTAGGCGGCGGTGCTGCCCGCGTCAGACCGCTACGCCCTCACAGCCCATCGGGGCTCCGCATATGGCCGGCGCTCGTCCACCATCTGAAAACTCTGGCGCAGCACGCTTAAGATGTCGCAATGCAGCGGCCGCTGGGCGATCTCTGGATAGAGATGCTGGAAGATCTCGTCGTAGGAGAGCGGTCCGGTGCGGTTGAGAAGCGCGTGGATCATCCCGGCCACGCACTCCGCGGTCACAGGCACCGCCTCGGTGGCGGCAGCCTCGCCCGATTTCTGCAAGGTGAGCAGGTAGTTCGCTTTCAGAGCCAGATCGGTTTGGCGCTGCACGAAGGAGAGCTGATCCTGCTGGATCGCCTGGGTGCCCACCCACTCCAGGCCAGAGCGCTCGATCGCCCCGCGAAGCGCGTTGATCTGCTCCGTGTAACGCGTCGCGAAGTTCACCGTCACCGACCGGCCCGGGCGCAGCACGCGCGCCAGCTCGCGCAACGCACGCGCCATATCCTCCTCAAACTCCGTCTCGTGGGGGAAGATCTCCTGCTCGAAGGGAAGCGAGAAGCCCATCCACGCGCACCAGAGAACGCTGAGATCGAAGTACTTGATCGCCCACGGCGGGTCGATGAAGACGTAGTCCACGCTGTTTGCCGGGATGAACGAGAGATCGGTCGCCGAGCCGCAGCGGATGCGGCAGGCGGCCTCGGGGCGCGACGGCGGCTCCACCGAAAGCGAGACGCGCCCCAACAGCTCGTTGCTCTCGCGCTTCATGCGCAACACCGCCTTGAACTTGTTCTCGTAGGAGTGCCACACGTTGTTCTCGCGGTGCTCGCGCGGGATCCGGTAGGCGTTGACGTACCAGCCGGTCCCCTCCTTCTTTGCGCGGATCATCTTGGTGAACTGGGCCAGCGCCGCGGTAAAGGTGTAGCGCAGGAGGTCACGCGTTGTCTGATCGCATTCCAGCTCGTGAATCGCGTGCCAGAGAAAGGAGGCCGCGGCCAGATTCCGCTTTGAGAAAAGGTGGGATACCTTCAGACCTCTGCGCGATGCTCCGAACGGCGAGTAGGGCAAGACGACGTCGGGGAACCAGTGCTCCACCGTGATCTCGTCCGGGTCGCGCTCGTAGAGCCGGTCAATCGGCGCCTGGGCTACCGCGCGCAGGCGCTCGAAGGCATCCGAGAAAGCCTCGACATCGGCGTAGGCGGCCGTCACCCGGGTGATGAAGCAGGCCATCGGGTTCAAGTCGACGCCAATGGCCCGGCGGCCCGTGGCGAGCGCCTCGATCACGGTGGTGCCGCTGCCGCAGAAGGAGTCCAGGACGAGATCGCCCTCGTTGGTGTTCTCCTGGATCAGCCCGCGCACCACGTACCACGGCCGGCGGCCCCAGTATTTGTGCGCCAGATACCGACTCTGGAAGTAAGATTGCTTCGCCACAGCCCCCTCCGGGCCAAGGAATCATACGCGCTACCGGGCCCCACGCAGCGCACCACTTCCCCAGATAGCCTCCCCAGCGGGATGGAACGCATCCCTCTCAGCCTGACCTGGGCGTGCAGGAGAGGCGGTCCACTCCACCTCACGACCCTTCACTACAGCGCCGCGGGACAGCGATTTCACCCGCCGCGCCGAGGCCAGCTCGCGCTCTGCCCGGCGCAGCTCCACCGCGTCCAGCCCCAGCAGGCGCGCCACCAGGTAATCCAACGCGGCGCGGATGCCCTCCTCCTCGGGATGCTGACGCAGCTCCTCGCCCAGCGCCTCCAACTCTCGCCGGGCCACGGGATCCATCCGCGCTGGGTCGGGCAGCTGGAGACCGGCCAGCTCATAGCGCTGTATCTTCAGCAGCCCGCGTCCCTGCCCGCGCCCATGCGCCTCCAGATGCAGCGCCGCCACCACCGAGTTGAGCAGCGCGAAGAGCACCGACGTCTCCTCTGGGCGGCGCGGGATCACCTCGAAGAAGTTGTCGCTCGCCAGCAAGCCCGCCGAGTTGCGGAAGAACGCTTTGCGCGCGCGCACCGCGTAGCCAAAGAGAAGCGGCGCCGGCTCCGGCGGCGTTGTTGGCAGGTAAGCCGATGTCACGACGCCCTGCTCGCGCAGATACTCCGCCGCGCGCGATCCCCCCTCGTCCGGCCCGGGAGGAAAAAGCACGAGCCCCGGCTGCGCGACGCTCTCCGTGTCCAGCCCGATGATTTCGCGCGGGGAGCGCACCACCCGCCTCAGATAGCGCTCCTCAATTCCCTGGCGCGCAGCCTGAGCCGCATCGAGAAAGAAGACACGATTATTCCCGGTCGTGAGCCCCCGTCGTATGCGCGCCGCTGCTTCGAGCGGCACCATCCCCGCCGAGGCCGACCGGATCGCCCGCACGGCGCGCGCGGTGGACGGATGAAGGAACCAGCGGTTCCACCCCTCCTCCGCGACAAGCTCTGCCTGGGGTACCACCCGGAGCCGGTAACCGGGCCCCTCCCCATCGCACTCGCGCCCGGCTGCCTCGCTCGCAGCGGCCAGCCATTCGGCGCCCGCGGAAAGCGAGAGGAAACGCACCGGCGGCGGAGCACCCGCATCCGTGCATCCGGCGCGCTTCTCCAAGATGGTAACGCACGCCTCGACCGTGGCATCCGGGAAGACGTCGCGCTCGAACCCGATCACGAAGTGGATGCGGAAGTGCTTCAGCAGAAACGCCCGCAACTCGCGACCATACTCTGCCGAGAGCCAGGTGGACGGAGTGATTGCTCCCAGCCATCCCCCCGGGCGCACGAAGCGCGCCAGGTGCATCCAAAAATGGGCGTGCAGCCCTGCGCGCCGGCTGAGCGCGCCGCCTCTCGCCTTCGTCTCGAGAGCGAGCCTCTCCTGGCGGGTGTAGGGGGGATTCATCAGCGCCACATCACACAGCGCCGATTCTCCCGCCGGCCCCCCGAGCTCCAGATCGAGGAGACGCCCCTCCGGCATTCCCAGAGATGGGGGTGGCAGATCCAGGAAGTCTCCCCGGGTGACGCGAATCGCCTCCGGCTCCACGCCCGCCGCCTCGGCCACGCGCCGACGGCCAACCGCCAGCGCCTCGGGATCGACCTCCAGCCCCCACACCTGCCGGTGCCACTCCGCGTTCCCCAACGCTGCGAGCCGCCGCCCCGCAGCGAGAAGCAGGGCCCCCTCCCCGATGCAGGGGTCGAAAACCTCCGCGTCCGGATCGTCAATGCAGAGCGAGGCCATCAGATCGGCCACGGGATCGGGCGTGAAGACCTGGCCCAGCCGGCGTGCCTTCGCCTCCTTGCCGGGCCCCGAGGCATGGGCGCTCTCTCCGAAACCAGAGACGGGGCCATCTTGGCCGCCTGGGCTGCTCATGGGCTCTTGACCTTTGCACGACGAGGCTGCGTGAGGATAGCGCGTGTGTCCCATTATAGCATGGGAAGCGGGCGGTTTGCAAGCACTTGTTTGCCCCCACCGCGGGCCCTCGTCACGTGAAGCAGGTGGTTAGCACGCCAGAGTAAGGGGAAAGCAGAGGGATGGAGGAAACGCCATGGAGTGGCTGGCGCTGCTGATCACCATTATCTTGCTGGCTATCGTCGCGTTCATCGTCGTGGGCGCTGCGGTCAAGATCCTGTGGGCACTCCTTATCGGCGCCATCGTGGGTCTGATCGCCAACGGGATCGTGAGCCTGATCCAGCCTTCGGGAGGGCCGCGCGGCTGTCTGGAGACCGCTCTGGCTGGCGTCGGCGGCAGCCTGGTCGCCACGATCTTCTTTGGGCGCGAAGGTCTGATCCCGGCGGTGCTCGGGGCTATCCTGGTGGTGATCGCGTGGAAGGCGGTCACCTTCAGCCGGCACATGGAGAGCAGGTAACGTCACCGGCGCCGGATCTACTCTCGGGGCCAGGCACGCCGGGGGCTGGCTCACCCGGGGCTGGTCAAGCTGCTGTGCTGGCGCTGTGGAGGACTCGCCCGTCGCGCATCACGAGCGAGACGCGCTTTAGGGCGGTAATATCGGCCGAAGCATCGCCTTTCACGGCCACAATATCCGCGCGCTTCCCAGGCACCAGCGTGCCGATCTCATCGCCCAGGCCGAGCGCCTCTGCCGGCACGCGCGTGCTCGCCTCAATGGCCGCTAGGGGTGACATGCCCATCGCGACGACGGCCACTTCCAGGCCATCGACGAAACGGTCGAAGCGAGTCCCGGCCACGCCAGCATCGCTCGAAAGCATCATCCTGATCCCAAGCTCGCGCATCCGCGCGAAGCGCTCTTGCAGGGCGCGCAGCTGTTCGAGTTGCTCTACCTGCACCGCCTCGGGTGCCTCCCGGTCGGGCAGGAGGTCGCGGTAGAGGCCCACCATCGTGTGCCCGCAGGTGATGCCGCTCCGGGCAATCTCGCGCGCCAGTTCCGGGCGGAAGTCGAACTCTTCCGCCTCATCGCGCGCCATCCAGCTACAGTGCTCGAAGGTGTCGATGCCGGCCTGCAGGCAGGGCTGAATCCCCTCCACGCCAAGCAGGTGCGCCGCGACCCGCTTGCCAAGCCGGTGCGCCTCGGAGGCGGCCACCTTCAGCTCTTCGGGGGAGAACTGGCAGCGGCGGGGGTTGCTCCCGGGAGTCATCATGCCCCCGGTCGCGACGATCTTCACGTAATCGGCGCCCCGCTCGACGACGCCCCGCACAGCCCGGCGCACGTCATCGAGGGAGTCGGCGTGCAGCCCGCAGTAGTGCAGGTGGCCGGCCGTCGTGGTGATCGGCGGTCCGCTACAGAGGAGGCGCGGGCCGGAGAAGAGCCCATCCTCGATGGCGCGCCGCACCTTGAGAGTGACGAAACCCCGGTCGCCACAGTCACGCGCCGTGGTGATACCGGCGCGTAGCAACGTCTGGGCATTATGGAGCGCGCGTAGAAGGAGATCCTGGTCGTCCTCCTCGGCCAACCGGCGGCGAACCGCAGCGTGGTCGGGTCCTGCGTCAAAGACGAGGTGGACGTGCGAGTCGATCAGCCCGGGCAAGAGTGTCTGGCCCGGCAGGTCAAGGAAGACGGCGCCATCCCGAAGCGCGGGCGGCAGTTCGCCCTGGCAGACTGCCTCGACTCGTCCATCCGCCACCACCAATACGGGATCATCCGTGGGCGCCGCGCCCGTGCCATCGATCAGGCGCGAGGCGCGCAGCACCAACCGCCGCGCAACGGCATCGCTCATCAGACTGCCCCCAAAATCAAGATTGCGGCCCCGCTCGGGGAGCCAGGACCATGCCCAACGCGGTGATTCGGCGCCTATCCAGGCCGCTCCTGCACGGACCGCCTACCCCACGCGCCGCACCACCCAGATCACCTTGCCCAGGATGCGCACATCGTGCGAGTAGATCGGCGCCATCGCTTGGTTGGCCGGCTCGAGGCGATAGCGGTCGGGCTCGCGAAAGAAGTACTTGACGGTGGCCTCCTCGCCATCGACCAGGGCCACGACCATGTCGCCATCGCGCGCCGTTTCCTCCTTGCGAGCGATGACATAGTCGCCATCGAAGATACCTGCCTCAATCATGCTCTCGCCGCGCACGCGGAGCATGAACGTCGGATCCTCGCCCACCCACTCCTTCGGGAGAGCATAAACCGCTTCTCGATGTTCCGCGGCCAGGAGGGGGGCGCCTGCGGCGACTCGCCCAACGAGGGGCACGGCTACGCTTGCCGGTTGGGCCAGCCACAGCTCCTCGGCATCCAGGATCTCAATCACGAAGGAGTTGGGAGTAGAAATCCGGCGGATCTTCCCCTCACGCTCCAGCTCCACCAGATGGCGGTGGACCGTCTCGGAGGAGCGCAGGCCTAAGGCACGGCCAATCTCGCGCACTGTCGGCGAGCGATGGTGTTGCCGCGTAAAGCCGCAGAGAAACTCAAACACCCGCGCCCTCGTCTCGCCTTGCCTGCTCAACTCGCCATCCCTTCCTGCTCCTGCCAACCGGCCCAACACAAACGATGTTTGACAGCCTGGCGGGATCTCCTTCGCCAGAGAGCGAGGGGCAAACAGACGGCGCGACGAATAAAGATTCATGGCTTTCGCCACGTCGCGGGATGCGGGCGGAAAGTGGGATCCGCGCCCGGAGCTCTGTTCTCTCGGAAATCTCACGCCAACTGGGGCATGCGTTGACTTCTCAGCGGCGCTATGTTATCATAGTGCCGCCATCATCATGTTGTACGGCTGTAGCAATCTTCGCCCCCGAGATGGGAGGCCGAGGAGGTCGCCATGACAGGACTCCTTCGCATATTCGCTCTTGCGGCGGCACTCACCGGGGCCGCATCTACTCTCCATGCTGCGCCTGCCCGCCCCGCCCAGGCTCCGACTGGCCCGCGGGTTGTTCGCACTGTGCCAGCCAATGGCGAGAAGGCCGCGGACCCGGGGATCACAACGCTCGAGATC
>ERZ795060.2882-NODE-2882-length-16687-cov-4.833694_pt1 | contig 16687 bp, 16 predicted proteins | sample MGYA00375144_ERZ795060 | MGnify/ENA primary metagenome ERZ795060 (study PRJEB30189, sample SAMN05720157) | activated sludge metagenome | isolation source: anaerobic digester from wastewater treatment plant | place: Japan | collected 2015-05-15 ...
CCTAAGTCATTTGAGGTTAATACATAATCTACCGAAGTTGCTCCTTCTATAATGCTCCAATTCGCATCATTATAATTACTTATAGCATATACATCTGAAATTCCACTATTTCCAGAACTATCATTACAAGACCAAGTTTCTTTTGATGAATCGACTATTGTATAAGTTCCAGGTTGTAAAACAATGTATGGATTAACTTTCCAATACCATTTATTATAACCCACTTCAGCTTGCCATGGTCCATATATTTTACCATTTTGATCCATTAATCCAATCGTACCTAGTGAATTGACTGAACCATAGTGATAATTTTGAATTTGAGAAATTAATAATGGGCTAGATGATATAGTAAACATTGTTGGATTTGGAGGATTTTGCCCTACACCAGCAGCATTGTTGTTTGAATAAATTTCAGTTTCAATCCCTTTAGTATAATACCATTTATAAGTAGTTCCACTCTCTTGAGTGCCATTAAAAGTATATTTTCCTGTTATCCTACTGCCTACTGTTTTCCCCCCTTCGATTAGCACATCAGATGCGTATGGAAAAGTATGTGTCTGATCTCCATTATGGATTTGATAAGTAGTTATCAACTCATCATCATTTTGTAATAAATTCGGATCATAATTAGAAATATAATTATCATCAGATTCTAAGGATCTAGCAAATACTGGATTTGGCTTATAGATATTTCCATATCCATTAGGTAGAAGTAATGAAATAAGTAATAACAGAGTAGTATAAATTGATAGTTTTTTATACAACATATCATATCCCCTCTTTGATTTTAAATTATCACTCATCATATGAACTACATGTATTGTCATAATTTATATACACTTTTATTTATCCATTTAAACAATTACCTTGATAAAGGTATGGAATTTTTTAAGAAATATTTTCAGATACTTTTATATTTAAATGGCCACTCAACCCAAATCTAAACAATAAAAATGGACTAGTCACATTAGTAATATAACCTAAATGACTCGTCCATTTTTATTTTTATATCATTTTTAAAATGTATTAGCTTTTTTAAAAGGAGCTATAAATTTACCTTACCTTTTAATAATTTATACAATATACTCGCAGCAACTGCCCCGAACAGTCCTTGAACAATATTTGCCGGTAAATTAACTAATGAAGAATTAAATCCAAACATAAATATCTCAGCAATAAAGTAGCCCAGTGCCATTATTAATCCACCTATTGATGAGGGTAAAATAGGGTGTTTTTTGCCTAAATCTGTTTCAAAAATAGCTCCTGCTGCATAGCCTTCTAGTCCTTTTGCTATCAACGTAACAGGGGCAAATACGCTATAGCCTAATAATAAGTCTGCAAGAGCCGAACCAATTCCACCTACTAAAAACCCAGCTTTCTTTCCAAAGAAAAATGCTGCAATAAAAATCACCATATCTCCTAAATTTATGTACCCAGTTTGAGCAGGAGATGGAATGTGAATTACCATTGTCATAACTACTGTCAGTGCCATCAATACTCCATATGAAACCAATTTTTTAGTGTTATTCATATAATACCTCCAATGTGTATTGTTACAGTTAGATTATTGATTAAACTGTACCCATATATAGAATAACACTATTTAATTTTAAAATCAATATCTACATCCATTTTTTGCTCTTTAAATATTTAATCATAGCTGCTGTTATCAATATGCTGACTATCCAAAATCCCAAATACCCATATTTCCATTTTAATTCAGGAAAGTAGATAAAATTCATGCCATAAACGCCTGCTAAAAATGTCAGAGGTATAAAAATAGTTGAAAATATCGTGAGTATTTTCATTACTTCATTGGTCTTTGAGCTAATACTTGATAGATATATATCCATCATTCCTGATATGGTATCTCTGTAAGTTTCTATTAATTCGATTACTTGAATTGAATGATCATATATATCTCTAAAATAATAAGAAGTTTTTTGGTCTATTAGCTTTATTTCCCCTCTAGATAAGGTATTGGCAATGTCTCTTACTGGCCAAACCGTATTCCTAAAAAATACTATTTGTCTTTTTAAGGAATAAATCCTATTTAAGATTCCCTTTCCAGGATCATCCATTAATTCATTTTCGGTTCTGTCAATTTCTTCACTAAGAGTTTCCATAATGTCGAAATACCCATCTACTACAGAGTCAATAAGAGCATATGTTAAATCATCCGCTCCCAGTGCTCTCACATATGCACCTTCTTCGAGACGTTTCCTAATAGGTTTAAATGCATCTTCGTTATATTCTTGAAATGTTATGACCATGTTTTCTTTAATTATTATCGATATTTGTTTTGCATCGATTTCTATGTCTTCTAACAAAGATAATTTCTTAATTACTAAAAACAGCGAATCATCGTATTCCTCGAGTTTTGCTCGCTGCCTTGTGTTTAGTATATCTTCTAATATCAATCTATGGATCCTCAACTTTTGCCCTATTTCTTCAATTGAATGGATATTAGCTAACCCCATTACATCAAGCCATTTTATTCCTAAATTCTCCTCATTGATGAATTCATCTATAGATTCTATTTTTTTCTGTACTATTTTATCTTTGTTGTAAGTTATCATATGAAGTTCTTGTAAATCATCTGATTGATCGCCTGTATAAAAAAGAGTCCCAGGCGGTTGTTGCTTCTTTTTATAATAATTCTTCTTATTTTTCATCTTTTTCCTCCACAAAAAAAGAGTAGATATTATCTACTCTTGATTATATCATAATTATTCTCTTGTAATTAAAGCTTTCTCTTCCATATTTTGCTTTTGAGAGCTTATTTGTAGATTTAACTCAATTCCCTCATTTCTTATAAGCATAAAAGCAGCTAAACTGGCTAGAAAATCCGATATAGGATATGCAAGCCATACTCCTAAGCTTCCTAGGTTTAAACCCTTAACTAATAATATTGAGATTGGAAGCATGATGACTAGTTGCCTTAAGATTGCTGTAGCAAGTGATGTCTTAGCTTTGCCCATAGCTTGAAAATAAAATATAGACACATAGTACACACTAAGTAGTGGAAATGCTGAAATCATAATTCTAAATGCAAAAGCTGCATCTTTTATTATCTTATCATCTTGTATAAATAATTTAATCATGTTTGGTGCAAATATTAAAGACAATATCCAAAGTGCTGTGGATGCTGCAAGTGAAAATACAATAGTCTTTGTCATTAAATTTTTAAGCCTTTTTAACTTGTTAGCTCCTAAATTATATGCTGCAATTGGCTGCATCGCCTGAGCGATCCCAAATATAGGAATAAACAAAAACATATACACTTTTGATACTATGCCTAATATAACTAATCCTTCATCTCCAATTGCGCCCGTCAATAAACTGCTTAAATTTCCCATCAGTATTCCATCCTCTGCTTCTATGACAAATGATGAGATACCTACTAAAAGTATTGGCAAAATATATGCTGGATTAATATTAAATTTAAGTGAAATTCCATATTCTTTTTTCATTTCTTGGAACTTATAGAATGCGTATATAAATCCTACTATTTGCGATATTGTGGTTGCTATAGCTGCGCCGGCAACTCCAAAATCATAGCCAATTACTAATACATAATCTAATATTACATTTGTTATTGCTCCTAAACTCGTACTTACTATAGATACTTTGGTATTGCCAAGAGCTATCATAGTGTGTGAAATATAAACTGTGAGTCCCAAAAATACGACTCCAAATATTATTATACCTAAATATGTAGAAGCCAATGCTTCTACAGTTTCTCCTGCACCAATTATTCCGATAATATTTTGTTTGAAAATAAGAACTAAAAACACTAAAGGTATCATTACTGCAAATATCATTGAAAACCCAGTGTTCAAAACTTCTTTAGCTTTATTATAATCACGTTCTCCATTGTGCCTTGAAAATGATGTCATCGAACCTACTGCAATCATTACGCTTAATGCAACTATAACTCTTTGAAATGGAAAAACAGCGATTATTGCTGCTATACCATCTCCACCTACACTTCTTCCTACGAAAAATGTATCAACCATGTTATATAATTCATTAACGAGCATTGATATGATTACTGGAATTGAAAACTTTATCAATAATCTTGATATTTTTTCTTCTCCAAATTCTTTACTGCTCATATTAAAACCCCCATTTGATATTTATATTTTATCATTTTGGGGATTTTAAGTAATTGACTGGATTGTCCTCTTTTTTGGATTATATTAGGTTGTTTTGAATTGTCTTAAATTTAAATAACCTTAATATAGTACATCTGAATTTCTTAATTAAGTCCATAATTTAGTGTAAACAGAACACATCCATTTGGTTTGATTTTAGTTACTAGATTAAACACGCTGGTTTTTTCTGAAAAATAAAAGCTTACATAAGGATGTACATAGTTATCTAATAGACTCCAATTTTCACTTGTAAGTCTTTCAGGCTTACCTAAGTAGATCCATTTATCATATACTGATCCATGGCTTTTGTTCAAATCATATTTGGTTATTTGAAAATTGTGCTCGGTATTAAAAAAGTTCAATGATACTTTCTTCTCTTTTAATTTCTTCAATTCATCATCTTGGTATATGTCATCTTCTGACATGGTTTCTGGATTATATAATAGTATCTGATAGCCATTTTCAGACTTTGTTACTATATACCCATCATCTTTATATAAGACTTCTTCTCCCAAAAGCGACAGAAACTTAAATGCATAAAATGAGGGTTTGTTTAAGTAATTAGCTGTAAATATCCCCTTTCCTCCAAAGAAAGTTTCATTTGTAAGCACCGTATCTTTAGATATTTCATCTATTACATTCATGACTAATCTCTTGTTTTCTATTGTGTAGCTGTAGATGATGTAATTTGACATAGATAATGTGTCATGCTTTGGCGATATGTCTTCTTTCGGGTATGTTATTTCAAATTCATCTAGGTTTAAATTTAGCCAGTCTTCTAATTTGGGGTAGGTCTTAGAAAATGTTTTTATAAAGTCATCCACTATATGTTTTTGAACACCTTTTGTCGATATGATTGGGGTAAGCTTAATGTCTTCTAAAAAATCTAATATTATCTCTACCCTAGTCCAGTTTATAAATCTTTTATCTTTGCCTTTGTATATATCCATGTCATCGGAAAATAAATTGTTCACTATTAAATACTTAAATCCAATTTCAGTTTGGATTTCTTTGAGTATTCTTCTGTTTTCTTCTTCAAGCAATAGAGAAACGTCTCCTATGTCAATTATCTCGGGTCTTTTAAAAGTGTCTATGGGATCTATTTTTAAGTCTACATCAAGTTTTATAATTCTATTGTCATAATTAAATCTTTCATAGTCTGATAAATAGTTCTCTAAGTACATAAGAGCCTCTGATAGATTTAATTCCTCAATCCTTTTTAATTTCTCAAGCTCTTTGTCGCTGACTTTGTATTTTTTTCTATATTGAAGTGGCGTCATGTTGTAATGATTTTTAAAATGTTTGTTATAATACCTTACGTGAGAAAACCCTACGTCTTCAGCTATTTCACTGATTGGCTTGTCCGTATCCAAAAGTAATTTTGTCGATTCTTCAACTCTTATCTGATTTAAATAGTCATTAAAACCTTTGCCAAATACTTCTTTGATTTTATACGACAGATACTGTGAACTTAAAAACTCTTGTTTTGCTATATCCTTTAAACTCACTTTATTCATGTAATTGTTACTTAAGTATTTCATTATTCTGTGGTATCTTTCTAATTGAATTTCATCATCTTTTAAACTTTCCTCATCATAGAAAAGGTAATGGAAATTGTTAAGAAGATGATACATCACTTCAAGTAGTTTTTCCTCAACTATGTCCTCATAATCATCTAATTTTGCTATTACTTCATATAATATAATAGATAATAACTTCTTAAGCTTATAGTATTTCTCTGAATCTTGGTTTCCTACATTCGTTGAATCAGTATAATAGAATATATCTTTTGCATCTTGATAATATGATTCAAAAAACATTGGATCTATTTGGAAAATCAATAATAAATTATCTTCTTCTATCGCTTCCATGCTATATACTTCATCCGGATTTATTATCTCAATCTCTGTTTGTTTTAAAGGATATCTCTCCGCTTCAACATTTAACATGATGCTGCCCTTTAGCATAAACAGTATTTCCAAGCTATTTTGCCAATGTAGAGGATATTCCCTTACCTTTAAAAGCTCGATATTTAAAGGTAAGTCTTTCAAATATTCAACTCTTTCTCTTCGCATTGTTTCACCTACAATCCTTTAAAAAAATTAATGCTGATAATATTATACCCAATTGGGTAATATAAACATATATTAATTATTAGGAGGTTAAACATGGATAAAGAAAAAGAAAAATTTGTACCAGAAATAAATACTAAATTAAGAGAAAAAATAGTAAAGGTACCTGAAGTAATATATAAAGCAAGTGGCATCAAAATACTTGGAACTAGGATAAAATCGCTTTTATTCTCTACTGATGTAGCTATTATAAGAAACACAAATGCTGACTCAATTATAGCTGTATATCCATTTACTCCTCAATTATCTATCATTCACTCTATACTTGATGTTGCTAGTGTGCCAGTATTTGCAGGAGTTGGGGGCGGGCTTACTACAGGAGAAAGATCTGTCCAAATAGCACTGCAAGCTGAATTATTAGGAGCTTATGGAGTAGTAGTAAATGCCCCAACAAAACCAGAAGTGATAAAGAGAATGTATGATGTAGTTGACATACCTATTATAGGCACTGTCGTTTCTATGAAGGATGATTACAAAAGTAAAATTGAAGCAGGTGTAAGGATTTTGAATGTATCAGGAGGAGCAAATACCCATGAAATAGTGAAGATGATACGTTCTGAAATAGGTAAAGAATTTCCTATTATAGCTACAGGTGGCCCCACTGATGAAAGCATCATGAGGACCATTGAAGCTGGTGCAAATGCAATAACTTACACACCTCCTACTAGTGGAGATATTTTTTCAGAAGTTATGGAAAAATACCGAAAAGAACAATAGTATTGATTTTTTATTTGCTTCATAGTAAGCTATTTGTATAAATAATTAACTAAGAGGTAAATATGAAACTAAAATCAAGTGATATCACAAAAGTAGCTTTATTTACAGCTTTGACTGCTATAGGATCTTTTATAAGTATTCCTGTGGGTGTTGTTCCAATAACTATGCAAAGTTTGTTTGTACTGTTGTCTGGATTCCTTTTAGGACCATTTTTAGGGGCTTTATCACAAGCTGTTTATCTTATATTAGGGCTAGTGGGACTGCCCATTTTTTCATCTATGACTGGTGGAATTCAATCCATTTTTAAACCAAGTTTTGGTTTTCTTTTGAGTTTTATCATAGCGTCTTTTACAGCAGGTTTTTTTACGCAAAAGAAAAAGACCCTATCAAGTTTCATTAAAGCTAGTGTAATTTCTAGCATATTAATGTACTTGATAGGTCTTCCTTATATGGCTTTTATACTTAATTCTTATTTAAATCAAGGTCTAACTATTATTTATATATTAAAAATAGGCTTTTTTATATTTATTCCAGGCGATATATTAAAATTGATCTTAGCTTCTGTCTTGGGTTACAGGCTTAAAGATAAAGTATAATCTACATTTTGATGTGCACTTCACCTGAATTTAGAACACTTCTCTTTCCATTGGCATAGATAATAAGATTCCCAAATTCATCAATGTCTATAGCTTTGGCTGTTGTTCTTTCATCTCCAATAATTACCTCTATTTCTCTGCCTATTATTAAAGAATTTTCTATTAAAATGTTCTTGTATTTGATAAAATCGCTATTTTTCTCATAGTCAAGGAAAATGCCTTCTATGTGAAACAGTATTTTTTCCAATAATGTAGTCTTGTCTATTTTTATTCCTGTTTCTTCCTCAATTGAAGAAGCGGAGATATTTTCTTTTATAAATTCGGCTTTTTTATTATTCACATTGATCCCTATGCCCACAACTATCCCATGGAAATTTTGGCATTCAATCAATTCTGTAAGTATACCGCACACCTTTAGTCCATTTATATATAAATCGTTTGGCCATTTTATGTTTGCTTTTATAGATAAATCTTCAAATGCCTTAAAAACAGCCACAGATGCTAATTGTGTGAATAAAGACAATTTATATATATCTAAATTAGAGTGGTAAATGATGCTAAAATAAAGCCCTCCCTTATTAGATAGAAAGCCTCTCCCAGCTCTTCCCTTTCCTTTGGTTTGCTCATCACTCAATATAACCGTTCCATTTTCTAAATTGATAAAATTCTTTTTAGCATATTCATTTGTTGAATCAATTACATCAAAATGTAATATTTTTCCTCCTATTAATCTATGTCTATTCATCATGTTTTTTTAAAATACCATTCAAAAACTTAATTATATCTTCTGATTCATATAGAGGCTTTCCATCAATTAAAAGCATTGGGACTTGATCTAAGCCGCCTTTTGATATAAGCTCGTCATAGTTTTCTTTTATGTTTATATTTCTCAATTCTATTTCTAAATTATTCTCTTTGATATAATTAATAACTCTATTGCAAAATGGGCAATAATCCATATAATACAATTTTAAGTCCATGATTTCCTCCTTAAATTAATAAAGGATTCAAAAGAATCCTTTAAATAATCTCTCTTAATTTTCCTGTCAATTTATAATCCACTTCTCTCAATTCTTTTAAATTTTTCTTACCTAATAACATCATGATGACTTTTAGTTTATATATGGTATTATCCATATATTCTTTAGCATTTAATAATCCTCCATGAACTAGATAAGAGAGTATTTCACCACTTATTCCAGCAATGTCAGCACCCAGTACAATTGACTTTATGATATCCATGCTTGTTCTTATTCCGCCGCTTGCAATTATATTTAGGTTATCTGAGAGTTTTCTAACCTGAATTATACTAGCAGCTGTTGGTATTCCCCATGAATATAATTCAGTAAAATCCATAGATGGATTTCTTAAATTCTCTATCTCTATAAAATTTGTACCGCCATATCCAGATACATCAATATACCTTACTCCAACATCATATAATCTCTTTGCTACATCATGGCTAATTCCAAATCCTACTTCTTTAACTATGACAGGAACTTTTACGCCTTTGACTATTGATTCTATGTTCTTTAAAACTCCCTTAAAGTCCCTATCTCCTTCATCCATGACTAACTCCTGTGCTACATTTAAATGAATTTGGAGGGCGTCAGCTCTTAAAATATCAACTGCAATCTTTGCATCTTCTGGTGACGAAAGTCCACCAATATTTCCTATTACTATGCCTTCATCCCCAATGATGTCTCTAACAACTCTAAAAGACTCCTCAGCATCTTTATCTTCTAAAGCTATCGTTTCAGAGCCTACTGCCATGGGAATATTTAAGTCTCTTGCAATAGTTGATAAGTCTTTATTGATTTCTTCACTAAAGTCAGATCCGCCTGTCATAGCATTTATCAGTATAGGATAGTCAATTTTCTTATTTAAGAAAATCAGTGATGTGTCGATATCATCGAAATTTAATTCTGGCAATGCGTTATGTGGTAAATACACATCTCTTAATAAGTTATTGCCTTGAAAAGAGGTTCTAAGGTAGTTCTCAACATGCTCTTTTTTTCTGGCTTTTCTCATTCTTACACCTCTTTGATATTTATTTAGGGAACTATTGGTTCCACTATGTAATCTCCAAACATGCTATTTACCAACTCCTGCATTTGTTCACCGTCATAAATAAAATAGCTTATATCTCCAATATATTCTCCTTCTCCAGGAATGGTAGCTGTTTCCATAAGGTCGGGATCTATTTTATTAACCATAGCCGCTCCTTTTAAAACATAATTAAGCGGTATATTAGTTTCTACGTTGTCATAATATGTCTTAATAAGAGCAGGAATTTTTAATATATTTTTAGGTGTCAAAGTCTGCTTTACTAATTCCTTCATAAAGTACTGTTGTGTCTTTATTCTCCCGACATCACCTTCAGGATAACCTACTGTAAAACTGTTGTTGTGTCTAAATCTTAAAAAATCATGTGCTTCTTGGCCATTTAGATTTTGAAAACCTGCTTCTAAATTTATATGAAGTGGTGGATCGGCAGTTGGATCATCGTATTTCATGTCAAATGGAACTTCAACATCTACTCCACCTATTGCATCCACAACATCTTTTACTATTTGATAATCAACTAGCACATAATAATCAATGTCAATGCCTAATAAATCGCTCACCGCTTGCATAGACATGTCTACTCCACCGTATGCATGGGCAGCATTTATTTTATCGAGCCTTCCATTGACCATGGTTCTGGTGTCTCTAGGGATTGACAATATCGATATCTTGCCAGTATCAAAATTTACTCTAGTGAGCATTATAGTATCAGTTCTCGTTCCCTTTGCGTGATCAAGATCTTTAGCATCTACACCTAAAAGTAAAAAAATCAATTCATTTTTGTCATTCTCAATTGGCTCTTTATCTACAGGATTTATTGGGTCTTGTGCTGCTACTTTTTCTTCATCAAAAATAGTATTAACTAACACTGCATATATGGATGCAAAAGCTATTAGCGATACTATAAATACAGTTATAAATTGCTTTCTCATCTTACACCTCTTTAAATATTATATAGTTATAATACTATATAATAAGTGTAATTACAATATTGTCAAAAAGAAAAGATGAGTTAAACTCATCTTTGATTTTCTACCACATCTAATAATATACTTTTTCTAAGCTCTCTAGCTTTTTCACTACCTCTTAGAGCTTCTACTATTTTTATAGCGAAATAATTAGCTGCTGCCGGCCCCATCGCCGTTATTATATTTCCGTCTTTTACAACAATATCATTTACAACTTTTGCTCCAATTAATTTGTCGCCGTATCCAGGAAAACAAGTAACTTTTTTCCCATCTAAAATACCCGCTTCATGAAGTACAGTAGGTCCTGCACATATTGAAGCAACTATTTTTTCTTCGTCATAAAATTCTTTTACAAGTTCTAACACTCTTTTATTATTTTTTAAATTAGTCGCTCCGGGTTGTCCTCCTGGTATAACAATAGCAGAATAATTAACTGAAGAAACAATATCGTTTAATAGTTTATTTGCTATAACTTTTATTTTGTGAGACCCCTCTACAATTTGGTCATTACTAGTAGATACTAATACAGCTTCCATACTCGCCCTTTGAAGATAATCAGCACAAGTCAATGCTTCAACTTCTTCAAAGCCATCAGCAAGCATAATCAAAACTTTGTTCATGATATCAACCCCTTTATTATTCCATATTACTATTATAATTTAAACCCTGATATAAATCGAGTTCTTTTAATCTTTTATCAATAGAAGAAATCACAGAAAGCTTGTTTAAGCACCACTCTGGTTTGTATAGTAGCTTTTTATTAGGATCGCCCGTAAGCCTGTGAATTACCATTTCCTTAGGTAAGTAAGATATCGCCAAAGCTACAGTGTCCACATATTCTTCTTTAGTCAATAAATTAAATTTATTTTTAAGGTAATAATCATATAATCTCGAATCAGTTTGAATGTAGAGCGAATGAAATTTAATACCCCAGGTATTTGTATTAGCAACATATTTTACTGATTTCAGCATGTCTGTTTTATCTTCATAGGGTAATCCAAATATAAGATGTGTCACAACTTTTATGTTTCTTTTTTTTAATTCAGTAATACAATTCTCATAAATGTCTAAATTATATCCTCTATTAATAAGTCTAGATGTAGTTTCATTTACAGTCTGTAAACCTAGCTCTATCCAAAGAAATATACGATTATTTAATTCTTCTAAATAATCGTATATTTCTTTATTAAAGCAATCTGGTCTTGTCGCTATAGCTAATCCTACTACATCTTCTCTTCCTAGACAGCTCTCATACTTTTTCTTTAAAGTCTCCACATCAGCATAGGTATTGGTGAAAGCCTGAAAATATGCAATAAATTTGTTAGTATTCCATTTTCTTTTGTTGATCTCAATTTGATTATTTATCTCTCTATCTATATCATACAAAGAACTAGTAAAATCCCCAGAACCTTTTTCATTACAAAAAAGGCACCCCAAATCACTTATAGTGCCATCCCTATTTGGGCAGGTAAAACCACCATCTATAGCTATTTTTGATACTTTTTCACCGAATTCATGAAAAAGTTCATCATTTAATGTATTATACCTCTTACCACTTAACATATTAACCCTCATACTGTTCATCGTTAATTAGATTTATTACAGATTCTATTGTCTGTAGAAGCATTTCTTGAGGTTCCATATAAGAATTGTTCATATGAAGCCTGTTTTTATAAAGTGAGTAAATCCCAGTAAAGCCATTTGAATAAAGTCTTTCAATGTCATTTTCTATATATCCAAAGATTCCAACTACAGGCACATGATTTTTATGTGCTATATCAACAATATCCATCATAAAGCGATTTAATCTTTCGCCCTTTATAACCTCAGTAGAACCAGTTAAAACTAAATCTGCATTGTAAAGATTATTTTTCAAATCGCTTATCTCGTAAAATGCATCTAAAGTGGATATTATATCAGCATTTAAAAAACTATATAGCCCTGCTGCGACGCCACCACCTGCTCCTGAACCATTTACCTTTTCTATATCTATTCCCATTTTTTTCTCAACTATCAATGCAAAATTTCTCAGCCCTCTGTCTAAAGATTCAATCATCAAAGGAGTCGCACCTTTTATCGGCCCATATGTATAGGCAATGCCATGAAGCCCAGAATACTCCTCATTATAGTCTGTGACTACCGTAAATGAAGCCTCATCAAGACGCGAGTCTTTTTTTGTATCGTCTATATCTCTTATCATGTATAACCCTTTTGCATTCAATTCGACTTCATTTTCATTGGAATCTAAAAAATTAAATCCCAAGCTATTTAATATTCCTATGCCAGCATCATTTGTAGCACTTCCATGAGTAAAAATATAAAAATCCCGGTATCCTTTATTTAATGCATCTAAGATCAATAAACCAGTACCATAAGTTGAAGTTAATAGAGGATTTTTTTCCTCTAAGCTTAAGTGTCTTAATCCTGAACTTTCTTTTAATTCAATTATGACTTTGTCGTTTAGCACAGCGTATTTTGAGTTGATTTTTCTTCCTAATGGATCAAGTGTCTCTTTTTCGTAAATTTTACCTCCAAGGATTTTCGCCTGTTCAATAGGAGAATCTCTATCTAACAACGGATACTTATATATTTGTGCATTTTTAATTATATTTCTTACTCCATCTTCCATGTATATAGCCATGTCATTCGCATCTATGATGTTTTTTATCCCGCATGGTGCAATTATTACTTTCATTTGCGCTCCCGCTTTCTACTGTATTTATATGTTATGATTATACCCAATGCTATTTAATTATAACCTAGCATTTTTCACATTTGTATACAATAGAAAACCTTGACTTAAGTCAAGGTTTAGTTATTGTAATATTTTTTAATTTCATCTATAAATAAATCTACATCTTCTTTAGTAGTGTCGAAAGATGTCACTAACCTAATCAATCCCTCTTTTTCATCGTTTACATAGAACGCGAATTTTTGATGAAGTATTTCTATTAAGTCTTTTGGCAAATAAGCAAATATCATATTAGCTCTGACTTTAGATTTTAATCTTATCTGATCAAATTTTTCTAGTTCATTAGCTAAATAAATTCCCATTTCATTTGCATTTTTAGCATTTTCTTCCCATACTCCGTCTAGATAAGCTAAAAACTGAGCAGAAATAAATCTCATCTTTGATACTAACTGCATGCCTTGTTTCCTGTAAAAATGATATCTTCCTTTTAAGTCGTCATTTAAAACAACGATTGCTTCGCCGATCATCATACCATTTTTAGTCCCACCAAAGCTAACTAAGTCAACTCCTGTATCAGTTAACATCTCTTTAAAAGACGAGTTCAATGCACATACAGCATTTGCAATTCTAGCTCCATCGACATGTAGATATAGTCCATTCTCGTGAGCAAAATCAGCTAATTCTTTTATTTCATCAACTTCATATAATGTACCCAGCTCTGTTACTTGGGATATAGAGATGATTTTAGGTTGAACTGCATGCTCATCCCCTAGCACTTCTAAAGTATTTATTATCATTTCTGGTTTTATTTTACCATCATCTGTTTGTATTTGTATTATCTTATTGCCTGCATATCTTTCTAAAGCTCCACATTCATCAACATTTATATGTGCAGTAGCAGGAGCTACCACTCCTTCATATGGATATAATGCTCCTGATAACCCAATTACATTTGCAGATGTACCAGTAGTTACAAAAAAGACATCCACATCTTTTCCAAACACAGATCTAAATTTCTCTATAGCTTTCTTTGTTACTAAATCTTCGCCGTAAGCACTTTCATGTTCAAAATTAACTTCCTCAATTGCTTTTAATACCTTAGGATGTACTCCAGATGTGTTGTCACTTTTAAACATTTTCAACACTATCGCCTCCAAGATTATAGATTATTTTCTGCTTTTTTTTCTTCTTAGCATTTGCTCTTTCAACTCTTACCTTAGCCCCTCTTATTTTCTTGCCGCTTAAACCATTTATAATTACTTCGTCATATTCAGAAGGCACCTCAATAAAAGTAAAATCATCATATAAATCTATATTGCCAATGATTTTTTTATTTAATCCAGTCTCTTCAAATATCGCTGATAATATATGTCTTGGGCTAATGCCTAAGGACTTGCCTACATTTATGTGAAGTCTTGTATACATTCCATTTGAATTGTATTTCTTCTTTGTATCTATTTGCTCTATCTCTTCATGCCCTTCAAATATTTTTTTCTCATCTAAATACATCTTTAATAGTGCGAGGGCGATGTCAAATGAGCTGTACTCTTCCAATAACAACGTGTCTAATATTGCATTGTATTTAGTCAGATCGTTTTCTTCAATCGTTTCAATTTCTTGTTTTATCTTATCTTGAATGCTCTCAGTGTATTTTGCTTGTATATCCTTTAAAGTAGGTATTTCTCTTCTCTCTATAGTCGTCTTGGTGTACTTTTGAATGTCTTTTAATTTATATATCTCTCTTCCTGATACAAAACTAAAAGCCCTTCCACTTCGTCCTGCTCTTGCAGTCCTTCCTATTCTATGAACATAATTTTCTTCATCTTGTGGCAAATCATAGTTTACAACCAAATCAATATCATCAACATCTAATCCTCTAGCAGCTACATCTGTAGCTACCAATATATCAATTGTTGAATTCCTGAATTTGTTCATTACCATGTCCCTTTGATTTTGTTTAAGGTCTCCATGTAGTCCATCCGCTAAATATCCTCTAGATTGAAGTTCTGTAGTAAGCTCATCTACTTTCTTTTTGGTATTGCAAAATACCAATGTCAATTTTGGGTTGTATATATCTATAAGTCTACTGAGTATCTCAGTTTTCATCTGTGATCTTACTTCGTAATACGATTGTTCAACTTTAGGTACAGTTAGTTCTTTATGAACTACCTTTATATACTGTGGATCTTTTTGGAACTTCCTAGCAAACTGCCTTATTTCATCAGGCATAGTTGCTGAGAAAAATATAGTCTGCCTATCTTCTGGCAACGTATTCATTACCAGTTCAATATCATCTCTAAATCCCATATCAAACATCTCATCAGCTTCATCAAGCACCATGTACTTAATGCTGTCGGTTTTTATAGTTTTCCTTCTGATGTGGTCAATGACTCTGCCAGGTGTACCTACTACTATTTGCACCCCTGCTTTTAAACCCTTTAATTGCCTTTCTATCGGTTGACCACCATAAACTGGCAATATGTTAAGCCCCTTTACGTACTTAGCTAAATTTGTAAGCTCTTCAGCTACCTGTACAGAAAGCTCTCTAGTTGGACATAGTATGAGTGCTTGAGTCTTTTTTACACTAACATCTACCATTTCTAACAAAGGTATGCCAAAAGCTGCTGTTTTTCCGGTTCCTGTTTGAGCTTGGCCGATTACATCTATACCTTGTAAAAGAATGGGTATCGCTTGTGATTGAATAGGGGACATTTCTTCAAAACCCATATCCCTTATGCCTTTCTTCACAGCCTCACTAAATTCCATTTCATCAAATCTTAATTTCTCCATATAAAAAAATTTCCTCCTTGTCTTTAACTAATTAAGTATATACTTAAGTAGACATAAATGCAAGAAGAAAATTTATATATTCCTCTAAACTTTATCTAAATAATCTTTATATCCTTCCTTCTCCATGTCTTCTTTCTTAATAAACCTAAGGCTTGCTCCGTTTATGCAATACCTAAGTCCGCCTTCCTCCCTTGGTCCATCATTAAAAACATGTCCTAAATGAGAATCTGCTTCTTTAGACCTCACCTCGGTTCTGATCATTCCATGAGATTTATCCTTTTTTTCAATGATGTTCTCGTCATCAATAGGTCTAGTAAAACTTGGCCATCCACAGCCTGCATCAAACTTATCTTTTGAAGAAAAAAGAACCTCGCCCGAAACTATATCGACATAAATTCCATCCTCGAAATTATCGTTTAATGGACTTGAAAATGGTTTTTCTGTGGCATTCTCTTGAGTTACTTTGTATGAGATATCACTCAAGTTTTCTCTTAATTTATCTTTTTCATCTTTCATAATTATCACCTTCCATAACTATTATATCCATAGTTTAATATTTAAAACAATA
>ERZ795060.2885-NODE-2885-length-16677-cov-6.138972_pt1 | contig 16677 bp, 10 predicted proteins | sample MGYA00375144_ERZ795060 | MGnify/ENA primary metagenome ERZ795060 (study PRJEB30189, sample SAMN05720157) | activated sludge metagenome | isolation source: anaerobic digester from wastewater treatment plant | place: Japan | collected 2015-05-15 ...
CTGACCACCTTCCTCGGTGGTGGGGTCTACATTCCGGGTGACGCGGTTGATGACTGGCTTGGAACAGATGACGAAGCCTACTTCTTCCGGACCGGCGTGAAGGTAGCCTTCTAAGTTCGAATCCACTGGTATTACCGAAGGGCGGCCAATTGGCCGCCCTTTTCTTTTGTGATTGCTGGTGATTATTGATCCTGACGCAGCACTTTCCCCGCGATTTATTGTCTTCGGGATCCGTCTTGACGCGAACGCGCGAATACGCAAACGCGAACGGATTCCCTCTCCCTCTGGGAGAGGGCCGGGCGGCCTTATCCCTGTGCCACACACCTTACCGTATTTCGCATCCCACCACGCAAAACCACCTAAATTCTCATCCGGGGACGGATCTAACGTGCCTCTCAATGATTCCCCTGAGGTAGCAATCTACACCTCCGTCTGAGGGTGCTGCCATCGGTGAACGCCAGGGTGAGTTCGATTTCCGTCCCTCCGGCGACGTAATCACCCCGGTAGGGATTGGCCGCGAAAAGCCGAAGCGAGTGTGGAGGCGAGAGGGGAATGTTCAACGCTTCCCCGTTCCGGTCCCAGCGCGAAGGGGTATCGTTCCAAGCCGCCACGCGGATTTTCCACAAAGGGCCGACTTGCGTGCTCCAGGCGTTGGCGGTGGGAGGAAGCCCCGCGCGGCGGATTTCGCGCAGGGTGATGGCTTCGAGCGTCTTCTCCCGGCAATCCGCCCCCATGCGGACGCCGAACTCCAGATCCAGTTCGCCGTCCGGTTCCCACTCCATCCGGCCCAGCATGTCCGTAGTGATTCCCGCGTACCAAACGCGGGTGGAGGTGTCCTGGAGAAAAACCCCATATCCGAAAATCCCCAGCACTGCCAACAGAACGAATACGGTGGCTAGGAATGTTCTTTTGGTAGAAATAAAGTTCAATCCCTTCACGACCGGAGGGAGGGTCTCAAATGAAAAATATTGAAACCAGCCTTTCCTCGCCAAAAGGCTCATCAAGAAAATCAAGGATAAACCGGAAAGGCCATACGCCGCCCAGTCCACCGGTTCTGGCTGATAGGTCAATTCCAGAAATCCATCCCGGACCAGAACACTGACGTAGCGGCCCACGTCCAAAGGTTCGTGTGTTTCGATATGTTCCTGGACTGGGATTTCGTAACCATCGAGATACGCGCGCCATTTGCGGTAGCGCGAGATGCCCACCCGCAGCCAGGTTTCCTTTTCCAGTCCTTGGAGGCGGATACCCAGACGGTTAGGTTCTAGAATTTCCACCGTGGCGGTTCCCGGTGAATCACCCAACAAAAAGAGTGGATCGGCGGCGTACTGCCGGTTGCGCAGCAGGCTTATTTCATCGAACCGTTGCAGCCGTTCCCAATCCGGATGGGATTCCAGGTTTTTGGCCAGGCCGCCATAGGCGATGATATATTTCATTGCGGCATACATTGGAGCGGAAAGGTCTGTCCATGCGGCACGGGTGGAAAACGTGGTGGCCGGCATGTAGCGGGGCGGGACGATACCGAAACCATAAACGAACGGTATGGAACTTTCGATGACATTGGCTTGAATGCCAACGCGGGGATACAACAAGGGCAGGAAAAACACCTCGCCGCCCATGCGGTCCGGCTCGAGACGCTGGATTTCCGCCATCGCCAGGTCGAAATCATGGACAAACGGCGGATGGGTGGCGCTGGTGGCGATGGGGAACCGTTCGGTCAAGGCATATTGTTTTTGATAGACGGTTCCCAAGGACCGGCTGAGGGGAAAAACCAGGGTAACGGCCAGAGTCACCCACAGGCCCGCGAACAGGCTGCCGGGAATCCAGGCATACGGCCGATTTTTCGTTGTGGATTGGTCCAAGGCATAAATCCGGTTAAAAAAACGTTCCAGAGCGGGCCAGGCTTGGGCCAGGAGGCTTTGCGACAGTCCTCCGGCCAGGATATAACCCAACAGTTTGGAATACCCGCCGAATCGGTACAACGGTACGTTCATGATGAGACCCGAAAGGGCCGGAGAAAAGAACCAGGTGTACAGGGTATCCAGATTGAGCAGCAAAAAGGCCCAATACAACAGGGAAAAGGCGGTCACCACCGGTTTGCGGCTATAAATTCCCCATCCGGTTCCCAGGAGGCCGAGATAGGCGAAAAGCGGTGGCGTGTTTTCGAACAAGGTCCCGTCCAGAATCCGCGCGGCGCGCATGGCGGGGGAAATGACCGGCGCACCATAGGGGAGCGTCCATTCGCTGCTGAGAAAGAAGGGAATCAGCCACCAGGCCGCCAACCCCAGCCCTAAAAAGGTGAACAATCCATTGCGCATCGCGCGGCGGAGCCAAAGTGAACGGTCTTCGGCCAGAAGAAAGCCGATGCCGGCCATCACCGGCAGAGCCAGGATCAATCCCAGCAAGGCCATGACGTGTGCCAACGGCACGGCCATGACGAGCGCGGCCAATAAAAGCATCCGCTCCCGGCCGGCGGACTGGGTCAAGGTCACGCCAAATAGAGTCACAGTAAGTACAAGCAGCCCCGCGCTAAGGGTCATCGGCCACATGCCCACCGAGAATGCCTGCGCCCAACCGGGCAGGGCGATGGAGCCGGGATCGAGGAGCAGCAAGAACGCGGCCAAGGCTCCTCCCGCGATGCCGAAACAATACCGTCCTACGCCGTAGAGCGATCCCAGTAGAACAAACCAGGCCGTGAAAACGGTGAGGCTGTACGCGGTCTCGCGGTCCAGAACGAAGAACGACAGGATCCGGATCAGGCAATAGAGGATTTCACCGCCGGGGGGATACAGATCATTAAGGGGAACGCCCGCGCCAATAGCCGAGGTCCAGGGCAGCAAGGTTCCGTGTTCCCAGAGGGCACGTTCGGTCAGATCGCAGCGCAACAGGCGGGTGGCGTGATCGATGGTGGAGGGAAAACCATCCCCGAACAGGCCGCCGAACCAATAGAAGGATACGCCGATCAGCACTCCCGGCATGGCGCATTCCTTCAAAATCCCCCGCGCTCGGTTCGGCAAATGATTTCGTATCTCCGATCCCAGACGGTAAAAAAACAAAAACAGCCATACGAGAAATCCGGCAATGGCAAATGACTCAAAAAAACCGGGGAATACATAAAAAACAACCGCCTCCGCCTCCCCGATCTTCCACGCGAGAATGAGCATCAATAAAAACAACAGAAAAAAGAGAATCTCTCCCAGGAGGCAGGAAAACGCGGATTGATTCTTCATACCGGCGGCCGCTCGAGTCGGTTGCGATGTGGATTTCCGCTATTATAGAAAACCGGGGCGCCCCCCGAAAGCGGAACAGACGGGATGATCCATTATCAATCCACCGAAACCCGCTTGCTTGACTGCGCGGGCCCGCCACCTATGATTTCAATGCGAAGGGTGCGGAAAATCAAATACGTGCCGGAAAAGTCGTGCCGGAAAGATCGTAGGGGCACATGGCCACGGGCCCCAACTATACTACTGGGCGGATATACCACTCTTTTCTTTCTGAACCGAAAGAAAAAACCCATGCTGACCAAACGCATCATCCCCTGCCTGGACGTTCGTGCCGGGCAGGTCACCAAGGGCGTGGAATTCAAAAACAACATCGACATCGGGGATCCGGTGGCGATGGCCAAGTCCTATTACGACGCAGGCGCGGATGAGATCGTCTTCTACGACATCACCGCCAGCAGCGACCGGCGGGACATCATGATCGATGTGGTCAGCCGCACGGCCGAGGAAATCTTTATCCCCTTTTCGGTGGGAGGAGGATTGCGGACCTACGACGACATGCGGCGGGCGCTTTTGGCCGGAGCCGAAAAGGTGAGCGTCAATTCATCGGCGGTCTTGAATCCCGGCCTCATCGCCCAGGGAGCGAAGGCCTTCGGCCGCCAATGCGTCGTCTTGAGCATGGACGTAAAAAAAGTCACGCCCAGCGCCGCGATCCCCTCCGGATACGAAATCTATATCAACGGGGGCCGGCAACCGATGGGCCTCGACGCGCTGGCTTGGGCCAAGCAAGGGGAGGAACTGGGTGCCGGCGAGCTAGTGGTCAACAGCATTGACGCGGACGGCACGCAAGACGGGTATGAATTGCGCCTGACCCGGATGATCGCTGAGGCGGTGGGTATCCCCGTGATCGCCAGCGGCGGCGGTGGAACACCCCAGCATCTTTATGATGTTTTCACTGAGGGCAAGGCCGACGCCGCCATCGTTGCCTCGATGATTCATTTCGGCACGTATACCATTCCTCAGATCAAACGATATCTGCATGACCGGGGAGTGCCCGTGCGGGAGACCTTTGTTCTTCCCTGAAGACGCCAATACCTTTGGCTAGCCCACGGCCCGCTCCCGTTCAGCCTTTGAATTTCTCAACCGGTGAATGTCGAATTTTGCTGAAGACCTTCCGCCCTTCAATTCATTATCCCAATTGCGTGTCACCTCACTTGCGCATATGGTAGAAAACAACGATCGCTTCTACGAGGGATCTAGAATTCCGAAAACTGGTTCCGGCCCATGAAGCATTTCTTCCGGTCCCGCATTGCCCGGCGCTTTTTCCGGATCGTGATCTGGCTGGCCGTGGGGCTTGCGCTCGTCGTGATGATGATCCCTTGGATTCTCGACATCTCTCCGGTCCGCGGCTGGCTGGAGGCCCAGGCCGGATCCCGCCTGGGCGCGAAGGTCACGTGGCGGTCGATCCATTGGTATTTTCAAGACACGCTTCACCTCTCGCGCGTACAAGTTCAAGCCGGACAATCCGGCCGGCCCTTCACCGCCACGGCTGACACACTTCATTTGTTCAATCTGTTAACCTCCAATCCCCAGGGGGAAATCACCAACGGAGAGATCACTTGGGGAGGCGAGCACATTGCTTCGGCCTCTCAGGTATCTTTGCTCTCGCGGGGCGGATGGAAGAATGCCCGTTTGGAGGCCAATCTCCTTCGCGCCACGCTGCGGATTGCCCCTTTGATCGCGGATTCCCCCCCCGCGGCTGAACCAGCCCCGCCGGTGAATCTCGATTTCCTGGACACCATCCGGTTCACCGATTCCCGCTTGATCCTGCCCGGCTTTCCGGACACCGGCCGCTGGAACGGATCCATACGCTTCTCCACCCGTGAGGAAGTTCTGCTCCACGCGATCATTACCCCGGCTGCCCAATCTGATGGACCTCACGCCGTCATGCAAGCCTCGGTAAAGCCCTCATTGGATGGAATCAACTCCCTTCATCTCCAGATCCGCCGCTTTCCCTTAACGCTTACCGCTCCGCGATCCTTTTCGGCCGTCCTGGATGGAACCGCCGCGCTGCGATCCGCCCCGAACGGCTTGTACCAAGCCGAAGGCCGGATGGCCATACATTCCCTCGTTGCCCCCTGGTCCCCATCCGCTACGGTCATACTTTCTGATGCCACGATACAAGCGGACCTGCGGCTTTCCTCCCGTTTTCAACCCCTCGCCGCCACCGCCGTCGTCGAACATGCCACCTTGGTCATTGACGCTTCCCCGGCCATCGGATCCTCCTTCCCGCCAGGTATCTTGACCATGCAATCCGTCATCCGTGACCATCATCTGGAAAACGGTTCCCTGGCCTGGCGCTCGGACCGGATGGATTCGTTCGCTCTGGCGTTTGCCTGTTATCCCCTCATTAGCGACTCCACCATGGAGGGCCGCGTTCAAATCCACGATCAATCCTTCTCCGTTCTGCGTTCATTACTGCCCATTGCGTGGCCGGCGCCTCTCGATACGCTGGAAGGCCGTTTTTCGCTGGACGTCATGGCGCGCGGGCAAGGCACTAAATTGGATCACTACACGGCCACGGCCCGCCTCCAGCAAGGTTTTTACCGTACCGCCTCGGCCGCCATCCAGGAGGTCTCCCTGCGGGCCGTTGCTCAGGGCCGGCCAGCCGTGACCGCTTCAACGCCCCCGACCGATTCCTCGGCGCCGGTGTTCGATTTCAACGCACTTCTGCATGACGCCACTTTTTCAGGAACCGCCAACCTGTTACTGCCCGGCCTCAACGATTCACCCCCTATCGAAACCACCTACACGGGATTTGCCCGCTACAATCCGGCCAACGGCGATTATTCCCTTACGCTGACTCAGGCGGATAGCGGTATCGTCCATTCGGTCAGCGGATGGTTGCGCTCCGGAGGACAATGGCTTCTCGAAGGTTCCCTGCCTCTCGAAACGGGTTTCCCCCCATTGCGGGACGCTTACCTGCCTCCCTGGGCGGCTACCATCGAAGGCATGGGAGAATTGCAGTTCCGCCTGCGTTCCGATGGATCATCTCAGCCCATTAACCTGTCCGCCACCAGTGCCGATTTGTCGCTCTTCTCGCTCTCCGATCCCTTGGAATTCGGCGTGCAACTCCAGAATCTCACCCTGGAGGGACGCGCGCGCCTCGATTCCGCCACTCCCGCTTGGAATGTTGAAATCCGCGGGGTCACACCCTACCTCTCCTACACCGGATACGATTACGAATGGCCCGGAAAGCCCATCCTCCTTGCCGTTACCCAAGCGGCTGACCGTACCGTCTCCATGCGCCTGATTCCCCCCGGCGGCGGCCATCTGCGTCTTGAGGGACGCCCTGGACAAACCCTGCAAATCACTTCGCGCGAACTCAGCCTGGAAGAGTGGGTGTATCCCATCCTCTCGCAATGGTGGAACGACACGGACGCCTCCTCCCTCACCCCCTTTCCCGGATATGGCCGAATGAACTTGGATCTCACTCTGCGCCCCTCGAAAAACGGCTACACCGCGCAAGGTTTGGTGGATTTGCGGATCGGCTCACTCACCCGGGAGGATTTTCTCCACGCGCGGCTGAAGGACGCCCGCGTCTTGTTCCCCATCGGTTATCCCTTTACGTTCGCTAATCTGCCGCGCCCATCGATCGATGTCTCCGCCGCCTCCCTCGTCTGGGACAACGGCGCGTACCAAGACATCGCATTCACGATTCCCATCGCCAAAGAGGCCATCACCCTCCCGACTCCTGTGGTCTTCCCGCTGTTCGGGGGAGAAATTTACCTCGACCACGGGCGGATCACCGCGTGGCAAACGGGCACGCCCCGGCTGGAAGGCCCGATCCGCTTCGACCACCTCTTCCTCTCGCACCTCAGCCGGATAATGCCATTGTTCCCCGCCAAGGGAATCCTGAACGGATTCTTAGATCATATAGTTTATTCCGGTGATCAATTCGAAATGGCCGGACGTTTCGAAGTGGAAGTCTTCGGAGGGAAATTAACGGTATACAACATCTTCCTGCGTCCCGCCTACGGCGGATCGCGCCGGATAGGTTTCGACCTGGACATCGAACGGCTCGACCTGCAGCCATTAATGGAATATTTCAATTTCGGAGAAATGACCGGCGTGGTGTCCGGCCGCATGCGGAAAGTGGAAGTTCTAATGCCGCCCGCCGGATCGGGCGAAATCCCGCTCCCCGTCCGCCTGGATATCGAAATCCACAGTGAGGGCAAGGGAGGATACCTCGGCAAGGAAGCCCTCTCCAAAATTGTGCAGCTGGGCGAATCGTCCAACGTGGCGGTGGCCAACCTGACCCGCAAACGATACGAATATTCCGCTTTGGGATTTAAAGCCTCGCTCGACGGGGATCAATTCCGCCTCACCGGCACCGCCAATGGGGATTATCTCATCGCTCACTCGAAAAAACTCTTCGCCAACACCATCGGCATCCGCCTCGCCGACTCGGGGAAAATCCTCTCGTTCCAGGATTTCTGGAACCGCCTCCTCGCCCAAACCGGCCGCTTCCAATCCGGACACTACCTCACCCCCCGCGTGACCACACAGTGACCTGTCTCCATCAAGCGCGTATCATCACCGCGCCTTTCCCACCGGCGCGGCGGATTGGGCATCCCCCTATCCCATTCCCCTCGGAACAGGGAAAATTTCTAAAAAAACCATGCCTATTCTCCACACCGAAGCCATTACCTTACGGAGGAGGCGCGGCCGGGAAGCCGACGCGCTCGTCACCCTCTTCACCCGGAGGGCAGGCAAGATTATCGCCTCCACCCGCGGCGTCCTGAAAACCACCAGCCGCTACGCGGGTGTCACCCAGCCCTTTAACCACCTCAATGTCATTCTCTACGCCAAGGTCCAGGAGCAGGAAATCTGGACCCTCACCCAGGTTTCCCTCGTGGAATCTTTCGATGCCGTTCAAGGCGATCTCAAGCGGATTGCCTGGGCTTCCTGCCTGGCCGAATGGATCGAAGCTTTCAGCGGCGATTTCGAATCCAACCTGGCCGTCTGGGACCTCCTGCTGGACACCCTCCGCGGCTGGAACCGCCGCGAACCGACGGAAGAAGAATTGATCCAATGCCAATGGCGGCTGCTGGTAAGCGCCGGCCTGCAACCCAATCTCCATCACTGCCATCGCTGCGGGGGCCGGGAATCCTCCGCCTGGTATTATCTACCCGCCGATGGCTGCCTCGCTTGCGCCGCGTGCGTCCATCAAGGACTGCGCCTGGGCCACGGCGCTATCCAAGCCCTCCGCCGGATGACCGGCCCCGCCCCGGCTCCCCTCATCCGCCTCACCCCGCAACAAAAAAATGAAATCCGCCGCCTCCTCCTTACCCACGTTGAGTATCACACCGGCGTCCGGCTCCGATCCCCGCTGTTTTTGGAGCAATTGGATTTTTAGATTCAATTGAGATTCCGGCATCTGTGATTACCAAACCTGCGCCAATGGCATTTACCGGCAAGTTTAGGAATACAAGTTTAGGAATATATTTCAAGGATCAAGGTAATCAATTTCCTTTCCCTTAGGGATAGGGAAAAGGGGAAGAAAGCCTGGAAAGAGAAAAAAATAACGGCTCGCCACGCCATCAGTTCTCCGGTTCCATCATCTATTCCAACATGATATTTTTAGGCGAATATAAAACTCAATGAAGCCTAGATTTCTAGAAAAATCCACCTCCGTTCCCTGGATCCCGCTTTATATCGACAATTGTAATATTGTGGACAATAGAGACATCCGATGCTACTGTAACATTTGGTCTTCTCCCATTACAATAAATGGGAGATCAGCGAGTTGAAGAACGTATCCTCCAGGCCCTGCGTAGAACATTCCCGGCATCCGGCGGACCGGGAAGAGGAGCGATTGTGTGATTCACAGAGTATGGCCGGCCGTTGGCTTGATCTTGTTCGTGGCGCTTCCTTCACCGTTTGCGGATGTAATCTATCTAAAAAGCGGTGAAAAAATCGAGGGTGTGGTCCGGGACAGGGGGGGGCGAGAGATCGAAATCGAAACCGCCGGGGGGATTTTTTCGTTCCAACGCGATGCCGTCGCCCGTGTCGAAGCAAGTTCTCCCTTTGCCAACCTGTTGACTAAAGCCCGCAGCGAGAAAATCCGGCAGAATTATACCGAGGCGATCCAACTCTATACGAAGGCCCTTCAAGCCGCCCAGACTCCCGAAGAAAAATCCGAAGCCCAGAAACAGTACGAAGATTCAATTAAGCGGTTTATCGCCAGTTTCTCAACCCACGACCCCCTGACTCAGGGCCTCAAGGACATTCAGGATATCGAGACGGTCAAGCGCCAAATATCCGATCCACGGTTGCTTTCCATGTTACAATCGGCGCGGCTTCAACTGGACAACCAGGTGGTGCGCGCCCATTACGAGGAAGGGAAACGGCTGGAGCTGCGTCAGGAATACCGGGCGGCCATCGAGCGGTACAAAGTCATTCTCGACAAGTATGCCAGCCATCCCCTGGCCCAAAACATCCAGGCCACCCTATCCGGCTTGTATTTGAAATGGGGAGAAAGCGAATACCTGCGCCACAAAGCGGTCACCCCGGAAGCCCAGGAAGCCTTCCTCGGCCTGTTGGAACATTCTCCCAATCATCCCAAGGCCCTGTATTACCTGGGAATCCTGGCGATGGACGAGAAGAATTACGCCCAGGCGGTCCGGTATTTTTCCCAGGTGGATGAATCGGCGCTTTCCACACCGGAATCCCGGCGGTTGTCCACGCTCCTCGCCCGGGCGCAGAAATCCCTCCAACCAAAACCTACACCTGTGCGGTATGTCCCACCCCCTCCGCCGCCGGAACCAGAGCCAGAGCCAAGCCGGACCGAAAAAATCCGCGGCTGGTTCGCGGGCATGCTGGCCTCGGGGCGTGAATTCATCGAGAACCTCACCCAAGGAACCGGGAACGCGCTATCGCAGTTCACCTCGTTGTTTCAGTACTTTCTAATCGGGCTGGGTGTGTTGATCGTCTTCTGGTACATTCCCATGAAGATTTTGTACAAGGATTTGCCCAACCGGCGGGTGATTTATTACAACTGGCGCAAAATCGTCCGGTACACGGGACTGTTGGGTCTGCTCCTGTATTTTATCGACCGCTGGCGGCGGGAAGAGCCCAAGAAACGTTGCCCGGCGTGCAACCGGTCCATTGACAATCCGGACCTGTTCGAAAACTACGATTTCAGTGTGTGCCCCTTCTGCAACGTGCAGATCAAACCGCCGTTTACGCTGCCGGAAATCATTCAATCTGAAGCGCTGTACATGGCCCGCAACCGCGCCTTGTCGGACAATCCCCATGACATGGCTCAGCGCGAGCAGATGCTCAATTTTTTGTACCTCATTATGGTGTACGGGAAAAAAATCCGCGCCAGCGATATTCACCTGGAGCCGGAAGAGCAGCGGCTGCTGGTGCGATACCGGGTGGACGGCGTGCTGACCGAATCCATCCCGGTGGAGGGGGGGCTGAACAGCCTGCTGGTGAGTTGCGTCAAAGTGGTATGCAATCTCAACATTGCCGAACGCCGGCTGCCCCAGGACGGCCATTTCCGGAGAGTGATTCTGGGCGAAGAGGTCAACATCCGGGTTTCCACCATCCCCACCCGCCTGGGCGAGAAGGTAGTGCTGCGGCTGCTCGACAAGCACATCGTCAAGGCCCCGCTCGACCGCTTGGGCATGCGGGCCGAGGTGCTCGAGAAATACCGCCAGGTGATTTCCTCCTCCCACGGCTTGATCCTCGCCACCGGGCCGACGGGCAGCGGCAAGACCACCCTGCAATACGCTTCGCTGCAATACCTCAACGACGGAACCAAAAACATCATCACGGTCGAGGACCCGATCGAGTATGAGCTCGAGGGCATCAACCAGGTGCAGCACAACACCGCCACCGGATTGACTTTCGCCACTGCCCTGCGTTCGATCCTGCGGCAGGATCCCGACATCATCATGGTGGGCGAAATCCGCGACTTGGAGACCGCATCTATTTCGGTCAACGCCTCGCTCACCGGCCACCTGGTGTTTTCCACCCTGCACACCATCGACACCTCCAACGCCTTGTCGCGGCTGATCGACCTGGGCGTGGATGTGAAGCTGCTCAGCTCCGCCATTCTGTGCATCGTGGCCCAGCGGCTGGTGCGCAAACTGTGCCCGCATTGCAAAAAACAAACCACCGCGTCCGCCCGGGAGATCCATCTTTTGGGGAAAGACGGCAAACTCCTGGAAGGGCAGCCGATTTTCCGGCCCCGCGGCTGCCGCGAATGCCTGAACACCGGCTACCTGGGACGCACCGGCGTGTATGAAATTCTGTTTCCCACCCCCGAGATCCGCGAGTTGACCGAAAAGGGCGCCAGCAACATGGACATCCGGCAGGCTTCGCTGCGCACAGGGATGAAAACCATCCGCGAGGAAGGCGTGCTGAAAGTGCTGGCGGGAATCACGTCCATTGAGGAAGTCTTGCGGGTCACCACCGAGGACATCACCGCCAAGGACGAATCCCGCGAATTGGAACTCCCAGTCGCCAGCGAATCTCCCGAGCCGGAACGGGCGTCCGATTTTTGACCGGGCGCGGCGAGTACGGTCCTGGGTATCAATCATCCCGTGGAACGGCCCAACGAGAGAGACCCATATCCCCCAGGTGGAAGAATGATTTTTGCCATCCAAAAGGAGAGCTAATCTCTTGCCGGATAAGGAGTTCCTTCCACGGGGAGAGGATCAGGGTGAGGGAAAACCTGGCCCCCCGTGGCCATCCTGGTCTTACTTTCTTCCCCTTCCCCCTTCAGAATTTCCCGAAACTTCTACATATATATACTAAATATATCTTGCATTCACCTAATTTTTTTGATACATTACCAACTGGTTAAATGATACATTGTTTGGACAAGAGCTGGAGCAAGTCATGCCACAGCCCGGAGCGAAGTTTTTGTCTTCTCCCGAGTGGAAGGGAATGAACATCGTGTGGCGCCATAAAGCCTGCTCGGCCCGTGATGTCTATCTCCGGGCGGGCGATCTCTACCAGTGGGCGCCCAACACGGTACGCACCCACCTCACCCGGCTGGTAAACAAGGGTTTCCTGAAAGCCGTGCTCAGCGGCAATTCGTACCTCTACCGTCCCCAACGAACCAGGAATCAAACCTTGTTTCAGGTGGCCGGTGATCTTCTTGCAAAAGCCAAGGGAGGCCAAGCGAGTACGTTGTTGGCCTACATGATCCAGAAAATCGTCTTGACACGGGAAGATATCCAGGATTTGCACTACCTGCTCGACCAACGCGATCTCCCAAATCCACCGAAGCGGGAATGAATCATGACCTCCTCGGATTGGATGTATTCCTGGGCGGAATCGCTGGCCTTATTCGAGAGAGAGGACCGGGCCGGTTCAACCCTCGTTTTTTGAGGGAGGTAGGCGAACCATAAAAATCGGTTTCCCTGATATGAGTATGGATGGAATCGTTAAACCATTCTCCTTGGGAGGGCAGTAGGGTGATGGAAGCCCTGAAAGGGAGCAATTCATCCTAACACTGCAATCGAATAAATAGTTTCAATTAATGAAAGGTAAATTCACCATGTTCGAGATTCCGTTTCAATCGATTTTTGTAGGGATTTTTTTATCTACAATTTTCATTCAACCCGCAATGGTTTCCGCCCAGCCAATGGCTTATCGCATTTTGCCGAGCGACTCTTACATACCGGGTGTTTCAATTCTAGTCCAGATCGAGGTGACAGGGGATCCAGGATCAATCACGATCGTGGAGATACCACCGGCGGGGTGGACGATAAACCGGATTTGGAATGGCGGAGTGTTCGGTGAAGGGATGATTACCTGGAAGTTAAATAAGTCCTCTGAATCCTTCATACTTAAATATAATATATATCCTCCCTGTAACACAACAGGAGACGCCGTCTTTTCGGGTTTGATCGAAAACCAAGTAATCATGGGTAATACCATAATGTCTGGGCCTGAATATCCATTGCCTTATAACTTCACTAAACCTACAACCAATCCGTTCATCAATATAAATTCATGGTTTTTCAATATCGCTCCCTCGGTCTCCGAAAATGAATTGGAGCTTTATTTTTGCCGTGGTTCCTTGACTTCGATTTCTCGGTGGAGTGTTTTTCCAACATTTGATTTATACATGGCGTCGAGAACATCAAAGATCGACAATTGGTCCGTTCCTGATACTCTGGGTTCCGATGTGAACAGCGAAGCGGCCGATTACGACCCTGACATCTCGATTGATGGCCTTTCCCTCTACTTCTCGTCAGACCGTGAAGGAGGATATGGCGGTTCTGATCTCTGGGTAGTGACGCGTACAACAAAAAACGATCCATGGGGAAAACCAGTAAATTTGGGCTCACCGATAAATAGTCCGCGGGATGAAGCATCTCCGGACATTTCCCCAGATGGACAAACCCTGTATTTCAGCCGTGGCGATGGTCGGTTCGATTGGGATCTCTATGTGACGAAACGGACAAACACCGGATCCGGCTGGTCTGATCCTGAGAATCTAGGATCATCGGTGAATAGCATAAGCAACGAATTTAGTTTATCGGTCTCAGACGATGGTTTAACACTCTTTTTTGAATCTGACCGTCCTGGCGGCCTGGGTCTTACGGATATTTATGTAACCACCCGGGTGGCTAGGGATGCGCCCTGGTCTCCCCCTGTGAATATTGGAGTCATAAATTCAAGTGAAGACTACGAATACTCTCCATGTATATCAAGCGATGGACATACTCTTTACTATGCCGGCTGGTTCTATCTATATCAAGTATCTGTAAATCCTTTTGTTCCAACGGCTGTGAATCATTGGTTTTTATTTGATTAATACAATGATCGGAAAGGAGAAAGAACAATGTCCGGTTTTCATCGATTCCATTATGTTTGCTTGCCGTTCTTCGTTGTTTTCCTGCTGATTCCCTGCGCCCAGGCGCAAGTAACCGGCAAACGCGTTCTTGCCTATGAGGAATATGTTCCCGATATGCAATTCACTGTGAAACTCATTATCGAAGGCATTTCCGATGATGTCACCGTTATTGAAAAAGTCCCCCCCGGTTGGATCATTCATCAAGTATATCAACGAGGGGTGATCGATCAAGAGGCGGGGACTATAACCTGGAAGTTTGCCAATGCGAGTGGATCATCCACCCTCAGGTATTCTATCTTTTCTCCGGAAGAAGCAACGGGAGATGCCATCTTTTCAGGCACTATGAACACGAACGAAATCACCGGCCTATCCCGGATGCCGGCCGCCGCGCCCAAGCCAGTCGGCATTTTCGAGAATCATGTGAATATAGGAGAATTTCCCCCGGGGGAAGCGATATACGATAAGCAAACAGGAGTATACACCATCAAGGGTGGAGGCTCGGGCACCTTCAACACCGGAGGCCAATATGCCTACTTGAAAATCAATGGTGACTTCAGTCTATCGGCTACAATTAATCAAGAAATTATTACAGATATTACACCGGGTGCCGGGGCCGGTTTGTCTTTCATAGATAGTCTTTCATCGAATGCCTTATTTTTTACAGGTTGGATGTATGCTCATGGCCGATCCACCGATGTCGTATGGAGAGAAGTAATTGGCTCGGACTTCGATTATGATGGCCATTCCATACCCGAATTCAGCCGCATAAAACGTATACGAATTGTGCGTTCAGGCGATTTATTCAGCATGTTCTATTTCGATCCCGCCGAGACCCGATGGGTCTACTTCCTAAGCCGTGAGATTCATTTTACAGATCCGGTGTATGCAGCCCTCGTCGTGCATGCATTCGCCAATAAAGATCTTTTCATTACCGCGCAATTCTCGGATGTCCAGTTTTCCCATCTCCCCGATATGTCATCCATGAAGAATTGGGAATTGTTCAAATAAAGTAGGAATTAACGAATTGAATTTTTTTATTCAATTAAACAAGAGGAGGATACAATCATGAAACTCTACACCGCATTACTAACAATTTTCACTGTATCTTTGCTTGGATTCCCCCTGTTGGCTTTTTCCCAAACCGCCGATGAGCTCAAAGCCCTGCACGAACAGTATGTGGGATATCTGACCGCGCACGACCTGGAAAAATGCAAAACCATGCACGCCCCCGGATTCGTGTACGATCTGGTTCCCATGCAGGCGCCCTTCCCCGAGCCGGAATGGCAGGTATTTTGGATTGATTTGTTCAATGGATTTCCCGATTTCGCGAAAAACCCGGGAATCAAACTGGCCGTGGGCAACCTCATTCTCGAAGAACATACCGTTTCCTTGACTCATAAGGGAGTTTGGAACGGCATTCCCCCTTCGGGAAAAAATTATCCACAAATATTCCCCCATATCGACGTTTGGGAGTTTGAGGGAACCAAGATCAAGAAAGTCATTACCTATGGCGACATGCAGGGATTCATGATCGCGTTGGGGGCCATGCCGGCTCCCGAATTGCCGCCCTTGAAGCCATCCTTCACGATGCCCGATCCCGTGCCGACGGGATTGAGCTTTCTAAATACTCCTCCGGAACTCGGGAACCGGTTCAATGCCCATAATCCGGTGGAAATGACTAAAATGATCGCGAAAGACGCCGATATCGTTGTCACGGCTCTCGGGAAAATCTCCCGGGAAGAATTCGGTGCGGTACAGGAAATGTATGTCAACACATTCGCGGATGTGAAAGTCGAAGTACTAAAATTAGTTGATTTTGGGGATGGATGGATATATTCGGATGAAATCTACACAGGAACCCATACCGCCCCCTATTTTGGATTCCCCGCGACCGGCCGTAAATTCCAACTTCGCAGCGGGGATCTTTATCGCGTTACATCCGATGGATTGATTTCTTATGCGCATTATTATTGGGATCATCTCGGCTTGTTGACACAACTCGGCATCCTGCCCACCTCGTCGGCAAAAACGGGAGAGATGTATAAGTAGGCATTATCATTTCGCCCTTACCCGACTTGTAACAGGTCACTCTTCTGATTTGCTAACCGGCAGGAAGGGCGTCAGGTTCCAGGTACGGACGTACCGCAGGACGCAAAAGATGGGGGCGATAGGTTTGTAGCCGCGCCGTTTCACGGTGTGGAGGGAATCATCCCACACAGGGTGGAAGGCGAGGGCGTTGATTTATTCACGCGCCGGAGGATTTCCAGGTAAAGAAACACGAGGGCTTCTTCGTCTCCGGCCAGGAATTGTCGCGGCAAGAGACTGTTCGGCTCGTCCCCCCAGCATGGGGGGGGCCAAACACCGGATTGCATCCAGAATTGGCTCGACGATCGCGGGCCAGTGCCTGTCCATGGACGTTTCAACTTCAAAACCGGCCGGAAAGTAATGCTCTGTGTAATTTATTTTATGCGGGGCGGGATTTTTGAGTAAAAGAGGGGGGTAGTAGAGCGGTTTTCCTTCAGAGGAGTGACCTGTTACGCAGAAACAATGACCGTTCCACCATAAAGTGGC
>ERZ795060.2892-NODE-2892-length-16653-cov-6.624774_pt1 | contig 16653 bp, 18 predicted proteins | sample MGYA00375144_ERZ795060 | MGnify/ENA primary metagenome ERZ795060 (study PRJEB30189, sample SAMN05720157) | activated sludge metagenome | isolation source: anaerobic digester from wastewater treatment plant | place: Japan | collected 2015-05-15 ...
TGAGGTTTTTAATAGAATAAAAAAAGTAATAAATGATAATTATATAGCAAAAGATATTTTTAATAAACATTTTACAATGTTGTTTGAGTTTAAAAGTAGGAATTATCCAAGGGCATTAAAAATTGAAATCAGAAAAGAGCAAAAAGAAATAAAACCAATTAAAACTATAGCATATTCTCCTAATAGCAACTTTCAAATAATTTTAAGTGTAATATCACTTGAAAATATGATGATTGAGAAAATAAACGCTTTTATTTATAGGGGGGAGATTAGAGATGCTTATGATATTGAGTTTTTAATTAAGAGAGGAGTAAAATTAAATGTAGACAAAAACACTGCTGAAAAAATAAAAAATAAAATTTTAAATCTAAAAATAAACGATTATAAAGTTAAATTGGCCTCATTACTTTCGGCAGATAAAAGAAGTTATTATAATAAATCAAACTTTAGAATACTTTTATTTGAATTAAATAAGATAATAAATAATGTTTAGCCAAACCTTACAAGGAAATTTCCGGAAAGTCAAGGCATTTCTTGGAGAAAAAATAGTTATAAAATATAGTTAATTTTGACTAATCATTTTAGAGTTATTTTTTATTTCTTTTCTTTAACCAATACATCCTTGCCCTGATATTTGCGGCGACATCTTTGCCTTTGCATTGCGAACTGGCTCGTCTTTTGACTTCACGAATTAGCCCTCTCATAGTGTATTTTTTGCTTGATAATAGTAATTCGTCAATTACTGCCGATAATGGTTTTTTGTTTAAGTTTTTGGGCTTTATTTTTTCTGATGGTAGGATATATGGCTTATCTTTTACTTCTGAGACAGGATTTTTATGGCTAAATGAATAGAGTGGGTATTTTAGTGGAACATAAAACCTGTTATCCGTGGCTAAACTTTGAATGAGCATATTGTCTGGATTTATGGCGATTACTTTTACCGGCAATCCTGTCTGGGTTATGTAATTTTTACCTATTTTTGCCATAGTGCCTCCTTAGTGGATATGTACCACTTTTGAGTTTTTTAATACTTCCTCCTTGTTGACGACATAGAGCGTTTTTGTGTCTGGCTGGAATTTTTGACCATCGTCTGAAGTATTTATGGCCAATAAGAATTCTTTTTCATTGTTAACTATAACATCGTAATATCCTTTTGAGATATATATGGTTGAGTTTGAATTTAAACAAGTAGCCAAAACACTTTTTTTGAGGTATATGGTGTCAAAGTTTCTTATGCTTGTATTAGTGACTTTTTGCCTTGCCATAATTGTCTCATCATTCACACGTTACAAGGAATTTCCCGGAAAGTCAAGGCCTTTCTGAGAGAGAAAATGGTTATAAATAAGATAATTATTAGACATCATTTAACTGAGAGTTGCTTTTTATAATTAAAAGGTAAAGTGAATATGCTGGTAATATCCAGAAGTGCTTAATTAGATAAAACTAAAAAATATGATATTAGAATCTATAATTGGATCACAAATTCACAAACAAAATCCAAAGAGATAGAAACATTGACTTTTATCCAATTTATTAAAACACTTCTTTTTTTTCTTCTTGGTTTTCATAGAGAAAACTCCATAACAGGGACTAAATAGTTTGCCATCCGGACGCTTATATATGGAGTGAATTTCAAATGCATCTGTTAAAGTAATATCTTCATCTCCAAAACAGTGAAATTCACTTCCCTTTTTATGGACTTTATAAATAAAATAATTAGGTGAAGTCGGAGGCTGGACCTTACTGTCGTATGATAAACAATTATTAATAGGTCTTCTCTTATAATTTTTAATAAATTCTCCAAGATTTGTGACACATACAGGTATGCTTTCGTATTCAATACCAATTGAGGTTTTAGTTGAGAATACAACTAATAATATTTCACTCATCTCATCATATCCCAATACAACAACATCTTCAACCCTATCACCATTAAAATCTCCCTTTGCTACACTTAGAGATAGAGAAGGCGATGTGGAAAACGAAAGATATTCTTCTATATCCCAAATTCCATCCGGATATTGTTGCGCTTGCCAGATTTTAAATTTAGGAAAATTTTTATTTATAGAAGATATTTGTTTTGTGGAAAGTTGGATATTCCAGTCAGTTGGCAATTTGTAATATTCATAAGTATGAAACCTATCAGCGATAATTGTTTTCCCATTTCTTTTAAAAGTTCTTTCTTTTATCTCTTCTCTATTTTCATTTGTAGGACTTACTACCTCTTTAACAAAATCTTTTTCTTGAAAAAAAGGTTGCCCATAAACATAAATATCAAACAAAATTAAAGAAATTATGCTTAAAAATTTCATTTTATACATTTTTCAAGATTATTTAAATTAACCGTTCCATCGGGATTACAACATTGCAACTTACGTTCTATATATTTTCCGGGAGATACACAATAATAACGATTTGTTGTCCCTTCATCTTCTGTCCTATCTATGCTTATATGATAATGAGGAGCTTCTATAGGCTCATCCCCTTCTGATAGCAAAAATCCTGTTTTCTTACATACAATCTCTATAAATTTTCTTCTGTTCTCTTCTGGTATCATAATTTTTCTTATATCAACCTGATTACCGCACCTATGCAATACATGTGGTGATTTCCAATCACTGTTTATATCAAATAAGCCACCCCATGGAAGACTTATATCATTTATGTAGAGCGATTTTGAGTTTGGAAAATATGATTTATATTCGTTCGCTATTTCAATAATAGTATTAATTAGTTTTTTTGTTCCAAAATGATTATACGGATGATTTTCAGTCTCTCCCCATAGAATATAATTTGTTCCTGTTGATAACTGAATAAGACCGGGGACAACAACATATAAATTATCAGTCTGGCTCCCTGAACATCCTCCCATCCATTCAAAATATTCTGTAATTAAAGTCGAAAACTCGGGCATCTTTTCCCAATAGTAATATGTCGTGTTTGGCATCATCTGTGGGAAATATACCGGGGAAGGTTTTGATAAAAAGGAACTATCGGAAGGCTCTGCTGAATTTGTTCTCGGATTTGTTATTAATAAAGAAGGAGCCGGAGGGTCAAAATGATAATGTCCACCGCTACCATAAGCATGACCGTAAGTTTCCTTGGCCGTCCATAATTGCCCCGATGTGTTCTTACATCTAATTGACCACATTATCTTCTCTTGAGGGAAAAAATAATGTTCATTAACTCTATTCCCCTTTTCATCCAAGTAAGTTTTTGATGGTTTTACTTCAATGATTTCACCATTTTCATCTATTCTATATAGGCGTCTCTGACAGGTTGGTTCTTCTTTAGTAATTGAAGGTGTTTTAATATCTAAATAACTACTTAGATCTAAATTAACTTTTCCACTATCAAAGTCAAATATCTCGCTGGCAAAAAGAAAATTAACGGAAAACATAAATAACACTATCATTGAAATTCTGATTTTCATCTTACCTCCCTACATCTTATTAAATTCTAAAAAAAAAAAAAAAAGATTTATGTCAATTAACCGATGGAAGAATTAATGTTAATAATTTTGTGTAATTTCTTTTAATGGTTTATTCTTCTTCCAGATATTATTCTGCCGATTAAAATTTTGCTGAAAAAGTTATTAAACATATTGGACAGTTATCAACAGGTTAAAATTGTAATATTGATAACTACCTTGGTTATTATTTTTTGTTAATTAAGATGTAAAATATGATGAAATATCTGATATGGTATAACGGAGAAAAGCGCCATAGGACGATAAATACGACACCGATAGAATATATCTTGAAAGAAACTTAGATCCCGAAAAGTCCACAATGTATGGATATCATACAGCATATTGTCTAGATTTATGGCGATTACCTTTACCGGCAGGTCTGTCTGGGTTATGTAATTTTTACCTATTTTTGTCATAGTGTATCCTTGTTTATCGTGGTGGCAGTCAAATATTAAGTGGGTTTGATTTGGGTAAGTAAATATATAAACTATATACATATTTATGGCTCTGCTTCGCCAAGGCTACGCAGAAGCCCGTCATATGAAGCTTTAGCTGAATAGAATAGTTTTGACAGGGATTTGAACTTTCAAAATTAAAATGGTGGTAGTTTAGGTTGCGTGCGGTATCTGGCTGGATTAGAACTTTCTCACCGTTGGTTATTCGCTGCCATATAACAGGAACATCTATCAAAAAAGTATATATAAAATAATCATTTTTTATATTTGGAACAGGTTTTAAATTTTCAGTAGTCTTATTTAGTTTGCGTCCGCTACCCTCACCTTGATTTGAACCAAGTAATTTTTTCATAAAATATCACAAAATTATTGTAAAATTATTTTATGGCAAAAATTTATCAGATTTCAATTAATAACGATCTCGCCATTTGTAATATATTTTCTTTCAATCGGGCATTCAATAATAGATTTATATTTGATACTCATACTTGCCTCCCACAAGGAAGGATATATTCTTTTAGTAGAAAAAACAATGAGAGTTTTGGAGCCGATTATGACAAAAGAAACTCTTTCTGAACTTGAAAAAAGATTATGGGAAATTGCGGATAACTTAAGAGCAAATTCCGACTTGAAATCTTCTGAGTATTCTGTTCCTGTTTTGGGTCTTATATTTTTAAAATATTCTGACTCACTCCTGTCCGCTAAAAATCGAGCGCTAATAAAACGGGAGCATCGGCTGTAATTCAATATCTTTGACTCTCGGTAAGGTTTTCTCAGTCAGATTGAGCAAATCAATAAGGTGGACGCGATCTAACACTGTTTCCCTGATTAAACGATGCAGATAAAACAAAGAAAATTTGTATTTTGTCTGGTATTTGATATACGTAAGAAGCAGAAAATAACACATAGCAATCCAGATTTGGGTTAAAACAGCATTTGGAGAAGTTCCAAAAAATGTCTTGATTTTGAGATTTTGTTTAATCCATTTGAAAAAAATTTCAATCTGCCATCTTGATTTGTAAATTTGGGTAATAGTAAAAGCTGATAAAAAGAAGTTATTTGTTAAAAAAGTAAAGTATTTGTCTTGTTCTTTATCATAATAATGGATTAAACGCATCTTTTTAGGATATTCTTGTTTCTGGTAAAATCCTGCCAGTTCAATAATTTCATCGGAAATCACGCCTTTTTTATTATCTGTTGTATGCTGTCCGATAACAGCATAATTGAGGTTGTCTTTGGCTCTTATAACAAAGAAGGCTTTGTGTTGGTCTATAGAATATAACCAGGGCAAAGTCTATATAACCCCTATCCATACAATAGATGCTGTCCGCCACTACATCAAAAAAAGAGCGGGCAACTTTAATTTCATGTTGTTTGGCGTCAGTTACTACCAGAAAAGATGGGATTTGGGTTAGGTTGTCAAACTGATAATGGAGTTTAATTGCGCCCTTTGTAGTTCTGAATTTTGCCCATTGAAAAGTAGAAAGACATAAGTCAATAACAGTGGCATCAATGGTATAAAGCGGGTTTTTGAATTTAAATTTATGTTTTGGAGTAATATCTTTGCATTTTTCTAATAATTTGTAGAATAATTTCTCATAAATTTTATAATCTCTTGTTTGATTAGCGTCCGCCAGCGTTGAACGTTTTACAGATGTTAATCCCAGATGGTAAAGTTTATGAAATTGTGTGGCAAAGCTATTTTGTATATCCCGCAAACTATCGCAACCTTTTATTTGGGCATACAACAGGACAGTAAATTGGTTCCAGCAAGTGAATTTTTTGATATAACGGTCGCCAAAATGGTTTTGGACAAGGTTTTCAAAATGATGTCTCGGTATAAATGTTGAAAAAGTTACGATACATATGCGACATTAAGGAATGAAGAATTTATGCAGAATTTCTTTTTATTTCGTAAAATAAAAGGCTATCGGAGGGTATACGATATGCTGGATAGCCTTAAAGCCTTTAAAGAAAGCGATGTAGCCAAGCAGAGAATGAAGATTATGGAATTTTATGAGAAATATGGGGAGCAAGCCACCCAAGAAGCTTTTGGAGCGGACCGCAAAGTGATTTACCGCTGGAGAAGGAGATTGAAGGAAGGGGAGGGAATACTCAAAGCCCTGATTCCTTCTTCCACTCGTCCAAATAGAGTTCACACTTCTCCTGTGCCTAAGGAAATTATAGAGTTTATCCGGGCGTTGCGGGAGGAACATCCGCGCCTTGGAAAAGAAAAGATCAAAGTGTTTCTGGACCCATTTTGCCGCAAGTGTGGGATAAAACCGATTTCTGTTTCCACTATTGGCAAAATCATTAAGCGTCATAATTTCTTCTTTCAACCTCAAGGTCGGGTTTACCATAATCCCGACTCTAAGTGGGCAACTCATCCCCGTAAAAAGAAAAAGAGATTGCGTGTAAGATATTCTCCTAAAGTTAAAGACTTTGGGCATATCATTTCTGATACAGTAGAGCAAGTTACTGATGGGGTCAAAGATTACTTTATTTCTGCCATAGACATACGAGTTAAATTTGCTTTAACTCTTCCTTATAAGCAGCTAAATAGTTCTAATATGAAAGACTTTTATGAGCATTTTAAGCAGGTTTATCCTTTGACTATCCGTGACTGGCAATCTGATAATGGATTAGAGAACTTGGGCGAATTTGATGAGCAACTTTCCCGTGATGGCATTCCTCACTATTTCTCTTATCCGAAGTGTCCAAGGATTAACTCTTTTATTGAACGGTACAATCGCACTCTTGAAGAAGAATTTATTTATAATCACCTGGACATTATTCATGATAAGGAACTCTTTTCCAAAGCACTGGCAGACTACTTAATTTACTATAATATCCAGAGACCTCATAAATCTTTGGGAATGAGAGCTCCTTTGCAACTTCTTGTGTCTGAGGGTAAAATGTCGCAAATGTGTGTAACGCATGCAAATGTTTGAAGTTGATGCATAATTGTGTTATAATGACTCATATGGCAGTCCTCCTATGGATTTTGGATTAACATCAAATAAATTCTATCCAAAAAGAGGGCTGCCTCTCAAATTTTTAGCGGACACAAATGGTTTTAAATATTTAATTAATTTTAGGACTTTTAGCCCTTTTTAATAACATTATATATGATAAAATACTATTTTATGGTTATTAGTAAAAATAATTACAAATCTACCATAACAGCATTATGGGATATAACAAGCAAATGTAATTTACAATGTTTGCATTGTTATAATGCTAGTAAGTATTTTTACTCGAACAGAAAGTATGATTTAGTTTTCAATTATGGAGTAGAAAAAATAATTCAAAAAATATCTTGTCTATCTGTAACGCATCTACATTTGTTAGGTGGAGAACCTTTGTTGTCTCCTAATATTTGGGATATATTAAAATTTTCAGAAAAGTACAATATTGCCGTTAGTATTAATACAAATGGTACTTTATTAAATTCTCAAAAAATATCCAAATTATCTAAATTTAAAAATTTATCGCAGATTGTAATAAGTTTAGATGGACCTAATGCAAAGGTAAATGATGAAATAAGAGGTAAAGGCACATTTAAAAAGGTGATAAAAAATATACATAATTTGATTGGTGAATTTCAAAATCATAAAAGGAATTTAGTTATTGCTATAAATACGGTAATAACCGAACATAATGCTAACTATCTAAAAGAATTCCCAAATATTATGAAGTACCTGGGAATTAAGCATTTGCTTGTTTCTACTTTGTATGATTGTGGAAATGCTAACAAAAATAAAATGTTGGGCAATAAATATTTTGACAGAGTTATTTCAAATTTAATTAAGCTTTTAGACATTTCCCAAAATACTAAAGATATATTTGTTCAGTTTGATGCTAAACCAAAATTAGCTACTTACATAAATAGACTATTCGGAAATAAAATTGTTGAAGTGGAACCTTTTAAGTGTGGTGCTGTTAATGAGTTCATATTTATAGATTCAAATGGTTTTATATATCCATGTGGCAGTATAACTCAAGAAATTCATAATTTTAAGATAGATTATAATCTAAATATTATGGATGTAGGAATAGGTAAAGAATTTTCATTAAACAAAATTTTCAATAATTTTTCTAAGGTTAAGAGAAACACACATACTACATATTGCAGAAAATGTGAATTTATAAACATTTGTTCTGGTATTTGTCCACTATATTATAAAAAAAGTCCAGAAGATATCCCATTAGAATGTAAGACGGTTGACTTTTTTCAAACTAAATTATTTAATTCTATTTTATCTAAAAGCTATATAATTATTAACAGGGAAAAATGTAAAATTAATAACCATATAGAAAAATTAATTATGAAGTTGATAGATGATGGGGATAAAGTAAAAGAGATTATTAATAAACTAATAAATAATTATAAAATCAACGGGGATATATTGTTAAACGATGTTTGTGGATATATTTCTGATTTAGTAGTAGATGGTATTATAATAGAAAAAATAAGGAGGTGATAAATAATGAAATATATTAAACCCAAGGTGTCTCAAAATGTTACTACTAAAAGTGATTGCTTAAACCAAAAATGTGTAGCGCGTTCAGGAATGGGAATGTGTAAAATAACCTTCCTGAAAATAAATAGCTAAAATATTATAGTAAATAGTTGGGGGCATTATTCAATATAATGTCCCCAATAAATCTGTGTTATGAAAGTTTTTAATTTTTTTGTTAAGATTGTGAAGATTTTTTATGTTAGGTTAATATTACTAACTTTAACGTTATTAGTAGCTGGTTTTCTGTCTGCTTATCCTATCGTTTATATAAAGAAAATTATAGATACAGCGGTTCAGGGAGAATCTGTTAAGATTATAATCTATTTTGGTGTTATTTATTTTTTACTTCATATTTTGAATGCACTGTTTAGTAGGTTATTTGAATATTACAGTAATTTTCTAGGTAATGAAATATCACATTATTTAAGATGTAAGCTTTTTAAACATATTCAGGGTATCCCTATTTCATATTTTGATGATAAGAGTAAAACTACTTTTTTATTTCATTTTGTAGAAGATAATTCCATTACAGCCTCTACTTTTCTTCAACCAATAGCGTTTGTTGGGCGTTCTATTGTAACTTTTATTTTTGGTTTTTATTATATGTGGAATATAGATTATGTTATAACTCTCATATTACTACCAATTGGTTTTATTGTTACTGGCACTGTGCTTTTAACTGGGAAAGAAATAGAAAAGAGAGAAAAATATCTAATAAGTACTAAGGAAAATTTGTGGCAATTGTTTTCTAATTTCATTCACGGTATAAAAGAGATAAAGGGAAATTGTAAAGAGGAGTATACTTTAAAATGCATTAACACTAATAGTAGTGAATTTAAAAATGCTGATAATAAAGCCATAGCTTTTCAGACATTTTCTCAAGGGATTAATCAATTTTTCTTTATGGGTATAATAGCGTTTATAATGGTTTATGGTGCTGTGCGAGTTAAATTAGGGCTTCTTTCCATAGGCGGACTTTCAGCGATTATGATGTATAATGGACTTTTAGTTGATCCACTAATAGAATTGTTTTCTTTATATCAAAAAATGAAAGCTCAGTTTGTTAATATAAAACGAATACAGTCTATTTTTGATATTAAAACTGAGGAGTGTTTTAGTGGAAAAGAACATTTTTCATTTAATAAAGAAATTAAGTTTGAGAATGTATCTTTTGTATATCCTACGATAACAAAAAAAGTTTTAGACAATATAAATTTTATAATACGTAAAGGTGAAAAAATCGCATTAATTGGAAGAAGTGGACAGGGGAAAACTACAATTATAAAATTATTATCTAAATTTTATGAACCTACTTCTGGGAAGATATATATTGATGATAAGCCATTAAATTTATATTCTGTAAGTAGTTTGCGTAGAAAAATAGCAATTGTTTACCAAGATTTTTTCCTATTTAAAGGAACTATTTTAGATAATATCATTTTTGGTGATAATATTTATTCTGATGAAGAAATTAATAGGGCAATTGAAATAGCAGGTTTAGGAGAGACAATAAATAGATTACCAAATGGTCTAAATACGTACATAGGCGAAGATGGGGTAAAACTTTCTAGTGGAGAAAAACAACGTGTGGGGATAGCTCGAGCAGTTTTAAGAAATCCTGAAATATTAATTTTAGATGAAGCAGTGTCGAACTTAGATAGTTGTATAACCAAAGATATTTTAGGTAATATCAAAAATTTTTTTAAAAATAAAACCGTTATCTTTATTATTCATAAATTGACTTTTATTACAGATTTTCCAAGGATTATTTTAGTTGAAAATGGACATATAGTTGGCGATGGAACACATAGTGAACTTATGGTAGAAAACTTATTATATCGGGAGATATATCAGAGCCAATTTAGAACTTTTGAAAAACAAGAATCGGCAAAATAACATAAATTCACGCATTGTAATATGGGATGTAACAAGTAGGTGTAATTTACGATGCTTACATTGTTACAACGCTGATAAATATTTTGATAATATGTTCAAAGATTTAACATTTGAACAAATTGTAAGGTTAATAGATTTATGTCATAAAAATAATATTAAACATATTCATTTATTAGGTGGAGAGCCACTTATTCATAGGAATATTTTAGATATAATAAAACTCATAAGATCAAAAAATATGACAGTGTCATTAACTACAAATGCAACCTTGCTTAGCTTGGATTTGGCTAATCAACTGGTTATGTTAGTAAACACTATTTTTGTCAGTATTGATGGCGTTAGAAAAAAAACATTTGAGTTTATTAGAGGAAAAGATACTTTTGAAAAAACTTTAAATTCTATTTCAATATTAAGAGACGTCATAAAAAATAGAAAAGCTAATTGCAATATTGTTATTAGCTTTACTATGACAAATTACAATATAAATGAAATTCCACTTCTTCCAGATTTTGTTAAGAAACTCAAAATAAAACAAGTTAATTTATCGTGTCTTTATGAATCTGGAAATAGCTGTAGAAAAGAGCATAATTTGCGGTATGATATCAAAAATGTTCTTATGAGATTAGAAAAAATGTGTATAAGATTAGAACATATAAAAGATCCACCACAAATAGCGTTAGAATTACGACCTAGGTTTGCTGTATATTTAAATAGAAGATTTTATAAACAAAGTTCGATTAAATATGTTCCAGAATATTCAAAATGTTTGGCAGGTGGACCTTTATTCTATATTGAGGCAAATGGATTAGTTCATCCATGTCATGCCACTAACAATAAATCAGGAAAAGTTCTCCAGCAAGAAAGAATAATAATTTATAAAGATATTAGAATTAATAAATACAAAGGCATGTTTGAAAATAATCCATACTTTTTATCATTTAATAATTTAAAATCATCAAAATATAAAGAAAAATTAAAAACATGTCAGGATTGTGGTTTGGTTGGAGTTTGTGATCCATGTCCAATTACCCTTTTAGGTAAAAAAAATGTTCCAGAGTGTGAGTCGTTAAAGAAACAAGAGATTAAGTATTATGATTCACTATTATCGCTTATCCCAACTATTAGGAGAAATAGATTTAATTATTATAAGAATATAACAGATTTAAAAAATCCAGTTTGTAAAGAAATTACTGATCTTTTAATAAAAAAAATAACAATCAAAGAAATTATAAACAAATTATCTAAAAAATATATAGATGTGTCAAAAGAAAATATTTTAAAAGATGTGTGCGAATATTTATTAGATTTGCGTAGAATTGGTTTAGTAAAGTTTTAAATTATTGTATTTTAAAGATTTTTTCAACCAATACATTCTTGCCCTGATTCTTTTTCGCTAAAGTTACAAAGAAATTTTAATATTTGCAGTAACATCTTTACCTTTACATTGCGAACTGGCTCGTCTTTTAACTTCACGAATCATGCCTTTCATAGTGTACTTTTTGCCTGATAATAGTAATTCATCAATTACTTTTGATAATGGCTTTTTGTTTAAATTTTTGGGCTTTATCTTTTCTGATGGAAATATATATGGCTTGTCTTTTAACTCCGAAATTAGATTTTTATGATTAAATAGATAAAGCGGATAGTTTAATGGCACATAAAACCTGTTATCTGTAGCTAAACTTTGAACAAGCATATTGTCTGGATTTATAGCAATTACCTTTACTGGCAGACCTATCTGGGTTATGTAATTTTTACCTATTTTTGCCATAATGCCCCCTTATTTTTGGTGGTAGTCAAATATTAAGCGGGTTGAATTTAGGTAGGCGAAAAAAGATTATGATTTTAATAGTTTAAAAATTTTAAATAATTTCTCCGGACCAAAGCATTTTTAAAAATTCTTTGTATGGTAAAAACAGTGTATCTCCAACTTTTCTTGGTAATGGCTCAAGTGAAATTACTATTTTTTTCCTTGGTTTTTGTTCATCGCTGAATATATGAAGCCCTTTTAATCTATAATTTGAAGTTTCCGATGCTTTTATTTCTATTGCAACCTCACCTTCACCTAAAATTAAATCTACTTCATTACCAGAAGCCGTTCTATAAAAGTATAAAGGGAAATGTTTGCCAGTGTATTTAGAATAAGCTAAACATTCATTGATTATAAAATGTTCAAATAGTTGTCCATAATCCATTGTTCCTTTTAAAAGTTCTTTTCTATTTAATAAAGCATTTACTATTCCTGTATCAAAGAAATAAAATTTAAATGTTTCTATCAATCTTCTTTTTTTCTTTTTAGTCCAAGGTATTAAAAAACGACCGATTAATGTGTCTTCAAGTATTGAATAATAATCAATTACTGTTTTTACTGAAACCCCACATTCTCTTGCAATATTAGAATAATTTACAATATTGGCATTTGAAAATGCGGTATAGTAAAGAAATTTAGAAAAATTTCCTATTTTCCTTACAAAGGCTTCCGCTTGTATTTCTTCTTTTAAATAATCATTGACATATGCTTTTAAATCCATTTCCGGATTAGTTGATAAATAATGAGACGGTATAAGACCATAAAGTAGTACTTTATTTAAATCTAATTTTTCTATTCCTATTTCCTTACTTACAAAAGGAAACATCTCAAATCTCCAAGCCCTTCCACCTATAAGTCCTCCAGTTATTCTTCTTAGTTTCCTTGCACTTGAACCACATAGTATAAACTGAATATTTTTGTTTTCTATAAGCCAATGTATTTCATCTAAAATTGCTGGGATTTTTTGCACTTCATCTATTACTACAACAGTTTTGTTGCTTGCTGAAATTATTTGTCTGAGATATGTAGGATTTTTGTTTAATTCAAAATATATATTGTAATCAAGTAAATCTACCCATAAAGCATCTTTAAACTTTTGTTTTAGAAAAGTAGTTTTTCCGGTTTTTCTTGGCCCCCACAAGAAAGCTGATTTTTTTGGAGGTAGATTAATTTCAAGAATTCTTTCAATTAGGTTCTGAGTCATACACAAATTTTATTATAATTTTTAATATAAAGTCAAATTGTTTGTGATAATATGGGGTATAGATAAATAAACTAATTTTATAATTTGATAAATATAAAAAGATTTTTTAAGCATGTTCAAGGAATTTCTCGGAAAGTGAAGGTATTTCTTGGGAAAAAAAGGCTATAAAATATAGATAATTTTGCTTAATTATTTTATTAATATTTTTTTATTCTTTTTCTTTAACCAATACATCCTTGCCCTAATATTAGCTGCCACATCTTTGCCTTTACATTGGGAACTGGCTCGTCTTTTAACTTCACGAATCAGACCTTTCATCGTGTATTTTTTACCTGACAAAAGTAATTCGTCTATTACTGCTGACAATGGCTTTTTGTTTAAGTTTTTGGGCTTTATTTTTTCTGATGGAAAAATATATGGTTTATCTTTTAGTTCTGAAACTGGATTTCTGCGATTGAGAGGAAAAAGTGGGTAGTTTAATGGAACATAAAACCTGTTATCTGTGGCTAAACTTTGAATAAGCATATTGTTTGAATTTATGGCGATTACCTTTACCGGCAGGCCTGTTTGAGTTGTGTAATTTTTACCTGTTTTTGCCATAACTCCCCCTTATTTACAGTGGTAGTCAAATATCAAGCGGGTTTGATTTGGGTAAGTAAATATATAAACTATATACATATTTATGGCTCTGCTTCGCCAAGGCTACGCAGAAGCCCGTCATATGAAGCTTTAGCTGAATAGAATAGTTTTGACAGGGATTTGAACTTTCAAAATTAAAATGGTGGTAGTTTAGGTTGCGTGCGGTATCTGGCTGGATTAGAACTTTCTCACCGTTGGTTATTCGCTGCCATATAACAGGAACATCTATCAAAAAAGTATATATAAAATAATCATTTTTTATATTTGGAACAGGTTTTAAATTTTCAGTAGTCTTATTTAGTTTGCGCCCGCTACCCTCACCTTGATTTGAACCAGTTAAAAATAAATATTGACTTTTACATCAAAACATATTAAATTATCATTAATGTTAACTTAATATGTTTAGTAAAAATTTAATTAAACTTTCGCCGTTATATAATAAACCATTTTTTTTACCGAGGATGTAGCAAAAGTTTTAGATATAACTCTTGAGTCCGCGAGGGTGTTCGTAACAAGATATTCCCAAAAGGAAGTACTAGTAAAAATTAAAAAAAATTGTTATTCTTTTAAACAGAGATGGGATTTAAATAAAGAAGAAGATTTTTTTGCCATATCGTCTGTTTTAAGGGTTCCTTCCTATGTTTCTTTATTAAGCGCTCTTTCTTATTATGGTATAACAACGCAAGTTCCGCAGGACGCTTTTGAATCTATAACGATTCTTTCCACTAAAAACTATGAAATAAAAGGTAAAAATTTTAAATTTTACAAAGTAAAAGAATGCTTTTTTAACGGTTTTATTCAAAAAGATAATTACTTCATAGCGGAAAAAGAAAAGGCGCTTATTGATGCCTTGTATCTTTATTCTTTTGGTAGGTATTCATTAGATTTAAGCGCCATAGATATTAAAAAACTTAATAAAGGTTTAATGTTTAAGTTGATAAAAAAATATCCGCGGAAAACAATAGAAGTTGTGAGAAGAATATGCAAGATTTAATAAAACACGAACAGTTTGAAATGGAAGTGTTAGAAAAATTATACAATGCTAAGATATTGCCCAAATTAATTTTTATCGGTGGAACAATGTTGAGATTATGTCATGGGCTTGATAGATATTCAGTTGATCTGGATTTTCGGCTAAAAGACAAGGCTGATGAAATTGAAGTTTTCAATAAAACAAAGAAGTTAATAAATGATAATTACGCGGTAAAACATATTTTTAATAAATATTTTACAATGTTATTTGAATTTAAAAAGGAAAGTTATCCTCGATCGTTAAAAATTGAAATAAGAAAAGAGGAAAAGAAAATAAAGCCGGTTAAAGCTATAGCTTACACCAGCAATAGTAATATTCAAGTTATTTTAAATGTTATATCTCTTGAAGATATGATGGTTAAAAAAATAAATGCTTTTCTTAATAGAACCGAGATTAGAGATGCTTACGATCTGGAGTTTTTAATTAAAAAGGGTGTAAAATTAAATTTAGATAAAAACATCGCTGAAAAAATAAAAAGTAAAATCTTAAACTTAAAATCAAACGATTATAAGGTTAAATTGGCTCCATTGCTTCCAACCGAAAAAAGAAGCTATTATAACAAAGCGAATTTTAGAATACTTTTATCAGAGTTAGATAAGATAATAAATAATATTTAAATGTTCATAGAGGTAAATTTATATATTTTCTCTTCGTAATTAATTATTATATTTTCCGTACGCTCTTACGCAATTTTTTTAGAGCCACCAGGGGAAAGGTCAAATTTGTTTCTTACCCGATTTTTTATAATATTTTAAATGAAAGATTTAATTCTTAATCAAAAACTGATAGAAAAGAAGATATATTTAATTAGGGGACAAAATGTAATGTTGGATAGCAACTTGGCGCAATTGTATTAGTTTGAAACCAGAGCGCTTATCCAGGCTGTTAAAAGAAATATAAATAGATTTCCATCATATTTTATGTTTCAATTGACAAGCGAAGAGTTTAATAATTTGAGATCACAAATTGTGAGCTCAAGTCATGGTGGTAGGAGATATCTTCCTTATGTCTTTACTGAACAAGGTGTCGCAATGCTTTCAAGTGTTTTAAATAGCGAAAGAGCTATTAAGGTAAATATAGCCATAGTGCCTCCTTATTTTTAGTAGTGGCAGTCAAATATTAAGCGGGTTTGATTTGGATAGACGGGATTTGAACTTTTTAAACCTAAATGGTGGTTTTTAGGTTGCGTGTAGTATGTGGCTGGTACATTTGTTAAGTAATAATTTTTATTGATTACTATTTAAATTCTTAGAGTTTTCTTTATAGTACTCATAATGACCTTTTCTTAAGGATATATACGTTGGAATATAATAATAACCCCACATATCAACGCAATATTGATCAAATTCTTTTGTAGTGTCATTCCATTGATATACAACATTAAGATATAATTTATCTTCGTCTATCTCAACCATAGCATATCCGTCTCTTGGAAGAATTTTTAAACTTTTACCATAATCCCCACCACATATATACTTACTTCCCCTTGGTTGAAAAAGATATCCTATCTTTTTCTTACCCATCCTAACATAATGATAGAATATATCTATATCATCTCTTTTTTGTGGGAAATATTCTCCTTCTTGTAGTGTTAAAATAGTGTAATTAGTTAGAGCATTTG
>ERZ795060.2894-NODE-2894-length-16637-cov-5.282716_pt1 | contig 16637 bp, 8 predicted proteins | sample MGYA00375144_ERZ795060 | MGnify/ENA primary metagenome ERZ795060 (study PRJEB30189, sample SAMN05720157) | activated sludge metagenome | isolation source: anaerobic digester from wastewater treatment plant | place: Japan | collected 2015-05-15 ...
CAATGCCGAAATTATCGTATATGAGCCCACTAAAGAAATCAGTGAAAAACTAAAAAAGGAACGTGTAAAATTAACTGAAGCAAGAGCCCTGATGCTTTATGTGCTTTATGAATTGGTAAAGCAAGGTGAATATGTATCAGAATTTTCGGCTGAAAAGGTTTGCTATTTTTTACAAAAATTTGGGGCAAAAAAATATTTCAACTTGGAATTTAAACCCAATTTTTACGGTCCATATTCCGGAAAAGTAAAGTATGTGCTTAATTATTTGAATGACAGTTATATTACAGGATACAGCAATTTAAGCAAAAAACCATTTGAGCCATTATTATTGGTGGCTGACGGATATGAAGAGGTAAAAAATTTTGTAAACTCCAATAGTGAGCTAAAACAAATTGCCAAAAAAACTACCAATTTTTTGGATGGTTTTTATTCTGACTTCGGGCTTGAATTACTATCTACGATTGATTGGATAAAGGATAGCAAAAAAACGGATGATATCAATGTCATTAAAAACGAACTTAAGAATTGGAGTAATCGAAAAAGAAGCAAGTTTTCGGAGAATAGATATATTGAAATTGCCGTGAAACATATAAAAGAAAAGCGGGAGTTTGAAGTATATGAGGAAACATAACACAGCAATATCCGTAAACCTCAAAAAACAGGAATAATGTATGGAAGCAAAAGAAATATTAGATATAATAGGCAGAGGTGAAAGCAGTACCGTACAATTTAAGGAGAATACGTATAATGAATTAAGTATTGCTCAGGAAATGGTGGCTTTCTCAAATACTGAAGGCGGACTAATAATAATAGGTGTGGATGATAAGACCTGGGAAATAAAAGGTCTTACAAAAGAAGATATTAATCGGCTTAATAATCTCTTAATCAATGCAGCAGAGCAGCAGGTAAAGCCTCCCATCTATATAACTACTGAAAATATAACTATAGAGAATAAACTGGTTATGGTTGTAAAAGTGCCAAAAGGGACGGCTATCCCTTACAAGGATAAGGACGGAGCAATCTGGGTAAAAAACGGGGCAAACAAAAGAAGAGTAACCAGTAATGAAGAATTGGCAAGACTCCTGCAAACATCAGGGTATTTATATGCAGAAGAGAGAATTATAGAACATAGTTCTATAACGGAAGATTTAGATAAAATAAAATTTGCTACTTTTGTAAGAGAACAATACAATGAAGAAATTAGCGATAATCGTGATATTGAAAAGCATATTAACAACTTGAGACTGGGTAAGGATGGTAAATTGAATATAGCCGGTGCTTTGTTATTTGGAAAGAATTTAAAAAAACTTTTACCTCAATTCTATATCACTGCCATCTGGTTCTGGGAAAATAAAATAACAGACACGTCTTACAGAAGCAGCGATAACATCTATGGCACAATTGATGAATTATACAAAAAGGGCTTTGATTTTATTGTTTCAAAGCTTGATAAAGTTCAACCAAAAGACAGAAACTTTAATAGCATCGGTGAACTTGAAATACCGGAAATCGTAATAACAGAGATTTTGGTAAATGCTTTGGTACACAGGGATTATTTTATTAATGACTCTATTAAGATTTTTGTATTTGAAAACAGAATTGAAATCATTAGCCCCGGTGCTTTACCAAATAATTTAACCGAAGAACAAGTAAAAAAAGGCATCCGCCGCACCAGAAATAATATCATCGCATCTTTTGCTCCATATTTAATGGAGTACAGAGGAGCAGGAAGCGGTATTCTAAGAGCCCTAAAAGTATACCCTGATTTTGACATCAAAAATGAAAAAGAAAATGAAAGAGTAGTCGTGATAATAAACCGACACAGAAATACTATATGAAACTCACATTTGAACCTAACCTTGACTATCAGCTACGAGCAATCAATGCCGTAGTTAACCTTTTTGAAAGTCAGCCAAAAGATGATGATGGGTTGACAATTACTCTCATTGATAAAGATGAGAGTCAGCTTTTTCGTGAAATAAATGCCATTGCCAACAGGCTAACTATTTCAGAAGAACAGATATTTGAAAATCTAATCAAGGTTCAACAGACAAATGAAATTCAACCTCTTATTAAAAAAGAAGAGTTTAATAAAAACGGTCTCAACTTTACCGTTGAGATGGAAACAGGAACAGGGAAAACCTATGTTTACCTTCGTACAATTTACGAACTTAATAAAAAATATGGCTTCAAGAAATTTGTTATTGTGGTTCCATCTATTGCAATACGTGAAGGCGTGCTAAAGAACCTTGAAATTACCTTTGAACATTTTCAAAATCTTTACGACAATGTGCCTGTAAATTATTATGTCTATGAGAGTGGAAAGGTATCTATTTTACGTACCTTTGCTACCAATAACAATATAGAAATTCTTGTTATTAATATCGATTCCTTTGCCAAAGATGAAAATATTATCAATCGTCCTAATGATAAATTAAGCGGACATGAGCCAATCAAATTTATACAGGCAAGCCAACCCATTGTTATTGTGGATGAACCGCAAAACATGGAAACAGAAAAAAGAAAATCTGCCATTGCAAGTTTAAATCCCCTTTGCACGTTAAGGTATTCTGCCACTCATCGCAATCTATATAATCTTGTTTATAGCTTAAATCCGATAAAAGCTTACGATCTTGGTCTTGTGAAACAAATTGAGGTTGATTCTGTAGTTGAAGAGAATGCTTATAATGATGCCTACATTGCTGTGGAAGAGATTAAATCGCAAAAAACAAAAGTTACGGCAAAACTTTCTATTCATGTAGATGATAAAGATGGAGTAAAAAAGAAAAGTATTACGGTAAAAGTTGGTAATGATCTTTATCAATTATCCGGCAATCGGGATGTTTACAAAGGGTATGTAATTGAAGAAATAGATGTTACCAATCAAACTATTACATTTACAAATGGAAATGCTCTTTCTAAAGGTTCATCACAGGGAGGGCTCACCGATGAAATCATGCGTTTTCAAATAAAAAGAACAATAGAAGAACATCTCAACAAGGAACTTAAACTCTACAAACAGGGCATAAAAATTCTCTCGCTTTTCTTTATTGATAGGGTTGCCAATTATCGATATTATGATGAACAGGGAAATACACAAAAAGGAAAAATTGCAAAATGGTTTGAAGATGTTTATCTTGAATATATCAACAAACCGCAATTTGCCAAATTAAGAAAAATTTTTCATAATGGAAGTATTGACATAGATAAAATACACAATGGCTACTTTTCGCAGGATAAAAAGGGACGACTCAAAGATACGCGAGGTGAAAGCGAAGATGATTTGAATACTTATGACTTGATAATGAAGGATAAGGAAAAATTGCTTGGTATAGAAAATCCATTACGGTTTATTTTTTCTCATACAGCACTGCGCGAAGGATGGGATAACCCGAATGTATTTCAGATATGTACTTTAAACGAAACTAAATCAGAGATAAAAAAACGTCAGGAAATTGGACGCGGGCTACGTCTGGCAGTAAATCAAGATGGCTTTCGAATATATGATAAAAACATCAATAAACTTACAGTTGTTGCCAATGAATCATACGAAATCTTTGCAAAGCAACTTCAAAGCGAGATAGAAGAGGATTGTGGTGTTAGTTTTGAAGGCAGAATTAAAAACAAAAGAAAAAGAATTGCCATTAAGTATCGCAAAGGATTTGAAGTAGATCCAAAATTTCTTGAAATTTGGGAAAAAGTCAAACATAAAACCCGTTATTCTGTTGAATACAATACACAGGAGCTTATAGAAAAATCCTCAAAAACCATTTCAGAACTCCCTCAAACTCCATCTCCTGCTTTGCGTTCAACCAGATTTAAAATCGATATTACCAATAAAGGTATTGACATGCGCTTAGTAATCGATAGACAAGAAATGTATGGCAATGAACATTGCTGGATTTTACCCGATATTATAGATTATATTCAACAAAAAACCGAACTTACCAGATTAACGATTGTTGAAATTTTAAATAAAGCCGGAAAATGGCAATATCTCTCTACTAATCCTCAATACTTTATTGACCAATGTGTTGCAATAATTAAAAAAACCTTGAGTGAATTAATGGTTGACGGTATAAAATACGAAAAAATTGGTAATAAGTATTACGAAATGAAACTCTTTGAAGAACAGGAACTTGAAACCTATCTGGATAACTTGACTTTCAAAGTAAGCAATAAAGAAAAAACAATTTACGAAGAATATATTCCCTTAGATTCTCAAGTAGAAAGCCAATTCGCAAAAGATTGTGAAAGCAGCGAGCAAATTGAGTTTTACTTTAAACTTCCTTCGTGGTTTAAAATCCCAACTCCAATTGGCAGCTATAACCCTGACTGGGCTGTGATATTTAAAAACGAAAAGAAAATTTATTTCGTAGCAGAAACAAAAGATACCGGTGGCGACAACGTCGATACTTCACAACTTCTTCCTGATGAACAGATTAAGATAAAATGCGGGAAAAAACATTATCAAATTTTTAAAGATGTTGAGTACAAGGTTGTAAAGAGTGTTAGAGAATTATCTTAAGAAGATAATAGAAGGACCAATAGAACTGTATAAGAAAAAGTAAAAAAAGATTTTGCACAAATACGGATATCCGCCGGATAAAGAGAATATGGCAACGGAAACCGTATTGAAGCAGGCGGAATTTTTGATCAATAGCTGAGCTAAAAGTGTGATATAAGCAAAGTGAGTGAAAAATAGGGGGTAATGAAAGGAAAAGTCGTATCTATCTTTTTAATTTTTGTAGGGGGCTACTGAAAGAAGATTTTCGCGTTTTTGGGCGAAAAGTTTTTTTGCGTATACTCTTTATGATTTAAGGGCTCGTTTTTTTGGATATTTCACTGGATTACCGATTTTGCAAGATATTCTACTTTGAATCTATTTTTCTCAAATGAAATTTTTGTAACAGAACAATTATCTATTTTTTCTACTTCTATACTGCACATAGATTTCACGAGAGCAGCAATAGTAGCCATATGAGAAATCAATACGATATTCTTGAGCTCAGGATATGATAAAAACTGCTTTGTCAGCGAATTTCGCAAATATACGGCGCGTCTTAAAATATCCTCTTTAGTTTCAAAATATTGAGGAAGCCATTTTTCATCAGTATAACTTCCATCTATTTTTGAGTTTGCAAGGGCAATTTCCTTTAGAGATTTTGCCTGATATTTTTGCGGAAAAATAGTTTCTGAAAAAAATTCATGAAGCAATGGTTCAAGAAAAAATTTTGCATTAAAACTTTCTGTTATAATTTCTGCTGTTTGAATTGTCCTGAGAAATGGGCTGCTCAAAAACTTTATATTTCCACTAATCTCAGTTTTAAGGAAAGAAGCACAGCTAACCGCTTGAGCTTTCCCACGCGGAGATAATGAAGAATCCGGATTATCAGAAAAACCACTATTTGCAAGGGATTCACCGTGTCTTATAATAAAAAAAAACCTTTCCACTGTAATTTTTTCCTTTGAAAAGAAACGTTTTTCTGAAATATTATAATGCTCAGGATAAAAATTCAAAATTTCATTTTCTATAATATTCTCATGATAGAAAATTTAAGGATAAAAAATTTTGCCCTTATAGATAAATTGCAAATGGACTTTTCGCCCGGTTTTAATGTGATTACAGGTGAAACAGGAGCAGGAAAAACAATCATTATGCAAGCAATAAATCTACTAATGGGAGAAAGAGCATCAAAAGAAATCCTCCGACAGGACTCCAACGAATGCGAAATCTGCGCTGAAATAAAATTAAATGAAAAAATAATTAAAAAACTATCTTTTCTGCAGGAAATCGGAATTTCATACGACGATAAATCCCTTATACTGAGAAGGATAATAACAACATCCTCTTCAAAAAATTATCTTAACGATACTCCTGTATCCCTTCAAACTTTAAAAACACTCGGAGAAATTTTGATTGACACTCATGGTCCGCACGAACACCAATCCTTACTTAAACAGTCTGTTCAACTTGAACTTCTCGACAATTACGCAAATCTCAACGAATTATGCGAGAAAACTTTTAAATCTTATCAGGTATGGAATGACGCCATAAAAGAAAAAGAAGAATTTGAAAAGGATATTCCTGATGGCAAGGAGGAAGAATTTTTAAGATATATCATAAATGAGATTAGAACGGCAGAACTGCGTGAAAATGAAGAAGATGAGATATTATTAAAACATAAAATCCTTACAAATGCACAAGATATTATTTCAGCAGTAAATAATTCTGTTAAAATCCTCTCTGATTCAGAGGAAAGCATCCTTGAAAAAATATTTGAATTAAATAGAATTCTAACTACTATTGAAAAATCAGATCCTGAAAAGTCGGCAGAATTTTTTCAAGATACAGAATCTATTCGCACAAAAATAACAGAATTAACAGATAAACTCCTAAATTACTCGGCAAAACTTGAACTCGATGAAAGAGAACTTGTCCAGATAGAAGAAAGACTTCGCATAATAAACTCATTAAAGAGGAAATATGGTAATGATATAATGGCTATTCTGAAAACCGCAGAAGAGGCTGAACAAAAATTAGAAAAAATAAAAAACACCTCAATTTTAAGAGAAAAGCTACTTGCGAAAATCGCAAAAGCCAAAGAAGACTTTGAAAAAGCAGCAACTGAACTTAGAAAGCAGAGAAAACACTTTTCTGCTTTATTTGCAAAGGCAATAGAAAAAGAACTTGAAAAACTCGGTTTTCTCAAATCAAGATTTTCTATTGATTTTTATGAAAGTGAAGCTGGACCAACAGGATTTGACAGGATTGATTTTATGTTCTCAGCAAATCCTGGAGAGCCTCTCAAACCATTAAGGAATATCGCGAGTAGTGGAGAAATCTCAAGGGTTATGTTAGCCTTAAAAACAGTGCTCGCTTCAGCAGATTCCGTTCCTATCCTGATTTTTGATGAGATTGATTCAAATATTGGTGGAACCACTGCTGGAATTGTAGGTAGTGAACTTGCGAAACTCGCAAAAACTCACCAGTTAATATGTATTTCTCATCTTCCACAGGTAGCCTCTGAGGCAGAGACACACTTCACTGTAGAAAAGATTAGTAAAAATAATAAAACTTTTACAAAAATAGAAAAAATCTGTGGAGAAAAGAGGATTGCGGAAATAGCGAGGATGCTCGGCGGCACAGATGCCGCTTTAATGCACGCCAAAGAATTGCTTCGAAAACAGAAATAACAGAGAAAAAGGAATAGTATTTTTAAACTTTAAAACCTATCTTAATATTTGAATTTTCGGAGGAATGAATTTTATTACTGCCTGTTTTTTCAGGAATTAAGAAAAAAACAATTACAAAGAGGAGAATGAAAACTTTTCATTGGAATTTAAAGATTTTGTTTATATTTTCTGCGATTTTCGCAGCAATTCACCTCTCAAATGCTCAGGAAGAGAATAAAGCCCCTGATGGTTTTACATGGCAAATCTTACCTTCTGTAAACGGAGCAATTTTAAAGCCAAAAGAATGGTTTTTTCACCATATTGATGTTCCAAAAGAAAAAAGATTTATGTTGATATTTTCACGGGAAAATTACCAGGCAGGGGAAAAACTCAATACATCCATAAAATTAATAATAATATGCGGAATACCAGAAAAGAAAAATATAAGTCCATCTGAATATATAGAAGATTTTATAAATCAAATTAGCTCTTCTACAAAGATTGAAAATCGAACAAGGAAAGAAAGAGCTTCATTTATCGAATACACGTTTTCAAGAGTTGATAAATCAAAGGTTAGTTCAGGAACGATACGAGAATACTTTCTTGGCCTGGCAAATAATAAAAGTGGAACAGTATATCTTTTTTCTTTTATAACACCTATTGAAAGGTGGGATAAAGATTTTCCCATTGCAGAAACAATTTTTAATAATCTAAGACTTGATGATAATCTTTAAAAAAATACGGAGCTAAAACACAATGAGTGAAATGCCTAAAACTTATGAACCTTCTTATGTAGAAGAAAAATACCTTAAATTCTGGCAAGACAAAAAATTATTTCGAGGGGACATAGACAATAAGAAAATCCCATATTCAATAGCTATTCCACCTCCGAATATTACGGGAATCCTTACTCTCGGCCACGTGCTTAACAATACTCTCCAGGATATATTGGCGCGCTGGCGCAGAATGCAAGGTAGAGCTGTATGTTGGTTCCCAGGCACGGATCACGCAGGAATAGCCACAGAAGCAAGAGTAGAAAAATACCTGAGAGAAAATGAAAATTTATCCAGAGATAAACTCGGAAGAGAAGAGTTCATAAAAAGAGTATGGCAATGGAAAGAAAATTACGGCGGGACAATAATAAAACAACTCAAAAAAATTGGTGCTTCGTGCGATTGGGATAGAGAAAGATTTACAATGGATAAAGGTCTTAGTGATGCTGTGACAGAAGTATTTATAAGACTCTATAATAAGGGTTATATATATCGTGGAAAACGTATGATAAATTGGTGCCCTGTCTCCAGAACTGCCCTTTCAGATGAAGAAGTAATATACAAAGAAGTCCATGGATATTTTTACCATTTTAAATATCCATTAAGTGATGGATCAGGTTTCCTTCAGATAGCCACTACACGACCTGAAACAATGCTCGGCGATACCGCAGTAGCGGTAAATCCTAAAGATGAAAGATATAAACACCTGATAGGAAAAACTGTTGATCTGCCTCTTGCAAATAGGAAAATACCTGTAATTGCTGATGAACACGCAGACCCTGAATTTGGAACAGGTTGCGTTAAAATAACACCTGCACACGATCCTAACGATTTTGAAGTGGCTTTACGACACAATTTGCCAATAATAAATGTAATGAACCCGGATGCAACAATGAATGAAAATGCCGGGGAAGATTTCGTAGGACTGGACAGATACGAATGCAGGGAAAAAATTGTAAAAATGATGAATGACATTAAACTTATAGAAAAAATAGAAGACCATATCCATAATGTTGGTTTTTCCGAAAGAGAAGATGTCCAGATAGAACCGCGAATCAGTGAACAATGGTTTGTAAGAATGAAAGAACTTGCACAACCCGCCATTGAAGCAGTTCGCAGCGGAAAAATTAAGTTTTATCCAGAACGCTGGACAAAAACTTATTTCCACTGGATGGAGAATATAAAGGACTGGTGTATAAGCCGTCAAATATGGTGGGGACACCGTATACCAGCATGGCATAATTTGAAAACTGGTCAAATATATGTTGGAAAAAATCCTCCTCCTGATATTGAAAACTGGAAACAGGATGAAGATGTTCTTGATACATGGTTTAGTTCCTGGTTATGGCCTTTTTCAATAATGGGTTGGCCTGAAAAAACAGAAACATTAAAATTTTTCTACCCTACAAATGACCTTGTAACGGGACCAGATATTATTTTCTTCTGGGTAGCAAGGATGATTATGGCGGGGATTGAGTTTATGGGAGATATTCCATTCAGAAACGTATATTTTACAAGTATTATAAGGGATGAAATTGGCAGGAAACTAAGTAAATCTCTCGGAAACTCGCCAGATCCTCTCGATGTTATTGCTCAATATGGGGCTGATGCACTTAGATTTTCAATAATCTACATTGCTCCAGTAGGAATGGACATAAGATATAGCAATGAAAAATGTGAACTTGGCAGAAATTTCTGCAATAAACTCTGGAATTCTGCGAGATTCAGGTATATGCAAAATATCCCGGGGAAAATTATAAAATTATCAGAATTAAAAGCAGAAGAACTTTCAAATGACGAAAAATGGATTATTGGCAGATTATCAGAAATTTCAGAAAAAATCAACGATTTTTTGGAAAATTTTAAATTTCACGACGCTTCGCACTTATTATACGACTTTGTTAGGGGAGAATTTTGCGACTGGTTTATAGAATGTCAGAAACTGCGTTTTAATGTGCCGGAATATAAAGAATCTGCTATAAAAGTTTTTGATTTCATATTTTACAGTATTTTGCGTCTGCTTCATCCTTTCATGCCATTTATTACAGAAGAAATAGCTCATCAAATAAAATACTTAGATGAAAGTCAAAGTATAATGCTATCTGATTTTCCAGAAGCAATTTCTGCTGAAGAACTAAAACGACTTCAAATAGATAGTAGAATTATTCAGGCAAATTCTGTAAAATTTTCAATTATTTCCGCAGCAAGAAAACTAAAAGTTGATGCAAAATTAGCTCCTAATCAAAAAGTAAAATTTTATTTCAATACCACAGAAGAAGATATCAGCATATTTCTAAATAATGAAATCGAAATGCTAAAAAAATTCACTTTCGCAGAAGACTTTATCATTGGGGGGGAATTTCCTGCAAATCCTGGCATTTCAACTCAACTTAGCACGGGAACACTTTTCCTTTCCCTCGAAGGAATAATAGATCTGAAGGCTGAAATAGAAAAGCTTGAGAAACAAAAACTTGAATTCGAAAAATGGTTAACTGGTGCGCGTGCGAAAATCGCAAATGAAAAATTCCTATCAAAAGCACCCCCTCAACTTGTTGAAAATACAAAAAATCAAATCACAGCCATTGAAGAAAAACTAAAGGCTATCAATGAAAATATAGCCTACTTAAGCAATTTCTCATCGCAAACTCAATCGTGAAAAAGATTTCGATAGAAATCTTAATTTTTATTTTAGTAACTAATTGACAGGCCATTATGAAAAATGTAAATAGCTTTTTTGTTTTTCTATGTCTGTTTGCAAATTTATTTTTCTTTTCATCACTTTCAGCCTCAAACAACGAAACAAATAATGAAAAAGTTCTTTACAGAGGTATTTTCAGGGTTAATACAAATATTAGTGCTGGTGAAAAAAGCATCGATGAGATAATTTCCAAAGCAAAAGATTCAAAAATTGACTTCATTGTGCTAAGCGATCAGTTTTTAGTCAAGTGCATATATGGTATTTTCCCATTCAGAAATATTTTTTACATTTCAAAAGAGAGAAATTCCATTTCTAAATACGGCATCAAAAATTACATAGACGTTATAGAAAAATCTTCATCATCCTGTAAACGACCTGTAATAATCCGAGGAGTGGATATAGCACCACATTATTTCTGGGAATTAAAAGGGGGAAAAATCTTTTGCCGTCAATATTCACAACAACTCACTATTTTTGGAGAAATTGATGAAAATTTTCTTTATAACCTGCCTGTAATCCACAATTCAAAAACAAATTTCTCTATTTTCAATAACATAAAACGGCTTCTCCCTCTACTACTCATACCATTTGCAATATTGCTGATGCGAAAGAGAATATGGTATGAAGATAATCAGGGAAACAAATATTATAAGCCCACAAAAATAAGGAGAATTTTTGCATTTGCGATTTTCGCAATTTCAATTCTATGGACGCTTAATAACAGACCTTTCATAGATGATTTCCCTTATGATCAATATAAAGACTATGGGGAAAAACCCTACCAGGAGCTTATAAACTATGTAAAAAATGCAGGAAAAGGAAAAATCGGAATAGCATGGTCTGCCCCTGAGGCAAAATCAATAAATAAGATCGCAGATTTCCCTTCGGTATACTTAATTACAGAAAAATATCCTCATGTTCTATTAAATACAGATAATTACGATGGATTTGCAGCTATATATGGAGATGCACGAACAGTTCATTTGCCTGGAAAAGAATGGGACAATGCGTTATTGAGTTATTGTAAGGGGAAAAGGAAAAAAGTTCCTTTTGCATTTGGAGAACTCGATTATCACAAAGATCTTAAAGAAATTCCATTTGATTACATAAAAACTTTTATTTTTCTGGACAAAAACAAAGAATTAAATGAGGAAAACATTATTAATGCATTGTTGAATGGGAATTCATATGCTTCAAGAAGAGGAGAATCCGAAATTATAATGGAAGAATTTTCTATCAGTAATGAGAAAGAAAAAGCATATTCAGGCGAAATAATTGAATTAAACTCTGAAAATTTAAAACTTTATATTTCAGGATTTATCGAAGGAAAAATTAACAATTTAAACGATAAAATACAATGTATTGTTATTATTAATGGTGAGAAAAAATACGATAAAATTATAGAATCAGGAAAAAATATAGAGATATCTTTTTGTATAGGCAAAAATGAATTTACAGAAAATTTAAATTATTTGAGAGTTATTTTGAATTCGATAGATTCAGAGATTATCTCAAATCCCATTTTCATAAAAAAGACTATAAAATAAAAAACCCGGCGCCGCGCTACTCTCCCGCACTCTTTATTGTGCAGTACCATCGCCGCAGAGACCCTTAACGACCGTGTTCGGAATGGGAACGGGTGTTTCCTTCTCGCTATGGACACCGGGAAAATTGGATTTGCTTGACGCATCAATCAAGCAAAGAAAAAAGAAAGGAGAAAAAGATATGTGCAACTTCTAATGACATTCTTTTCTCGCCTCACTATAGAAGCGGGAAAAAAATGGTCAAGCCAAACGACCATTAGTACTGGTAAGCTGAATACATTGCTGTACTTACACTTCCAGCCTATCAAGGTGGTAGTCTACCACCGGTCTTAGGGATATCTCGTCTTCGGACAGGCTTGGCGCTTAGATGCTTTCAGCGCTTATCCTTTCCGCACATAGCTACCCGGCAGTGCCGCTGACACGACAACCGGAACACCAGAGGTGCGTCATTCCCGGTCCTCTCGTACTAAGGAATGATTCCGTCAAATATCCTGCGCCCACAGTGGATAAGGACCGAACTGTCTCACGACGTTCTGAACCCAGCTCGCGTACCGCTTTAACCGGCGAACAGCCGGACCCTTGGGACCATCTTCAGCCCCAGGATGCGATGAGCCGACATCGAGGTGCCAAACCGCGCCGTCGCTATGGACGCTTGGGCGCGATCAGCCTGTTATCCCCAGAGTACCTTTTGTCCGATGAGCAATGGCGATTCCATGTTCAACCACTGGATCACTAGGCCCTGCTTTCGCAACTGCTCGACATGTCTGTCTCACAGTAAAGCACACTTCTACCCTTACGCTCTTAACGCGATTGCCAACCGCGCTGAGTGTACCTTGGGGCTCCTCCGTTACGATTTGGGAGGAAACCACCCCAGTCAAACTGACCCTCTGACACTGTCCTTTACCCGGCTAACGGGAAAAAGTTAGATATCCGATTATCCAAGGGTGGTATTTCACCGTTGACTCCATTCCAGCTGACGCCGGAACTTCACCGTCTCCCACCTATCCTACACATGAATAAGCAAATACCAATATCAGATTACAGTAAAGGTTCATGGGGTCTTACCGTCCTACTGCGGGTATCCGGCATTTTCACCGGAACTACAACTTCGCCGAGCTCCACGTTGAGACAGCGCCCAGATCGTTACGCGATTCGTGCAGGTCGGAACTTACCCGACAAGGAATTTCGCTACCTTAGGACCGTTATAGTTACGGCCGACATTCACCGGGGCTTCGCTTTAGTGCTTGCACACCTCAGCTTGACCTTTCGGCATTGGTCACGCGTCACACCCTATACATCCTTTTGGAAGTTTGCAGAGTGCTGTGTTTTTGATAAACAGTCGCCTGGGCCTCTTTGTTGCAACCCGATTATGCTCCGGGAGTAAATCCCTTCACATATTCAGGCACCCCTTCTCCCTAAGTTACGGGGCTAATTTGCCGAGTTCCTTAACGTGGTTTCACTCGCGCACCTTAGGCTTCTCGCCTTACCTACCTGTGTCGGTTTGCGGTACGGACACCCTGTCGTCAACGTTTAGGAGCTTTTCTTGTCAGTATAGCATTACCCGATCCGCTTCGGCCGAAGCTTCCACGTCCCATCGGCTCTCAGGTGTTGTTCCGGCGGATTTGCCTACCGGCACCCTTGACCTTAGACTGTCACTTTCAATCGACAGCCGGGCTGGCTGACTGCACCCCTCCATCACTCAGACAAGGTGGTACAGGAATATTAACCTGTTGTCCATCGACTACGCCTTTCGGCCTCGCCTTAGGATCCGACTAACCCCGGGCGGACGAACCTTCCCCGGGAAACCTTAGGTTATCGGTGGACAGAATTCTCATCTGTCTTTTCGCTACTCATGCTTGCATGGTCACTTGTATGCAGTCCATCTCAGCTCTCGCTTTGACTTCGAGCCACATACAACGCTCTCCTACCGCTGTAATATTGCTATTACAACCCGTGGTTTCGGTTATAGACTTTAGTCCCGATAATTTTCGGCGCGAAATCACTCGACCAGTGCGCTATTACGCGTTCTTTAAATGATGGCTGCCTCTAAGCCAACATCCTGGCTGTCTAAGCGACTTCACATCCTTTACGATGCCACTTAGTCTATATTAGGGACCTTAACCGGCGGTCTGGGCTATTCCCCTCTTGTCCGTGCAGCTTATCCCACACGGACTGACTCCCGTGATAAAGTCAACGGTATTCGAAGTTTGAAGGTCTTTGGTACCCCGGTAAGGGCCCTCTAACCGTCAGTGCTCTACCCCCGCTGACTAATTAGCACGAGGCTAACCCTCAAGCTATTTCGGAGAGAACCAGCTATCACCAAGTTTGATTAGCCTTTCACCCCTAGTCACAGCTCATCCAGAGATTTTTCAACATCTATTGGTTCGGCCCTCCACTGAATGTTACTTCAGCTTCAGCCTGGCCATGACTGGATCACTTGGTTTCGGGTCTGCTCCATGCGACTTAATTCGCGCTATTCGCACTCGCTTTCGCTTCGGCTTCACCACCGTAATGGTTTAACCTTGCCGCATAGACGCAACTCGCAAGCTCATTATGCAAAAGGCACGCGGTCATCCTGATTGCTCAAGACTCCCACACTTTGTAGGCACATAATTTCAGGTACTTTTCACTCCCCTTCCGGGGTACTTTTTCACCTTTCCCTCGCGGTACTATTACGCTATCGGTCACTGATTAGTATTTAGCCTTGTGAGATGGTCCTCACGGATTCAGACGGGGTTTCACGTGTCCCGCCCTACTTGGGATACTCGTAGGCCGGCTTTGATTTTTGCTTACGGGGCTTTCACCCTCTTTGGCTCAACTTTCCAGAAGTATTCTGCTAATCTCTACCTGTGCCATATTCGAGTCCCGCAACCCCGCAATGTAAACACTGCGGTTTAGGCTGTTCCGCTTTCGCTCGCCACTACTGACGGAATCTCTGATTTGATTTCTTTTCCTCAGGGTACTGAGATGTTTCACTTCCCCTGGTATCGCCTCATACACCTATGGATTCAGTGCATGATATCCTGATATTACTCAGGATGGGTTTCCCCATTCGGAGATCTCCGGATCAAAGTGTGTTTGCCACTCCCCGAAGCTTATCGCAGCTTACCACGTCCTTCTTCGCCTATCAGTGCCAAGGCATCCTTTATGTGCCCTTAGTAGCTTGACCAAAATAAATTTTGATCTATTTTTTTTCGAAGTTGCTTTGTGCCCGCTTTTTTTGTAGGCACAATAACTTTTTCTCCAAATTTTCAAAAGAACATTGAAACCTTTCGATTTCGCTATATCATCGCGAAAAACGCGAAAAATATTACATTTATTTTTTTAAATCCAGTTTCAGACTGGTGGGCGTATCTGGATTTGAACCAGAGACCTCGTCCTTATCAGGGACGCGCTCTAACCAACTGAGCTATACGCCCTAATGTTATTAAAGAATCCAGGCGTATCGGGGCAAATTTTTTGCATTTTCTCGCCCTTTTTTTTCGCTCCCATATTGAGTTCTTTAGCTAAGCTAAAAAGCTGGTGGAGCTAATGGGATTTGAACCCATAACATCCAGCTTGCAAAGCTGGCGCTCTAGCCAGTTGAGCTATAGCCCCATAAAAGCACTTTTCTTATAGGATCTCTTCAAATCCCGATTTCTACCTGACTCATTCAAAAGAACAATCTTTAAAAACTGAATAGTACGATGTGCGAAGTTCAATTGAGAACTATAACACACTTCAACATAACTCAAATTAATGAATTATGCAGTTAAGCCGTATTTCCATCTAATAAAGACAGAAATTAACTCCGTAAAAGGAGGTGATCCAGCTGCACATTCCCGTACAGCTACCTTGTTACGACTTCATCCCAGTCACTGACCACACCTTAGGCAACTCCCCTTTTTGGGTTGGATGACTTTGGGTGCAATCAGCTTCCATGATGTGACGGGCGGTGTGTACAAGGCCCGGGAACGTATTCAAGGCGCCGTAGCTGATGCGCCTTTACTAGCGATTCCGACTTCATGCAGTCGAGTTGCAGACTGCAATCTGAACTGAGGACGGTTTTATGGATTTGCTCCACCTCGCGGTATTGCCTCCCATTGTGCCGCCCATTGTAGCACGTGTGCAGCCCTGGACATAAAGGCCATACTGACTTGACGTCATCCGCTCCTTCCTCCCGCTTAACACGGGCGGTCTCATTAGAGTTCCCAGCTTTACCTGATAGCAACTAATGACACGGGTTGCGCTCGTTGCCGGACTTAACCGTACACCTCACGGCACGAGCTGACGACAGCCATGCAGCACCTGTGCATGTGCCATATTGCTATGGGGTCCCTACTTTCATAGGGATTTCACATGCATGTCAAGCCCAGGTAAGGTTCTTCGCGTTGCATCGAATTGAGCCACATGCTCCACCGCTTGTGCGGGCCCCCGTCAATTCCTTTGAGTTTTAGCCTTGCGGCC
>ERZ795060.2896-NODE-2896-length-16634-cov-61.577598_pt1 | contig 16634 bp, 16 predicted proteins | sample MGYA00375144_ERZ795060 | MGnify/ENA primary metagenome ERZ795060 (study PRJEB30189, sample SAMN05720157) | activated sludge metagenome | isolation source: anaerobic digester from wastewater treatment plant | place: Japan | collected 2015-05-15 ...
GGCCTCTGGCTGCTGGAGGTCGTGGTTGATATGTGAGGGAAAAATGGATTTAGTCAGGGTAAGCGAGTACATCTGGGAGATACCAAAATCCGGGGCGATGCGAGTTCCGGCCAGGATCTATGCTTCCAGCCGGCTGATTGAAATGGCCGGGCGCGACCAGACTCTGCAGCAGGCTAAAAATGTGGCCTGTCTGCCAGGAATTCAGAGGATGTCCTATGTCATGCCAGATGCCCACCAGGGCTATGGTTTCCCCATTGGCGGCGTGGCGGCCTTTGACCTCGATGAAGGAATTATTTCCCCTGGCGGTGTTGGTTATGATATCAACTGCGGGGTGAGGCTTCTGCGCACGGATTTTATGGAAAGTGACATCGTTTCCAGAAAGAAGGAATTGATAGCCGAGATTTTTAAGGAAGTCCCGGCCGGTGTTGGCAAGGGAGGAGTAACCAAACTCAGCAACCGTGTGCTTAAAGAAATACTGGTCAAGGGTGCCAGGTGGGCCGTTGAGGAAGGCTATGGTTCGGCTGAAGATCTTGACCGGACGGAAGAAGGCGGGCAGATGAAGGAGGCCTCCTGCGAATTTATTTCAGACAGGGCGATGGAACGGGGCATCCCCCAGCTCGGCACACTCGGAGCAGGTAATCATTTTCTGGAGATTCAAAAGGTTGATGAAATTTATGATGAAAAAGTTGCCCGGGTATTTGGTATCGAGAGGAAAGATCAGATTCTGGTTATGATTCACTGCGGCAGCCGTGGACTCGGCCATCAAATTGCTACCGATTACATCGAGCTCATGGAAAACGAATTTGGTTTTAAAGACCTGCCGGATCGCGAGCTGATCAATGCGCCGTTTAAGTCGAAACTCGGCCAGCAGTATTATCGGTCAATGTGTGCCGCCGTCAATTATGCCTTCGCCAACCGTCAGATGATTGCTCACTGGGTGAGAAGCGTGTTTGAAAAGGTGATGGGTGAAGCCAGAGGGATGCGGCAAATATATGATGTTTGCCATAATGTGGCTAAAGTTGAAAAACATACAGTCAACGGAAAGGAAAAGATGCTTTGCGTCCACCGCAAAGGTGCCACGCGGAGTTTTGGTCCGGGGCGGCGGGAGATTCCAGCCGTCTATCGCCAGGTCGGGCAGCCGGTGCTAATCCCGGGCAGCATGGGTACCGCCTCTTATGTTCTGGTCGGGACAGAGGAAGCCGAGGAGATGAGTTTTAGCTCAACGGCCCACGGAGCAGGTCGGGTGATGAGCCGCAACGAAGCTTTGCGTCGTTTTCGTGGCGAGCAGATCAGGGATGAACTGGCTAGAAAAGGCATCGAGCTAAAGGCGGCGAGCTGGAAAGGTGTAGCTGAGGAGGCAGCGGCAGCTTACAAGGATGTGGACGAAGTGGTCAAAGTGTCGCATGAGACAGGGCTGGGCCGGCTGGTGGCGCGTCTTGTTCCCATCGGCGTGATGAAAGGCTAACGGGGCTGAATGTCGCGGCGGCGCGAGGTCGGCGTCACCGATAACTTGGTTATTTTCCCGCCTCTAACCTGTCCTTCGATGACTGTTCTGTAGGGCGCGTAAACGCGGAAATCCACATCCCAATCGGAAGGCCAGGCCGGAAGCAGAAAAATCTTTTTGCCCTCAGTTTGTATCAACATTGCCTGGACTGTTTTGAGCAAGACTCCGCCATGATCCTGGTCTGGAATCCAGTCGAAATTCGGCCCCCAGAAGGCAGGGAAACGCGACTCCTTATGCCAGTTCTTAGCCCGCCCAACAACTGACTGACGCGCCTCTTCGGTCAGCCCTAAATAGGCCATGAAAATATCGTCCTGCCGCCAGCCAGAATTACCCCTGTCCTCACGATGGTTTAGCGCCTCGATCCCCAGCTCGATTCCTGGCCTGCCAAGAGCGATCCGCCGATAAGGGAAGACTGCATAAAGTTCAGGATTTTCGATGTTATTCTTATTGGCAAAGCGCTCGGCTGCCGCCAGCATTTTCACCCCATCAATTTCACGCACCGGAAGCTCCGGCATTTTGTCGTGCATACGCTGCCAGAGAGCCTTTTCCTCGGGGCTGACCCGGCCACCGGCCATTTCCAGCAGCCGTTCAGTTACTGCCAGGATTCCAGCTATCTCCGGCATCGGATTGCGGCAATCCCACCAGGTCTCGAGGGCCTGGGCTGGTTCCATGATGATTTTGCCCTTCTCATCCACCTGGTAATGGAGGTCATAGAAAGTCAGGATATCGTGAGCCAGAGGCAGCAGTTGTTCGCTCAGCAGCTTTTCATTCAGGGTATGCTCATAGTTATCCAGCATCATATAAAGTAGCTCAATTCCGCCCTGCCATTCCCAGCGGTGCCAGCGGCTTTCATTCTCGACCACAGTCCTTTTCTCGCGCGGAGTCCAGCCATAAGACTCATTAAAAGCTGCACCCCAGAAATAGACGCACTCATTAAAATAAGCGCCGTCATGGCCGAAATAATGCCGGGTGCGGTAGCGGGCCATCTTCAGAACATCGCCGGTATACATGCGGTAAAGCGGCTCGAGCAGGTCGAAGTCACCGGAAGTACACATGCTGATATAAGGCAACCGGGTATTCTGCCACCAGTAGCCTGGCCCCCAGCGGCGGTAATCGGCATCACCGGGACTGCCTGGATTGGGCACGGTAAAAATTGAGCCATTGAATTTAATTGGATACTGGCCCCGGCCGGCGCAGGCATTGATAAACCGCTGAAGGACATAAGCCCGGCTCAAGATATAAGTGTCATCATTGGGATCCGGGCTGCTGCTCGCCGAATGGGAGTGGATATCAATCCAGCTCCGCCGCCAGAATGCCTTCCACCACGCGCGGTGGCGGTTGAGCCTCGTGGCTAAAGGAATTTTTTCCGTCGAGGCCATGAGTTCTTGCGTCGCCTTGAGCCAGGCTGCCGGTGTTGACGGGTGCTGGGTGAGGACATAAATACTAAAAAGGTGAGACTTCGCGGAAGGAGAGCGCAGATTAAGGTCATCCAGCCGGTTGGCAGCTTTTCCGCTGGTGGTGATAACAGCACCAAAAGTCCTGTGAAGAATCGGATCAGGCTGCTCGAATCCCTCCATATTCTGGAGTTTGGCGCAGAGAGCCGGTCCTACGGACTTTATATTATGATGATACCAGCCGATGCGATCGCTGAGACCGCTAAGAACTGTATCGGGTTCGACCACCGTTGGAAAGTGCTGGTTTCCCGGCACATCGTGATCAAAATGGACATCGCTGACTTCAATTGACGGTAGTTCCAGAGGCGCCGTCCGCCACAGCTCAATAGAGGCGGTGGCTTCAACCGGCCTTTTTCCGTCGATAGCGACATAGACTACCGGATGATTGGCATCCGCCCAAACCCTCGTCACGACTTTACCATCTCCCTCGCCGGCCTGAATTTCGATGGTTGCCTCATTCAAGCGGAGAGTCTGGATGAAAGCTTTTGATTGGAGGAGGGGATTGGGATTGAGATGCACTCTTACCCGCCCGAGTTTAAGCAGGCGGCAGTTATCATCCCAGGAATCAGTTTTGCCAATATAAAAAAGGAGGTCGCCACTTTCTTCTACCCAGACGTTGAGACTGATATCTCCGTTTCCGGCCGGCATCGTCCCCCAGGTATTCTCGCTGGGGGAAGTCCAGACGATGTTGTATTTATCCAGGCTGCGGACAGGATCATAACCACTTCTTATACAACCATGAATAATTAGTGAGATTAAAATCAATAATGATGTCCGGGTAAATAAAGCCAGGCTGGATGAGGTTGGCTCTGGGATATGGGATTTTTTCATCGCAGCTATCATGGATCATTCCTTTTTTACATCAACCGCTGCTGATTATCAACGGGGATCAGCTGTGCCAGATAAGGCTGTTATGTCTCCGCAGTGTCAAGTACCAGGGTAAACAAAACGAAAAAATATATTTTTAAATTAGTACTTGACAAATAGTAACGCTTACATTACATTATGAGTCGTATGGGTAACATTTTGATACCCGTAGGTAATTAGGTAATAATGAAAGGAAAAAAACATGAACGAAAGCATTGAACGCCTTGATCAGAAACGGAAAGGAGCTCTGAAGACCTACGTACTTGGTGGCTTGCTTTTCTATGGCGCCTGGATTTTCAGGTTTATATTACGGGAAACAGGACATCTAACCGACGCTCTCGATTATGCCATTGCTGTGCCCTTTGCCATTGGCGTGATTATCCTGCTTTATTCATTTGTCAGGGTGCTTCAGGTTCGACGGGCAATGGAGAAAAATCCTGAGTTCATGGAAGCTCTGGATGACGAGCGGGTCAGGATAAACATTCTTCTGGCCTTTAAGTTCGGTTTTTTTGCCATCCTGGCCGGGTTGATCTTTTTTGCTGTTTTTAACTTCTTTTCTCCCATCAAGGACGTTAACGCCATTTTCATAGGGCTTCTGTTGTTAGGGGCTTTTGCTTACGTGTTGAAATTCTACATTCTGGAAAGGGATTAACCATGCCAGGGGATAAACTCCACAATACCCTGAAAGTCCATCGTGCCCGGCTGGACTGGACACAGGAAGAACTGGCGAGCCGGGTAGGTGTTACTCGCAAGACCATTAACACTATTGAAAACTGCGTCTTTGTGCCCTCCACTGTGCTGGCTCTCAAGCTGGCCAGGGTTTTCGGCGTCAAGGTCGAAGACCTCTTCCAGCTGGCAGATGAGGACAGCTCGGGAATAATGGAGAAAACGGACTGATTCGACAAACAGGGGGCGATAAAGCGGGGACAGCCAGCTGTGCCTGATGTTTTTGCCCCCTTTCATTTCTTCATTTTTTACGCTGGTCGAGCCAGCTCAAGATTATTCCCAGAATAACAGCAAATCGCACCGCCAGCTCCAGATCCCACTGGCCACTGCCATGGGCGATCAAGCTGTAGAAGAAAGAAACAAGGGCGGTAACCACAAAGGTAATAATGGCGATCAAAAAGAAATCCATCAGAACTTTTAAAGCCTTCATAAAGCCTCCTTCATGCAGGATATTATGATATTACAGTCTGTATTATTATTGAACAAAGTATTGATTAAAATAATGCTACTCGTTTATTATTTGCTTTGATGGATAGATAAAAGGGGTGAAGATGAGAGAAAATAGCCATAATAGAAAAATCAGCAAGGCAGCTGCAGGCGTGGTTGCTCTTACCACCATCCTGATACTGCTGGAGGCTCCTGGTCTGCTCTGGCTTGAGCCAGCCTATGGTCAGCCAGGTAATCTTTCTCCACAATTAGCCCAGCTCGATTCTCAGCTTCCGGAAGAAATAAGAGTTGCTCTTAAAGCGGCCGAAGACAATCTGAAACTTCCTGAAGGGAAAAAATATGATGAAGCCCTTGGACCAGCTCTGGCCAGCGATTTAAACAGGATTATGAATGAGTGCCTTCAGACTGATAAAGCCTCTCCCCTTCAACCCTTTACGGTTCTGGCCAGGGTTAGTCTGGAGGGAAAAGTGGAAGAGGTTTATGTCTGGCCGCAGATATCTATCGCCACCTGTCTGAAATCGGCTCTATCTGGAATTCAGTTTCCTGAGCCGCCCGGCCCTTCCTGGTGGACAAAAATTGACATAAGCTTCCAGGTACAGTCTCCCAACCCTGAAGATTTTCAGTCAAATGGTGCGATCGTTTACGGCAGCGAAGCCGCCGTTCTCGTTTCTTCGCCAGATGGCTGGGTAATAGATAATGTCAGCGGGGTGAGCCAGGGACTTCACTGTGTAATGTACCCCGAAGGTTCTTCCTGGGAAAAAGGCAATGAAGTTATGTATATTAATATAAGTTTGTGCCAGCCAGGAGAAACTATTGAAGACTCCATTGCTGGAGATGTGGTCAGGTTTAAGAAAAATTATCCCGAGGCCATAATCAATGAGCTTGAGCCCGTGGTGACTGTCAGCGGTGAGAAAGTTCTGCTCAGGACTTTTAATGGTGGCGGCTATAAAAATTATGAAGCTGTTGGCTACGCCCGATTTAAAAATAGTTTGATCTGCTATGTTTTAACCTCCCGCGATAAGAAAGGGTTTGAAGCTAATTTGAACAATTTTAAAAAAATGATAGCCGGAAGCATTATCATGGAGATGGGCAAGACGAAAGAATAACTGCCTGAAACTAGGGCTAAAAACAGGGAAAATAATCTATATTTTCTGTTCGCATGTTTCGTAGCTTATATAGATAAGAACCATCTGACTGATGGAGAGAGACAGTTCGACTCATAAGGTTAAAGATATCCCCGCCGTCATCTTAAAGATTAAGAAATATAAATTGTTTTTCCTGTTTATAAGAGAGAAAGAAGTTTGTTGACTGGCAGGGTATTAATGACATCTTTCCTGGTCAGCCAGGCCCGGCGGGCAATCCCCAGACCATAGCGCATCATGCCAAATCCATGCGCATAGTGAGTATCGGTGCCAATGGAAATCAGGACGCCCTTCTCTTTAGCTTTTTTCAAATTAAATTCATCCAGGTCTAACCGGTCATAGTAAGCATTGAGCTCAAGGACTTTTTTATATTCAGCTGCGGCTTCAATGATTTTATCCACATCAACGTCATAGCCCTCCCGCCCGGAAATAAGTCTGCCCGTCGGATGACCGATGATATTGACCAGAGGGTGTTTCAGCGCCGATATGATTCTTTCAGTGACATTTTTCTTAAACCCGGAATGAATCGAAGCCACGACGATATCAAGTTTTTTCAGCAATTCTTCCGGGCAGTCAATGGTGCCATCGCCCAGGATGTCCACTTCTATTCCTTTGAGGAGCTTAAATCCTTTCAGCCGGGCATTGAGTTTATCTATTTCTTTTATTTCCTCAGCCAGGCGGTCAGGGCTTAAGCCGTGAGCATATCTGGCGGCTTGAGAATGATCGCAGATGGCAATATAGCTATAGCCCAGTTTTTTCCCGTATTCAGCTACCTCTTCCAGGCTGAGCACGCCATCACTCCAGTTGCTGTGAACATGGAGATCGCCTTTGATGTCCGCTGGTTCGACAATGACCGGCAGTTTTCCTTCGAGGGCCAGCTCTATTTCTCCTCGATCTTCTCTCATTTCAGGCGGGAAAACAGGCAGCCCGAACACCCCATAAACTTCCTCTTCGCTCCGTCCGGCGATTTTTTCTTCACCCCGGAAAACTCCGTATTCTGAAATTTTAAGCCCCTTATCCTTGGCCAGACCACGCAGCTTGATGTTATGCGCTTTGGAGCCGGTAAAATACTGCAGAGCGGCACCATAGGAATCTTCCTCGACGATTCTTAAATCAACCTGACGCTCGCCCAGCTCGGTTTGAATTAAAATTGAGCCTTTGGTGTCACCTTCGGCCAGCACTCTGATTGTTTTGGGGAAAGCTACAAAATGCTTGATGATTTTTTGCCCGTCGCGACCGGTGGCCAGGATATCTATATCGCCAATTGTCTCTCTCATCCGCCGCAGCGAACCAGCCGTCGAGACATGGCTCAGCCCTTCCAGCTTTTTGAGGTATTCGATAACTTCCTCCGCGATGGTCATGGCCTCATAAATGGGCATTCTTTCCTGGGCATGTTCAAACAGCTCGATTCCCTTTTTGATATTTTCCACTTTCTTTTTGCCCATGCCATAGAGTTTCTCGAGACTACCATCTTCGATCACCCGCTTGAGGTCTTCGAGATTATTGACATTGAGCTCTTTGTGCATCTGGTGAATCGTCCGGCCGCCAAGACCAGGGATTTCCAGCAGCTGCAGCAGCCCTTCCGGCACTTCCTTCATCACTTCTTCATATCTGGTCATTTTGCCTGTCTGGAGATACTCTTCGATTTTTTCAGCCATCCCTTTGCCAATACCCGGGATCTCTGAGAGTTTTCCCTGAGCGACGAGGTCGGACACATCGGTGGTTAAATCCTCAAGGACTCGGGCTGCCTTCTGGTAAGCCACCACCTTAAAGCCTGATTCTCCCTTGATTTCCAGGGCATCGGCAAGTCGGTAAAAAAGATTGGCAATCTCTTTGTTTTTGTTTTCCATCCTGGCCTCTTTGATATAATTTTATATTACATTCCCGATTTAAACAAATCCCTGTCTCAGGTTATATTCTTAGTTTCCAATTTTGCGCTCTGATTTTTCTTTATTTACAGAGAATACCCGGGTTGGTCTGAATTGTTGGCGAGTAATCGAGGTTAATCACCTGCTTTTTCCCTCAGCCTGATCTTGATTGCATTAGCGTGGCCTTCTAAGCCTTCTGCCTGAGCTAAGTGCCGGGCAGCCGGGCCTATTTCCTTTAACCCCTTTTTTGAAACCCTAAGCGCTGTCTGGACTTTTAAAAAATCCCTGACGCTCAACCCGCCGGTGTAACGCGAAGCAGTATTGGTAGGCAAAATGTGATTTAACCCAGAGCTATAATCACCGAGAACCTCGGAAGCATATTCGCCAACAAACAGTGAACCGTAATTTTGCAGTCTGTCTATAATTCGCTCCGGTCTTTCCAGGCAAACAGCCAGATGTTCTGGTGCCATTCTGTTAGCCAGAGTAACTGCCTCTTCCACATTTTTGACAATAATTATCAGGCCATTTTTCGTCAGCGATGTTCTTACCGTCTCTCGAGTTGAGATTTTTTCGACCTGTTTCTCAATTTCCTTGTTGACTTTTCCGGCCAGAACCAAATCTGTGGTAATTAAAACCGGCCGCGCCCGCAGGTCATGCTCAGCCTGAGCGATAAGGTCAGCAGCGATAAAAGCAGGATTGGCTTTTTCATCAGCGATGATTAGCAGCTCTGTTGGGCCGGCAATAAAATCTATTCCCACCTGGCCAAAAAGTTCTTTTTTAGCTGCGGTGACATAAAGATTTCCCGGGCCGACGATTTTATCAACTTTTTTAATTGATTCTGTTCCCAGAGCCATGGCGGCTATAGCTTGAGCTCCGCCCAGTCTGTAAACCTCGTCTACCTGGCTGAGCCGGGCAGCATAAAGAAGGGCCGGGTGTAGACTGCCTTCAAATGATGGGGGAGAGCAGACTATGACTTCTTTCACCCCGGCCAACCTGGCTGGAATGGCAGCCATTAATAGTGATGAAAACAGCGGGTATCGTCCGCCGGGGACATAAATCCCGACCCGGTTAACAGGAATAATCTTTTGCTCGGCTGTGACTCCAGGCTTAATTTTAACCTTCAGGTTTTTCAGACTGGTCAGTTGTGACCGGCTCATGACTTTTAGATTTTCGGCCGCTTGAGCCATAGCTTTTTTCAGGCTGCTCTCCACTTTTTTTCCTGCACTTTTAATTTCCTGCTGGCTTAGCCTAAAATCGTTAAGGTTTACGCCATCATACAAAAGAGTGAATTTTTTCAGAGCCTCATCGCCTTTCTGTCTTACTTCCTTAATTATCTGGCGGACATCTCCCAGGCACTCCGGCTCAACATAATCAAAAAAATTATTTTGAATTTCTTTCCCCCGGCAAATTTTAAGCATCCTGGCCTCCTTTTGATTTCTTTCTTCTGCGTCTGGCCAGCTCTCCGCTTACAGCTTTAAGATCGATTTTTTCTTTAGCCAGAAGAACAGTTATAAAATAAATAAGATCAGCCGCTTCCCAGATAAGTTCCGGACGGCTTTGGGCCATAATGAGTTCCTGTGCTTCTTCGAGAATTTTTTCTCTAACTTTTCGGTCATCAAGCTGAGCTGTGTAAGAACCAGGGCAGGGATTTTCCAGCCTGTCTTTCACTACCTGATAAAGATCCCCCAGCCTGAATTCCCGCTCGCCAAAGCAAGAATAGCTCCCCCGGTGACAGGCACCATTCCCGGTCTGCCTGACAGTCAATTTAACCGTGTCTCCATCACAATCGCCGCGGACGCTTCTTAATAGTTGCTTATTTCCTGACGATTCGCCCTTATGCCACAGGCGATTTCGAGACCTGGAAAAATACCAGGCTTCGCCTGTCTCCAGCGTTTTTCTCAATGATTCTTTAGAACTCCAGGCTAACATTAAAATTCGTCCTTCCTCATCCGAGACGATGGTCGGCAGAAGATCACTCTTCCAATTAAGCCCGGCGACAAAGGCTTCTTCCAGCCTGATTTTTCCTGAATAAATGGCCAGTCCTAATTGAACATTAAAGTCGAGGCGGCTTAGATTCTCGATATCCTCCAGAGTGGTGACACCGCCCGAAGCGGTTATTGGCCGAGTAGTTTCTTTTCTAATCTTCTGAAAAAAATCAAGGTCAATTCCCTGCAGACAACCTTCTTTATCTATGGAGGTAATAAGTAATTCAGAGCCATATTCTTCTACCTGTTTTATAGCTTCGACGAGCCCAATACCGGCTGGCTTTTTCCAGCCATTAATCATAACCTGACCGTCGAGGCAATCAAGGGCCAGGATAATGTTTTCTCGCCCGGCCACTGCCTGAAGCTGCTGCAAAAACTTATGATTTATCTGGCCTTTTTCCCAGAGAGCTGTCCCGATTATTATCCGGCTGGCTCCAAGCTCAATAATTTTTTGAGCTTTGTCTATGCTCCTGATGCCACCACCAACCCGGCATTCAGTCAGAGCACAGATTTCAGCTATAAGCTCAGTGTTATTTCCTGTTCCTCTGGCGGCGTCCAGGTCAATGAGGGCTAAAGGGCCAAAACGCTTGAACTCTTCAGCTATTTTGATAGGTGAGTCAACTTCTAAAACCTGCTCCTTACCCTGTCTTAGCTGAACAGCTCGACCCTGTGATAAATCTATGGATGGAATGATCATCGAACTTTTACTCCTTTACTTTTTAGATAGTTTTTTATTTCCGGAATAGTTAACTGGCCAAAATGGAGGAGACTGGCCAGGAGGACAGCATCAGCCTGGCCGGTATTTATGGCCTGATAAATATCTTCAAGGTGGCCTGCTCCTCCCGAAGCAATGACCGGCACGCTGACTTTGTCTGAAATGGTGCGGAGAAGTTCAAGGTCGTAGCCTTCTTTCGTGCCGTCACGGTCAATAGAATTAAGAAGGATTTCACCAGCCCCGAGTTCTATTCCTTTTCTCGCCCAGTCAACAACTTCAAGGCCTGAATCAATTCTTCCCCCCTTCATAAAGGCGTGCCAGCCCTGACCAGCGCGACCAGCATCAATGGAGAGAACAACAGATTGCGAGCCAAAAGCTAAGGAAGCCTCTCTTAACAGGGATGGATTCTCCAGGGCGGCTGTGCAGATAGAAACTTTATCAGCTCCGGCTCTTAAGAGTTCTTTAATATCGGAAAGACTTTTGACCCCGCCCCCAGCACAAAGTGGAATAAAGATAACTCTGGAGACTTTTTCCACGATTTCAATTAATGTCTTACGGCTTTTCCAGGAAGCACCAATATCGAGAAAAGTTAATTCATCTGCTCCCTCCTCATAGTAGCGTTGAGCCAATCCTACGGGGTCGCCGGCCGGAACCAGATTCTTAAACCTGATACCCTTAAAAACTCCTCCTTCATCTACATCAAGACAGGGAATGATTCTGGTGGCTAACATTTTACACTCCAGTTTAACAGCAGTTTGAGACCAGCCGGGCCGCTTTTTTCGGGATGAAATTGAACACCGTAGATATTGCCTTGCTTGATGGCTGAGATAAAATTTCCACAGTAAGAGGTTAACGCCAGCACTTTATCGTTATCGCTTTTATCCAGAACGGCGTAGCTGTGAACAAAATAAAAATATTCGCAGTTTTTTATCCCCTCAAACAAAGAATCGCTCTGGCTAAGCTCAATTTCATTCCAGCCGATGTGAGGCACTTTAACAGAGGGTAATTTACGGCATTTCCCTCTGAATAATCCCAGGCCAGGTTCTTCAGGCGATTCTTCACTTCCTTCGAAAAGAAGCTGAAGCCCCAGGCAGATACCCAGAAATGGCCGGTTTTCTTTCAGCCACTTTTTGATAGCCGGCCACAGTCCTCTTCTTTTAAGCTCACGAACAGCATAACCAAAAGCACCGACACCCGGGACCACCAGCTTATCCAGACTATTGTCCATCTGTTCCTCACTTGTAATAAGCCTGTTTTTGAAACCTAAGGTTTCAAAAGCTCTCCGGACAGAATTTAAGTTGCCTGCTCCATAATCAACGAGGCCGATCATCGGTCAATTACTCCTTTGAGACTGGGTATAACCTCTTTGTTCCAGGTAATGGAACAGGCCATCTGGAGTGCCCGGCCAAAGGCTTTAAATATAGCTTCAGCCTGGTGATGATTGCTTCTGGCGGATGGGGCGGCGATAGCAACATTAGCCATAAGCCCGGTGGAAAAAGCCTGGAAAAAATCCTCGAGCAAATTAAAGTCGAAACCTCCACTCCAGCCTTTTCTAAAAGTTGTCCGGTATTGAAGATATGGCCGGCCCCCCAGGTCCACCGCTACCATAGCCAGAGCCTCATCCATAGGAATTATGGCCTGGCCAGCGCGGTTTATTCCTTTGGCTTCTCCCAGAGCCTGAAGAAAAAGTTTTCCCAGCACCAGTCCGGTATCCTCAACCAGATGGTGCTCGTCAACTTTGACCTCTCCCCGGGCAGAAAGTGTCAGGTCAAACCGGCCATGAAAGGCCATAGTTTCAAGCATATGGGTGAAAAAACCAACCGGCGTTATGATCTCATGTTTACCCGACCCATCAATGAGGAGAGAAGCCTGAATTTCAGTTTCAGAAGTTTTTCTGGCTAAATCGGCTAAACGGTTCATTCCAAACCTCCTTAAGATATGTCCTTAAAATGTAAAATGTCTCTGTTTATTTACAGCTGGTAACCTCTTTTTCGATGTCTCTCAGTTTGTTGATTAAAAAGTCATTCTCAGCAGGACTGCCAACAGTTACCCGGACCTTATTCTGAAGTTCTGGCAGGTCAAACCAGCGGACCAGAACATCTCGTTCAAGAAGCTTATTAAAAATTTCACGGGCGTTTAGGACAGAGGATTCGAGCAGAAAAAAATTGGCAGAAGAGGGGAGAGCTTTAAATGTCTTAAAGCTCAGGAGCTGCTCATAAATCCTTTTTCTTTCTGCTTTGATTTTTTCAGCCTGATCAGTGACTAATTCCTTTTCTGCGAGGAGAATTTCAGCCGCAGTCTGTTGAAAAAGTCCAACAGAAAAGGGCAGCCTGGCTTTTTTGAGCTGGTTAACTACCGATGGTGCTCCCAGGATATAACCAAGACGGGCCCCGGCCAGACCAAAAGCTTTGGAAAAGGTGCGTAGAATAATGAGGTTCTCATAGCTTTTAAGTAATGGCTGGCCGGTAATTCCAGAGAATTCAAAATAAGCTTCATCCAGAACAACAGGGCAGTCCACTTTTTGCAGAAGATAGTCAATATCTTCAAGGCTTATTATTGAGCCAGTAGGATTATTAGGAGAAGTGAGAAAAATGAGGCTGGCGGCCGGTGCCTGCTCGATGACTTCCTGAAGGTCGAAACTGAAGTCGGGCTTAAGGTTGATTTCGATTGTTTCTATATCAAGAATCGTGGCTACTCTTTTATAAATAGAAAAGCCTGGCCTGACGGTTAAAATCCTGTCTTCCTTGCTGGCGAAGCTGCAGATAGCGGTCTGGATTAATTCATTTGAGCCGTTCCCCAGAAGGATGCCTTCTGGAGAGTGTCCAGCATAATCGGCCAGCCTGGTAAGAAGCTCCGGGTTTTCTTCCCGAGGATAGCGATTCCAGCCTGTTTCCTCTAATTTTTTAAGAATTTTTACTTTAACCGACGGAGGCCAATCAAAAGGGGATTCGTTCTGATTGAGCTTAATGGCGGCGCGCCGACCTGGAACAGAATATGGTTCAAGTTTCAGGATGCTGTCTTTAATGTAGTTCATATAATCACCTTCTTAATTTCATATTCGAGAATATCAGTAGCGCCCATTTTTTTGAGGAGAGGGATCAGTTTTGTCGCTTCCTTTTTTCGGACGGCAACCTTGACAGCATAGCCTTTTTCGTCATAGAGAAGAGAAACTGTTGGAGCTCTCATGCAGGGTAGGACAGGAACAATTTCCTCCAGTTTATCTTTGGGTAGATTCATTTCCAGCATGACCCGTTCCCGGGCATTAAGAACAGATTCAAAAAGCATGTTGAGCTCCCCGATTTTTTCTTTTTTCCAGGGGTCCTGAAGCGCTGGCGGATTGGCAATAAAGCGGGTCGAAGAGGAAAGAATTCTATCTATTATCTTGAGCCCATTTTCTTTCAGGGTTTTGCCGGTAGAGGTATTATCAATAATCAGATCAGCATCCTGAGGCGGGAAAGCTTCAGTTGCACCATAGGTTCTGATGAAGACATAGCCAAATTTTTCTTTTTCTAAATATTTTCTGGAAATGTTTTCATATTCAGAAGCGACAATAAGGCGTCTGGTCCTTAGCTGCTCTTTGCTGGTGGCTGTCGGTGCTGCCGAGACAATTTCCACCGGGTCAAAACCTGTGTCCAGAATTTCTTCAACGCTAGCGCCTGTTTCTACTATCCAGTCATAGCCGGTAAAACCAGCGTCATGAGAGCCTATCTCCACCAGTTGAGCAATATTCTGCGGTTTCATCAACTTGGCTTCAATTTGCGGGTCGCCTGTGCGGGGATAATAAGCACGGTCATCTACTTCGAGAAAGAGGCCAGCTTCAAGAAGAAGATTGGCCACGGCCGGGAAAATCTTACCTTTAGGTATTAATAGTTTTAATTTTTGATTAACCCTATCTGCCAACTTAACCTCCTTTTTCGTCTCCTGATAAAGACAAAAAGACAGAAAGACAGGAATACTTAAATCCGGATTTTCCACTCATCGAATTCCAGGGCTGAAATTAAGGGGAGGCCGGACAAAAACGAGCGGCAGAATTATTCACTCATCCTTAAATCGTCCAGGAAAGAGATGAGGAAAAAAGGAAGGTTAGGTTCAATGCAGACAGGTATTGGTGAGACAATACTTGATGTAATATTTATTTTTGGCCTGCATAGCGGGATGATATTAGCAGCCTTTGATAGTGCTGTCAAGCTTTCGCATTGCCTTTGTTATTTACAGTTGAAAAGTGAACTCTTTACGCTTGAAAAGTGAACTGTGGATGAGGCATTCCATGTAGAGGAGAAATGAATCGAAAGCACACAGCTAATTGACAATCAGGAGGGTTCCTTTTATCTTAAAGGCATGAAAATTATTCTGGCCGGATATAATTTAGATTCGGAAGTTATTGAAGAACTCAAGAAAAATTCCCCGGAGAGACAGGATATTACTCCCGAGACCATCTCCGCTGCCTATGCCCGCATCTCGCGTGACCCACGACCGGTTAATGAGCTAAGAGCAGTGGCCAGGGCCGAAGTAGAGAAAGCCCGCCGCTCGAATCAGAATATCATCTTCAAGATGGGTCATCATTCAGTGGCCGAGCATGCTGTCTTCAATTTTGATCTGATCGGGCTGAGCCGTCTGGCCATTGAGGAGGTCGAACATTTTCGCCTCTGTTCTTACACCGAAAAATCCCAGCGCTATATAACTCTTGACGGCGATTATGTTTTACCGGAAGAAATCAAGCAGGCCGGGTCCGAGTTTGAGAAACTTTTTGTCGAGACAATTGAAGCCCAGAACGAAGCTTACCGCTATTTTTATGGACGGCTGCGTGAGCATTTTTTTAAAAAATATGAGAAGCAAGCTGCCAATCCAAAGAACCATCCAATCCTCGATGGCTGGGCCAAAGAAGATGCCCGCTACGTGGTGAGTCTGGCGACCAAGGGGCAATTGGGCTTGACCGCCAATGCCCGCAACCTGGAACTGATCATCAGACGACTGGCCGCTAAGAAAAACGCCGAGCTGGAGGAGCTGAGACGCCAGCTCTATGACCTGGCTAAAAAAGTGGCGCCATCTATTATTCTTTTTACTGAGGCTTCGCCTTATGAAGCTGAGATGATGACTGATGTCGGCCGGGAAGCACATCGTCTTCTGGCCGTAGAAAAGATGCGTACGAAGAAGGCTGGCCAATTAGAGCCAAAAGAAATTGAACTGGTTGAATATTCAGAAAATGGCGATGAACTCATTCTGGCCGGGCTGCTCTTTTCGACTGCTGGTTTGTCTTACAAAGAAGCTCTAAAGAAAGTCAACCGCTTCAGCCGGCGTCAAAAGCTGGAGCTGGTAAAGCGCGTCTTTGAGAATATGGAATTTTATGATGTTCCACCGCGTGAATTCGAGCTGGCCGGGCTGACTTATGATGTAATTGTTTCTGCTTCGTGTTTTGCTCAGCTTAAACGTCATCGGATGATGACGCTGCTGGCTCAGCCTTATGACCCGGCTTTAGGCGTGACGGTTCCGCCCTCCATCAAAGAAATAAAAGAGCAGAAAAAGTTTATGGAAATAATCAGAAAAACTAATGAAACGTGGCGGGTGCTGAAGGAGGCGGTCGGGCCAGCGGCTGATTATATCCTGACCAATGCCCACCGGCGACGGGTAACGGTCAAAGCCAATGTTAGAGAGCTTTATCATCTGTCGAGACTCCGGGAGGACGCCAGCGCTCAGTGGGAGATCAGACGGGTTTCGGCCCGGATGTCAGCTCTGGCTAAAAAAGTTTTCCCGCTGGCAGCCAGACTGCTGGGCGGCAAGGACAGCTATCCTGAGCTTTACAAAAAGCTTTTTGGCCGGCTCCCCAAAATGCCGCCGCCATCTTTATTTTTTGACTGAAAGATTAATTTTTCTTGGGATAAAACCCCGCTTCTTAGCTTTGCCCTGAAAATCTGGCTCGTTTGGTGAT
>ERZ795060.2906-NODE-2906-length-16595-cov-4.969831_pt1 | contig 16595 bp, 16 predicted proteins | sample MGYA00375144_ERZ795060 | MGnify/ENA primary metagenome ERZ795060 (study PRJEB30189, sample SAMN05720157) | activated sludge metagenome | isolation source: anaerobic digester from wastewater treatment plant | place: Japan | collected 2015-05-15 ...
TGTCGTGTGCGGGGTTTAAGTAAGCTGTACTCTGCCCGTGTGCGGAGGCGGGCCGGGTCAAGGGCATCGCACCTTCGGGCACAGGCTGGATGCTTGGGCGTCGCCCTGTGGCCGGGATGCCGTCACCCTGGCTCCGGCTCGTTCACACGGGGTGAGGATGCTGCCGGCGCGGATCGCGTACGCGCCGGTCTCCTTCGGCTCGTTTCCACGGGGGGGGAGGATGGGTCAGCACTGATGCAGAGGGGAAAGGTGCGTGACTCGAGCTCGATCGTCAGCAGGGCCCCCTCTTCCTGCTTCGATGTCGTTTCCGGGCAAGGTGTGGGCGTGGGGCCAGGTGACGGGGCAGGGTGCGGGGCCCCGGCCGTTCCGGCGTCAGGGCTCTAGGTGTTGGTCATGAAAGGCGGGAATGCAATGGGGTCGTCGATGCAAACATGGACATTGACACGGGAGATCAACGTGCACCATGCTGGCCTCGATCTCATGGAGGATGCAGCGAAAGATGGCTGTCTCACGAGGCGGATTGGACCGCAGGCATGGTGAACCGGAGCGGGTGAGGATCCGGGGGCTCGGGTATGGGTGAGGAGCTCGTCTACCTCGACAACGCGGCGAGCTCCTGGCCCAAGCCGGAGCCGGTCGTGCGGGCCGTGGAGCGCATGGTGCGGGAGGTGGGCGCGAACCCGGGGAGGTCGGGACACCGCCTGTCGGTCGAGGCCGCCCGGGCCATAACCGAGGCACGCTGCGCCATGGCCGGGCTGCTCGGCGCATCGAACCCGCTGAGGGTCGTGTTCACCAAGAACGCCACCGAGGCCTTGAACATGGCGATCAGGGGGCTCTTGAGGCCGGGAGACAGGGTGGTCGTCTCGAGCATGGAGCACAACTCGGTGATGAGGCCCCTCATGGCCGAGAGGGGGAGGGGGGTCGAGGTGGAGGTGGTGCGGTGCTCGCCCGAGGGTCGCCTCGACCCGGACGACGTGAAGAGGGCGCTCAAGCGAAGGACGAGGCTCGTGATCCATGTGCACGCATCCAATGTCTCAGGGTGCGTGACGCCCGCGGCCGAGATCGGGCGTATCGCGAGGGAACACGGAGCGTTCTACTGCGTGGACGCCGCTCAGTCCGCCGGGTGCCTGCCCATCGACGTGGAGCGGATGAACGTCGACCTCCTCGCCTTTACCGGCCACAAGTCGCTCTACGGGCCCCAGGGTACCGGAGGCCTGTACGTGGCCGAGGGCGTGGATGCCCACCTTCAACCGCTCATGGCGGGAGGGACGGGAAGCCTGTCGGAGAGGGAGGAACAGCCCGCCTTCATGCCGGACAGGTACGAGTCGGGGACGCCCAACACCCCTGGTATCGCGGGCCTCCTCGAAGGCGTCACCTTCGTGGCCTCCCTCGGGGTCGATACCATACGCAGACATGAGACCTCGCTTGCCGCCCTGCTCATGGACGCTCTCAGCGAGATACCGGGGGTGAGGGTGGTCGGGCCGACGGACAGGGAAAGCAGGGTGGCCATCGTCTCCATCGTGGTCGCCGGCATGGACCCGGGTGAGATAGCCTACAGGCTCGACGAGGACCACGGGGTGTTGTGCAGGCCCGGGCTGCACTGCGCTCCCTCGGCTCACGCGACGCTCGCTACCTTCCCCGCGGGAACGCTCAGGTTCAGCATCGGTTATTTCAACACCGAGGAACACATCCACAGGGCCGTCTCGGCCTTGAAATCCATCGTCGCCAAAGGAGGGTGAACATGGGATTCATCGTGGACGCCAAGAACCTCGCTTGTCCTCAGCCCGTGGTGTTGACGAAGAAGGCGCTCGAGGATCACGACGAGGTCGTGGTCCTCGTCAACGACCCCACGGCGAGATCGAACGTGAAGAAACTCGCCCAGTCGCTCGGGTGCACCGTGGCCGAGGAGGAGACGGGAGAGTGTACCCGGATAACCATCTCCCGTGCCGCCCGGTGCGACGCCCTGCCCGAGACGGCCCAGAACGACGGGGGACCGCTGGTGCTGGCCCTCTCCTCGGAGACCATGGGATCGGGCGACGAAGAGCTCGGGAGGCTGCTCATGAAGGGCTTCCTGCACACGATCGTCGAGGCGGAGTCCAAGCCCGATGTCGTGGTCCTGTTCAACGCCGCCGTGAAGCTCGCGGTGGAAGGGTCCGAGGTGCTCGATGACCTGAAGGACCTTGCGGACGGCGGATCGAGGATCGTGGCGTGCGGGACCTGTCTCGGGTTCTTCGGCCTGAAGGACAGGCTCAGGGTGGGCGAGGTGTCCAACATGTACGAGATCGTGCAGATCCTCTTCGGCGCCCGGAGACTGGTGAGGGTATGAGCGCGACCCCCAGGAGCGTCATCCTCTTCGAGTCGGTCACCGCCGCGTTCATGGCCGAAAAGGTCCTCAAGGCGGAAGGGATCGCATACAAGATCATCCCCGTGCCCAGGTACCTGAGCTCGGAGTGCGGGGTCTGCGTCAGGATCGATGAGGCCGATGCGGCCCGGGCTCGGGCAGTCCTCGAGGGCAGGGTGGCCGTGGCCGACATCCTGCCCCTTCGGCACGAGGGTCCCTGAGGAGGCATGCGCCGTCACCCCTCGTGAACGAGGGTCTCGGTCCAGGGAAGGGGCGCCGGGGACATCCGTGTTCTTGGGGAGGAGCTCAGGTGCAGGGCATCCGGCGGAAAGCAGGAGCGACCTGCACGGGGTCTCCCTGTCCTCCCGGCGTGAACGTGCCTGCAAAACGGCGACCCGGCCGCTCTCTGCCGTCTCGGCATGCCGTCTGGAGACGGAGAAGGGGCCCGAGGTCGGGGTCGGGAAGTCCTACGCACGGGAACACGGGTGTCTCGAGAAGGGCCGAGCCTTGCGTTCCGCGGCCCTGCACGCCGCCGGAGCGCGAAGCATGCCGAGGGCGAAACCGCCGGGTGTGTCGCGCCCGTCGCCGGTGCTGCAGGTCCGATCGCCCGCTTCGCTGAAATCCCCCGGGTCTTCGCCGGCGGTGGTCTCCAGCGCCTGGGCCTTCCGGGCCATGCAGGTGCGTGAGGGGTTTGGACGGGTGGTTCCTTCGGGAGGCCCCCGGCTCCAGTGTGCTGTCTTCTCGGGCTGCGCCGGTCCCGGCGCGACGGCCCCTTGCGGGCATCCCCGTGGCTGCGCCTTGCCGTGGGCCCATGGCCGGGAGGAGCGGTGTTTCCATGAAGGTGGAGAGGTGGTATGATACACATGCCCGGTCGAACGAGCGGGTTCGCACGCACGAGCCGGGGCCCAGGCGGTGGGGTGAGGCCGCGGTCGACGAGCCGTGCCGCCGGAGGGTTGGCTGGACATGACCGCCTCCGGCGCCCCGGACGCACCGTCTGGCGCCCGGGATCGACGTGAGCGTGCGGGCCCTGGATATCCGCTTGAGAAAGGAGCTGTCATGAAGAAGGTCAACGAGGGCAGGACGTGTTCGTACACGGTGAACGAGCAGGGCGTTGCGCTCATGGAGGTGAACAACCCCCCCATGAACGCCTTGAGCAGGCCGGTCATCGCCGACATGAGGGATGCGATAACCGCTGCGCTCAAGGACGCGGACGTGAGGGTCATCGTGTTCACGGGCGTCGGAAAGGCCTTCATCGCGGGCGCCGACATAGGCGAGCTCAAGGACTTCACCACGGCCCAAGAAGGCGCGGACTTCCTCATCCCCGGCCAGGAGATCACGAACCTGCTCATGTACGCGGACAAGCCGGTGATCGCGGCGATCAACGGCTTCTGCCTGGGCGGGGGGTTGGAGATGGCACTGGCCTGTCACATCAGGCTCGCGGACGAGAGCGCCATGCTCGGGCTGCCGGAGATCAAGCTGGGCATCATCCCGGGCTACGGGGGCACCCAGCGCACGCCGCGCCTCATAGGTACCGGGCGGGCCCTGGAGCTCATCCTGTCCGGGAACTTCATCGACGGCGCCAAGGCGGCTCAGTACGGGCTCGTGAACAGGGCGGTGGCCAAGGGGACCGTGGTGGAAGAGTCCATGAAGCTCGCAGCCGTCATCGCGGCCAAGAGCAGGATCGCCGTGCAGGCGGCGCTCAGGGCCGTTCACGAGGGCATGAGCATGGACCTCCACATGGCCATGAAGCTCGAGCGGGAGCTCTTCGGCATCTGCTACGCGAGCGAGGACAAGCTGGAGGGCATCGCGGCCTTCATGGAGAAGAGGGACCCCAGATTCAAAGACAAGTGAAGCCGGGCTGCGGCACGATGCGGGTCCCCGCGCCCGGGCGCACCCTTCTCGAAGGGCGCCGCCCCGTCGGGCAGCCTGCGGTGCGGTCGTGCACCAAGGCGCACCCCTCTCGAGGGGGTGTGCGCTCGTAAGGGCCCGGCCCCCTCGCGACGGGGTCTTTGTGCCAGCGCTCACCTTCCCGTGTGCGCACGGAAGGCGTCGCGTCAGGCCTCAGGGCGCGGCCTGTTCTTGAATATCACGAAGAAGAGGAGCGGGACGGCACCCAGGGTCAAGAGGGTCGAGGCCACGGCGCCGAACATCATGGCGATGGCGAGTCCCTGGAAGATGGGGTCGAAGAGCATCACGAAGGAACCCACCACCACCGCCGCCGCGGTGAGGACGATGGGGCGCAGCCTCACCGTGCAAGCGCTGACGATCGCATCCTCCAGGTCGTTCGCGCCCGTCCACTCGCTCAGTATGAAGTCGACGAGCAGGATCGAGTTTCGCACCACGATGCCGGACAGGGCGATGAAGCCGATCATCGAGGTCGCCGTGAAGAAGGCGCCGAAGATGAGGTGGCCGGGCAGGATGCCCACGAGGGTCAATGGTATGGGTGCCATGATGACCAGGGGCGTGACGAAGCTCTTGAACCATGCCACAACGAGGATGTAGATGATCACGAGCACTGCCGCGAACGCCACGCCCAGGTCCCTGAACACCTCCAGGGTGATCTGCCACTCGCCGTCCCACTTCATGGCGTAGGTGGTGTCGAGCCAGGGTTGGTCGGACCAGAGCTGCGCCAGTGCCGACCCGTCGGGAAGCCTGATGCGCGAGATCTCGTCTTTCATGTTCAGGATCGCGTACACTGGGCTCTCGAGCCGGCCGGCCACGTCTCCCGTCACGTAGGTGACCGGCGACATGTTCTTGTGATAGATGGTCTGCGGCACGGTGTCCTGTCTCGGCCGCACGAGCTCGGACAGCGACACGAAACCGCCTGTGGGGGTCGGCAGGGACATGGACAGGACACTGGCGGCGTCACCCCTGAGCCTCTCCGGCAGGCGAAGCGCGATCTCCACGGGCTCGCGTTCCCTCTCCAGGTGCACCAGGCCGCAGACCGCCTCGCTCAACCCGGCAGCCAGGGTGGTGGCCGCCGCGTGCTGGGTAACCCCGCTCTGCAGCGCCTTGACCCTGTCAACCTCGTAGACGAGCCTCGGCGGTTGGCGGTCTGCGACATACCAATCGACGTCCACCACGTCCTCGGCGTGGGAGAAGATCTCCCTGATCCTGCGCGCGATCCCGATCCGCCCCGACAGGTCCGGGCCGTAGACCTCTGCGACCAGGGTGCTCATCACCGGGGGGCCGGGCGGGACCTCGACCACTTTCACGTCGGCGCCGAACTTCCGGCCGATCTCGACGAGGCGGGGTCTCATGGCCTTTGCGATCTCGTGGCTCTGCCGGTCCCGCTCGTCCTTGGGTGCGAGGTTGACCTGGATGTCCGCCTCGTGCGTACCCTTCCTCAGGAAGTAGTGCCTCACAAGACCGTTGAAGGAGTACGGCGAGGAGGTCCCCGCATAGATCTGGTAGTGGCTCACCTCCCTCACCGTCTCGAGGTACGATCCCAGCGCCCTCGCAGCGGCCGTCGTCCTCTCCAGGCTCGTCCCCTCAGGCATGTCTATGACCACCTGGATCTCGCTCTTGTTGTCGAACGGCAGCATCTTCACCCTGACGAGTTTCAGGGCGAGGAGGGAACATGATCCTGCAAGGAGCGCCAGCACGATGCCGAAGGCCGCGGTGCGTTTCCTCGGCGACGCCAGGAGCGACCGGATGGTGCGGCCGTAGAACCCCCTGGGTGCATCGTCGGCCCTGCGGTCGCCCTCTGTGTGGCGGGCGTTCTTGAGGACGAGAAACGAGAGGTAGGGGCTCACGATGAAGGCCACCAGGAGCGAGAAGATCATGGCAAAGGAGGCCCCCACCGGTATCGGCCGCATGTACGGGCCCATGAGGCCCGAGACGAAGGCCATCGGCATCAGCGCGGCGATCACCGTGAAGGTGGCGAGGATCGTGGGGTTGCCCACCTCGTCCACGGCGAGCACGGCCGTGGAGGGGTCCGCCTTGCGTGCCCGGAAGTGGCGGCTGATGTTCTCGACCACCACGATGGCGTCGTCGACGAGGATGCCGATGGAGAAGATGAGGGCGAACAGGGTCACCCGGTTCAGGGTGTACCCGAGAAGATGGTTCACGAGGAGCGTCAAGGCCAGGGTCACCGGCACGGCCACTGCCACCACGAACGCCTCCCTCATGCCCAGCGCGACGGCGATGAGGACGATCACCGACGCGGTCGCCACGAACATGTGCAGGAGGAGCTCGTCGGATTTCTCCTGCGCCGTCTCCCCGTAGTTCCTGGTCACCGCTATCTTGACGTCGCCCGGCAGGATCACTCCCTCGAGGGCCTCGACCTTCGCGAGCACGTCGTTCACCATGGTCGAGGCATTCGTCCCCTTCTTCTTCGAGACCGCCACGGTGACGGCCTCGAACAGCCCCCGGCCCGGCTTGCCCGAGCCCTTCGGGTCGAAGGCCGGACCCATCCCCATGAGCACGTACTCCCTGGGATCCTCGGGACCGTCTTTGACCTCGGGCACGTCCCCCAGGTATACGACCCTCCCACCGTGGGCCCTGACTGGGAGGCGCTCGACTGCGGATGCGTCTTTCAGGAACGCGCCGGCCTGGACATCCGTCACCTTGTCACCCGTGAACAGGTATCCTGCAGGCACGGTGACATTCGACCTCTCGATGGCCTCGGCTATCTCGGCGGCCGTCGTCCGGTAAGCCCTGAGCCTCCCCGGGTCCAGCTCCACCTTCAGCCTGCGTCTCTGGCCGCCCGCGACAGTGCACTCCGAGACGTCCCTGCCTTTCTTGATCTCGCAGGCGAGCTCGAGCGCCATGCGGCGAAGGTCATAGCCCGTGTACCTGCCGTTCTCGCACCACAGGGTCAGGGCGAGCACGGGCACGTCATCGATGGACTTGGCCTTGATGAGGGGTTGGGACACGCCCGGGGGGATGATGTCGTAGTTCGCGGACAACTTCGTCGTGAGCTTGACGAGGCTGTCTTCCATGTCCTCGCCCACGTAGAACCGCACGATGGTGAGGTTCGAGCCGGGGCCCACGATGGAATACAGGTACTCCACCCCGGGGATTTCCCAGAGCAGCCTCTCCATGGGGATGGTCACGCGCGACTCGACCTCCTCGGGGCTGGCCCCCGGGTAGCTCACCATGACGTCGATCATGGGCACCACGATCTGGGGCTCCTCTTCCCTCGGTGTGTCCAGGACGGCGAACACGCCCAGGATCAGGGATCCCACGATGGAAAGAGGGGTGAGTTTCGAGGTTATGAAGGCCCTTGCGAGGTTTCCCGAGACGCCGACGGGTTTCATCTGTCGGATTCCTTTGCGATGCCCCCGTCGAAGGCCTTTTCGACGCCCTGCGTGACGATGCGTTCTCCTGGCGCCAGGCCTGAGAGCACCACGACGCCCGAATCCCGTAGGGGACCCTCCCTGATGAGGCGCAGTGTCACGAGGTTGGAATCGCCGACCACGTACACCGCAGAGAGGTGGCCCCTGCGGACGACGGCCTGCTTCGGGACGACGACCTCCTGCCTCTGGCCCGTCTGGATCTCGACCCGGCAGGACAGCCCCGATCTCAACGGGGTGTGAGGGACGTCGATCTTTATCCTGAAGGTGCGCGTGACCGGGTCCACATCGGGCAGGACGTCCCGTATGGAGCCCTTCAGCGTCCTTGCAGGGGCGTCCAGGCGGACGACCACGGGCATCCCCGGTCTGACGACGCCCCCGAGCCCCTGGTCCACGTCGGCCTCGATGTACGCACCCTCGATGCTTTCCATCTCCAAGAGCGGGGTTCCGGGCACGGCCATGTCGCCCGTCTCTACACGCTTGACGGTCACACCCCGGCAAAGGGGGCCGTTATGCGCGTGTAGTCGAGATAGGCCCGGGCCTCGCGCACGGAGGCGAGCGCCCTCTCGTACTCCGCCCTTGCCACCTTCATGGAGATCTCGGCCTCGTCGAGGGACTGGAGGGACACGGCCTGCCTCTCGTAGAGGGCCTTCATGCGTTTCCACGTCGAGGAGGCCAGGGACAGCCGCTGGGATGCGGCGTCGAGTGCCTCGAGGGCGGCCTTGTGCCTCTGGGCGATGTCCGTGTCATCTATGGTGAGGAGAAGCGAAGAGGTCTTCACCAGGTCCCCTTCCTTCACGGCGATGGAGCTCACCCTGCCCATGACCTTGCTCGAGATGGCCGCCCTCCTGTCCGAGCGGACCGTTCCCGTGACCTCGACGAAGCTCGTAGTCGTCGTGGGCCTGATCTCGGACACCTTCACCCCCCTGATCTCGGCCCTGGCCCCTTGAGGCGACTCCACGCCCGGTGAGCAGCCGTGAGCAAGGGCCGTCGCCATGGCCAGGACGCAGAGCGTGAGGACCGCGTGCGAGAACGATCCACCGCTTACGTGCGAGGTGGACAGGGGCGCAGGTGGAGTGGGGGGACATGCCGCGCAGCTCGCCTTGCAGGCCGACCTTCCACAGCCGCTGTAGGCGGCGGATTCCGAGGACATGGACGGCACTGCCCTCACCTCCAAAGAGATATTTCACGCCGGCAGTGGACTCGATCCACCCGGCAGACTCGTTGATAGTATAGCCGCGGTATACCGGTGAGACAAGCCCTCCACCCGCCATGGCGGCGGGTGGAGGGCTCTTGGGTCAGGTGGTGGTGCGGCCGGGGTCGCGTCTCAGCAGCTCGTGCACCCCCCGCAGTCCGCCTTGATGCCCGTCTTCACCACGAACCCCTCGCCGCGCGGGGTTGTGACGTAGTCCACGGTCACCGGCTTCACCTCCTCGAGGAGCTTCTTCTCGATGACGAAGGTGAATCCGCCCTTTTCGAAGATCTCGTCTCCGTCTTTTGACTCGTCCAGAGCCAGGCCCATCTGGGGCCCGCCTCAGCCCACGCCCGCGATGAAGACCCTCAGGGGCTCGACGCCCTGGCGGCTCTTGAAGAACTCGCCTACCATCTCGATCGCCTTTTCCGTTACGGTGAACATCGTGTTCCTCCTTTTTTCGTGGAGTGAGCCCCAGGCCGAGGAGGTCCTTGGCGCACCCCGGGTTTATATCCTTTCAGCCGTTCTTGTTGTATCGTCCGGCCGTCTTCTCCAGTCAACCTCGTGCACCCGTGCTCGTGCCCGAGGACACCGGACGGGTTCCCCCCTCTTACCCGATCTTTCCTTCCCCATCAAGGCCGCTGGGACGGTGCTGTCGACCGGCACGCCCGGCGGGCCGGACCTGTTTGTACAACCGGTTTGTACAGATGGATCCCCGTGCTTAGCCATGGAAGCCTTGCTGTCCGGGTGCCTTCTCCCGGGCGGGCGGATGCTCCCACTGCCTTGGGATGAGCCGGCAGGGGATGTCCCCAAGGTCTTTCTGAGGGGGATGCCCCCCCTGCCTTGGGGGTGAACCGCCGTCCCGGCACGAGAACGAGGCCGACCGTGAAGGTCTTGCTCCATGATCCCCCACGCCCTGGCAGGCAAATCGCGAGACGCTATGGGACCGAACCCGGCCTGGACGGCGGTACCGTCGTCCAGGGCACGATGAGGGGCGGCCTGCTCTTGCCTGGTATCACGGCCAGGACGCTCGCCTGCCGAGAGACGGAAGGCGCCGGTCCGCCGGCGCCTGCCCCCGGTGCCTCGAGGCCTCGGCAGACCATGCATGACCTCATGTGTCACATCGGTTTGCACGTTGTCGTGCGCTCAGCACCCACAACACCCCCCCGAGCACCCGGAGCCCGGCTTGAGGGAAGAGGAGATGACGAAGCCCTCTCCCTGCGAGGTGGTCACGTAGTCTATCTTGATGGGCTTGGCCGTCTCGTAGAGCTGGTTTTCGATCAGGTAGGTATAGCCGTCGATCTCGAACGTGCGGTCGTTCTCGTTCGCTTCGTCAAGGGCCATGCCCAGCTGCACGCCGCTGCACCCCATGCCAGCCACGAATACCCGTACGGGCTCCACCTTTTCCCTTCCCTTGAAGAACTGCCCGATCATCTCCGTCGCCTTCCTGGTCACTTCCAACATCTTCTGTCTCCTTGTCGGGCGGTTGCATGGGCTTTCTGTCGTTTTGAGCCAGACAACCAGCAGTCACCCTTTCGTTGTATGCGCCTTCTCAAGGTTTCGCGCCCCGCGGCCGCGACCCGGCGCAATGGTCCGGCCGTGTGGTCCCCTCGTCGAGCGGGATCCTTTAGCGTCCGTGTTCATCGTCTGTCTTCAGGTCCCCATGCGTCCGTCGGTGCACCCTGCCACATGGGGATGCTTCGGTCAACCCGTATCGGGGGTGTCGATGGGGGGTGTCTCTCTCGTCCTTGGCCCTTGACGCCGCACAGGAGCCCGTTGGCTGGCGCGAGCGTGATCCTCAAGGTTCGCGGCGCTCTGCTCCGGCGATTCATCACTCCGAGGCGGCCCTCTCCCTCAAGCCAAGGCCTGATCTCGGCCGGGTCACCCACCATGCCCGAAGGGCCGTGTCTGTGCGGCCGGTGGTGCATGTGGCCGGGCGTGGCGCAGGGGTCGAAAGGTCGGGCCCGAGACCGGCTAGGCCTTGATGACCTCCTTGAGGTCGAGGAGGTTGATGTCCGTCTTGGGCTGGTACTTCTTTATCAGCATCCCGATCGCCTCGTTCACCAGGATGGAGAGCTCCTTGCCCGTGATGGCGGACAGGATCGAGAGGGCCTTTGCATGGCGTTCCTCGATGTAGTAGTTCCGCTTGACGAGTTTCGTGTCCGTGCCCTCGTACTTGCTGCTCAATGGTTTTCTTCCGCGTCTTGCCATGTGTCTGTCCTTTCCCTCTCGTGCAACATGATAGTCTATATTATTTAGAACATCGAAGATCGACAAGGATTCTCGTATCACGAAATATGTACGCTCCCCGCCATGCGCCGACCCCCTGTGTCCGCGATTTCACTGGCTGGTTTTTCGAGAGACCAGGGTAACTCCCCTCTTCATGACGACGGCTCGCAGGATGAAGACCCGAGGGCCCGCCTTCCGGAAAGAACCGGGTGAGTGCACGAGGAGACCTCGTTTGCGTGGCGGGAAACGAGACGTCACTCCTTCCCGGCGCAGCGCCTGGTTGCATCCCGATGGGACACGAGCCCCCTCATCCTTGGGCGGTCGCACGGACAGCCATGAAAGGCGTGTGCTCAGTGTTTCGGAAGGCGCCTCTTCGCGCATGGGAGGCATACCCTTTTGCGCAGGGAAGAGACCCACGGGTACCCGAGAACATGGAAGGGGCCCGCCGGCGGACCCTTTGCGCAGGGAGAGGGCGCGGGGGTCCTCCCTCACCGAACGACCGTTTCCAGCGTGGCCGGTGTGCCATGGCCAAGGTGAGGCGGGTCCTCCCGTGCATCTCGGGTCACAGGTCGCGGTAGGGTCTTGACAGGGCGGGGCATCGTGTTAGTATTGTATGATAATAAGTCAACTTGGATGCATGACCCGAATGCTTCGGATGGGGGAGGTTCGCATGGGATTCGAGAGGATCTGGCACAAGAGTTATCCACAGGGGGTCCCCAGGGAGATCGTCTTCGACCGCACCACGATGCCTGAAGCGCTCGAGAGGAGCTCGAGGCGTTTTCCCGACACGCCGGCGCTCAACTACATGGGCAGGCTGATCACGTACGAGGAGCTCAACCGCATGGTGAATGCCTTCGCCAGGGCCCTCATGGGGCTCGGGGTGAAGAAGGGCGACACGGTCGCCATGCTCCTGCCCAACATCCCCCAGGTGGTCATCGCCAACTACGCGACGTGGCGGATAGGCGCGGTCGCCGCACAGAACAACCCGCTCTACACGGAGCGGGAGCTCACGCACCAGCTGGACGACTCCGACGCAACGATCCTCGTCACCCTCGACCTCCTTCTGCCGAGGGCTCTCGCCGTCAAGCCGAAGACAAAGATCAGGCACATCGTGATCTGCCATATCAACGACTACCTGCCGTTCCCCAAGAAGCAGCTCTTCCCCCTGGTGAAGAGGAAGATGTACCGCAAGGTGAAGCCCGGTGACGGGGTCTCGCTCTTTGTGGACCTCGTCGAGGCGAACGACGACTCCCCGGTTCCCAACCATGCCGCGTGGGAGGAACTGGGCACGCTCATCTACACCGGCGGGACGACGGGCGTGAGCAAGGGCGTCATGCTGACGCACGCCAACATGTCGTGCAACGTCCAGCAGCTCAGGGCGTGGTTCTACGACATCGAGGACGGCAAGGAGAGCATCCTCGGGATCTTCCCCTTCTTCCACTCGGCCGGGTTCACGGGTATCCAGAATTTCACCGTGTGGGGCGGCGGCACCGACGTTCTCGTGCCCAGGCCCGAGCCCGGGGTGATCATCGAGCTCCTCAAGAAGTTCAGGCCCGGCTTCATGCCCGGCGTGCCCACGATCTTCATCGGCCTGCTCAACGACGAGCGTTTCAGGAAGATGGACCTGAGATTCATCAAGGGGTTCATCGCAGGAGCCGCTCCCCTGTCGGTCGAGACCATCAACGAGCTCAAGCGTATCACCGGGGGCGACCTCATCAATGTCTACGGCCTCACCGAAACCTCCCCCATGGGCACGGCTTCCCCGTGGAAGGGGGATATCAAGCCCGGCACGGTGGGTGTGCCGTTCCCGAGCACCGACCTCAAGATCGTCGACGTGGAGACAGGCACCGTGGAGATGAAGACCGGCGAGGCGGGCGAGATCTGCTTCAAGGGCCCTCAGGTCATGAAGGGTTACTACAAGAGGCCCGATGAGACCGAGAAGGTGCTCAGGGACGGCTGGCTGTATACCGGAGACATCGGGTTCCTCGACGAGGACGGGTATCTCACCATCGTGGACAGGAAGAAGGACATGATCGTGGCCTCGGGCTACAACATCTTCCCACAGGAAATCGACGAGATCCTCATGAGCCACCCGAAGGTCATGGAGGCCTGCACCATAGGTGTGCCGGACAGCTACCGGGGGGTGGCGCCCAAGGCGTTCGTCGTCCTCAAGCCGGGAGTGACGGCGGAGAGGGAGGAACTCATCGCCTTCCTCAAGGAGCGGCTGGCAGCCTACAAGGTGCCCAAGGAGATCGAGTTCATGGACGAGCTCCCCAAGAGCGCCGTGGGCAAGATCCTCCGGAAGGAGCTCAGGGAGCTCGAGAAGAAGAAAGGCGGTGCCTAGCCCGCAAACGGGATCGAGCGCCCGGATCGATCAGGCTGCCGTGAGGCGTGAGGGAAAAGGCACACCGCCGAGAGGCGCCGTGTCGTCTCCCTGGCCGGGCCTGAACACGAGCGTTGTCCGCGAACCTTGAGGTCGTCTCCTCCACCGGGATGTCTGACGACGAAGGCGAAGCCCCGCGAGCCGTCTTGGGCCGCCCCCAAGGTCTCCTGAAGGTTGATTTCCGCTTGGAATCCACTACTCTTGTATATCAAGAAATCCTGCAGGCACGTCTGTCGAAAGGAGGGGGCGTGGAGAGACATCACAAGGTATCCATCTGGTACGTACTCATCGGCATTTGGCTCGTGCTCATCGCCCAGAACTACATAGCGCAGAAGATCGCGGTCCAGACGATCCCCTACAGCCAGTTCATGACCCTCCTCAAGGAAGGCAGGATCACGGAGATCGCGGTCGGCCAGAACCGGATACAGGGAAAGATGAAGGACAAAAACGGCGAGGTGAAGGAATTCAAGACAATCCGTGTCGATCCCGAGCTCTCGAGGATGCTGGATGAGTACAAGGTGACGTTCAAGGGGGAAATCGAGCGGACATTCGCACGGGACCTTTTGTCCTGGGTCCTGCCGATCTTGGTCTTCGTGGGTATCTGGTACTTCATCATGAAGAGGATGGCCTCCCAGCAGCCCGGGTTCATGTCCCTCGGCAAGAACAAGGCCAAGATCTACGTGGAGAGCGAGCTCAAGGTTCGTTTCTCCGATGTCGCAGGCGTCGACGAGGCCAAGCAGGAACTCGTGGAGGTGATAGAGTTCCTCAAGAACCCCGACAAGTTCAGCGAACTCGGCGGCCGCATCCCCAAGGGGATCCTGCTGGTGGGCCCTCCCGGCACGGGAAAGACCATGCTCGCCAAGGCGGTCGCTGGGGAGAGCGGTGTTCCCTTCTTCAGCATGAGCGGGTCCGACTTCGTCGAGATGTTCGTGGGCCTGGGCGCGGCCAGGGTGAGGGATCTCTTCGAGCAGGCGAAGCAGAAGGCGCCGTGCATCATCTTCATTGACGAGCTCGATGCCTTGGGCAAGGCCAGGGGCATAGGCCTGACCGCCGGTCATGACGAGCGCGAGCAGACCCTCAACCAGCTCCTCGTGGAGATGGACGGGTTCGATCCCAAGGTCGGGGTCATCCTCATGGCCGCCACGAACAGGCCCGAGATCCTCGACCCGGCGCTGCTCAGGCCCGGGAGGTTCGACAGGCACGTCCTCGTGGACAGGCCGGACAAGAAAGGCCGGGAGGAGATCCTCAGGGTTCACATGAAGAACGTCAAGACGGCTCCAGATGTGGATCCGGGCCGCATCGCATCCATGACCCCGGGTATGGTGGGTGCGGATCTCGCGAACATCGTGAACGAGGCCGCACTGCTCGCGGTACGCAAGGGCAAGAGGGAAGTGGGCATGGAGGAGTTCGAGGAGGCCGTCGAGAGGATCGTCGCAGGCCTTGAGAAGAAGAACAGGCTCATCAACGAGCGTGAGCGGAAGATCGTCGCCCACCACGAGATGGGCCACGCCATAGTCGCCATGAGCCTTCCCGGCGCGGACCGCGTCCAGAAGATATCCATCATCCCCCGCGGCATAGCGGCGCTCGGCTATACCATGCAGGTGCCGACCGACGACAGGTTTCTCATGAGCAGGGCCGAGCTCTTGGACAAGATCGCGACCCTGCTCGCCGGGAGGGCGGCCGAGGAACTCGTGTTCTCGGATGTCTCCACCGGGGCGCACAACGACCTTGCACGCGCAACGGACATCGCGAAGAGCATGGTCAAGGAATACGGCATGAGCGAAAAACTCGGCCAGGTTTACCTCTCGATCGACCGGGGACCTCGGCTCCTCGATATCGGGAAGGTCGAGCGCACGGACTACAGCGAGGCGACCGCGCAGGCGATCGACGACGAGGTCAGGCGCATCATCCAGGACCAGTACCGTGTCGCACGGGACATCCTCTCCTCGAGGATGGACGTGCTCGAAAAGGGCGCGCAGATGCTCCTGGAGAGGGAAAAGCTGGACGGCGAGGAGGTGGCCTCGCTCCTCGGCGCGTAAGCGGCGCCTTGAGCGTCGCTGCCGGTCTCGTGCCGCCTCCGGCGGGGAGCGGGCAGAATCCGTGGCAAGAGACAGGCTTCTCTCGAGGCTTCTCTCTCGGGACCCCATCCTCGAACTGTCCAGGACCCGCTGCCGTCCTGCGTCCTGCCAGGGGGAGGATGCGGACCGTATCGTCGAGGAGGCCCTGCGGCCCTCCGCGGAGGTGACCTTGCGGTTCTCCAGGCGTCAATGGCCCGTGCGACCGTTTCCCACCTTGAGCCCTTCACGGCTGCGTGCACCTGTGGGGTGTCGCATGCGGGCATGGCGGGACTTTGTCCGGACATGTCCCGCGAAAGGAACAGGGGCGCCCAAGCAGGCGATGGTTCCCGGTGTGCATGGGCAGGCGTCCAGGTCGAATGAAAGGGCCGTCTCCCCCTCGTGACGGTGGCGGTCCCCAGGGCCTGGATACCCAGAGGTCCGCAAGTCCTGGACAGGGCATGACCCTTGCCGCGGCCCTATCCTACGGGTAGGGCTTGGTCCCTCCCATGACTGGGGCACGGTGCTTACGTGGACATACGGGCAGGGGACATGTTGAACGAGGTTATCAAGGGGACATTCCGGACGAGTCTTGACACGTGAGCCGGCAAACCTTGACTCTCGGTGGCTATGCATTATGAATGAGCAGGCAGAGGAGCATGTCCAGGACCGAGCCCTCTGTTTCCCTGCGCCCGAGGGGTCCATGGCATCGGGTCTTCAGTCGGGGGCGCCGAACGTGACCTTCAGGCCTCGAGGCGGCGGCGACAGCGACTGCAGGGCGGGAATGGACCGGTCCGCCGGGCGGCCGTGAAGCCTCCACGGTGAGGCCGGCTGGAGGGTATGTGCATGAAGGACGACCTGTTCATCCAGTGTTTCAACACGAGCCCCATACCAGGCGTCATCACGACAGCGGCTGACGGGGTGATCGTCGAGGTCAACGACGCCTTCGTCCAGATGAGCGGGTACCGGAGGGAGGATCTCGTCGGGCGACGCACGCTCGAGACGGGCCTGTGGGTCGACCCGGCCGACAAAGACAAGGGCCTGCCCTTCGACGGCCGCATCGCCGGCAGGATCGACCTGGCGCTGCTGCCCAAGGTGATCG
>ERZ795060.2909-NODE-2909-length-16571-cov-14.459615_pt1 | contig 16571 bp, 10 predicted proteins | sample MGYA00375144_ERZ795060 | MGnify/ENA primary metagenome ERZ795060 (study PRJEB30189, sample SAMN05720157) | activated sludge metagenome | isolation source: anaerobic digester from wastewater treatment plant | place: Japan | collected 2015-05-15 ...
TGATCCCAGGACCCAGCAATACATCTTTTTTACGATAACGTGCTTCTTCTCCCAACACCAATCCACGTTCATAAGCGAGGTTTGGATTCCATGAAGCTGCTAAAGCCGTTCCTGGAGGGAAACAGGTTGAGGAATCATTTGTCCAGCCAGCATAATTCCAGTCATGGCGATTCATTTCTGCACGCACACCATGCGGCCCATCAGACAATGCCCATTCCGGAATACCCAAACGTTTTATTCCCGAAACGTAAAACTTGGAATTTCCATGTAGAAGTCCAACTTTCTCCTCCAATGTCATTTTTTTAATTAATCGCTGAATCTTTTGCTCTTGAATCTCTTCTTTCGAAATGGACTTTTGAGCCTGCATCTGCACTGTGCCAATCATCAACAATGCCAAAGCAAAAATTTTTAAAATTCTCCTGTTCATTTTTATATTAATATTTTTAGGTTTGTATTTTTTCTGCTTTACAAATTTAGATAAATATTTTAAATTTGGCGAAATGTTACTTGCTGCGTTGAAAAAAAGTTTTGCTTTTCCAGAAAAATATGTCAGCCAAAAGCTAAATTTTTCTTTCAACGCAAACATAATCTTTCCCAAAAATGAAGCTTTGCCCCAAACCTCACTTATTATTCTATTTTAGAAAGTGTTTTAATTTTTTAATTGTTTCAGTGATTCTCGCTCAATTATCTTAACATAAAAATAAACAAAAAATTTAACTTCGTTGAAGCAGCTATGTAGCTTTCAAAACTGCATCGTTCTATATTTCAAAACTCGAAACTTGTCAGTTTCCGGCTCATCGGATAAGGTCAATTCAAAACAACATGATTAATTGATAAATATAATTTGATATAAAATTTATCAGATATCAAAATGCAAAACATTTGAGTAATTTTCAATATTTTATAGACTTTTCATTAACTTCATTACCATTATATTATAATGACAATTCTCAGTTTAGAAACAAAAATTCTACAATTGTTGAGTTAAATGTGGATAATCATTTTATTTTATTTTCAAGCACTTTTTTAACTGCGAAACATTTATTAGTAAAATTATTTTCAGATAAAAAATTAATTTTTTATACTCTTTTATTTATAAGAGTAGCTTATTAATTTTTGAGGAATGTTGTATCTTTGCAGTTTAAAAAAATTTCTCTAAAACTATGTCCAAAGCTGGAAATATTTTTGTAAAAGGAGCTCGTGTACATAATTTAAAAAATATAGATGCCGTCATTCCTCGGAACAAATTGGTAGTCATCACTGGTTTATCTGGTTCGGGAAAATCTTCTTTTGCTTTTGATACTTTATATGCCGAAGGACAAAGACGTTACGTAGAAAGTCTTTCTGCTTATGCCAGACAATTTTTGGGAAGGATGAGCAAACCGGAGGTAGATTTTATTTCAGGTATTCCACCAGCCATTGCCATTGAACAAAAAGTAAATACACGCAATTCTCGTTCCACTGTTGGAACTTCCACAGAAATTTATGAATACCTCAAATTACTTTACGCTCGAATAGGAAAAACTTATTCTCCCATTTCTGGAACATTAGTAAAAAAACATGAAGCTGAAGATGTTGTAGAAACTGCTTTGTCTTATCCTGATGGCACCACTATTACCATTATGATACCCATTCATCTAAATGGAGACCGAAATTTAAAAGAACAATTGCAAAGCTTTCAGATACAAGGCTTTAGTCGAGTAGAAATAAAAGGGGAAACTTGGCGAATTCAGGATGTGTTAAAAAACAATCTTTTAATTGATACATCTGAAGATATTTATTTGCTTGTTGATCGAGTAACTATTGATCATACGTCTGCTACTATCAGTAGATTGACAGATTCTATTGAAACAGCCTTTTATGAAGGGGATGGTATTTGCCTATTGAAGGTTGCAACAGAACAAAAAGAAAAAATATTGTCTTTTTCTAAAAAATTTGAAGCAGATGGCATTGAGTTTGAAGTTCCAACTGAACACATGTTCAGTTTCAACAACCCACTTGGGGCTTGTCCTGTGTGCGAAGGATTCGGAAAAATTATCGGTATCGACGAAGATTTAGTTGTACCCAATAAATCTCTATCAGTTTATGAAGATGCAATTGCTTGTTGGCGAGGTGAAGTAATGAGCGAATGGAAAAAAAGGCTGATAGCGACGGCTCATAAATTTGATTTCCCAATTCATAAACCTTATAATGAACTTACTGAAAGTCAACGGCAACTGCTCTGGACAGGCAATGAATATTTTCCAGGTATAAATACTTTCTTCAAATTTCTGGAAGAAAATCAGTACAAAATTCAATATCGTGTCATGCTGGCTCGTTATCGAGGAAAAACGGTTTGTCCATCCTGCAAAGGAACTCGACTCAAGAAAGAAGCAAACTATGTAAAAATTGGCGGAAAAGCAATCACAGAACTTATTTTGCTTTCTATGGAAGATTTGTATCAATTTTTTGAAAAGCTTCAATTGGATGAATACGACCAGATGATTGCCAATCGCCTTTTAACTGAAATAAAAAATCGTATTCAGTTTTTGCTGGATGTCGGATTGGGATATTTAAACTTGAATCGTTTGTCAAATTCGCTATCAGGAGGAGAAAGTCAGCGAATTAACCTCGCAACTTCACTGGGAAGCAGTTTGGTGGGTTCCATGTACATTCTTGATGAACCAAGCATTGGCTTACATCCTCGTGATACTGAAAAATTAATTCATGTTTTGAAAGAATTAAGAGATCTTGGCAATACAGTTATTGTAGTAGAACATGATGAAGAAATTATTCGAGCAGCCGATTATCTGATAGATTTAGGTCCAGGAGCTGGCAGACTTGGTGGTGAAATTGTATATACAGGCGAAGCTAATGTAAAAAATGATTCTTCAATAGAAAACAAAATTCAAAATTCCTGGACTTTAAAATACTTAATAGGAACAGACGAAATTTCCATACCAGCTCATCGAAGGAAATGGAACAATTATATTGAAGTAATTGGTGCAAGTGAAAATAATTTAAAAAATCTCAATGTTAAATTTCCTCTTAATGTAATGACAGTGGTGACTGGCGTAAGTGGTTCAGGTAAATCATCGTTAGTAGAGGATGTCTTATATCCAGCTTTAAAAAAATATTATGGTGGAATTACCGACAAACCGGGAAAATTTTCAGATTTACGGGGCAGTTTGCAATTAATTCATGATGTTGAATTGGTGGATCAAAATCCATTAGGACGTTCATCTCGCTCTAATCCGGTGACTTACATTAAAGCTTATGATGAAATCAGGAAACTTTTTGCTGAGCAACAACTTTCCAAACAAATGGGTTACACCCCTTCCTATTTTTCATTCAATACAGAAGGCGGGCGTTGCGAAGAATGTCAAGGCGAAGGAGTAGTAACTGTTGAAATGCAATTTATGGCTGATTTGGTAATGGAATGTGAGCAATGTCATGGAAAACGCTTCAAGCAAGATATTCTGGAAGTCACTTATCAAGGAATGAATATTTATGACGTTTTGGAAATGACTGTCAACCAGGCTATTGAATTTTTTGGGCAATCAAAAGGAACGCTTGAGAAAAAGATTGTGAAACGTTTAAAACCTTTGCAGGAAGTGGGAATAGGCTATGTAAAACTTGGGCAGTCCTCTAGTACACTTTCAGGTGGCGAAAGTCAGCGGGTGAAACTTGCTTCTTTTCTGGCAAATGAAAAAGATGAACCAACCTTGTTTATCTTTGACGAGCCTACTACAGGTCTTCATTTCCATGATATTAAAACTTTACTGAAAGCTTTTGATTCGTTGATTTTGAAAGGGCATACTATTCTTATTATTGAACACAACATGGAAGTAATTAAATGCGCTGATCATATCATAGATTTAGGTCCTGAAGGTGGTGAAAAAGGAGGTTACCTTGTTTTTGAAGGAACGCCAGAAGAACTTATTCATTGTGAGGCTTCCTATACTGGGAAATTTTTAAAAGAGAAATTGAAATAAACCTTTTATTTTTGAATCGTTTCCTAAATTTTAAAAAGTGATAAATACTTTTTAGCGATTTTGAAAATTCTTCCTAAAAATTTGGTTAGTATCTTATAAAAGTATATTTTTGTATTGGGTAAGTCCTACACGACCAGCTCCTTTCAAACTCCCCCAGGGCTTGACCGCAGCAAGGGTAGAAAGTTGTAGCGGTGCGATGTAGGGGGCTTACCTTTTTTTATGTATATTTTAATTTTCAGTTTAATTTCAGGAAAAAATTATATATCCTTTACAAGAACTTGAGACAGATTTCCTTTATTTTTTTGTTGTAAAACGGTAATTTTTTGCCAGAAAGCATCCAACCATTCATTCTTGTTTGACAGGAACAAATCTGAACCATAAGTTTCAATCTTTTCATATAGCATTCCAACGGTAACTTGATGAATATCTAAAGCTGGTTGATAGGTTTTAGATTTTGTTTTTTCTGAAAAAACTTCAATCAATATTGACATATTTACTAATTGATTTAAAGTTTGATGTACTAATCGAATGGGAAGTTTATATTCAGAAGCAATTTGTTGAGCCGATAAAGGAGGTTTCTGTTGTTCAAATTGTTTTATTATCACATAAGTGATAAAAAGAGAAATAAATTTTTTATAGCGTAAACTTATATTTTGAATATCCAGATCAAATTCATAATCATGGATACTTTGAGCTGCATAGGAAATTTCAGCCCCAAGCAGAAGAATCAAACAAGAAATTCGCAGCCAGAGTAAAAGGAGTGGAATGGCTGCAAAACCTCCATAAACGGCATTATACCGCGATAGGTTAATTTGTCCTTTGATATATAGCATCTGGAAAATCTGAAAGGCTGTTCCTGCTAAAATACCTGCTATCAATGCATTGACAAATTTTACTTGTGTATTGGGTATTAATAAATACATCAATGTAAAAATCAACCAGTTAAGAAAATAAGGAAGTAATTTAGCTCCAAAATTTAGTACGGGACTTAGAAAATTTAAAAAAGAAATTTGAGAAAAAGTGGTATTTAAAAAAATAGAAAAACCGCTGGAAAGAATAATAAGTATTGGAAGAATAAGAATAATGGAAAAATAAGTGGTAAATTGTCGAATTGGGGAACGGGACTTTTTTACTTGCCAGATATTGTTAAAAGTATTTTCTATCAGTCTAAAAAAATTTGTAACAGACCATAATAAAATTACAATGCCAACACCAATAAATACCCCCCCTTGCATGGTTTCCAGATATTTTTTTACAAAAGACATCAGGGTGGGAATCACATCGGCTTGAGCTATAAAAGTTTTCTGAAGGGTGTTTTCAATCATTTTTTCCATTCCAAAACCCTTACCAACAGAAATAACCAGTGCAATTATAGGAACTACAGCAAAAAAAAGAGAATAAGTTAATGCCGAAGCCCGAATGCCAAGCTTATCATCTATATAACCCTTTGTGGCTATAATGATAGTTTTTACACATCGATAAACAATTTTACGACCTTTACTTAATTCTGTTTCAGCAACTTTCCAAATGTCGTAACGAATAAAATTATAAATGCGAACAAAAAAATCTTTCAACGAAGACATCTTATTTAATTTTTTAGGAGCTTAGAAATAAAAAATATCTTCAAAAATTCGATGAAAATTTTTTGATTAAATTTAAAATTTATACAACATGTAATGAAGGGATTTTTTGAACTTTATCAAAATAAAAAGGTAATAATAAAAAATAGCAGGCTTGTAAGCCGGGTTCTGTACTTTTTTCAAAGCGTTTGCCATTTATCTGAAACAAATGTCACCATTTGCTTTTAGCGATCTACCCCCCGACATCGGACGAGCCACCCTACATGCGTCGGTATATTTGATCTTGCAACCCATAAGTCGTACGGCTATGATTGTCACCAATCATACCGGTGAGCTCTTACCTCGCCTTTTCACCCTTATCTCATAGAAATGAGACGGTTATTTTCTGTTACGTTTCTCTACCTTTGCAGATAGCTTCCTGTTAGGAAGTATGGTGCTCTGTGTTGCCCGGACTTTCCTCTTCTCCTTTGAAAAAGAAGCGACAAACCAGCCTGCTATTTTAATACAAATATACAAAAAAATTAAATTAATAAAAAATTCTTTCACTGAATTTAACTTTCAAAATACATAGAAAAACTCTTTGGATTTAACATTTTATATGACAAATTCTGTGCTGTTTTTTTAATAAGAAAATGGGAGAAAGGAATATTCACAAATTTATATAATATTTTTTTTTAATATCAAGTAGCTTTCAAAAATGAAAAATGAATTTAGAAAAAAGTTTAAAGTTGGTGATTTACAGATCACGAAATTGTAGGATAGTGAAAATATTTTAGCTGATAATCAATAGCAACAAGTAAATAAAATAAAATAAAATGCAAAGTCATAAAAGCAAAAAGATTGTTGTTGTCTGACAAGCCGAAAAAACAAGTGTAGACGAAGTAGAGAAAAATCTTCTGTTACAAAGAATTTGTAATCCCTTACCAACAGGCAGATGAATGTTAGTTTTAAAATAAGAACAAATTAAAAAAAGGCTTCTGAGTATTAATTTTTCCAGAAGCCTTTTTTTATTTTAAAAATTTTTATTATTCATAATCGCCCATGCCAGGCATTGGTTGCTGTACAACAGGGGCAGGTTCTTTTTTCTCAGTGATTACACATTCAGTAGTTAAGAACATGCCTGCAATCGAAGCAGCATTTTCAAGTGCAATACGTGCCACTTTTGCTGGATCCAATACTCCGGTTTCATAGAAATTCTCAAAGTTTTCTGTACGAGCATTGTAGCCAAAATCATCTTTCCCTTCCTTGATTTTATTTACAATTACTGCACCTTCTTTCCCAGCATTCTCCACAATTTGACGAAGTGGTTCTTCTATTGCACGCTTTACAATTTCAATACCCGTATTTTCGTCATCATTTTCTCCTTTAAGTTTTTCAAGAGCTTCAATAGCACGAATATAAGCAACTCCACCACCAGGAATAATACCTTCTTCTATTGCAGCACGGGTGGCACTCAATGCATCTTCTACTCGGTCTTTTTTCTCTTTCATTTCTATTTCGGAAGGAGCACCCACATATAACACTGCTACACCTCCCGCTAATTTAGCTAAACGTTCTTGCAGTTTTTCACGATCATAATCAGAAGTTGCATTGGCAATTTGTGCTTTAATTTGTTTAATGCGAGCTTGAATAGCTTCTTTTGAACCAGCTCCATTAACAATTGTCGTATTGTCTTTGTCAACTGTTATTTTTTCTGCTGTTCCTAACATGTCCATTGTAGCCTTTTCAAGCTGAAGTCCTCTTTCTTCGGTGATAACTACACCTCCCGTTAAAATAGCAATATCTTCCAGCATTTCTTTTCTACGATCGCCAAAACCTGGAGCCTTAACAGCACAAACTTTCAATGAACCACGAAGACGATTAACTACCAGAGTAGTAAGAGCTTCGCTTTCAACATCTTCAGCTATAATTAACAAAGGACGACCTGACTGTGCAACTGGTTCAAGGATAGGAAGCAATTCTTTGAAATTGGAAATTTTCTTATCATGGATTAAAATGTAGGGCTTTTCCATTTCAACAAGCATTTTTTCAGCATTAGTGACAAAATAAGCAGAAATGTAACCCCGATCGAATTGCATTCCTTCGACCATCTCGATAGTTGTTTCCGTTCCCTTTGCCTCTTCTATGGTAATAACACCTTCTTTTGAAACCTTACGCATTGCATCGGCAATTAATTTACCAATTTCACGGTCGTTGTTAGCAGAAACAGTTGCTACCTGTTCAATTTTATTGTAATCGTCACCTACTTGTTTTGATTGGTTGGCTATACTTTTTACTACTTCAGCTACTGCTTTATCAATTCCACGTTTTAAATCCATTGGATTTGCTCCAGCAGTTACATTTTTTAAACCTACATTAACAATAGCCTGAGCTAAAACTGTGGCAGTAGTGGTGCCATCTCCAGCATCTTCACTGGTTTTTGAAGCTACTTCCTTCAATAATTGAGCTCCAACATTCTTAAAAGGATCTTCCAATTCTATTTCTTTTGCTACGGACACACCATCTTTTGTTATGACTGGAGCACCGAATTTCTTTTCCATAATTACATTTCTACCTTTTGGTCCCAATGTTACTTTCACTGCATTAGCTAATTCGTCAACTCCTTCTTTTAATTGTTCACGAGCTTCAAGATCATATAAAATTACTTTTGCCATATTTTTAAAATTTTAATGTTAATTCATTATGTTAGCATATAATTCAAAAATGAAATTTTTTAGTTTAGCTTTTTTCTTAAAGAATAATTGCTAAAATATCAGATTGACGCATAATGAGATATTTTTCACCATCCCATTCTAATTCTGTCCCTGCATACTTCCCATATAATACCGTATCGCCAACGGCTACTGTCATTTCTTCATCTTTTGTTCCGTTACCAACAGCAATTACTTCTCCTTTTAATGGTTTTTCTTTTGCTGAATCCGGTATAATAATTCCACTTGAAGTTTTTTCTTCTACCGGTGAAGGTTTAACTAATACACGATCTGCTAATGGTTTAATATTCATATCTATTTAATTTTTAAATGGTTAATAAAAATACAATTATTATTAATATTATTTATACACATACATTTAAAAAGAAAAACAATTTGTGAAATCTTTTTGCAAAATGTGTGCCCAAGACATTGTTGTCAGTTTTGACAGTAAAATTTTTTGTTATCAAAAAACCTTACTCTGTCATCTTGTCATTCTTGAAGGAATAATCACATAGAAAAAGGAGCTTATAAAAATCAAACAAAAATAAGGAAGGATTTAAAGAATAAATTAATCTTTTTTTTATATTTTGATTAAAATGTTTGTAAATAAAGCAAAATATCTTTGATAATTTTATTTTATTGATTTTTAAATATATAGATAAAACTTTTGACAGTTGTTTTATTTCAGGATAATCTGCTGAGAGATAGATATTATACAAATTTTTTAGTCCATTTTCTGTTTTTTTAATAAATTTTTCGTTAGTTTCTAATCCTATATGAACTACTGGATTATCGATGTAAAAAAAAGTTGCTTCATTTCTAACAAGTTTAATCCCGAAAATTGTATCTTCATGACCATATCCTGAAAATATTTCATCAAATTTTGTTTTTAGAAAGAGCTCTTTTGATATCAGAAAATTAGGAGTTGTCAATACTGGATATTTTTTTCTATTTTTAAGATTCTCAAGAGTATTTTGTTCCCTAATTATTCCATATTTTCTCATAAGACTAAAGTTATCCAGATTATTCTCTTGTTCATAAATACGTCCACCAATTACAACAAGCGATGTCTCTTTACAAAAAACCAAGTATTTTTCAATAAAGTGTTCAGAACAAATTTTGGCATCACAGTCCAAAAATAATAAATGATCGTATTTTGCTTCTTCGGCTAATTTATTTCTTACCGCTGCCCTGCCAATATTTTCCTCTAAAATAATATGTCGACAATTTGTCAACTTATTTATATTTTCATTTTCTTCTACAAAATATTGAGAGCCATCTTCCATTACAATAATTTCAAAATCAATATAAAGATTAATAGCTTGATTGTGAAGTTCTTTCACAAGACTGGTAACATTATAATTATAAGTAGGGATTAAAATAGAAAGCATGACAAATTGCGAAACTTAAAAAAATTATTGATAATTGGGTGCTCCTCGACAACAAAAATAACCAAAACTTATGAAATAACTAACATCACAAAATTTAACTTTCTATAATTATCTATTTCCGCATAAACCATAGAAAATATATTAATTTTGTTCATTGTTTAGTTTTTTCCTTTTTAAAAGTGGCTGATAAATTTCAGTTATTTTTACTCTATTAGAATAGAAATCAATTTTTAAAACTTATAAATTGCTGTTAATTAAAAAATTACGACATGTCAATTAAAGAAAATCTTAAAGAAATTCATAGTCAATTACCTTCGTCTGTTCATCTGGTTTGTATCTCTAAATTTCAGCCTGAAGCAGCTATCAGGGAAGCTTATGACGCGGGAGAAAGAATTTTTGGAGAAAGCCGCACCCAAGAACTTTGTATCAAATATGAAAATTTACCAAAAGATATTCAATGGCACTTTATTGGTCATTTACAAACTAATAAAATAAAATATATATTGCCTTTTGTTGACTTGATTCACAGTGTTGATTCCTTGAAATTGCTAAATGAAATTAATAAACAGACAGAAAAAATAAATAAAACTGTTAATTGTCTGCTGCAAGTCCACATAGCCCAAGAAGAAACAAAATTCGGTTTTAATCCAGATGAATTGATAGAACTGTTTAAAAGTGATGAATGGCAAAAATATACTAATATCAAAATTTGTGGATTGATGGGAATGGCAACTTTTACAGACAATATAACTCAAATCAGAAATGAATTTAGAGGTTTAAAAAAATTATTCGATTTACTTAAAAATAAATATTTTAATAATAATGATTCTTTTTCAGAGCTTTCCATGGGTATGTCAAACGACTACTTAATCGCTGTAGAAGAAGGTAGTACAATGGTTCGATTAGGAACTTCTATTTTTGGCGAAAGAAAATGAAAATAGCCAATTAATTTGCTGATTAATTGAGATAACTATTTCTTTTACTGCTTAAAAGCTCCTCACACAACATTAATACTTCACATTCCAAAAAAGTCGGGGAAAGTGATTTTTATTATAACTATTGAACAAAAAACTTTTTGAAACATAGATGAATGATAGCTTATTTATTAAAATTCATAAAAAAGGATAGTTTGAATTTATTAAAATCATTATCTTTGTGGTCAATTTTTAGAAAGCACATTATTCGTTATGATAGTAAAAATATTGTTTTTTCTTATTATTTTTTTTGTCGTAGCTGACTTTGTTTTAGAACGTTACTTAACCTATCTTAATATCCAATATTCCAAGCAAGAGCTTCCTGAAATTCTTCAAGGTATTTACGATGAAGAAAAATATAAAAAGCAACAGGAATATTTTCGGACCAATACCCGTTTTAGCATGTTAACAAGCACATTAAGTTTTGTTATCATTTTACTGATGCTTATTTTTGGTGGCTTCGGCTGGTTGGATAATCTTTTAAGAAAAATAACAGAACATCAAATTTTATTACCTCTTTTATATTTTGGAGTTTTATTTTTTGCCAGTGAAATAATTAATCTTCCTTTCGAATGGTATGATACATTTGTGATTGAAGAAAAATTTGGGTTCAATAAAGTAACACCAAAATTATTTATTGTTGATAAAATAAAGGAAATTTTGCTTTCTGTTATAATTGGTGGCGGTATTTTAGCCACTATTATTTGGATTTACACATTAACACCCAATTATTTTTGGTTATGGGCGTGGTTGGTGGTAACATTTTTTAGTTTAATTATGAATATGTTTTATTCAGAAATTATTGTGCCCTTATTTAATAAACAAACACCTTTGCCAGAAGGAGAATTAAGAACTGAAATTGAAAAATTTGCCTCAAAAGCAGGTTTTAAGCTATCTAATATTTATGTTATTGACAGTTCGAAACGAAGCACAAAAGCTAATGCTTATTTCAGTGGATTAGGAAGTAAGAAAAGGATTGTATTATTTGATACTCTTTTAAATAAATTAACCACAGAAGAAATTGTTGCTGTTCTTGCTCACGAAATTGGTCATTACAAACACAGACACACTCTTTATCAATTTTTAATATCATTACCTGTAAATTTGTTGTTGTTTTTTTTGCTCGGTTATATTCTTAAAAGTGATATTTTTGCACAAGTCTTGGGAGTTGCATCTGCTTCTTTTCACATCAATGTGATTGTGTTTAGCTTGTTATATGCTCCTCTTTCATTGTTGTTGGGAATTTTTTCCAATATTTTATCAAGAAAATTTGAATTTCAGGCAGATGCTTTTGCAGCTCAATATGGTTATGCTACTTTTTTACAATCAGGATTAAAAAAGTTATCTGAAACTTCATTAAGTAATTTAATGCCACATCCATTATATGTGTTTTTTCATTATTCTCATCCAACTTTATATCAACGTTTAACTAAATTAGTTTCTTATACATAAATTAAATTCTTATGGAAAATAACATTTTCTTTTTGTGTCCAACAGCAGGAGTTTTAGCACTACTATTTGCTTGGTATTTTTCTCATCAAATGATGAAAGCAAGCGAAGGAACTGTAACAATGAAAACCATTGCTAAACATGTACGAGAAGGGGCTTTTGCCTACTTAAAGCAGCAATATAAAGTAGTTGCAATTGTTTTTTTGTGTCTTACCATTCTTTTTGCTATTATGGCTTATGGATTCAATATACAAAATCCATGGGTGCCTTTTGCTTTTCTAACAGGTGGTTTCTTTTCAGGGTTAGCTGGATATATAGGCATGAGAACTGCCACTTATGCTTCTGCCAGAGCAGCTAATGCTGCACAACATTCATTGAATAGTGGTTTAAAAATCGCCTTTCGCTCAGGAGCAGTTATGGGTTTAGTAGTTGTGGGACTTGGCTTGCTTGATATTTCTATTTGGTTTTATGTGCTACAATTTTTTATTGGTGCTTTAGACAACACAACAGATCTTGCTATTGCAGCCGATCCTTCAATGAAACTGATTATTATTACTACTACTACCTTAACTTTTGGAATGGGTGCTTCTACCCAATCTTTATTTGCTCGTGTTGGTGGTGGAATTTTTACCAAAGCTGCTGATGTAGGTGCTGACCTTGTAGGTAAAGTAGAAGCCAATATTCCTGAAGATGATCCTCGTAATCCTGCAACTATTGCTGATAATGTAGGAGATAATGTTGGCGATGTGGCTGGAATGGGAGCCGATTTGTACGAATCTTATTGTGGTTCAATCCTTTCTACGGCTGCCTTAGGAGCCACTGCTTTTGCTGGTTTTGGTACCACAACCCAGTTTAATGGTGTTATAGCTCCAATGATTATCGCCTCAGTAGGAATTATTCTTTCTATTTTAGGAATATTCTTAGTGAGATCAAAAGAAGATGCTTCACAAAAACAATTGTTAAATGCCTTGAATAGAGGAATTTATACCACTGCTGTTTTAATTGCTATTTTTTCATTTTTTATTTTGAAATATTTAAATATTCCAAATTCTCTAGGTGTATGGGGCTCTATGTTGGCAGGTTTATTAGGTGGCGTTGCAATTGGTAAGATTACTGAATATTTTACTTCAGCAGCTTATCAACCAACTCGACGAATTTCTGAAGCTTCAAAAACAGGACCTGCTACTGTTATCATTTCAGGAATTGGAACTGGTATGATTTCTACCGCTTTACCGGTAATTGTAGTAGCTATTTCTATTATTTTAGCTTATTATTTCGCTTCAGGTCTTGATTTTACTAATATTAGTATGGGATTATATGGAATTGCTATTGCGGCTGTAGGAATGCTTTCGACGCTTGGCATTACCCTTGCTTCTGATGCCTATGGTCCTATTGCTGATAATGCTGGTGGAAATGCAGAAATGAGTGGTTTAGGACCAGAAGCCCGTAAACGGACAGATGCATTGGATGCTTTAGGAAATACGACTGCTGCAACGGGAAAAGGTTTTGCTATTGGTTCGGCTGCTTTAACTGCTCTGGCTTTAATGGCTTCTTATCTTGAAGAAACAAAAGTTGCTATTGGACGGATTCCTGAAAAAGCACAACTCTTTTTTGATACAGTAAATACTAATATTCATCAAGCCTCTATACCTCAACTTATGGAATTTTTTCAGGTAAATTTAATGAATCCACGGGTATTGGTTGGAGCTTTTATAGGTGCGATGGCAGCTTTTCTGTTTTGTGGGTTAACAATGAATGCGGTAGGAAGAGCTGCACAAAGTATGGTTGAAGAAGTTCGCCGTCAATTTAGAGAAATTGTAGGAATTATGGAAGGCAAAGCTGAACCAGACTATGCTCGTTGTGTTGCCATTTCAACTAAAGGGGCTCAAAAAGAAATGGTATTTCCTTCTTTATTGGCTATCTTAATTCCAATTATAACAGGTATATTTTTTGGAGTTCCTGGTGTAATGGGATTATTATTAGGTAGTGTTTCCACAGGTTTTGTATTAGCAATTTTTATGGCAAATACAGGAGGTGCTTGGGATAATGCTAAAAAATATATTGAAGAAGGAAATTTTGGTGGAAAAGGTTCAGAAAATCATAAAGCAGCCATTGTCGGTGATACTGTTGGTGATCCTTTTAAAGATACTTCAGGACCCTCGCTCAACATTTTAATTAAACTGATGAGTATGGTTTCCATTGTAATGGCAGGATTAACAGTAACCTGGAGCTTAATGTAAAAAAATTAATGTAAAAAATTAAAACGTTATCATAAAAAAATCCATATCACAAAAAGGTATGGATTTTTTATTAAAAGCTATTTCTTCATCTCTTTATCTCTTTCTTCAGAAGAAAAAAGAAAGGAACAGATAGAATTTCAACAAAAATAAAAATTGAAATTAATAATGGGATAGAAATTTCATATAGATATCCAGCAACTAAGCTACCACCAAACAAAGCCAGACCATAAATCAGATTAAAAATACCATAACCGGTTCCTCGTTTATTGATAGAAGTTATATCGGCTATAGCAGCCTTCATAATGGTTTCATGTGTCCCCATAACTATTCCCCAAAAAACCATTGAGGTAATGATTAAAACAAGATGTTTCGAAAACGCCAGTGGAAGAATAAAAATTGTTATTATTGGAATAAATACTAAAATCAGTAAGCCACCTTGTTCGTTATGATGCAAAGCTTTATATTTATCATAGATTTTCCCAACAATCAAAGCAAAAATGGCATCAATTACCATTGCAATAGTATAAAGTAAAGGAATTTGACTATCAGGTAAAATTGCTTTTGTTTTCAGATGAAATCCAATAATAGCAAAATTGATAAAGCCAAAAGTAGTAATAAAAGTGAACAAAGAATAAAACCAGAATACTTTTGTAAATCCAGTTGGTTGATTTTCAGAACTTTCAAGTGTTTCCGGCGTTTTTACTTTAAAATATGCAAACAAAACTACAATTAATAAAAGCACAAAAGGAATCCATAACAAGCTGTAAGCATGTTGATAATCAATCAAAGTATTTTGACTATTGCCCGTAGTCAAAAAGAAAATCATAAAAATTAATGGACCTAAAGTGGCTCCCAATTGATCGAGAAATTCTGAAATTCCAAATCCAATCCCCGTCCCTACTTGTTTGGTAGCATAAGATAACAAGGTATCCTTTGCTGGACTTCTCAAGCCTTTTCCAATCCTTTCAATCACAATGAACATAGCAGCGAGTTGCCAGAAATTGGAAAAAGATAATAAAGGAATAGAAACTAATAAACTATATCCTAAAATGGTAAAAAACCAGGCAGCATTCTTTTTATCTGAGAAATAACCTGAAAATAAACGAATAGCATAACCCAACAATTCACCAATGCCTACAACTATTCCCACATTAGCAGCATTAGCTCCTAAGGTTTTTAAATAAGGTCCATTGACACTTCTTGCACCTTCATAAATAATGTCACCCAAAAAGCTAATGATACCAAAAAGAAATATTAAAAGAAGAGCTTTCTTTTTATTATCAGTAAGTTTGCCAACATAATTATTGAACATGCTTCAATAAATTCTAACTTTGATTGTTAATTTTTCATTTTAATAATAACCTCTGAAAAATTTTTTTATTTTTTCTTAAGAATATAATTAGTAATCCATTCTCCTACTTCGGAAGTTTTGTAAGCTTTTTCTCCGGAAGCAATATCTTCGGTTACTACGCCCGCTGTGATACAAGCATCGACAGCTTCACGAATTAAATTACTTTCTTCCTTTAAATTAAAAGCATATTCAAACATCAAAGCTGCTGATAAAATAGTTGCCATTGGATTGGCTATGTTTTTCCCCGTAGCTTGCGGATAAGAACCATGTACAGGTTCAAAAAGTGAAGTATGAATACCCATCGAAGCAGAAGGTAACATTCCTAATGAACCTGTAATTACCGAAGCTTCATCTGTGAGAATGTCGCCGAAAAGATTTTCAGTTACAATGACATCAAAATTTTTGGGATTTTGTATAATACGCATCGCAGCATTATCCACAAAAAGATATTCTGTATCTATTTGTGGATATTTCACTGAAATTTCTTGAGTAATCTGTCTCCATAAACGAGAAGTTGCGAGAACATTTGCCTTATCTACCATCGTTATTTTTTTTCGGCGCTGAGCAGCAAATTTATAAGCCAATTCTACCACTCTTTCAATTTCTTCTCGAGTATAAATACAGGTGTCATAAGCAGTATTCCCATCTTCGCTTCTTCCTTGAGGACGCCCAAAATAAATTCCACCCGTCAGTTCTCTAATACAAATAAAATCTGCTCCTTCTACCAACGAAGTTTTCAACGGTGATTTTTCGATTAATGAAGCAAAGGTTGTTACTGGACGAATGTTGGCATATAAACCCAACTCCTTTCGCATTTTAAGTAAACCTTGTTCAGGACGAACTTTTGCCGATGGATTATTGTCATATTTAGGACTTCCAATTGCTCCAAAAAGTACCGCATCAGATTGCATGCACAATT
>ERZ795060.2913-NODE-2913-length-16553-cov-6.639593_pt1 | contig 16553 bp, 16 predicted proteins | sample MGYA00375144_ERZ795060 | MGnify/ENA primary metagenome ERZ795060 (study PRJEB30189, sample SAMN05720157) | activated sludge metagenome | isolation source: anaerobic digester from wastewater treatment plant | place: Japan | collected 2015-05-15 ...
ACGTGCAGGACTACGACGAGGTGTGCTTTGCAGGCAACGGCTATCAGGGCAACTCGGGGAACTACCAGCTGATCATGCAGCCGTACTTCAAGAACACGAACATCTTCACATGTCCCAGCCGGGGCTTCTCATCCTTCGAGTACGGCGGCGATGGAGCTTACGGTCGGTTCACGCTGTGGTATGGCTACTCGAACATCTTCCGGCGGGGAGCCAGCATGGCGCAGATCTCGGCGCCCTCGGAGACCGCGATGGTCCACGATGGCTGCCACCCGGCTGTTGACGGCCCCCGCGGTGCCGTGCCGAAGGTCTGCAAGGGCTTCGATCCGTGCCAGACGACGGTTATCAACGCTTCCCATTTCTACCATAGCGAGGGGAGCAACGTCGCCTTCTGGGACGGCCACGTCAAGTGGTACTCCTGGCAGAACCTGAGCATCACGGGGAATAACCCGCCTTCCATCTGGCGCACGAACTGAGGCCATCTGGAGCGCCGCACCCCATCAGCGCACCGGCGTGTCGTGCGGGCCTTAAGACCCGCGCGACACGTCCGTAGGCATGGGGGGTGGGCCCGCGCGACGCCTATCCGGGCCAATCGATGTGCGGGTTCTGATAGCCCTCCCACCTTCTCGGCAAACGCCCTAGGGACCTCGGCTCCTCCCAGGCCAGCCTGGGTTGCCCGGTGGGCTAGCCCAGGCCGTAGGGTTTTGCCCACACGCAGCACGGGTGTCGATGCCCGCCGCGATCTTTACGCCCGTGCCATTCTAGCCCGCATTATTCATCAGAATGATGCGGGCTAGGGCGCGTAGCGCCACGGCGCGGCCACGCCCGGCTGGGCTTTTTGCAGCTCGCGCGTGGGGTACCACTTCACATGGCCGTCGACGTGGCCCATCACGCCGCCCTCCGAGTGGCGCTTAGGCAGGTAGGTGGCGTGCCGCCGGTAGAGGTAGAAGAAGTATTGCGGTGCCGCGCGCGCGCCCAGATCCTCGCTATCGCCGAGCAAAATCGTTTCCGCGGGGTGCTCTACCTGCCCCAGAGTGGTACACCAGCCAGTACCCGGGGAATCGGGCCGGTAGCCAAACTCCTGGTAGTTCCAGCCATAGCCCAGCCCGCCATAGCCGGCGTGCTTCATGCTGGGGCACCGGATAATCTCGGCGTTCTTGAGGTAGGGGTCGAGGAGTTCGTACCAGTAGATGTACGAGCTGCCCTTCGGCGGGCACGCCCCGGGAATGAGCGTCTCGTCATAGTCCTGGGCGTAGCTTAGAACCGCCATGATGATCTGCTTCACGTTGGAGGTGCAGTTGGCCTTGCGCGCATTCTCGCGAGCCCGGGCAAAGACCGGGAAGAGAATCGCCGCCAGAATAGCGATGATGGCTATGACGACGAGAAGTTCGATAAGCGTGAAACCGGCGCGCCGGTTCATTGAAACCCTCCTTCCGGCCCGGCAGTGGGAGCGTCTGATCTCCCCCCTGCTGAGCCGGTGCTCATTATAGCAAGCGCGTCTCCCTCCGTCAACGAGATTCTCAGGCCTCTGTTGTTGCTCAGGGAAAATGTCACTCCCTACGGTGAAGCGCAGAGTACGGAGTGTATCGTATTGAAGAGAGATAGCAGCACCGGATTGGGGTAATCACTCGGTTCATGGCAGAGAAGCTAGAAGCGAGTGTGGCTGCTGAAACCCTGAGCGCGGCACAGGTGTCAGAGACGAGCAGCGCGGGCCTGTTGGCCCGCGCTGCTGCCTGATAAAAAGGCGTTAGCTTCGCGCGATGCGCGCCCGCGCCACCCTAAGGCGCGAAGCGCCACGGCGCGGCCACGCCCGGCTGGGCCTTTTGTAGCTCGCGCGTGGCGTACCACTTCACATGGCCGTCGACGTGGCCCATGATGCCGCCATCCAGGTGGCGCTTAGGCAGATAGGTGGCATGCCGCCGGTAGAGGTAGAAGAAGTATTGCGGCTCGGCACGCGCGCCCAGATCCTCGCTATCGCCGAGCAAAATCGTTTCCGCGGGGTGCTCTACCTGCCCCAGAGTGGTACACCAGCCAGTACCCGGGGAATCGGGCCGGTAGCCAAACTCCTGGTAGTTCCAGCCATAGCCCAGCCCGCCATAGCCGGCGTGCTTCATGCTGGGGCAGCGAATAATCGCGGCGTTCTTGAGGTAGGGGTCGAGGAGCTGGTACCAGTAGATGTACGAGCTGCCCTTCGGCGGACACGCGCCAGGAATGAGCATCTCATCATAATCCTGGGCATAGCTCAAGATCGCCATCATGACCTGCTTCACGTTCGAGGTGCAGTTGGCCTTGCGCGCGTTTTCTCGCGCCCGGGCGAAGACCGGGAAGAGGATCGCCGCCAAGATGGCGATAATTGCGATGACGACAAGGAGCTCGATAAGCGTAAATCCGGGGCGCCGCTTCATTGTGAACCTCCTTTGGGCTCGGCTGAGCGAGCGACTCACCTTCCCTCGACTGGATACCGCGCCCATTATACCAAGCGCTCCCTGTGTCGTCAACGGCATCCTCACCCCATCGCATGGGATTTGGCACGTCGGCATGGTCGCCGATAGAAACGGGCTGGTGCAGGGCGCACCCACGGAGTTGTGAGCCCTTGCCTGAGAACTGAGCGCTTGCTACCTCATGTTAAGGTGTAGTATAATGCAAGCGGGCTTGCTGATCCAGCACCTTGTGCCCAATGGGGGGTTCTTCAGGCGCCGGACAGCCAGCCCGAAGGAGGGACCATAAATGAGGTTCGTAACCGCAGCAACGGTGGCGCTCTTGGCGATGGCCGGCAGCGCCGCGATGGCTCAGCAGAGCGACCTGCCCACGCGGGCGGGCGACAAGGCGATCTACTTCTCGATCGATGGCCTCGGCGAGTTCAACGTGGGCCAGGTCAATGTCGACAACACCTTCGTTGGTGTCTCTGGCATCGAGGGGAAGTACTTCTTCCGTGACAACATGGCGTGGCGCCTCGGCCTCGGTTTCGGGCGCAACGAGACCACGGATGCCCAGGGCAACGACGTCACCACGACTCGCTTCGCCATCGCTCCTGGCTTTGAGTATCACTTCGTCACCGCAGAGCGCTTCAGCGTCTACACGGGCGGAGTGCTCTCCTACGCGGTGCTTGACCAGAAGACCGACTTCCCCGGGGGCCGGGTGGTAGACAATGACCAGGGCTTCGGACTGGCTGCCCTCCTGGGCGTGGAGTTCTATCCCTGGCAGAACGTCAGCCTGGGCGCCGAGTATCGCGCGGGCTTCGAGACCGGAAGCAACGACACCACCAACTGGGCCATCTCGAGCGGTGGCCGGGTGAAGCTCGGGTTCCACTTCTGATTTCGGAAGTGTGCAAGACTATCGCTTGATGCGGTGCGGGAGGGAGAGAACGCGCGCTGGTAGCCTGTGCTACCATGCTCCGCGAGTGGCGTGATCGAGCATCCTCAGATGCCCCACATGCCCCACATCCTCACAAAGAGTGGTGGTGGAACACTCAACCGAGAGCGTGCTCCTCTGAGTAACACCGCAACCTGACTATTATCCAGAACGACCTAGGAGAGGCGCAGTCGCCTTGTGCGCGCCGCCTACGGGCCGGGTAACCTTGGAGGCCGGACCAACAGGCAGCCCACTGGTTGCTGCGCCTCTGCTACGTACCAAGTGGATGAGTCGCTGCCAGGAGAGGGACGCGGTCCTGTCGAACATCCCCCGCATGCGAGCGGCCCGGCCCCCCGGGCCAGCGGTCATGGCGGAGGCCCCGAGATGACTACCGAGCAACCGCACTACGTGGGACACAGGGAACGGTTGCGCGCGCGCTTCCTGCAGTCGGGCCTGGAAGGATTGGCCGACTATGAGGCGATCGAGCTGCTGCTCACCCTGGCCATCCCGCGCCGCGATGTGAAACCCCTCGCCAAGACACTTCTCCAGCGCTTTGGCAGCATCCGTGGCCTTCTGGACGCGCCTTCGGAGGAACTCGCCGGGATCGCCGGTGTAGGCACCAGTGTGGTCGTGATGATCCGCCTGGTTCGGGAGTTGGCGGAGGTCTACCTGCGCCAGGCCGTGGAGGGGCGCGAGTTCGTGGGCAGCCCGGAGCTGATGGCGCGTCTCTGGCGGGCGCGCATGAGCCGGCTGCGCCACGAGGTGTTCGAGGTGGCCTACCTGGACTCCGGCGGTCGGCTGATGCGCGACGGCATCGAGACAGTCGAAGAGGGGAGCATCGGCTACGCGGCCGTCTACCCCCGCCGGATCATCGAGGCGGCGCTGCGTCGGGGAGCCGCGAGCATGGTCTTCGCGCATAACCACCCAGGCGGCACGCCCACCCCGAGCGAAGATGACAAGGCGATTACCCGCAAGTTGGCGCAGGCCGCCTCCGCGGTCGAGATTCAGGTTCTCGATCACCTCATCGTCGCCGGCAATGAGGTGTTCAGCTTCCGCCTGCACGGCCTGCTATGAGCGCGCAGCAGCGCGCAGTCTGGTGAACGCGGCACAGAAGGAGGAAACGGGTGTCATCCCGAAGGAAGGTACAAGCACGGTGGAGGGAGCGCTGATAGACGGGGGCGCAAGGTGAGCGCCAGTTCCGCATGCATCGGCGCTGGTCCCCCGCGGGACGACTTGCCGCTTTCGCCCGGCGCGAACGCGAGTTCTCCTGCTGGCCTCCGGTCGCGTGGATGAGGAGGGATCTCAATGGCAACACGGATGCGGAAGCGCGGTTTCACGCTTATCGAGCTGCTGGTTGTGATCGCGATCATAGCCATCCTGGCGGCGATCCTCTTCCCGGTCTTCGCCCGCGCGCGGGAAAACGCGCGCAAGAGCACGTGCCAGAGCAACCTGAAGCAGATCATGCTGGGCGTTCTGCAGTACACGCAAGACTACGACGAGTGCATGCCGATCTATCGCTGGAATCACGCCGCAGTCCCTAGCGTGTGGGTGGATCGTGATAACAGCGCAGCGAATGACCGCCACTTCTGGCTGGAGGCGATCCAGCCCTACCTGAAGAACACCCAAATGCTCTTTTGCCCCAGCCAGAGCTTCGGACCAACCACCCTGAGCAACGGGAAGCTGTATGTGGCCTACGCCTACAACGGCGCGATGAGTGGCAAGAGCCTGGCCCTCTTCCAGAGCACCGCCGATAAGATCTGTATTGGCGATATCGGGGAGAGGCATGCCGACCGCACGCCCACTGGCTACGTGGAGAACTGGTTCATCAACTCGGATGGCACCACTTCCTGGAAGCAGTGGTCCTGGTGGTGCTCCATCCACCTCGGGGGCGGCAACTACGGCTATCTCGATGGCCACGTGAAATTCCACACGGAGAATGACAAGGTTTTGGGCCCAGTCCTCGCCACCGGAAGCAGCCTCCCGGGCGATCAGACCGGTTACTGGATGCCCTAAGTCGAAGGCGCGGCTGGGATGGACGCCGGGCGCGCTTGCGCCGCGACCCTGCCCATCCTGTCGCTACCCTCATCTTTGATCTACATGCCCTCGCTTGCTTGTAGCGAGGGCATGCTTTCCCTTGCGACTTCGCCCAGTCACACCTTCCCCTGTACCCCGCATCCCTCGCTTCCTACGTAGCCGCGGAGGATCCCTCCTGCTTAGGCGAAGCCAGGCATCACCGCTCCCGATGAAAGCAGAAACGGGCACCCGCGCGGCGCTTCCTATCGCTCCTTTCGCACACAAGGGGATAGGCGGCACGCCGTGGAATAGCAATCGTGCGGAGGGCCTGCTCTGGAGTAGTGAAGGGACAGTCATGACTGCTAAAGACCATATGCGCGGCCTGGTCGAGCTCCCCGAGGGCGACCTTCAGGCAGCGGAACGCATGGTCCGCGGCGTGAAGCAGTATGCCGCGGGCGCAGAGACGGCGCCGTTGGAGGCGTTTGTGCGGCAGGCAACGCCTGGGGAGGCGCTCCCCCTGTTCGATGCTCAGGCGGGATTCGGTGGGGCCAGTAAGGGCGATCCCACCACCGTCTCCGCGGATGATTGCCTGCGTGCCATGGCCAAAGTGAGGGTGCACCGCGCCCTCGTTCGCACCGAACCAGACACGCTGGCAGTGGACCCGCTCCTCGCGAACGACCTCTTGCTCGAGGCGTGCGAGGTCTCTGACAGCCTGGTGCCCTGCCCCATCGTCCTCCCCGCGACGGGCGGCGACGTGCCGCCGGAGGCCGACCAGGTGGACCACCTGATCCGCTGCGGCGCCGGCGCGGCGATGGTCCGGTCCGCCCAGGATGACTGGCAGTGGCTCCCCTTTGTTTACACGCCGTTGATGAACGCGCTCTCGGAGAGGCGGCTGCCGCTCTTCTGCATCGAGCGCCACGTCTCGCTAGGGCAGGTGGCCGATGTGGCGGCGAGATTCCCGGATCTGCCGATCATCGTGGCGAACGTCGGCTATCGCGCACAGCGCACGCTGGTGCCCCTCCTCGCCACCTATCGGAACGTGCACCTCTCTCTCGGAAGCAACTGGACCGTCCACCGCGGGATCGAGCAGATGGTGGAGTGGTTGGGTCCAGAGCAGCTTCTTTTCGGCACCGGCTTCCCGGCGGCAGAGCCGATGATGGCGATCACACAACTGATGTATGCCGAGATCTCCGAGGAAGCGCGGGCGCTGATTGGCTCCGGGAACCTGGAGCGCCTGTGGTCGGGGGTGAAGCGATGAAAACCCTTTTGGAACGTGCCCGCAGCGGCGAATCGCTGGCAGATCTCGAGATTGTGGATATGCACGGCCACTTCGGGCGTTACCTTCACGCGATCCCCGACCTCACCGCAGAGGGCCTGGTTCGCGTGATGGATCGCCTGGGCGTCCGGTCGATCCTGGTGTCGCACATGCAGTGCATGTCGCAGCACACGCACCGTGGCAACGAGGAGGTGCTGACGGCGATGCGCGCCTTTCCCGGGCGGATCCTCGGCTATGCCGTGGTCTGGCCGGTGGATGGCGACACGCGCGCGGAGATGGAGTGGTGCGCCGCACATGGCTTTACGGGCCTGAAGCTGCACAGCAGCAACGGCTTTGCCTATACGGATCCTGTCTATGCCGGCGCTCTCTCCGTGGCCAACGAACGGCGCATGCCCGTGCTGCTCCACGCCTGGGGCGCCGCCTCGGATTTCGCAGCGATCCGCGAGCTAGCAGCGAAATACCCGGAAGCGAGCTTTCTCTTCGCGCACTCGGGCACCGGAGGCGCGGAAGCGGAGTGCATCCGCTTGGCGCGCGAAGTGCCCAACGCCTATCTGGACCTGGCCTACAGCCAGGGCCCGCGTGGCCTCGTGGAGCGGCTTGTCGCCGGCGCGGGCGCGGAGAAGGTCCTCTTCGGTTCCGATTGCTACTTCTTCAGCATGACCCAGCAGATCGGCAAGGTCCTCGGCGCCGATCTCTCTGATGGCGAGAAGCGAAAGATCCTCTCGGAGAACGCGCTCCGCATTCTAGAGCGCGTCCAGCGCTGACCGACGGCGGGATCACGTGCCTTCACTGCCGTCAGGTGTCGATGGCGCTCGCAGGCCGCTGCTTGCCGACGGAGGAGCCCAGAGCGGGGAGCCGGCAAGACCGATTCGGGGGCGAGTAAGAGCGAACATCATCTGCGCGAAAGGAGCCGGATCCATGACCGTTCGCTATTCTTACCGGGCGGGGCTGATGGCCGCCATCCTGCTGCTCGGCGGGGCCGGCCAGACGGCGCTTCTCGCGGGCCAGGCGGCTGGCGCCGCGCGCGTCTCCGGCGAGCAAGAAGGCGTGCTGCAGGTAAAGGACGGGAAGCTGCCTGCCGGGCCGGCCGAGATTCGCCAGGGAGGCGCGGTGGTCGGTTTCGCGCGCGTGGATCCCGAGGGCGTCGCGCGTCGCGTGTTGGGCCAGGCGCCGCGGGATGCTGAGATCCACCCCATCGCCGCCCAGGAGCCGCGCGTGCTCGTCATGGCGCCGCCGGATCACCCCGCTGCGAAAGAGGCGGGCGTCTTGTTTGGAGCTGGAATGTCGCTCGCGCCCGACGCGCCCGCGTCCGAGGCGGATGCCGCCATCCTGATCCAGCTTCCGGAGGGTAACGCCAACATCCCCAAGGCAGGCACGCTCTTCCTCTCGCTGGATGCCTATGCCGCGCTCCGCGGCCTGGAGGTGCGCTCTCACCAGGTGACGAAGCGGCCGGCGCTGCGCATCACGGCGGTGGCACCGTGGATGCCGGGGCTGGAGGTCGGGCACGAGATCTCCTGGTTTGGCAAGGAGGGCGACCGGTTCACGCAGCGCTCGCTCCCGGCGGAGGGCCTGCCGGATGGCGCGCGTGTTCTGGCGGTGTCTACCCTCGATCAGGGCCCCATCCTTCTTGAGGAGACGCTGCCGGATGGCCGGCGGCTGGTCGCCCTCGACCTGGAGTCGCCAAACGGCCGGGCGGGCTACGACCCCGGAAGCAAGCTCAAGTGGTTCTTCATCACGCGCGCGCTCGATACGAAGGCTTTCTATGGGCGCCACGTCCCGCGCCGGCTCACCGTGGATGAGTATACACAGCGGTTGCGCGAGCTCGCGGCTCGCCACACCGGGCGCGCGACGCTCACGGAGATAGGGAAAGGCTCCGCCGGCGATCCGATCCTCTCGCTCTCGCTTGGCAAGAAGGACGCGCCCCGCTTCGTCTTCACCGGCGTCCTCCACGGCGGCGAGGTGATGAATGCCTATGGCCTCCTACGCCTGGCCGAGGTGCTCCTGGAGAACCCGAGGGAGGATGCGCGGATCTCGCGCCTGTTGGGGGAATATGGCGTTGAGATCATCCCGCTGCTCAACGCCTGGGGCTATGCCCACGGGAAGCAGACGAACAGCCGCGACTGCGACCTGAACCGCAATTTCGACTACCTGTGGGAGAAGTTCCAAGGCGATAGCGGGTGGCGGGCGGCGATCAAGCCCGAGGTGCTGCGCGGGCCGGCACCCTTTTCCGAAGGCGAGACGCAGGCCGTGCGCGACCGTCTGCTGGCGGGAAAAGTGGCCGGCTACATCGACTTTCACCAGCACGGCATGGAGCACGGGCACATGCTGATGCTCCCGCACCGGCCGGTGCAGCGCCAGCCGGAGGTACTCCGTTTGCTGCATGAAGTCCTGAACGCCCGCCTGGCCGGCCGCGCCCTCTACGGAAGCGATCAGAGGTTGCAGCTCGTTCTCAGCGGCACGGGCTCACCGCGGCCCTTCGCGCAAAACTGGGCGGCCTCGCGCGGGATCACGGCCTGCACCTTCGAGCTGCCCGGCGGCGTCGAGGAGAGCCTTATCCTGACCGATATGGTGGTCCAGGAAGCGCTCCATTTCATGTGGATTCTGGCCGCCACATCGCCGGGTTCGTGACCCCGCCCGTGGATCCACGGGCGGGAGAGCGTGCCTCTGCGTTCCGAGATCTCCGAGCAGGCCATTGCGTACACGAGACGGACCGGCCGCGCAATCGCTGCGGCCGGCCCTTATTCGTGGGCCTCATCCGGCAAGGCCGGACGAGGGGGCTGCATTAGGCAGCCTCGCTAATCGACTCGGTCGGGCACTCCTCCACACAGGTGCCGCAGTCCGTGCAAGCATCCGCGTCGATGACGTAGGAATCGGTGCCTTCAGAGATCGCCTCGACGGGGCAGGCCTCGGCGCAAACCCCGCACGACGTGCACGTATCCGGATTGATCACGTGAGCCATAGTTTAACGAGAGTCCTTTCTACAAAATCGCAAACTCGAGACCGGGCCACGCCCAGCCGGCAGCGTGTCGCATCGCCGACCCCATTATAGCACATTCCTGGCAAGAGTGCTCCCTATTTCCAGAAAATAGCGCGGATTCCGAGAAAACCGCGAACCCCGCACGATAGCCCCCTGTCGGTTGCGCGGCTCTGAGTGCCCGCGCCCCACGGCGCCAACTGTTTCGCAACCGAAGCTGGAATTCCGGCATAAGGAGAGGGCCGCCCACACGCGCGGAGCTCGAAGCTCCGCGCTGCTTTCCGGCAAAGCCCCCTCGGGGCTTCTCCTCCCAGCCACCGCCGTTTTGAGACATCTGGGAGTATCCCCAATCCAGCCCGGCAGGGCTTCGCTTGCAAGCAGCGCGGTGATTTATCGCCGCGCGCTGGGTTGCGCACTGCCACCGTGGCTTCGGATTCCTTATGTCGGAATCTCAGCAACCGAGGGAACTGCCCGCCCTGTTGCCTCTCGCCCAAATCCGGTTGCCCACGGGATCGGCAGCCGGAACGGGACGCGCGCGTTGGCATGACATCTGCCTGTGTCGTTCGCATCTACCCGCGCGGGGGTATAAGGATCACACCGTCTGATCCGGGTGATTCGGCCAGGGGGATGTGTCGATGAGCTATCCGGAAGTGCGCAAGGCGATCTTGCTGGTGGCCGGGCTTTACCTGCTCTACCGGTTTGTTGGCACGGTGACGGCGATCCTCTTCCTCTTTTTTGCCGTCTTCATTCTGGCGATGGCGCTCAACCCGATTGTCAACTGGCTGGCGGCACGCCGGGTCCCGCGGGCTGCCGGCGCCGTCTTGATCGCGCTCGCTCTTCTGGCGCTGCTGACGGTTGCGGCACTGGTGATCGTGCCCCCGATGGTAGCGCAGGGGGAGCAGTTTGTTCGCGACGCCCCAGGGTATTGGGCGGCCGCGCAATCCCGGGTCGAGCGCATTCTCGAGCGGTTCCCCGTAGTGCGTGAACGGCTGGCGACGGATGGCCAGTTGGGCCAGGAGATCGTGCAGCATGCCAGCAACCTGATCCGATCCGCCGGGCGCTATACGGTGACCGCCGCCGGCCTGGTTTTCGCACTGCTGCTCGCCTTGATCCTGACGGTCTATGCGCTCGCGCAGCCGTGCCCTCTCGTGAAAGGACTCCTGGGCGCGGTGCCTGCAGAGCATCGCGAGAAGACGCGCACGGCGCTCATCCGGATCGCCAGCCAGGTGCGCGCGTGGGTGGTCGCCTCGGTGCTGTTGGGCGCGGTGGTCGCCTTCGTGGCGTGGCTTGGGCTCACCCTCCTGGGGGTTCCAAACGCCCTGCTCCTGGCCATGCTGGCGTTTTTCGGTGAAGCCGTGCCGAACTTCGGCCCCATCGTGGCCGCCATCCCCGCAATCTTGATCGCCTTCGCTGTCAGCCCGATCACCGCGCTCTGGGTAGCGGTGCTGTATGTGGCAATCCAGCAGGTGGAGAGTTACCTCCTGGCGCCCCTCATCATGGGAAAGCAGCTCCACCTGCATCCGATCACGGTCGCGTTTTTCGTGCTGGTGATGGGAGCGCTCGCGGGCCTCATCGGGGCGATCCTCGCGGTGCCTACCGCGGCGATCGCGCGGATTCTCTACGAGGAGTTCTACTACAAGCCGCGCCACCCGGACGAGGAGGCGATCACCCGCGACGCTAACGAGGTCATTGCCGCTTGAAACCGGTGTTCACTGCACGAAGGCATCTTGTAGGGCGCTGGTCGCATCGGTGGAGATGGCCATCCAGCGGCTCTCACTGAAGAAGAGGCGCCGGCGCGCCGTCTCGCGGACGAGCTCCACCTTCATCGGGCCCTCGAAGCGCACCCGATTCCCCGATGGGTCGATCCCCTCGGCCTGCACCTCCATCTCCGCCGTGGCGCGCTCCCCCCGCACCTGGATGTCGCGCACGTAGAGGACGACGCGCACCTGACCGTATTCGCGCAGGCCAAGGGAGAGCATGCTCCGCAGCGTCTCATACTTGTAGCTGCCATCATCGTAGCGCGTCGAAACATACCGCATGAAGCGCCCGGCGTTGTGCGCTTCCACGGCCTGTCGCGCCATCTCTAGCGTCTCGCGAATCCGCTCCTCTTCCGCGGGCGAACCGCCGCGCGGGATCACCAGCCACCCGAGCAGCACTCCCGCCAGAAGAACGGCCGCCAGCACAAGGCGTTTCAGGGCACACCACCTCCCGCCGAATGCGAGCCCATTGATCTCACCTCCGCGGCGCTCGCCTACGGCTCGACCCACACCTTGATCGCGCCGGTCGACTTATCCAGGGCCGTCTCAAACGCCTCCTGGATCGACGCGAGAGGCACGCGGTGGGTGACCAGTGGCGCCGGATCCACTTTGCCGGACGCGAGGAGGTCGATGGCCAGGGCAAAGTCGCTGCGCCCGTCGATGAGCCCGTAGCAGTTGGAGCCGACGAGGCGGAGCTCCCGGCCGATCACCTCGCTCAGCGGCGTGCGCGGAGGCATCACATAGGAGCCAACCAGCGAGATCACTCCCCCGCGGCGCGCCACCTTGATCGCCAGGTCAATCGCCTGTGCGCCCCCGACGCTCTCCAGGACGACATCGACGGCGTCCTCGCCGGCGCGCTCGAGGATCGCCTCGGCGGGATTGCCCTCTCCCAGGCGGATCACGTCCCGGATGCCCATCTGCTCGGCGGCAGCCGCCTGATGCGGGTACTTCGCCGTCAGCAGAACGCGCCCGGCACCCAGCGCCCGTGCCGCCGCGGCGGCCAGGAGACCAATGGTTCCAGCGCCAAGGACCACCACGGTATCGCCGCCCATCAGCGGGGCGCGGCGCAGGCCGTGGACCGCCACAGCGAGCGGCTCCACGAGCGCGCCATACTGCTGCGCCGGGCCCTCTGGGAGCGCCAGCAGGCAGCGCGCCGGCACGACCATCTGATCCGCGAAGCCACCATCGCGGTGCCAGGAGATGAACTCGTGGCGCGTGCAGACGTTATACTGCCCCGACCGGCATGGTCGGCACTCGCCGCAAGAGACGAACGGCTCCAGCGCGACCGCGTCGCCCACCTTCACGTTGGAGACGCCATCGCCCACCGTCTCGACCGTGCCGGCGACCTCATGCCCGGGCACAACCGGAGGCTGTGGCCAGCGATTCTGGAACGAATGGAGGTCGCTGCCGCACACGCCGCAGGCGCGCACGCGCACCATCGCCTCGCCCGGTCCCGGAACACGCTCCGGCACCTCCTCCAGGCGGATCTGGCCTTTTCCGTTGTAGAACGCAGCTCTACCCATCAGATCACACCCCCAGGATCGTATTCGACACTCCCCATTCAAACCCCGCCAGCGAGGCGCCAGCACGTGCGGTGGCCCACGCGCCTCGGCCCGCGAGAGCCCGGCGCGGCCCCCGCGGGCCAGCCACAGCTTTAGCCCCTGGCGAGAGCGAGGGTGTTCTTGAGCGTCTCGGCCGGATCGGCGAGGGGGTGATACTCCAGGCCGACGTAGCCCTGGTAGCCCGCAGCCTCAATCGCCTTGAAGACGTTGCGATAGTTGATCTCGCCGGTGCCCGGCTCGTTGCGCCCGGGGTTGTCGGCCACGTGGAAGTGACCGATGAGGTCGATGCCGTCGCGGATGTTATTGATCAGGTTCCCCTCGGTGATCTGCTGGTGGTAGATGTCAAAGAGGAGCTTCACGTTCGGGCTACCCACCTCGCGGAGGATCTCGAAGCCCTCGGCGGAGGTGGAGAGATAGTAGCCCTTGTGGTTCACCAGGACGTTGAGCGGCTCGAGAACCAGCGTGATCCCCTCGCGCTCGGCAATCGGCGCGCCCTCCTTCAGGGCGGTGACGATGTTGGCGTGTTGCTCGGAGCGAGGCTTGCCGGGGATCTCCTGGCCAGTGGTGACAATCAACGTCCGCGTGCCCAGGCGGTGCGCGGCCTCGCAGGAGGCCTTCAGGCCCTCGACGAAAGTGGCAGCGCTGCCGTCGGCCACCAGCGGGCCGCGGGTATCGCACGAGCAGCACGCGATGGCGATCCCGGCAGCATCCTTCGCCTTGACGATGGCGTCGAGGTCCTTATCGACCCAGCGCCAGAACTCGCACGCAGGCAGGCCGCACTCAGCGACTTTAGCGATCCGGTCTGGGAAGGGGAGATCTCGGAAGATCATCTCGATGCAGGCAGAGAGCTTCAGCATGGCGATCCCTCTTTTCCGAAGAAACGGTGGCAGGCACGCACCCCCGCGCGGGGCAGGAGCGTGTCGCTTGCGATCAGGATTCCGAGGAGGCGCCGATCTTCCTCTTTGCCGATCCGCTGTTGACACCCCCCGGTGCGTCTGCTATCATAGCAGACGGTTGTTGTTGGGAGGAGCGACGGGATGATCCGCGAGATCTTCACTTATCGGGGGAAAGAGGGCTACTGGTTGTGGGTGCTCCACCGCGCCACGGGCGTGGGCATCTTCCTCTTTCTGGCAATCCATATCGTGGACACCCTGCTCGTCTTCTGGCCTAACCTGTATGACGCGGTGACCGGCCTCTACCGGCACCCGCTCTTCCGCGTGGGCGAGATTCTCCTGGTCGGCATGGTCCTCTTCCACGCCGTCAACGGCCTGCGCATCCTCGTGCTGGACCTCTGGGAGGCATCGACGAAGCACCGGCGAGAGCTGTTCTACGCGACGCTGGCGCTCCTGGCGGTGCTCCTCATTCCAGCGCTTCTTCTGATGGTGCGAGAGATTATCCTGTGAGTGGGAGGGTGTGATGGCGCTAGGCAAACGGCAGATCGCGGAACAGCCTCGGCCTACGGGGAACTTCGAGCTCTTCTCGTGGTACTTCATGCGCGTCTCGGGAGTGGTGCTCCTCTTCCTCATCCTGGGTCATCTGGCGGTGATGCATCTCTTCGGGAGCGTGGAGGATGTGAGCGCCGCCTTCGTAGCCGAGCGCCTGGCCAATCCCCTCTGGCGCGTGTATGACCTGACGATGGTAGTCCTAGCGCTGCTCCACGGCGGCAACGGCGTGCGCTGGATCCTCGATGACTATGTGCATAGCAACCGGTGGCGCCTGATCGCCTTCTCTACGCTCTATACGGCCCTCTTCGTGCTCCTGGTGGTGGGCTCGCTGATCCTTCTCACCTTCCAGGTCCCTGGCTCGCCCGCAGCTGGTAGCTTCAGCGCGATGCGCTAAACCGCCGGGTCCGCACCCATTCCGAGGGTGCGCGCGCCGTCGCGGATGCATACAGCGCCAGCTTCCAGGCGCAGTAGCCGGGCGCGTAGAGGAGCGACCGCCAGACGCTGCGCGGTGCCTTGATCCGAATCAGCCCAACGAGGACGTGGCCGCCGAGAGCGACTCCAATGCCGGTCGGCACCCACCAGGTCCCGCCCAGCCCCGGCAGCAGTGCCATGAGGGCGAGCAGCAGCGTGCCGGCAACCAGGGCCGAAAGCGGAGGCACCAGGAGGTCGATAGCCGCCTCCAGCGCGACCAGGTCGCGATGCCGCACGGCATGTCGGAGGAGCTGAGGAACCCACTTGCGCACGACAAGCAGCCGGCCTGCCTCCCAACGGAGGTTTTGCGATCGGCTCTCCCTGACCCCGGGCGGCATCTCGGCCCACACGCACGCTTCCGGAACGAAGCGCGTGCGGATCCCATCGAGGAGCAGGAGCACGCCATGCTCGGCATCCTCTGCCAGCGAATAGGCAGCCCAACCGTGCCGGCGAATCACGGCGGCCGGGAAGCACATGCCGTTCCCCTTCAGCCCTGTCGAACAACCGAGGGCGTTCTTACCCAGGGGCCGCAGGTAGTTGACCAGCGCCAGCGCGGCAAAACGGATGGCGGCGCCGATCCCCTCGCCCGGGTTGAGAACGCTGTAGTGCGCCTGGAGCACCTCATCCTCGCGGGCCAGCGTCTCATCCATCACCCGGAGGAAGGCGGGATCGACGCGCGAGTCGGCGTCGAAGATCACGAAGGCGTCGTACTTCTCGCCCGTCTCCGCGATCCGCTCCAGGAGCCAGCGCAGCGCGTAGCCCTTCCCCCGTTGTTCCCGATCCGCGCGCTCATAAACGCGAGCGCCGCGCGCGCGCGCCACCGCAGCCGTGGCATCGGTGCAGTTGTCGGCGACGACGAAAACCGAGTAGTGAGACGAGGGGTAGTCGAGCCCGGCCAGGCTGTCGAGCAGGCCCGCGATCGTCTCTTCCTCGTTATGCGCCGGGGCCATCACGGCAAACCGCTTCGCCGGGCCGGCCTCCCGCCTGGGACGAGGCATCGCCCGAAAGCTCGCCGCCGTGAGGAGCAACAGGTAGCCGGCGGCGCCGGCCAGGAGGGCTGCCAGGATCCAGAAAAGCCCCTCGATTGCCAGGTGCATTCCCACTCCCCCCAGCCTCACTCGCGACGGAACGGGTTCCAAACGGCATACCGGCCCGGCCCGCCCAGGATCAACGCCACGGCGGCAGCGAGCAGGATCAGGGGAAACTCAACTCCCCCGGCGTTGTTGAAGAAGCCGTTCGCCCAATGGACCCTCCAGATCGCCACCAGCATGTTGATCGCGAAGAGGAGGGCGCCCACCTCCGTGGCGGCCCCCAGAATTATCAACAGGCCGCCGCCCAGCTCGGCGATCATGGCGAGCCACGCCCACACCGCCGCCGGCTGGAAGCCGATCGTTCCGACCATTTCGGTGAAACCGGCCGGTCCAGGCCCTCCGAGCGCGCCAAACACCTTCTGGGCGCCATGGAGGAACATGATCAGCCCCAGGGGGATCCGAAGCGCGAGCGCCCCGAGGTCCCACGACTGCCACCCAAACAGACTCCGTCCTTGCATCGGAAGCACTCTCCTGGGGAGCGGAGCAGGCAGAATACGGGCCAGAAGGGATTTGGATGGGAGGGTTTGCCTGGCCGCGCCAGGAGCGCCACCTCGGATGAAGGCTGGGATTCCGAGATAAGGAATCCGAAGCCTCGGAGGCAGCGCGCAACCCGGCG
>ERZ795060.2917-NODE-2917-length-16538-cov-3.700783_pt1 | contig 16538 bp, 15 predicted proteins | sample MGYA00375144_ERZ795060 | MGnify/ENA primary metagenome ERZ795060 (study PRJEB30189, sample SAMN05720157) | activated sludge metagenome | isolation source: anaerobic digester from wastewater treatment plant | place: Japan | collected 2015-05-15 ...
ATTAATCCTATAAATATTGGGATAATCTGCACCATTCCAAAAGCAATAAAAATCGTATATCCTTCAGCAAACAAATGAAATAATAAAAAATTTTTTTGCGAGAGAATAAACAAGGCGATTAAAAGTATAATATATAAAAATAATTTTGCATATTTCAACATAAATATTTTTTTAAAAGCCCAAAACTTCAATTATTAAAAGGTTAATATTTTTTTGAAAAAAAACAATAACTAAACGCAGCAAATATTTTTTTATTGAATTTCATCAAAAATAATAATACAAAAAAATGTGAATAAAATAGAAATTATTTTTTATTTTGTTTTATTCATAGGGGCGTTAATCAAGCCATTTTTTTGTTTTCTTTTATTTGTGGGATATGGTAAACTTTTTAAAAATTTTCTAATCTTTTTTTATAAAAAACAAGGAAAATTTTTTATTATTTTTTTCAGTCCATTAATATTTTTATAAACGCGTTTTAATGAAAACTTATTTATTAATCAGAAGATTTTTGTTTACATAAAGAAAAAAATGTTTTATAATAATATTAAAAAAAATTATTTGTTAATTTATGATGATGATGGAAAAAAAAGAAAAGATAATTGTTAAGGGTTTTAATTGGATAGGCGATGCAGTGATGGCATCGCCTTTTTTTCAAAGTTTGAAAGAAGGCCTGAAAAATATTGAAATTGTGGTTTTGTCGCGGCCCTGGACAGCAGAAGTTTATAAAAATAATCCATATATTGAAGAAGTAATAGAAGTAGATGATAAGCGTGAAAAAATCAAGGCAATAAAAATTTTAAATGCCCGCAAATTTGAAAAAGGAATATTATTGCCGAAATCATTATCTTCGGCATTATTATTAAAATTTGGCGGAGTTAATGAGATAAGTGGCTGGGATACGCAATTACGCGGATATTTATTAAAAAATAAATTTGAATTAACAGAAGAATTAAAATCAAAGCATCAAGTTTATTTGCATTTAGAATTAGCGTATTTATGCGGCGGCAAACAAATCGAAAAACCGAAATTAGCATTGAATACTTTGCCAGATATAGATGAATTTGTAATTAATAATTGGCTGCCGAAAGATAAAAAATATTTCGGTATAAATTCAGGCGCCGCGTTTGGTCCTGCTAAACGCTGGCGTCCGGATTATTTTGCAAAAGTTATAAATTATATTTCCAAAAAATATGATTTTATCCCAGTATTATTTGGTGCTGAAAATGAAAGACAGATTGGCGCTGAAATTTTACGAAATCTTGACGATAGTATTAAGGCGATAAATTTAATAGGCAAGACATCGCTGCAGCAATTATTTTCAGCGATAAAACAATGTAAATTATTTTTGACTAATGATAGCGGGCCAATGCATATAGCGGCTGCTTTTGATATTCCACTGGTGGCAGTTTTCGGTTCGACTAATGCGAAAACCACCGGCCCTTTTTCTGATTATGCTGTGGTGATAGAAGCAAATATTGAATGTTCTCCTTGCATTGAGAAAACCTGTAAATTTAATACTTATCAATGTATGAAAGTCATCACGCCTGAACTAGTAATCGAAGCGCTCGAAAAAAAGTGTATTTTTAAAGGCAATTGATAAAAAAATAAAGATTTTTTTGTTTTTATAATTTAATTGATTGAATAATTAATAAATATTTATATGCCTAAATCTAAACGGATATCTTGAAAAATTAATTAATGAATTTTATTGAAAATTTTTTTATTAATAGTAAGATGATATAAAGAATTTTATCCGTATAGTCTTAAACGGGATATTAATGATAAAAAAAAATAATGAATTTAATAATGCCGCAATTAGAATAATACTTCCTACTATTGCAGCAGTTGGTTTGTTCATTATTACGATGTTTTGGTTTTTGATTCCGTCTTTTGAAAAAAATATAATGGACCGTAAACGCGAAATGATACGCGAGCTTACAAATTCAGCCTATAGCATACTTGTAAATTTTTATAAAGCCGCAGAAACAGAAAAAATAAGTGTAAAAGAAGCCAAAAGATTGGCTGTATTGCAAACTGAATGTTTGCGTTATGGTCCAGAAAACAAAGATTATTTCTGGATAACTGATACTTATCCAATAATGATTATGCATCCATATCGTCAAGATTTAAACACGCAGAAACTTTCTGATTTTAGGGATCCACAAGGAAAAAAAATATTTCTTGAATTCATCAAAGCAGTGAAATTTACCGGCTCTGGTTATGTTGACTATATGTGGCAGTGGAAAGACGACCCAAATAAAATTGTGCCGAAATTATCGTATGTAAAGGAATTTAAACCTTGGGGGTGGATTATCGGCACAGGTATTTATATTGAAGATGTAAAAGAAGAAATTAAAAAAATGACCACTCGTTTGATAAATATTTCAATTCTGATATGCTCTATTATTTCGGCATTATTATTTTATATAACTTTTGTTAGTTTGAAAATAGAGCGCCGTCGCAAAAATGCTGAGAAAGCGCTGAAAGACTCGCGCGAAAAATATAAGACGCTTGTTGAAGCTACAACTGATGGCTCTATTATGATACTTGATAATAAATTTGTTTATGTCAATAAATATATCTTGAATTTACTTGGTTATACCAAAGAAGAATTTTTTAGTTTTGATATTTTTGATATTTTTTCAAAGGCAGAAGAATATAAAGATGCTCTTATGAAATTGAAAGATATTTTGAATTCACAGACACAGCAAACTGCCGCTAATTTTAATTTTACTATTGCTCTCAAGAAAAAAAATAGCGCTGATATAGAAACATTTATCAGTATTTCAAAAATAACTATCGCTGATAAAACCGGATGGATATTGATATGTAAAGATATTAGCAAACAAATATCTGAAGAAGAAAGTAAAACAGCGAAAGAAATATCTATGTTGCTCGATAAACTTGAAATAGGTTATTTTAAGTTTGACGCTGATAGCGAAAAATTTAATATTATTGACGCTAATGATTCAGCTGCAAGATTGCTTGACTTTGCAAATAAAAAAGAATTAATTGGCGCAAAATTGAGCGATATGTTTGTTGATAGAGAAGATAAAAAACTTTTAATAAATGCAATTGATTCTAAAACAGCACTTTCTGTATTTGAAATTGAATTATATAAAAAATCCGGCGCAGTACTGCATTCAGAATTTTCTTTATATTTTGTTGTTTCAGAAATCGAAAAAATAGGATATTGTTTATTTTATAATATTTCAGATAAAAAAAAAGTTGAGGAAGAACGAGAAAATTTAATTGTAGAATTACAGACATCGCTTTTATATTTAAGTCAGCCGGTGAAAAATATAACTTTGCAGCCGGTATTATGCGGAATGAATGTTTCTATTAAAAAAGCCGCAGAATTAATTACGCGTGGCAATAGTAATTCTGCGCTTATTATATCTGAAACTAATGAGATTATTGGAATAGTAACGGATTTTGATTTTCGTAGTCGCGTAGCGGCAGTCGGATTGGATTTGAATAATCCTGTATTTACAATAATGACCGCGCCGATTACTGCAATTAATTCGCGCGCGCCAATATTTGAAGCGCTGCTTATGATGCAAGAAAAAAAGATTAAACATCTTGCCGTGAAAGATGACAGCGGAAAAATAATAAGCGTAATATCTAATGATGAATTGCTGCAAATGGTTAGACATACTTCGTCTTTTATTATCGGTGAAATAAATGCTGCGGCTGATATTAATGTAATAAAACAATGCAGTGAAAAGACGCCGTCATTAATAAAAGCATTGATTGATAGCGGCGCTAATGCCCAAAATATAACGGGTATGATTACACGCATATCAGATAATATAGTAAAAAAATTGATAAGTATTGCTATTGCCGAGATTGGCGCGCCGCCTTGTAAATTTGCGTTTTTACTTATGGGCAGCGAAGGCAGAAAAGAACAAACGCTTGTTACTGATCAGGATAATGCTATTGTGTATGAAAATTTATCCGGCGAACTTTCAGAAAAAGCGGAAAAATATTTTTTGACGCTCGGCATAAAGGTGTGCGATTGGCTCGCGCAAACAGGATATGCTTATTGTAAAGGCGAAATTATGGCAAAAAATCCTAAATGGAATCGTCCGCTTGATGATTGGAAAAATTATTTTGTCGGCTGGATTAATAACGCAGAACCGAAAAATTTGTTGAACACCTGTATTTTTTTTGATTTTAGATGCGTTTATGGCGAACAAGCATTAGCGGATGAATTAAGAAATACAATTAACGGCAACGCTGCCGTTGCACCTATTTTTTTCTATCATCTTGCAAGAAACGCACTGCTTGCTAAACCGCCATTAAGTTTTTTTGGCAATATACTTGTTGATTCATCAGCGGGTAAAAATGAATCTTTTAATATTAAGCATTCAATGACGCCAATTGTTGAATTTGCGCGTTTATATGCTTTAAAAAATAATATTACAGAATGCAATACTCTTGAACGTTTGAGAATTTTATATGAAAATAATATAATTCCCAAATCTGCTTATAATGAATTAGCGCAGTCATTTAATTATTTGCTTTTATTGCGTTTCAAGAGTCAGTGTTTGCAAATTACAGAAAACAAAATTGCGGATAATTATATAAATATTAATAAACTCACCCGGATTGAATTGACTATGCTGAAAAAAATATTTTCGCAGTTTAATAATTTTCAAAGTAAAATTATTTTTGATTTTAAAATTAATAATTAAAAAAATTATAGGAGGTAGATTTTATGAAGGAAGAAAAGCAAAATAAAAATTACAGTACTAATTTTTTTAAGCCGTCATCAGAATTTGCGCGCCGCAATCGCAATATTGTAATTGCTTTTATAATTATTTGGGCGGTTGCGGTTTTTGGCTTTCAAATCGTTTTAAAATTTTTTGAAAAACCTAAGCCCGAACACCAAAAAATTGTGTTTGATTCTGTTTGGCAGAATATTCAGAGCGGCGCCGCAACGCCAGCAGAAAAGCAACAGTATATCTCTACGCTACTTTCTGCATTAGGTAAATCAATTAATAAAAAAGAAAAAACAATCGCCGCCGCCGCATTGAATAATGCAGTATTTGAAATTTTATCAGAAGAAGATAAAATTGCTTTAATTGATGAGTTAAATAAATTATCCGCGCTACGCGCAGAACTTCAAAAATCTTCGGATAAAATTTCAGTGCGAAATTCTATTAGAGAAAAAAATAACGCAGTAGTGAAAAAATTAAGCGTAATATTGAATTTGAACGAAAACAGCGTATCTGCGCAATTATTGCCTTATTATTTAAGTGCTACGCCGCTTGAAATAAGCGTTGAAGAAATAAAAAACGAATTGCCGAAAATTATGGACAAATATTTTATTCATAATCGTTCGTTTTTAACTGATACTAAATTTATAAATTTTCCATTTCATTACTGGTATACTGCTGAATTTTTATTAGTGTTATTTTTGCTGTTGTGTTTATCTTATTGTTTTTTTATTGATAAATTAAATAAACAATATTCTATTGAGGAAAATTGAGTTTATTGTAAATTTATAAAAAATAGGAGCGAATAAAATGCAAAAAATAAATTTTAAATGGTTTAATGGCTATTTATTGATAATTCTTATTCTAATATTGCTGTTGTGTTCTGCAAATATTTATGCCGCTACGCTGACGCAACTTGAAGGAAGTTTTAAAACAGGACCAGCATTAATATTGATTGCGATGCTTATAGTTTTTATAGTTGTTGGATTATTGAATAGAGTTAAAGATACTGCTAATTATTACGCAGCCGGTAGAAAAATATCGAAAGTTGGTTCTGGTATGGCGATTGCGTCAAATTGGATGAGTGCGGCTTCATTTTTAGGAATGGCCGCTATGATGTATGGCTATGGTTATGACGGGCTAGCGTATGTAGTCGGCTGGACCGGCGGTTATGTGCTGCTTTTAATTTTAATGGCTGGGCAAATACGCAAATATGGTAAATATACAGCGCCAGATTTTATAGGTGATAGATATTATTCGCAAGGGATGCGTGTGTTCGGCGCATTATTGACAATTCTCATTTCATTTGTTTATTGCGTTGGTCAATTCAGCGGAATAGGTCTGATGTTTAAATGGATATTAGGAATAGATTATACTTGGTCGGTAATAATTGGGTCAATAGTCGTATTATTATATACTTTGATTTCAGGAATGCTCGGAGTAACTAAAAATATGCAGATACAATATGTAATTATTATTGTGGCATTTCTTATACCGCTTTTTATTCTTACATATAAATATGATTATTTTTGGGGGATACCGCAACTCGGCTATGGCAAAGTAGTGTCTGATATTGTTGAAGGTAAAGAAGAAGCAAAAGTAGTTAATGGCGAAAAACTTACAAACGCGTATGGTAATGATTTTGCCATTACTGCAAGTCCGGAGTATGCGATGCCATGGGCAAAAGCAGCGGGCAGAACATTTTTTCAATGGATAGCAGTATGTTTTTCATTAATGATAGGAACAGCCGGGCTGCCGCATGTAATACAGCGTTTTTATGTTGTGCCAAAAACTTCTGATGCGCGATGGTCAGTTGTCTGGGGACTATTTTTTATTTGTTTATTGTATTGGAGCGCGCCGATATATTCGGCATTTGGAAAAATATTATCTGCAAATCCAGAGGTTGGAACATTGGCAAAAGACGCTATTGTCGTTTATACTTCGCAGCTTGGAAAAGTCCATCCGCTAATTGTCGGGCTGCTTGCCGCAGGCGCGATATCAGCTGCGTTTTCAACTGTATCTGGATTGCTTATAGCAGGCGCTTCGGCTTTTTCACACGATTTATATGTGAAGGTAATTAATCCGCACGCTACTCCGTCAAATCAATTATTAATGGCGCGTGTCGGCACAATAATTATGGCTGTTGCTGTCGCAATAGTCGCATTGATGGAACTCGGCCTTATTGCTCAACTGGTAGCTATCGCTTTTTCGCTTGCTGGCTGCACAATATTCCCATTGTTTTTGCTCGGTATTTGGTGGGGGCGTTCAAATAAACAAGGTGCGATTGCAGGATTAATTGTAGGCTGTTTGATTTCTTTGATTTCGCTTGTTTATTTTGTGGCTGGAAAATCTGGAGCCATATTGCCTGCGCATCAGTTTATTACTTACTGGCTTGATGCTTGGTATTTTGCTTGGATTGGCGCGCCGCTCGCTATTTTGGCAAATATAGTTGTTTCATTAATGACAAAAGAGCCGCCACTTGAAATCAAGAAATTTCTTGCTGAACAGGTGCACGGCGTTTAAACTCAAAATATTAAAAAACAAATTCGATTATTTTTTTATTTGTATTTTTTTCACAATTCCATTTTTTTTAATATGGATTTTATCAGTATTTCATTATATTCTCTGTTGTTTGAATCTTGACTAATTTTAAGTTTAAGAGTATAATAAAATTAAAAATGATTTAATTAGAAAAGGAGTATCTGTTATGTTGAAAAAATTAATGTGGTTTTTGGCGATAATGAGTTTTTCGGTAATTTTTACTATGTCTTGCGCTTCTAAAAAAGTTACGCTTGATAAAGATGTCGGCGCAGATACAGGCGTGACTAATGTGGATATTGACGATCTTTGCGCGCAAATATCAGAAAAAATCGATAAAGATTTATTAGAAGTGCGTGGTAAGACAATGGCGCTGCGTGCAATTGATAATATGACTTCTGAACATTTTAATACAAAAATAATCGGTGAAAAAATTAAAGACGCAATAAAAAGAAAATCAGGCGTGATTTTTGTTGAGCGTGATAAATTGACATTATTGAAAGATGAACAGGCGCTGATAGATGAGACGGCGCAGCATGTTCAGGAGCGCAAGAAATTATGGGGCGCGGACTATTTATTATATGGTAGAATAGATGCAATAGACAAAACAGCAAAAAGAGCATGGAATCCGATTACTCAAAAACAAGAGACATATTACAGATTAAATATTACAATTACTAACACTACTACCGGCGTAGAATTGTGGTCTGGCGATGCAGAATTCAAAAAAACACAAGTGCAGAGTAGATGGTAAAATTATTTAGTTTTTTTTGCTCGCTGCTTATAGTTGCTAATTTTTGTTCGTGCAGTGGAATGATAGCCGCGCAAAAAGGAGATATTGCTTTTTACAAAGCAAATTATTTAGAAGCAAAAGAAAACTATAAAAAAAGCAGCGAAAAAAAAAAGACAATTAATCGGACAATTTATTTATTAAATTATTCGAGCTCTTTGTTTTGGAATAATGAATACAGCGAATGTTTGAAGACATTAGAACAAGCGGAAAAATCGAATGTCAGCAATCGCAATCCTATATTGAGTACATTAGTGGCTGCTGATAGATTGCCGTATAAAATGAAGGATTATGAATTAGCGTTTCTACATTTTTTCAAAGCGGTTTGTTATTATAAAGAAAACGAAATAGAAAAAGCGTTGGTTGAATTGCGCAAATCTATAAAATGCGAGCCACAGAGTATTTTTTCGGAATTATTGTTGGGCTTGATTTCCGCGGTAGAATTGCAGGATTACAATACTGCGATGGTTGCGATGCGCAGGATAATTTCCTATAATCCTGATTTTTTGCCGGGATATGATTTGTTGCGCGGATATTTGAAATTATTAGGGCATATTTCAGAAAGCGAAGATATGGCGAATAAATTAAAATCGCGGCAATACAACTATAATTTTTTGTCAGATAATAGAGATAATCATTATTTATTGATTTTTCTTGATTTGCCAAGATCAGAAAAAGATATTAATTATTCCAAAACAATGCTTGAAATTTATAATGATTTGAAAACGCAGTATAAAATTTCAGAAGCGCAGTATAATCAAAATAATCAAGAGTTATTAGCCGTAATATTTAAAGAACTTTCGCCGTCTTATCAGCCGGTCGAGCCGCCGAAATCGGCGCTGCCGATAAATGCGCTTGCTATTTTAAATGATAATTTTGTAAAGTCGTATAACACTAACATTCCAGAACAGCGAATAAAAGATATTCTAAAAAATTTTGTGACTGATTTTTTGAAGGATTTGATTAAAGATGAGGCGCGCAAGGAACTAACAAAAGATGCCAAACCAGTCGGCTGGCTTATCCGCGGTAAAGATTTATTAGACCCACGATATTGGAATACTTTGCCCGGTAGATTTGATGTGATAGTTTTGAAATTACCGCCTGATAAATACTTTATAACATTAAAATTTTTTGATGAAAAAAATAATTATATATCTGAAAAAATATTGGAAAATGTAGAGGTTCTTAATAATAAATTAAATTTATATTTTTATAGATTTGTTAATTAAAAAAGGGAGCTGGTTAAAAATGAAAAAAATTAAAATTTTTGCGCTGCTGTGCATTGTCGCTGCGGTTTTTATTGCTGTTAATTGTAGTTCAAAAAGAAAGTATGTTAATAAACCTACTTCTACTGAAAAACAATTGCAAAAAGAATTAGCGGAATATGAAAAAAATAAAATTAATTTAGAAGAGCGGAAAAGTCAGGCGTTAAAATTAGGGCAGATACGGCGCGATGATTTGGAATTGCAAAAATATATTGAAGCGCTTTATTTTGTAGATGAATATGAACGCAGAGATAAAACAAAAGAAAAAGATTATCATAAATATTTAAGCGCTTTGATGACAATTAACGAATACGAACGAAAAAATGCAGATGCTTTAAAATCGCAAAAAGAATGATTTTATTTTTTTAATAAAAACCAATTAATTGAGAAGAGCATTATAATGAAAATTAAATAATAGAAATTATGCGTAATATCAAATGTTTTTAAATTTTCTACCGGCTTGATGATATTGTTTATATTTTCAACAAAATAACCGCGCATTTTTAAAGTAAAATAATTATTTTTTTCGGACAGCGAATTTTTAATATTTTCGCTATCAAAAATATTTTTTTCTGTTATGCGATTATCAACATAATATTCAAATTTATCAGATGCGTCTTTATTTTGAAATTTGAATTTTGCGGATAATGTATTCATTCCGATTTTGTCAGTAGGAATCTTATTTGTTTTTGATATATCGATATAAGAACTATCATTATCGAAATAGTGTAAAATCTTGAGATTAGCGCTATTTTTTTTAATAAAATCTGAGCGCGATAATTCAAGATTAACATTATCGAATTTATGAAAAATTAGATTTGATGGATTGCCTGTTATTTTTAGTTCATCTGGCTGATTATGCGTCAGTAAATAATCTATAATATTACACCAAAATGTTTTAAAAATAATATTATCATTATTAAATAGCCCGCTAAAAAATTCCCATTTATAAAAACCGGAGCCGGTGAAAATAATTGAAATTAAATTATCGCTATTTTGCTGCTGAATTAATATCGGCGCGCTGTCGTTTATTGTTTGCAATCTTACAATATATGGATTATTTATTATCGTTAAATTCAGCATTTTATCGAGCGGCGGCAGATTCTGCCAATCAATAAACGGCATAATAAACGAATTTATCGAATGCTCTGCGGTAATTATTTTGTTTTCTAAAATCGGAGGATTATTTAATTTTAAATTTAGCAAATTTAATAAATCCTGCGATACGATATTTTTATTTGTGCCTGTGAAATAAAGAATTTTTTTTATTTTAAATGCTCCGCTTTCTAAAATAATAGATTTTAGAAAATTTGTGATTTTTGAAAAATTCGGTTTGAATAAAATTAACAAATCATAATTTTTTTGATAATCCTTCAGCTGTTTGTTTATATCCGGCAGATTTTGATAGTAATAATCTATTTCTAATGCTTTTAATGAATTTAGGTTTCTGTTGAAAAAAGCAAAATCCCAATCCGGAATATTGCAAATCACTAAAACTTTATTTTTTTTAGAAGTATCGGGCAATGCAGCTATTAAATGATTGTCTATTAAAATATCTTCGGCTTTTGCAGATGACTGAACGCTAAATTTTAGAAATTGCGCAGAATTAATATTTTTTTGAAATTGATAATCTATTTCAAAATTGCCGATTTTGTTAAATTTTAATTTTTTGGAATTTATGTTTTTTTTTGTTTTTAAATCTTCTATTGTTAAAGTATATTCGCCAGCTGATAAGACAGAAATTTTTAATTTGAAATTGTAATTGTTTTCAGATTGCTCGTATTCGATGTTTTGAAGATTTATTAAATTTGTCATTGTTTCATCGAAAATATGAAAGAAATATGAATTTCGATTATTGAAAGTTTGCGGAATATTAAAATTAAAATCTGAAATTATCAAATTTTTTATATTATTATTTTCTTGTTCGGCAAGCGTAATTTCATAATCGTTCAATGAATTATCGAATTTTAATAAATTTATTTTTCCAGCATATTGTTTTTTTATTTCATCATAAATTTCGTCGGATATTTTTATTAATGGCTGTTTTGTTATTTGATTAATTTGCATACTTTCTGTATTATCTATGATTATATTCAATTGCGGATACTGATAATTTCCTGTTTTTTGAGTGATAATAGGTCTAATTAAAAATAATAAAATTGCTAAAAAAATTAAAATTTGAAATACTGAATTTTTTGGCGATTTATATGTTTTTTGCAAAAAATAAATTGATAAAAACGAGAGTATCGCAAACAAAATAATAATTTTAAAATTTATTATAGGCGCGAGCGTTAAAATGATATTGCTAAACATTTTTAAAATTTGATTTTTCTAATCTTGGTTTGATACGCTATTTCTAATTTTAAATCTTCCTTTTTTATTTTTTCGCGTTTTTCGTATTGTCTTTTGCCTTTTGCTAATGCTATTTCTAATTTTATTTTTTGTTTTGCTGTTAAGTATATATTTAACGGTATCAAACTCAATCCGCGTTCATTAATTTTGTTGTTTATTTTGATAATTTCACTTTTGTGTAATAATAATTTTCTGTCGCGTTCGGAATCGGGATTATTATAAGAGCCTTCTTTATATGGTTCAATACGCATTCCGATGAGAAAAATCTCATAATTTCGGACTTCGCAATATGCGTCTTTAAAATTTGCTTTACCGGCGCGTAGTGATTTTACCTCGCAGCCTTTTAGTTCGATACCAGCTTCAAATTTTTCTATTATTTCATAATCAAAAAATGCTTTTCGATTTTTTAATATAATTTTCATAATGCAAGCGATTATAGTTGAAATTAAAATATTATCAAGTGAAAAAATAAGATTCACTACCAATATTTAAAATGTTAAATGCTTTTTTATATATTGATTTTTATAAATTTGTAATTTATGATAATAAATTGGTATGGCTAAAAAAAGCATTTGGAAGATAGACCCACAAGAAAAAATTAGTAAGACGCGTGTATTATACACAGGTCCTGAAAAAAATATTCATCTGCTAAAAGAGCGGCTGAAACATTATAAAAGTTCTGATGTTTATCCGACAATGAGCGGCGAATACGATTATCAATTGTTTTTCTATACTACCGCAGCTAATGACATCGCCTCAATTACAGCAATGGCTGAAACAATCTTTGGCGCGAGCGTAAGCGAATATAAAGAAAAAAAAGGAATAGATAAAAAATTAGCAATAATAATATCCGGGTTAATTGCATTAATAATATTATTTGGCATATATGCGGGCTATACTCAATATTCAAAAGTCTTGCAGCAACGACAAGCTGCGGAACAACTTTTAAAAGAAAAGGAAGCAGAAGAATTAGCTCGCGCCGCAGAACTGCAAAAACAAAAAGAAAAAGAAGAAGCGGCCAGCGCTGCCGCAGCGCAGCAAGCGGCAGAAGAAGAAAATAAAGAGGAAACAAAAGAACAAGCGCCAGAATCAGTTGAAGAAGATAAACCGGAAGAAACTAAAAAAGAAAAAATTTCCAAAAAAGATGAAGAAGAATCTGTTATATCAGCTCAGCCGGGTTTCAAACAGCCAGCAGATTTCAGTCAGCAAATAGGAAAAATCCTAAAAATTATTTTTGTTGATGTCGGTCAAGCGGATGCGATTATTTTAATTATGCCGTCCCGCAAATGTTATGTTATAGACAGCGGCGATAAACCAAAAGACGGAAAAAGAATAATAGAAATTTTGCAAGAGCATAAAATTAAAGAAATCGAGACATTGGTATTAACTCATCCGCATAAGGATCATATAGGCGGCGCGAAATATATTTTAGATAATTTTAAAGTAAATTCTGTGTGGGATGCTGGTAAGCCGGTTACTTCGCGGACATATAAGGACATTTTACAGACAGTAAAAGAAAAGAGAATAAGATACGAGACTCCGAAACGAGGCAAATCAATGAATTGGGACGCGAAAGTAAATATTAGAGTTTTACATCCTGTGCATAATCAAGACTATGCTAATATTAATAATACCTCGATAGTAATTTATTTAAAATACCTAAATATAAAATTTTTATTTATGGGCGATTTAGAAGAAGAATACGAGCACGAATTAGTTAAGTCATTTGGCAGCGCGCTGAAAGTTGACGGTTTGAAAGTAGGGCATCATGGCAGTCGGACATCATCGTCAGAAGAATTTTTGAGAATTGCGCGACCTTCGAAATTTTTTATACAAGTCGGCGAAGGTAATAAATTTGGGCATCCTACTCCGTCAACATTAAAGAGATTAAAATCGTTTTCCAAAGATGTTTATCGCACAGACGAAGTGGGAGATATTATTGTTGAGTCAGACGGAATAAAAATGAAAGTTACAACGCAAAAATAATTTTTTAGGAGGATAATATAAAGTGGATGCTTTATTATTAAATCTTGATAAAATAGTTAATTCGTTTAATAGCGAATTGCCTATTTATTTTCAGAATCTGATTGTTTTGATTTGCGGTTTGATAATTGCAAAATTGATTTATATTGCAACTGCTGGATTATTGAAAATTTTGCAGTTTGATTTATTAGCGGAAAAAATCGGACTTTTAGATTTTTTAGGCAAACATATAAATGATATTCCGTCGAGGATTATTGGTCAGATTTTGTATTGGCTGATTATTACAATTACTTTGTGTTTAATTGTAGATAATTTTGGATTTGTTGATATTTCGCGCACGCTCTGGACAATTATTACTTTGATTTCACAATTATTAGCATTTGCGGCATTTTTGATTATTAATTTTTACATTTTGAAATTTTTAGCGTCAATATTGAATATAACTTTGTCTATTATAAATTTTCAATATTATAAAGTTGTAGAAATATTTATTTTGATAGTCGGCGGCTGGGGCGTAGTATATTATTCGCTGCCGATAATTAATTTTAATGAAGATGTTTTTCTTAACGGCACAATATTTTTTTTGAAAACTCTGCTGATAAGCGCGGCGCTGATAACTATTATCGGCTGCAGAAATTTAGTTTATACTATTTACTTGCATTTTTTGATAAAATCAAATTTTAAGATAGGCAATCATATAGTAATAAGCGGCGAAAAATTTGTGATTAATAAAATAAATTTATTTTCAGTTGTGCTTTTAAGTAAAGAAGCGGAAATAACATTTGACAATATAAAATTTTACGAACATATTATTAAAAAAAGATAGGAGAAATCTAAATATGAATTTCTTCAAAATTTTATTTAAAACTAAACCAGCAGATGATGAAACTGTGGTATCATTAAGCAAAGTGCAGTTATTTGATAATTTGTCGCTTAATGATTTAGAAGAATTATCATTAGAAATCGAAGAAAAAAATATTGATAAAGACGCCATTATCTTTAAAGAAAACGACGAATCAGACGGAATGTATATTATCAAAAATGGCGGAGTTAATATAGTCAAACAAAATGACAAAGGCGAAGAAATTGTTATTGTGACATTAGGCAATTATGATTATTTTGGAGAAATGTCGCTTATTGATAATATAAAACGCACTGCTACTGTTAAAACAATTATTCCTACTACTCTTTATTTTTTGAGCAAAGAAAATTTTAATAAAATGTTGAAGAAAAATAAAAATACCACTATTAAAATTTTATTTAATTTGAGTAGGACATTGAGCCGTAGATTGGAATTAACCACTAAAAATTTTATATTCAAGAAATAATTATGAAAGCAGTTGTTCAGCGTGTAAAATATGCGAGCGTCAAAACAAGAGAGTATCCGGAGGTTTCGATAGCAGCAGGATTATTAGTATTATTAGCGTTTCGCAAAGATGATACTGAAAAAGATATTAGATATATAATAGAAAAATTATTAGCGTTGCGAATATTCGAAGATTCCGCAGGCAAAATGAATTTGAGCGTCTCGGATATTAACGGCGAAATATTGATAGTGCCGCAATTTACATTATACGGCAATTGTTTGCGCGGCAATCGTCCGGATTTTTTGGAGTCGGCGGATTATCAGACAGGCGCAAAATTATTTGAAGAATTGAAAAATTTCTGCTTGACAAATAACTATAAAAATATAGAATTTGGATTTTTTAGGGAATTTATGGAAGTGAAATTATTGAACAATGGACCTGTGACTTTAATAATTGAAACAAGCGAAAAAATAAAAAGATGAAATTTTATTAATAAGGAGAAATTAATGAATTTTAAAGAACTGTTTACATCCGTTCGCATTATGCCTGCGGAAATGAAAAATCTCAAAGCGTTTGCCGAAGTAACTATCGCGAATCATTTTGTTTGTAAGGGCTTTAAAATAATGGACGGCGCTAAAGGATTATGGGTGTCAATGCCGTCGCGCAGTTCAAAGAACGGCCAGTGGGAAGATATATTTCATCCGATTACCGCGGAAGGCAGAGCGCAGTTGTTTGATATTATTCTTAAAAGTTATGAAGAATTTATGGCAACCAAAAATACTTCTAAATCTGATGAAGATTCTAAAAGTGAAATAGTAAAACAGTCAAAAGGAAAACAAAAAGAAGAAACGATTGATGAGCCGACAGATGATTTACCGCCAGAAGACGAAATACCCTTTTAATTTTTGATTTTTAAAATAAAAGAAAACAAAAAATGAAAATATTATCTTGGCTTTGGGAAACCTGGAAAAAAATTGGCGAATTTATTGGGCATATAATGTCTACAGTATTATTGTCATTAATTTATATTTTAATAGTCACGCCTTTTGCCGTAAGCTATAAAATATTTAATAAACATTTTTTTAGATTTAATCGCGAATATCAAACATATTGGGTGAATCGAAAAATAGTTGATCAGACATTAGAAAATTATAAAAAACAATATTAGTAAAAAATAGGGCAATACTAAAATGTATATACTTGGCATAAGTTGTTTTTATCATGATTCAGCCGCGGCATTGCTTAAAGATGGCGAATTAATTACTACTGTTCAAGAAGAGCGATTTTCAAGAATAAAAAACGATGGCGCATTTCCAAAACAAGCGATTGCTTATTGTTTAGAAACAGCGAAAATAACGGCAAAAGAACTTGATTATGTAGTTTTTTATGAAAAGCCGCTAAAAAAATTCGATAGATTGTTGCGAACAATATTAAACTATTATCCGAAAACATTGAATTTATTTTGTAAATCAATGATTTCGATGATGCGTGAAAAAATATGGATAAAATATATAATTCATGAAGAATTAGGAATAGCGCTTGATAAAATTTTATTTACAGACCATCACGAATCTCACGCAGC
>ERZ795060.2920-NODE-2920-length-16516-cov-4.416135_pt1 | contig 16516 bp, 15 predicted proteins | sample MGYA00375144_ERZ795060 | MGnify/ENA primary metagenome ERZ795060 (study PRJEB30189, sample SAMN05720157) | activated sludge metagenome | isolation source: anaerobic digester from wastewater treatment plant | place: Japan | collected 2015-05-15 ...
AGAAAGGGGCTGCTGCGCGCTGGGCGGCGGCGTGCTGAGGATGAGCGGCGGCTCGCAGCTGCACGTGGCCTGTCGCGATGCGGTGCGCAGCCAGAGCATCGGCGAGATGGAAGCCGCCGTGCGCTTGGCGCGCGCCGAGCAGCTGAACGAAGAACGCCGCGCGCGCGTCGAGCAGCTGCAGCTGCACACGCGCACGCTGCGCACGCTGGTGCGCTGCCTGCATCCGGCGACCAGGCACGTCGAGCCATGAGCGCGCCCAGCCCGCCCGCACCACCGGAACCACCGGACACCGAGGCCGATGCGGTCACGGCGGCGGCCGAGCGTGCGCGCCGGCGCGAGCAGGCCGAGCGCGACAACCCGGCCACGCCGGTCACCTTGCGGCTGGTGCAGATCGGCGTGCTCGGCTGGACCATCGTCACACCGATGCTGCTCGGCGCCTACGGCGGGCATCTGCTCGACCGCTGGGCGCATACCGGGGTGACTTTTTCTGCCGGTTTGCTGGTGGCAGGTGCTGCGCTCGGCCTGTGGCTGGCCTGGCGCTGGATGCACCGTCAATGAGGGGCGCCGCGTGATCGTGCCGATCGTCCCATTGGCCGCTGGCCCGGCGATCGGCCTCGGGCTGCTCGTGGGCGGGTTCGCCGGCCTCGTGCATTTCACGCAGCTTCGCCATGCGTTGCGTCTGCTGACCGACGGGCGCACCGGCCTGGCGCTGGCGGCGCTGTTGCTGCGCGTCGCGCTGAGCGCGGTGCTGCTCGCGGCGCTGATGCGCTGCGGGCTCGCCGCGCTGGCGGCGGGCTTCGCGGGCTTCCTGATCGCGCGCAGCTGGGCGCTGCAGCGGGAGCGGCCGCCATGACCGGCTCACCGTTGGCGGCCGAGGCGCTGTGGCAACTCGGCCCGGTGCCGATCAGCAGCGCCGTCGTCGCCACCTGGGTCATCATGCTGGTGCTGGTGCTGGGCGCACGGCTGGCGACTTTGCGGCTGTCGCTGCGGCCGTCGCGGCTGCAGGCGGCGCTCGAGCTGCTGGTGGACACGCTGGATGCCCAGATCCGCGAGACGGTGCAGTCCGATCCGGCGCCGTACCGGGCGCTGATCGGCACCCTCTTCGTCTACGTGCTGGCGGCGAACTGGTCGTCGCTGGTGCCCGGCGTCGAGCCGCCCACCGCACGCCTGGAGACCGATGCCGCGCTGGCCGGCATCGTCTTCTTCGCCACCATCGTCTACGGGCTGCGTGCGCACGGCCTGCGCGGCTACCTGGCGTCGTTCGCCGAGCCCGGCCTGCTGATGGTGCCGCTGAACCTCGTCGAGCAGATCACGCGCGTCTTCTCGCTGATGGTGCGTCTGTTCGGCAACGTCGTCGCCGGCGTCTTCGTCGTCGGCATCGCGCTGTCCCTGGCCGGCTTGTTCGTGCCGATTCCGTTCATGGCGCTGGAGCTGCTGATCGGTGCGATCCAGGCCTACATCTTCAGCGTGCTGGCGATGGTGTTCATCGGCGCCGCCGTCCAGCAGGAAGGGGCCGCGCCCGCCGGCCGCGAGCCGTCACAAACCACGAACCGGAGAGAACTCCCATGAACGACCTCGTTGCCGTCGTCAGCATGATGGCTGCCGCGATTGCGGTCAGCTTCGGCGCCATCGGCCCCGCGCTGGGCCAGGGGCGTGCCGTGGCTGCGGCGCTGGACGCCATCGCGCGCCAGCCCGAGTCCGCGGGCACGATCTCGCGCACGCTGTTCGTCGGCCTGGCCATGATCGAGACGATGGCGATCTACTGTCTCGTGATCGCCATCCTGCTGTTGTTCGCCAATCCGTTCGTCAAGTGAGCGCACGCGCGCGATGAAGTTCGACTGGTGGACGCTGGCGCTGCAGGCGCTCAACGCGCTGATACTGATCTGGCTGCTGTCGCGCGTGCTGTACCGGCCGGTGGCCCGCGTCATCGCCGAGCGGGGCGCAGCGGCGGCGAAGCTGCTGGCCGACGCCGGCGCCGAACGCGAGCGCGCCCGCCGCGCGGCCGACGCGGTCGCGGCGCAGCAGGCCGAGATCGCGGCGGCGCGCGATGCGGCGCTGGCGGCCGCCGAAGCCGAAGCGCATGCCGCGCGCACGCACATGCTGGCGGCAGTCCAGGCCGACGCCGATCGGCTGCGCCGGCAAGCGCTGGCCGAGCTCGACCGCCTGCGCAGCGAGCAGCAGCGGGCCAACGACGAGCGCGCTGCGGCGCTGGCGATCGACATCGCCGCGAAGCTGCTCGAGCGGCTGCCGGCAGCGCTGCGGGTCGGCGCCTTCGTCGACGGATTGGCAACCATGCTGCGCGCGCTGCCGCCGCACCAGCGCCGCGAGCTGGCCGACGCAGACATGCCGCTGGAGCTGGTCGTGCCGCGCCCGCTCGAGCCCGACGAATTGCAGGCCTGCACGGCAGCGGTCAACGGCGCGCTCGAGCGGCATGTGCCGCTCGAGCCAGTCGTCGATGCGGCGCTGATCGCCGGCGTCGAGCTGCGCAGCCGCAGCCTGGTGGTCAGCAACCACTGGCGCGCCGATCTCGCACGACTTCACGCTGCGCTCCAGCGTGCCGCTGAACATGGTTGACGCCGGCAACGGGGGCTGGCTCGAGCGCAGCCGCGAGGTGGTCGCACGCACCCCGCTGGGCGCGCAGGCGCTGGGCATCGGCCGCGTCATGCGCGCGGCCGATGGCATCGCCGTGGTTTCGGGCCTGGCGCAGGCGCGGCTGCACGAGCTGCTGCGTTTCGAGCACGACCGCATGGGCTTCGTGCTGTCGCTGGACGAGCACTCGCTCGACGCCGTGCTGCTGGACGACGCCCCGCGCGTGCGCTGCGGCTCGGTGGTGCGCGGCACCGGCGAGGTGCTGCGCGTGCCGGTGGGTCCGGGCCTGCTCGGGCGCGTCGTCGACCCGCTGGGCCGGCCGCTGGACCGCGACGAGCCGGTGGCGGCCGAGGATTTCCTGCCCGTCGAACGCCCGGCGCCGGCGATCGTCGAGCGCGACCTGGTGAGCGAGCCGCTGGCCACCGGCGTGCTCACGGTGGACGCCATGTTCCCGATCGGCCGCGGGCAGCGCAAACTGCTGATCGGCGACCGCGCCACAGGCAAGACGGCGCTGGCCGTCGACGCGATCGTCAACCAGAAGCACAGCGATGTGGTCTGCGTCTACGTGTCGATCGGCCAGCGAGCGCACGCGGTGCAGCAGGTGATCGACGCGGTGCGCGAGCACGGCGCGCCGCAACGTTGCGTGTTCGTGATCGCCTCGGCGGCGTCTTCGGCGGGGCTGCAATGGGTGGCACCGTTTGCCGGCTTCAGCATCGCCGAGTACTTCCGCGACCGAGGACGGCACGCGCTCGTCGTCGTCGACGACTTGAGCAAGCACGCCGCCACGCATCGCCAGCTCGCGCTGCTGACGCGCCAGCCGGCCGGCCGCGAGGCCTATCCCGGCGACGTGTTCTACCTGCATGCGCGGCTGCTGGAGCGCGCGGCCAAGCTGAGTGCGGCCCAGGGCGGCGGCTCGCTCACCGCGCTGCCGATCGCGCAGACCGAGGCGGGCAACCTCGCGGCGTACATCCCGACCAACCTGATCTCGATCACCGACGGCCAGATCGTGTTCGACTCCGGCTTGTTCGCCGCCAACCAGCGCCCCGCCATCGACGTCGGTCTGTCGGTGAGCCGGGTCGGCGGCAAGGCGCAGCAGGCGGCGCTGCGCGAGGTCGCGGCCAAGCTGCGGCTCGACTATGCGCAGTTCCTCGAGTTGGAGCTGTTCACCCGCTTCGGCAACCTCACCGACGGCCGCGTCAAGGCGCAGATCGCACGAGGCAAGGCGATCCGTGCGCTGCTGGTGCAGCCGCGCTTTGCCGCCCGGCAGCCGCCGGAGCAGATCGCGATGCTGGCCGCGCTGGCAGGGGGGATTCTGGATGGGTGTGCCGCGCCGGTCGTGGCCGATCTGTGGCGCCGGCTGCCGGCGCGGCTTGCCGACGGCAGCGGCGGCGAGTCGGGCGGCGCGCCGGGTGCGGCGCTCGACGCCGCCACGCGCGACCGATGGGTCGACGTGGTGCGCGCGCTGGTTGGCGCACCGAGCAGCGAACGCGACCGCGTGTCGGCATGACCCCCTCGAGCCTCGGGCGCACATCGGCCGCGGCGCTTGCGCTGCGCCGTGTTTCTCGATCGACCCTCATGGGCCGAGAGGTTGCCTTATGAGCGCACGCCTGGCCGAAGCCGCAGCAAGGCTCGAGTCGACGCGCCAGCTCGGCAGCGTGATCGGTGCGATGCGGGCGATCGCGGCCAGCCGTTCGCAACAGGCGCGACGCGAGCTCGGCGCGATCCGCCAGTACGCAGCGACCATCGGCAGCGCCATCGGCCAGGTGCTGGCCGCGCAGCCTGCCGACGCCGTCGCGTCGAGCCGGCCATCGTATCCGGGCGGCGTTCTCGTGGTGGCGCTGTGTGCCGAGCAGGGTTTCGTCGGCAGCTTCAACGAACGCATGCTCGACGCCGCCTTGCCGCTGCTCGAACAGCCGGCAGGCCGGCTGTTCGTCGTCGGCTGCCGGGGCCAGGCGAGTGCCGCCGGCCGCGGCCACCCGCCCGAGTGGGCGTCGCCGATGGCGGCGCGCACCGCCGAGGTGCCTGCGCTGGCCGACCGCTTGTGCGACGCCGTGCACGCGGCGCTTGCTGCGCACGCGCTGCGCCGGGTGCTGCTCGTGCACGGCAGCCCTGACGACGGCGGCTCGTTCACCGTGGTGCAGCGCCGGCTGCTGCCGTTCGACTTCATGCGCTTTTCCAGCCATTGCGCGGGGCGCGGCGGCCACGATGCGCCGCTCATGAACCTGCCGCCTGCAGTGCTGCTCGAACAGCTCGCGATCGAGTACATGCGCGCAGATCTGTGCGAAGCGCTGATGCTGTCGTACGCGGCCGAGAACCAGGCGCGCATGCAGGCGATGATCGCGGCTCACGGCAACATCGAGCGCAACCAGACCCGGCTGACCCTCGAGTACCAGCGCGTTCGCCAGGAGGACGTCACCGACGAGATCCTCGAGCTGTCGGCGGCACGAAGCTGATCTGGCGCGCCGCGGGCAGGGGTCGAGTCGCCTTGGGGCGGCCCGGTGGCAGCATGCATTGCCGGCCGGCCTGTGCATGCCCTATTCTTTGCCTTTGGCTCTGGCTCACATCGATAACGGCAGGAGGATCGTCATGCGCATCGTCATGATCGGCGGCACCGGGTTTCTGGGATGGTTCACGACCACCGAGCTGCTGGCCCGCGGTCACGAAGTGGTGGCGGTGGGCTTGGAGGAGCCCGCACCGGGCTCGATGCCGCCCCAGGTGCGTTGTGTGGTGATGGACGTGGACACCGCGTCCGACGCCGAGGTGTCGACCCTGCTGGAAGGGGCCGGTGCGCTGATCCACGCCGCCGGCACCGACGGGCGCACGGTCTACGACCCGCCGGCCATCGACGGCTTCCGCCGCGCGAACGTCGAGCCGATGCGCCGGCTGGTGCCGCTGCTGAAGGCGGCACGGGTGCCGCGCCTGGTGATCTTCGGTTCGTACTACACCGCGATCGACCGCATGTTCCCGCAGCTGCGCATCTGCGAGCGCAACGCCTACCCCAAGGCGCGCCGCGAGCAGGCCGAGCTGGCACGCGAACTGGCCGGCGGCGCCCTGAGCGTGGGCGTGCTCGAGCTGCCGTACATCTTCGGTGCCGCGCCGGGCCGCGGCACGCTGTGGGGCTTCTACATGGACAACCTGCGCGCCAACGCCGACACCGTGCCGGTGTTCGGCGGCGGCTCGGCCTGTGTTACCGCGCGGCAGGTGGCGCAGGCCGCCGCTGGGGCTTGCGAGCGGCTGGACGGCCATCGCCAGTTCCCGATCGGCGGCGAGAACCTGCGCTATGCCGAGATCTACGGCCTGTTCGCCGACGCACTCGGGCTGCAGCGGCGCTTCAGCGAGAAGCCGCTGGACGAGGCGCTGCGCGCGGTCGATGGCCAAAAGCGCGATCTGGCCAAGGCTGGCAAGGAGGCCGGCTACGACCCCGAAGACATGATCCGCTGGCAAACGCAGCCCTTCTTCATCGACCCGCTGCCGGCGATGGAAGCGCTGGGCTACGGGCCGGACGATCTGGCCGCGGCGATCCGCGACACCGTGCGTGCCACGCTCGAGCACGGCGGGCAAGGGCCGGGGCGTCTGGCCGTGGCGGCACAACGCAAGTCGTGACGCCGCGCCGGCGCGCGCGGCGGCGATGAAGGCGCCGGCCCGCTCAGAACGCCGTGGGCCGGGTCTGCGCGTCCACGCCGCCGTCGATGGCCAACTGGGCGCCGTGCACGTAGCTGGCGTCGGGCCCGAGCAGGAAGGCGATCGCGGCGGCGATCTCCTCGGGCCGGGCGCGCCGGCCCATCGGGCCGAGGAACTCGGCGATGGCCTTGCCGTAGCGCGCATCGGCCATGCCGGCCTGCAGCAGCGGTGTCTGCACCGCGCCGGGTGCCACCGTGTTCAGGCGCACACCGGCTTCGGCCCAGGCGGGCACGCGGCGGCGCACCGCCACGGTCACCGCGTTCTTCGAGCCGGCATAGGCCAAGTGGCCGGCGCGTTCGCCGGCGGCCGCCAGCGCCGCGTGCCAGCGCTGCGTGTCGCCCGCTTCGAGGGCGCTGCCCAGCGGGTTCTTTTCCCAGGCCATCTGCGTCGAAGCCACCGACGACACGACCACGGCGGCCGGATCGCTGCCGCGCTGCAGCGCCGGCAGCAGCGCATCGAGCAGGGCGACCACGCCGTGGTAGTTGACTTCGACGATCTTGGTGGCGTCGCTGACCTGCGGGCCCAGGCCGGCACACAGCACCACACCGTCCAGGCGGCCGCTGCAGCGCTCGAGCAGCCGGGCGCCGGCTTCGTCGCGTCCGGCCGGGGTGGACAGGTCGGCGTCGATGTCGGCGCCGCGCAGGTCCAGCCCGATGAGTTGATGACCGGCTGCCTGCAGCCGTTGGCGGGTGGCGGCTCCGATGCCCGAAGCGCTGCCGGTGATGGCGATGGTCGACATGGCGCCATTGAAACGCGCCGGTGCGGCGCAGCGACCCGCAAACGGACGATGCCGCGCCGGCCGCGGCCCGCGCACGATGATGCGCCGCACCGGCAATGCAGGTATCGTCCGGGGCCCGGCGCCGCAGCGGCGCCGGGCGGCGGCCGGACTCGTCCGTTCGGCCGATGGCGTGCCGCCGCGCTGCGGCGAAAGTGCGGCGCCACCCCATGGCATCTGACATCAAGATACGGAGACAACACATGGATGCATTCGTCACCGGCGGCACGGGTTTCGTCGGCCGCAATCTCGTCGAGAAGCTGCTGGCCCGTGAAGGCCAGGTGCACGTGCTCGTGCGCCCCGGCTCCGAGGCGCGCTTCGAACGCCTGAAGCAGCGCTTCCCGGGCCGCGGCGAGCGTCTGCTCGCGGTGGCCGGCGACCTGACCCAGCCCGACCTGGGGCTGTCGGCGGCGGACGTCAAGCGGCTGAAGGGTCACATCGGCCACTTCTTCCATGTCGCCGCGATCTACGACCTGAAGACCGGCGCCGAACAGCAGCACGCGGCCAACGTGGACGGCACACGCCACGCGGTGCGCGCCGCCGCCGCGCTGGGCGCCAAGTGCTTCCACCATGTCAGCTCGATCGCGGTCAGCGGCCTGTACAAGGGCACCTTCCGCGAGGACATGTTCGAGGAAGCCGAAAACCTGGTGCATCCGTACTTCGCCTCCAAGCACGAGGCCGAGGCCATCGTGCGCAAGGAATGCAAGATCCCGTGGCGCATCTACCGCCCGGGCTCGGTGGTCGGCCACAGCCAGACCGGCGAGATCGACAAGATCGACGGCCCGTACTACAGCTTCAAGCTGCTGCAAAAGCTGCGCCGCATGCTGCCGCAGTGGATTCCGCTGCTGGGCATCGAGTCGGGGCGTTTCAACATCGTGCCGGTGGACTACGTGGCCGCGGCGCTGGACCACATCGCGCACAAGGACAACTTCGACGGCGAGACCTTCCACCTCACCAACCCCGACCACTACAGCTCGGGCGAGATGCTCAACATCTTTGCCGAAGCCGCGCACGGGCCGCGTTTCGGCGTGCGCCTGGACCTGAAGGCGTTCGCGTTCATGCCCAGCGGCATGGCTTCGATGCTGGGCAAGCTGCCGCCGGTCAAGCGCCTGGTGGGTGCGGTGATGGACAGCGTGGGCATGCCGTCGGATGCGACGCTGTTTTCCTCTTGGGACACGCGCTACGACCGGCGCATGACCGAGAAGGCGCTCAAGGGCAGCGGCATCGAGGTGCCGCGCCTGCCGTCGTATGCCGGGCGCGTGTGGGACTACTGGGAACGCAACCTCGACCCCGAACTGTTCATCGACAAGACGCTCGAGGGCAATGTGCGCGGCAAGGTGGTCGTCGTCACCGGCGGCGGCTCGGGCATCGGGCTGGGCATCGCGCAGCGCGTGGCCGGCGCCGGCGCCAAGGTGGTGATCTGCGGGCGCACGCTGGACAAACTCGAAGCCGCCAAGCAGTCGATCGTGGAAGCCGGCGGCGAGTGCCACACCTACGCGGTCGACCTGACCGATCTGAACGACTGCGACAAGTTCATCGACCAGGTCATCGCCGACCACGGCCGCGTCGACATCCTGGTGAACAACGCCGGGCGCTCGATCCGCCGCGCGGTGGAGCATTCGTACGACCGTTTCCACGATTTCGAGCGCACGATGCAGCTCAACTACTTCTCGGCGCTGCGCTGCACCTTGCGCGTGCTGCCGGGCATGAGCGAGCGCAAGAGCGGGCACATCATCAACATCTCGTCGATGGGCGTGGTCGGCCCGCCGGCGCGCTTTTCGGCCTACGTGGCGAGCAAGTCGGCGCTGGAAGGCTTCTCGCGCTGCGCCGAGACCGAGTACGCCGACCGCAACGTGCACTTCTGCAACATCAACATGCCGCTGGTGCGTACCGAGATGATCGCGCCGACCAAGGCCTATGACTACGCGCCGGCACTCACGATCGAGGAAGCCGCCGACATGTTCGTCGACGCGCTGATCAACAAGCATTCGCGCGTGGCCACCGGCAACGGCCGGCTGCAGCTGATCCTGAACGTGTTCGCGCCGAAGATCCACGTGGTGCTGATGAACATCATCTTCCGCATGTTCGACGAGAGCAAGTTCATCAAGGCCGACAAGACGGACAAGGCCGAAAAGGCGAAGGAAAAGCCCGAGCCGACCTCCGAACAGGTGGCGCTGGTGCAGCTGATGAAGGGCGTGCACTACTGATGCCCCGCGGCCCGCTGGTGCGGGCCGCGTTGCCTTGCCGCCGGCAAGGAGTGCGCCCGGGCAGCTGCTGTCCAGAGCCGACGCCGTGACCCAGCCCGCGATCGCGATCCCCAACCTGCTGTATCGCTATGCGATGCACTTCGACGACGGCGACCTGCTCGCCGCGGCGCGGCTGTTCGACCATGGCGCCGTGGTGGTGGGCGGCCGGCGCATCGCCGGCGCCGAGCAGATCGTCGCGATGTGGCAGCAGTGGGTGCGGCTGTACGACGGCAGGCCGCGCACGCGCCACCTGATCAACAACCCGATCATCGATCTGGCAGCCGACGGCCGCAGCGCCGGCTGCCTGTCGCAGTGGACGGTGATCCAGGCCACCCCCGACTATGCGCTGCAGCTGGTGGCCAGCGGGCGCTACCAGGACCGGCTGGCCGTGATCGACGGCGCCTGGTGCTTCACCGAACGCATCTACCTGCGCGCCGAACTGGTGGGCGACACCCGGGCGCACCTGCTGCGCGAACTGGTCGAGGGCCGCTGAAGGCTGCGAACTGCGGTTCTTCCGCAAGGCCGCAGCGCTTGCATGACCCGCTGCGCCGCTGCGCCGCTGACTGTGCGAGCGCGCATGCGGGCTCGCGGCCGCGCCGCGGCGCGGCCAGGGCGCGCCCTTCGATCCCATGCCGCAGCCTGCGCGCGCGGGCTTACCCTGTACCCTGTTTGGACGATTTGCCGCGGCCACGCGCGGCCCACCATGCCGGGTGGACGTGGCTTGATCGGACGGGAAGGAACATGCGTACTTTCAACCTCGCGGATCTGTTCGAGATCGTCGCGTCGGCGGTGCCCGATCGCACCGCCTTCGTCTGCGGCGCGGCTTCGTTGAGTTTTGCCGAACTGGACGCGCGCGCCACGCGGCTGGCCAACGGGCTGCGCGCCAGCGGCGTGCGCCGCGGCCACAACGTGGGCATCCAGCTGTACAACTCGGCGCCGTACCTTGAGACCTTCTTTGCCTGCTGCAAGATCGGCGCCGCGCCGGTCAACGTCAACTACCGCTACGTCGCCGACGAGCTGAAATACCTGTTCACCACGCTCGATCTGCGGGCACTGGTGTTCGGCGCCGAGTTCGACGACGTGGTCGCCGAGGTGGCGCCGCAAGTGCCGACGCTGGCGCTGCGCGTGCGCGTCGGCGGCGCGGGCGAACCACCGCGGCGCACCGTGCGCTACGACGATCTGCTGGCCGGCGCCGCACCCGCGCTGGACGACCTGGCGCGCAGCGACAACGACCTGATCCTGCTGTGCACCGGCGGCACCACCGGCCACCCGAAGGGCGTGATCTGGCCGCACAAGGCGCTGTGGATGGCGGCGCTGGGCGGCGGCGGCATCTATTTCGGACGCGGGCCCGTCGCCTCGCCCGAGGAACTCGCGCCGCTGGTGCGCTCGGCGCCGCCGATGACCTACTTCGCGATCGCGCCGATGATGCACGGCGCGGCGATGTGGTCGTCGTTGATCAGCCTGATGGCCGGGCACACCGTGGTCGTCAACGACCGGCCGGTCTTCGACGCCGCGCACATCTGGGACACGGTGCAGGACAAGGGTGTCAACATCCTGTCGGTGGTGGGCGACGCGATGGCGCTGCCGCTGGTGCAGGCGCTCGAAGCGGCTCCCGGGCGCTGGAACCTGGCCGCGCTGCGCGTGTTCGGCAACGGCGGCGCGTTGCTGACCGAGGCCATGCAGCAGCGCATCCGCGCCGCGCTGCCGCAGGTGGTGATCAACAACGGCATGGGTTCGTCGGAGTCGGGTGTGATCGGCGGCGGCGAGCGGCCGGGCAGCGGCGACGGTTTCCTGCGCCTGGCGCCGCGGCCCGACCTGGCGGTGATCGACGAGCAGCACCGCATCGTCACCGCACCCGGCGCTGAAGGCACGCTGTCGCGCACCGGCTACACGCCGCTGGGCTATTACGGCGATGCGAAGAAGAGCGCCGAGACCTTCGTCACCATCGACGACCGGCTGTGGGTGCTCACCGGCGACCGAGCGCGCATCGACGAGGCCGGGCACTACGTCGTGCTCGGCCGCGGTTCGTTGTGCATCAACACCGGCGGCGAGAAGGTCTTCCCCGAGGAGGTCGAAGAAGCCATCAAGCGGTACGCGGCCGTGCGCGACGCGCTGGTGGTGGGCCAGGACGACGAGCGCTGGGGGCAGAAGGTGGCCGCGGTGGTGGAACTCGAACCCGGCGCCGCATTCGACGCCGGCGAGTTCAACCGCGTGTGCCGCGCCGCGCTGGCCGGCTACAAGCAGCCGCGTGCGGTATATCTCGTGGACCAGATCCGCCGCAGCCCCGCCGGCAAGGCCGACTACCGCTGGGCCAAGGAGGTCGCGCAAGGCGCGCGCAGCGTGATCTGAAGGCGCCTTCGTTCGGCGCCGGCTGGCTCTACTTGGGCTTCAGCTTGGGCTTGGCCAGCGAGCCCTGGTTCTCGAGCCCGCGCATGCGCTCGCCGGCGGCCTCGATCAGCTTGTCGCGCGGCATGAAGCTGCTGGCCGCGGCCATCGCCTTCCAGACCTTGCCCGGCACCACGCGCGGGCCGTTGCCAAGGCCGGCCAAGGCATCCTCGACCGCCGCCGCCGGCTCGACCGGCGCGAACAGCACGCTGGTGGCCTTGTTCGCGCCCGAGCGCTCGAAGTTCGGCGTGCGCACCATGCCCGGGATGAAGGCCATCACGTCCACGCCGTGCGGCGACAACTCACCCCACAACGACTCGGCCAGGATCAGGTCGAAGGACTTGGTCGCGGCGTAGATCGCCTGGCCCGGCGCTCCCTGCAGCGCCGCCATCGAGGAGGTGAGCACGATGCCGCCGCGCTTGCGTTCGAGCATCGGCCGCGACAGCGCATCGGTGACCATCAGCACCGCGTGCACGTTGACGGCGACCACGCGCATCTTGTCGGCCAGGGTGGACTCCGCCCACGGCCCGTTGGACGCCAGCGCGGCATTGAAGACCACCAGCCCGATCTCCACGCCGGCGATGCGGTCGAGCGCCGCTTGCACCTGCTCGGTCTTGGTCAGGTCGCAGCACAGCGCGCCGGCGCGGATGCCGTGTTTGGATTCCAGCTTGCCGGCGAGCTGGTTCAGCTCGGGCTCGCGCAGATCGAGCAGCACCAGGTCGAAGCCTTCCTTCGCCAGCCGCTCGGCCCAGGCCGCGCCCATGCCTTCGGCGGCACCGATCACCATCGCGCACGGGCCGTAGCGCTCGTGCAGTTTCTTGTTGCTCATGCTTGTCCCCCTGCTTGGGCTTGGTTCAGCTTGCCCGTGGTTTGTCGACGATCCCCACCCACATTCAGCCAGCACGCCATCCCCGGCAGCAGGAAGATCGCGCCGAACACGTTGACCAGGAACATGAAGGCCAGCAGGATGCCCATGTCGGCCTGGAACTTCAGCGCCGCAAAGGCCCAGCTGCCCACGCCGATCGACATCGTGACCGCGGTGAACACGGCCGCCGTGCCGCGCTGGCGCATGGCCTCGTAGAAGGCCTCGCGCAGCGTCGAGCCGTTGTCCTGCAGCTCGTGCTGCATGCGCTCGAACAGGTAGATGCCGTAGTCGACGCCCACGCCCACGCCGAGCGCGATCACCGGCAGCGTCGGCACCTTCAGCCCGACGCCCAGCACGGCCATCAGCGCGTTGCACAGGATCGACACGATGGTCAGCGGCACCATGATGCACAGCACCGCCTTCCAGGTGCGGAAGGTCAGCCAGCACAGCAGGATGATGGCGCCGAAGATCGAGCCCAGCATCTGCCGCTCGGCGTGCTCGACGGCCTCGTTGGTGGCCGCCGCGACGCCGGCATTGCCGCCGGCGAGGCGGAACGTGACGCCCGGCGTCTTGTTCGTGTCGATGAACTTCTGCACCTCGCTCATCACGTGATGCAGCGTCGCCCCTTCGTGGTCCTTCAGGTAGACCATCAGGTTGATGACGTGGCAGCCGTCGTCGTTCAACCCGAGTTCCGGGTTGAGCGCACGCGAGCCGGTGCGCAGCGCGCCTTCGGTGCGCTGCAGCCCCTCCCAGCGCGGGTTGCCTTCGTTGTTGCCGCCGGCGGCCACCTTGGCGATGGTGGCGACGGTGACGACGGATTGCACGCCGCTCACGCCGCGCATGTACTCGTCGAAGCGCTCGACGGCATTCATGACCGGCCACCGCAGGCAGGCCTCGCCTTCGCCTTCGGTCTCGACGTAGATGGACAGGATGTCCATGCCGATCGAGTAGCTCTTGACGATCTTGTCGTTGTCGCGGTTGTAGCGCGACTCGGCACGCAACTCGGGCACGCCGGTGCCGACGTCGCCGGTGAGCAGGTGGCGCGACTCCACGGTGCCGATCGCCAGCAGGCCCAGCCAGACGATCAGCGAGATCGTGGCCACCTTGGGCGACGCGAAGGCCGAGATCGCCCACCACAACGGGTTGCGCACCGGGCCGCTGCCGCCGTCGGCCTTGGCCGCGGGCTCGAGGTGCAGGTGCGTCAGCATCAGCGGCAGGATCATCTTGTTCGTGGCGATCATCAGCAGCACGCCCAGGCAGGCGGTGATGCCGAGTTCGTGCACGATCGGGATGTCGATCAGCATGATGACCATGAAGCCCAGCGCGTTCGTCAGCAGCGCCAGCGTGCCGGGGACGGCCAGGTTGCAGAACGCGATGTACGACGCGTGCTGCGACGTGTGGCCGGCCAGCACGTCCTGCTTCCAGGCGTTGGTCATCTGCACCGCGTGCGACACGCCGATCGAGAAGATCAGGAACGGCACCAGGATCGACATCGGGTCGATGCCCAGGCCGAGCAGCGGCAGCAGGCCCAGCAGCCAGATCACCGGCAGCGTGGCCACCGCGAGCGCCACCAGCGACAGCTTGAGCGAACGCGTGTACGCGACCAGCAGCAGCGCCGTGATCACGAACGCGATGCCGAAGAAGGTCATGACCGAGAACAGACCGTCCATCACGTCGCCGACGACCTTGGCGAAGCCGATGATCTGGATGTCGATGTCCTTGTTGGTGTACTTGCTGCGGATCTCCTCGAGCTTCTTGGACACGTCGGCGTAGTCGAGCTTCTTGCCCGTCGACGGGTCGATCTCGAGCAGGTCGGCGCGCACCAGCGCCGACTTCAGGTCGTTGGCCACGAGGCGGCCGATCTCGCCCGAGCGCGCCACGTTGGCGCGCACCTGGGCCAGCCCGGCCTGGTCGGCCACGAAGCGCGACGGGATGACCACGTCGCCGGCAAAGCCTTCCTCGGTGACCTCGATGTACTTCACGTTCGGCGTGAAGAGCGAGAACACCTGTGCGCGGTTCACGCCCGGGGTGAAGAACACGTCGTCGGTGACGCCGCGCAGCGTCTTCATGAACTCGGGGTTGTAGATGTCGCCCTGGCCCTTCCACTGCACGCTGATCAGCACCCGGTTGGCGCCGGCGAAGGTCGTGCTGTACTTGAGGAAGGCCGCCATGTACGGGTGCTTGAGCGGGATCAGCTTGTTGAAGCCCGGATCCAGGTGCACCCGCAGCGCCGAGGCACCCAGCGCGAGCGTGACGAGAGCGAAGATGATGGTCAGCGGCTTGCTCTTGGCCAGCAGCCAGCGCGCGATGCGGTCGACCAGCCGTTCGAGCGCGGTGCTCGGGTTTTCGACACTCATTTCTGGGCTCCCGAAGCTTGCGTGGCGGGCGTAGCGGACGCCGTGGATGTGAGCAGTGCCGCCGGTGCCGCGTTCGCGGCGAATGCGGCCTGGGCCGCCGGATCGATGCGCAGCAGGCCGCCTTCGCTGGCGATGAGCCAGGTGCCGTCGGGCGCGATGCCGATGTCGGTGAAGGCCGAGCGGCCGCCGGCCCGGGCCACCGTGAGCGTCTTGCCGTTGTCGGTGCTGCGCAACACCATGCCGCCCTGGCCGACCAGCAGCAGCGTGCCGTCGGCGAGCTTGGCCGAGCCGTACATCGAGATCGGCGCCGGCACGGCCACCTTCGTCCACTCGCGCAGACCGGCGTCGGTGCGGTAGGCGTTGCCGCGCATGCCGTAGACGAGCCAGCCGCCGCCGGCGAGTTCGACGATGCCGTAGAGCGAGCCGTTGTAGAACGGCGGCACCACGCTCCAGTTCTCGCCGCCGTCGGTGGAGGTGAGCACCAGGCCGTGCTCGCCGACCAGCATCCAGCGGTGGCCGTCGGCGGCCTTGGTGATGTAGTTCAGGTGCTTGTCCCCGACGCCCGGGATCGTGATCTGCTCCCAGGTCTTGCCGTCGTCGGCCGAGCGCAGCGCGCGGCCGAAGGCGCCCACCGCCAGCCACTGCCCCGAAGGCAGCTTGGCGATGCTCATCAGCGGCGCGCCGTTCTTCTCGTCGAAGTGCAGTTCCTTCCAGTCCTTGCCGCCGTCGTCGCTGCGCAGGATCTGGCCCTCGTGGCCCACGGCCATGCCGGTCTTGTCGTCGATGAAGACGATGCGCGTGATCAGCGCGTAGCGCACCGGATCGACCTTGTCGGCCGTCCACGACTTGCCCTCGTCGCCCGACGAGACGATGGTGCCGAGCTCACCGCCGGCCACCCACGCGTTGCCGGCCGGCGCAATCGTCGTGAAGTTCATGCGATTGACCGGCAGGCGCGTTTCCGGCAACGGAGGCGTGGGGCGCGCCGAGAACGCATACAGCGCGCTCGCGGCGACGACGGCGGCCATGGCCAGGCCGATTGCGGTTCGCATCGGGTTGTCTCCTTTGCTTGGACGGTCCGGTTTTGGGCGCGGACTTTCCATCGCCCGCCCGAACGCCTCATCGTCTGATGGGACTAAGCGGCGATGGACGCGCAGTCTAGTCGTTCGTGCGGTGTGCTCCTCCGGGAGCCATTTCACCAACTCGCAGCGCGCTTAGTCGACCCCCTAACCCTTGGTACAAACCCGCACAAACGCTTGGCGACCGGCCGCGCGCGCGTCGCTTGCTCTTCGCATGCTGCGCATCGGCACGAGGCGCGCGGCGTCGATAATCCGCTGCCGGGCCCCGGTGGGCCCGGCAGCAGGGGTGTGGCGACATCGAGCGCAGGTCTCGTGCGCGCAGCCCGATCCGACAACCCACCGAGCGCCTGAGTCCCGACGACCGCACGAGGCCGCGCCGCTTCGTGCCGCCCCGGTACGGGCCACGGCGCGCTCGCCATCCCGCAGGGAGCATGAGATGAGTTCGAACGCAACGCAGCCGGCCGCGGCCGACCCGAAGACCGGGCAGGCCTGTGCGCCTGCAGCACAGGCACCCGCGCGCAGGATTTCGTGCAAGGACCTCG
>ERZ795060.2921-NODE-2921-length-16514-cov-122.230937_pt1 | contig 16514 bp, 25 predicted proteins | sample MGYA00375144_ERZ795060 | MGnify/ENA primary metagenome ERZ795060 (study PRJEB30189, sample SAMN05720157) | activated sludge metagenome | isolation source: anaerobic digester from wastewater treatment plant | place: Japan | collected 2015-05-15 ...
AGAGTAAAAGAAGAGAAGATATAATACTGCAGACACTTACAAAGATAGAAGGACATCTAGGTGCATTATCACAAGCATATAAGAATATTAGTGAATATTTGTATGAAGCTACTATCAATGACAAGGAGGTGAAAAAATGAATAGCAGTAATTTCTTTAAAACTTTGAGAATTAAGTATGATATTACTATGTCTACTATCTATATCGAATCTTTGCTTACCGATACTACTCTTGTTACTATTTATTTGGACGGGGACGTAAACTGGGATAAGTTAGGAGATATTCTAAACGATAATCTGTATAGACTTTCCGTTTCAGTATCTTATGAAGAAAATTCTATATGGGTTAGACTTATAGACCTTGAAGACAATTCTTTGGTAGCACACGCAAGGACTACTATAGATTTCAATCTTGCTAATATTATGTCCAGTATCTTTTCAGCATTGGTAAGAAAAGCAGACTAATGCATAAACTTAACGAAATAATTCAGTTGTTTCTTAAAGAAGCAGGTAATTTCAAGATAACTTTAGAAGATATCCAGATATTACCATATTTTGAAATTGTTTTTAGACTTCAAAATAGATTTAATCCAGAGATTATTTTCTATATGGAAGCAAAGATTAGAAGACAATCTCTGGATATCAAGATTCGCAATCAAAGAGGTGTCTATCTATGAAGGAGAATTTCGATAAAGCATTTGAATTTATCCTTAAATGGGAAGGTGGTTATGTTAATAATCCAAGAGACCCTGGTGGAGAAACTAAATATGGAATTAGCAAGAAAAGTTATCCTAATTTAGATATTAAAAATCTTACTAAAGAACAAGCCAAATCAATTTATTATGCAGATTATTGGCTAAAAGCTAAATGTAATGATTATGCTTACCCTAGAGATATTATCATATTCGATACAGCAGTAAATACTGGAGTAGGAACTGCATTAAGTCTAAATAAAGAACATCCTGATAGTTGGAAGAAATTACTTATAGGTAGAATTAAATACTATACTAATCTTTGTCTAAAGAATCCTAGACTTGGTATCTTCTATGCTGGCTGGCTGAATCGTGTAAAAGACTTGTATCTTTATGTTAAACAGGATAACAGTAAAATAATTGAAGATTATATGATTTCCTTGCTAACATATTTAAAGGATTATAAAATCAATCAAAAAATAATAACGTGGTATGAGAAGGAGTTTTCTTAATCATATGCACCATCCTTAACTTGAATGTTAAGGATGGTGCACAGTAATGAGACTCTATTCCCCATATTTCTTTGTCAGAACATCATCTTTTGCGAATGAAAAAGATTCCCAGTTGTTAGCATCAAAGAAATCAGTTAGTTCTTGAGGTTCAAATTTCAGTTTAACGAAAACATCATAACCAACAACCTTATCATCTTCTTCGGTTAGAATTCCCATAACAGCTTTGTTACAATTCGGATTCCATTCAATGAAAAGAATAGAACTATTTAGCAATCTTTTCTTATCTGCTAGTATATCTATATTCTTGATAAGTAGTTTAACAGGAATTCTACTTGTCTTCATATAAATGCATCTCGGCTACATAGTTTTCAATTGCGTTATCTATAAATTCGTTCAAGTCTGATACTACGTTATTTAATATCTGCAATGAACTTACCGTCATTAATTTCCTGAATGTTTCATTGGCTCTTCTCTTGGCTTCTTCTGCTTGTTCCCTTGTCAATTTTCCGTCCTTGATTACTCGCACATACTCTTGTTCTGTAGCCATAACTGCTTGCTCTATAGCTCTTTGTGCCTCATCTAGAACTCTGTCAATAAGCTCCCTTGTATATTGATTTTGTAATGCTTCTGTTTTCTTTTTTAAATATGCTATCAGGTATCCAATAAATACACTTAACAAAGTTCCTAATAATGGAATTACTGTTACCAGAACAGATTGAAGCAAATCGTTCATTTTCTCCCTCCTTTCTTTAAATTCTTATCTTGCCGAATCGATTCTTTTATTTTACTCAGCACATAAACCAAGTATGGTTTATTAGCTTCAGAGCCCCAAGCAAAAGCCCATTTCATTCCCATATGTCCACTCTCCACTATTTCTAACCCTGCCTGTTTATGCAAATCTTCAAGTTCTTCTAAAGTAAAATCTAATTCACTTTTCCAAGGTGGATTAAGATTATTCTTGACATACATATATGAATTGCATTCTCGATTTGGAACTAGGTTTAATACATACTTGTTACTCAAATAACCCATCTTCTTTATAATTTCTGGAATCTCTTCTAAAGGAAAATGTTCTAGTACTCCAGAGGAGAAAACTAAATCATATTTTTCTATTGTTTTAAATGTTCTAATATCTCCTATAATAACCCTCTCTGGTATTATTGTTTCTAACGACATTCCTTTACAAGTTATACCAAGTTCTTCAAGTACGTCTATAAGTTCCCCTGAGTAACATCCTACTTCGAAAGCAGTTTTTATATCTAGCTTCTTGACATATTCTTTAAATTCTTGAATGAAATTTAACTCATTGAACATTCACTTACCTCCTCACTTTCAAGATATTATTATTATATCATAAATTTAAGATTTTTTGTACTAATCATATTTTCTTTACTTCTACATAACCAAAATACTTCTGAAACATTTTCTTGATTTCAATAGCTTTATCTAGATTATCAACCTTCTTATATTCATCTACCAAGAATGTAACTTCATCAAAATTATTTATTAAAGATTTATTATCAGTTATTATGAATATTTGATTATTGAATTTACATCTGACATAGCTAAATGTCTTTAAGTAATTCGATATCTCTTCTGTGAAATCCACTAGACACCTTCAGCTTTGATATCTAGTATTTTGTTCGCATAAGAAGTTATAATATTAGAAGATTTATCAAACATAAATGTTACTACTCCTGTTGGTCCATTCCTATGTTTAGCTATATCTACTTCCATTTTTACTATACTCTTCTGTTTATCTTCTGGCTTACCATAATAGTCTTCACGATATAATAGCATAACTATATCCGATTCTTGCTCTAAAGCACCACTATCTCTTAAATCAGCTAATGAAGGTCTTTTATCTTGCCTTGCTTCTACATTCCTATTTACCTGTGCTAATGCAAATATAGGAACATTAAATTCTCTTGCAATCAATTTTAAATCTCTTGCAATATTAGAAATCTCTTCTACTTTATTTTCCGTCTTATGGTTATCTCTCATTAGCTGTATGTAATCTATAAATACTGCATCTAATGGATGTTTCTTTATGAATTTACGCAAGTAGCTTCTAATTTTATTTGGAGTAATATAACTCTGGTCAGTAATATAGATATTATCTTTCACTTGTTCTTTATATTTTTCTACTATTGCACCTAAAAATGAATAGGAATCGTCTGTTTCATATTTTACTGATTTTCTGATTTCAGAGATAGATATACCACTTGATAATGCCAATAGCCTTTGTAAAATTGATATCTTATCCATTTCTATACTAAATAATAAGCATTTCTTATCTGATAAAGCAAAGTTCTTTATTAGATTAAGCATAAATGCTGTCTTACCCACACTAGTCCTTGCACCTATCAAAATTAAATTTCCAGGCTCAAAGCCACCTATAAGTGTATCGAAATCATTCCATCCACTATACAATACAGGAATAGGTTTCTTTTCTTTTACATTTTCCATTAATTCGTCTGCGATTTCTAATGTATTATAATATTCCTTTTTAGTCTCAACTGAAGTTAATAACAGCTCTGATATGTTTTCTTCCAGCTCTTGAGTTAATTCCTCAAACCCCTTTATCCTTCCACTCTGAAGTGTTTCTGGTAACTTTTCAAGGTATCTTAATAGACTTAGTAATTTAGCTCTTTCAAGTATTCTTTTTATTAATTTTTCAACTTCTGTTATGGTAGTATACTTAAAACTAAGGTCTACAAAGAAAGACATTTTTAAGCCAGTTCTACTTGATAACGTGAAATAGTCCAGTTCTTTATTTTCATTCCTTATCTGTAGCATAGTTTCATATATTCTTCTGTATTCTGAATTGATAAACATTTCTGGCTCTAATATACCAGAATATTCGTCAACTAGTTCTGGCTTATCTATCAGCCCACCAATTACCCCTGCTTCAATATCGTCTTCTATAATATACTTTAAAAGGTTAATTTCCATTTAATCCTCCCTTCAGGATATGCATTTATTAGCCGATTCTAGCCTCGTGGTGAAGAGTTCAATACCAAATAGGTATATTTATACCTTTTGCATCCATTTCGTGCCCCAGAATGCGTCTATTAAAGTGTTGTGATTTTTACTAGGTTTTTCAGTCATTATTTTCTGAACTTAAAATATGTTCAAGGTATGGATTATTTAGTTTAAATTTCTTCTTCTTTGGCTTACTCTTTAAGGTATTAATAAATTCGTCTTTATCTAATTCTGCTAATTCATCGTCTTCTGTTTCAAATTGTTGGTCAATCAATTCTTCTACTGTAAGTGTATTATCTTCTTGATTTATCCAATTGTTATATACCTTGTCTGTATCTTCTATTTTAGAAAAATCTATAGTTTCACAGTAAGTATAACCCTCACCGTTATTCATATACGTTTCTATTTTATATGGCAGTTTTTCAGGAATTCCTATATCTGTTAGTTCGTCTTTTATCATTTTAAATATTATATCCTTAGACAGCATTCTTTTAGATAATTGTAGAAAATAGCCCCTAGAAGAATTGACAAATCCAGTTAGATATAGATAATGCATTATTAACTCATCTTTGTCTAGACTTACTTCGAATAGTTTATTAATCTTTTTAAACTTTTCAAGTCTTAATGGCTGAACGTCTTGCTTAAAGTATATTTTTATACAGTCTTTATTGATTTCAATTCTATCTAGGAAAGGAAGATTTTCAATTATAAGTGGTCTGTTAGTTTCACGTTCAGTCTTCATATTCCATTTCTGCTACAAATAAAGTGTATTCTGGAATATTTTCAAATGTGAACCTGAGTGTCTTTTCCCCTCCATTGATATATATAATATCTTGAATTCCATTAAGCACTTTAGCAATTACACCAGCATTTACTATGGTCTTGAAGTCTTCAGAAATAACATATCTTTCTAAATTCAATAATGGTATCTTATCGAAATATTTACCGTTCGTTTCCTCTACACTAGCTATAAGATAATAATCTGTATCCTTTTCCACCTTTAAGCACAATGCTTCCCCTATAACTTTAGCCCGCTTTAATAAGGCATTTAGCTTCACACTATCTATTACTATTTGTTTATCTAATGTTCTATTAAATATTGTTTCATATTTAGTCAATGAACTTGGTTTAAATGCAACTTGTAATATATTCTCTCCATCTACGAATGTTAAATGTTGTTCTGAAAGATTTAATATAAGGTTTTCTGAATTAAAGGAATTTAAGATATTTATAGATTTACTTCCTATTCCTATTTGCGTATTTAAATCTGATTGTGTAGGTATAGAATAAAGTCCTAATTCAGTTCCATTAAACCTTATTATTCTTAGTTGGTCATTTAAGAAATGGAATAGATAATCTTCAAAATTTGAATAGTAGCTGTTGAAAGGAATATTTTTAAGTAGTTTAACTGCTTTAGTTAATTCATCTTTTTCAACTACTACATTGTTACTATCGCTAGCTACTTCTATACTGAAATCTAATTCTCCAGATTGATTAGCTAATCGATAATCTGTTTTATCTGCTAAAATCCTTGTAGCTTTTTCCCCAATATCAAACTGGAATATAGTATCCTTGCTGAATACTGAAGATATTGCTTTTAACCCTTTCAGTGAAAGCGCTGTGTTTATATTTCCTGTATCTTCACCAATCTTATACTTAAATGCGCTTTGATAATCTAGATACTTTATAAATGTTCCTGTTGGTTCTACACTTATTCCGAAAGAAATACAATCGTCACTTAATAACTTTAAAATACCCAAATTCGAATTGCTTACTTCTATCATTTTATTCTCCTCCTTAATCATTTTATTCACACCTCGAATAACCACAAGCTAGACAATGTGCACATCCTGCACTTTTAGTATAAGTCATATGTCCGCACTGGGGACAAATATCAAATTCTTCACTCTCTTCTGTTTTCTCCTCACCTTCTATTACACCTATTTCTTTCAGGTATTCTTCAAGTATATCAGCTATATCTGACAAAACAGAAGGAATTCTCTTTCCGTCTCTCCAGTATCCACCATTAGGTTCTACTACAGTTCTTAACTGGTCTATAATAAAAGATGGATTTTCTTCTCGCATAAATATTGCACTTATTAATCTGCTTAATGCTGTTATCCAGTGGATACTTGAAGAATCTCTGGTATTTATAAAGATTTCAAAAGGTCTTCTCTTATTACCTTCGAGTATATGATTTAGTGTAATATAGTATGAACTCTTGGGTGTCTTTATCTTGTATGTAAATCCTTCAAGTCTATGGGGTCTTTCAGGTCTTGTAAATTTAGCTGTGGTATCTTCTTTGCGTAGTAGAATACCTTCTCTTGAACCTTCTCTGTATACAGTTAGCCCTTTTATATCTGATTTCATTGCATACATAAACAGACTGTCAAAATCTTTAAATGGATAATCTCTGGGAAGATTAACTGTTTTCGATACTGCAGAATCTGTGTAGTAAGAAGCTAGTTTAAGTATTTCTATATGGTCTTTAGGTGTTATATCATAGGTAGTAGTAAAGTAGTCTGGAGTTTCTTTCTTATCATAATAGTTTCGATATAAGTTGTATGCGTAATCTTGCACTTCATATTCCTGAAATTTACCAGTTTCCTTGTCTAATACTTTTCTAGTATAAGATAATGAAAAAATAGGTTCTATCCCACTTGAGACATTATCTGCTATCAGAGATATTGAACCAGTTGGTGCAATGCTGATTAAGTGTGAATTTCGAATTCCATTTGTTTTTATATGGTCTTTAATACTATCTGGAAGTCTTTTAATAAAATTACTATTCAAATATTTTTCTGTATCAAATGCCTTAAAGCTACCACGTTCTTTAGCTAATTTAGAAGAAGATAAATATGCAGTATCCCTAAGTGTTTTCAAGATTTCCTTTGTTACCTCTAATGCTTCAGGAGAATTGTATGGTAGTTTTAACATAGCTAACATTGAACCCAACCCCATTATTCCTATTCCTTCTCTTCGTTTATTCTGCTGATTAACTCTATATTCTTCAGTAGGATACGGTGAAATTTCTATTACATTATCTAAAAACCTTACTGCATATTCTATTAGTTTCTTGAATAAAGAATAATTAAATTGTGCTTTATCTTGAAATGGATTTATAACAAATTTAGTTAGATTAAAACTACCTAGTAAGCAACAGCCGTATGGTGGTAATGGCTGTTCAGAACAAGGATTAGTTGCAGTGATTTCTTCACAGTAATATAAGTTATTTAGTTTATTAATTGTAGTAAGATTAATTACCCCTGGCTCTGCATAATCATATGCACTCTTTAGTATTAAGCCCCATAAATCTCTTGCATTAATCTTGTTGTAAACCTTACCGCTAAATTTTAATTCCCAATCTTCATTTTTTGTTACAGCATTTAGAAATTCGTCTGTAATACCAACACTTATATTAAACTGTGTTAGTGTATCGAGATTGTGTTTAGCATTGATAAAGTCTATGATATCTGGATGGTCTACATTTAAAATACCCATATTAGCACCTTTTCTAGAATTACCAGTAGTAATTGTTTTAGTTTCTGCGTCGAATACTGTCATAAATGATACTGGTCCTGAAGCTATTCCGCCCTTACCTTTCACTTTATCATTCTTTGGTCTTAAAGTAGAAAAGTTAACTCCAGTCCCACCACCAAAAGAATGAATGATAGCATTAAGTTTCACCTCTTCAAATATTCCGTCAATAGAATCTTCAATGGGTGGAAGAGTAAAACAGTTAAATAAAGTCTGATTCATATCTGTCCCTAATCCTGCTATTATCCTGCCTCCAGGAAGAAACCGATAGTCTCTTAACAACTCATAAAAATATGTTTCATAATCTCTTCTATTCTCCTCACTCTCTTCGACGTTAGCACAAGTTTTTACTAGCCTCTTGACAGTATCGTCGTAACTTTTCTCCTCTCCATACCTATACTTCTTTTCCCAAATCTCTTGCGAAATATCCAATTCTATCCTCCTATGCCTTTAAGTTTATTAATAAGTATTGACGCCTGGGTCTTATTTAAAGTATCAATACTTTCTGCCTTGACTTCTTTCAACATAGATACAACTTGGTCCTCTTTCTTATCTTTTACAAGTTTCTTGATAAATTCCTTCTGTGCTGTAGTAGCTTGCTCTTCTTGGATTACTTCAACTACATTCTTGATTACTGGAGAATCTACTAAATTCTCTGCGCTATCGGTTTCTTCATAGTATTCTTCAGCCCACTGTGTTCCGTATCCTATACTTGCTAATGCTCTTCCCTCTGCAGCAGTGCAAGCCTTCTCTACGAATCTCTTGAACATTTCAACAGTAGAATATCCCCAGCCTATTGTGACTAATTCGTTTTTATCATTGTAAACTTCTGCCTTGGCAAGACAAGCCTTTGGTATATCATTTTCTGGATACATTTGCACACTGATTAATACTTTCCAATCTGGATGCTCTTCGTTAAACCATACCCTCCTCCACTTTACCTCTAAATAATCACTCTGTGTTACAACCCCAGTGTCCTTGTCTCGCCTGGTTATCTTTATAATCTTCTCTTTCGGGTTCACCTTGAATCACCTCCATAATTATATTTTATATTTATATTATACTACTAAATCTGTTGACTTTGAAATTGTGATATATAACCTTTTAGTGATTCCAAAACTGCTTCATTCTTTTCTGTAGAACTGAATTCCGCCATCAATACATTTACATTGTCTTTAGGTATCTCTTTCAAATATGCGTCTGCTCTTAATTTCGACTTGTATTCTGCGTGCCTTGAAAAGCTGTCTATAAAATCTATTATTAGTAGATTGCTCTTGTTCTCTGTTTTTCTAAATCCACGTCCAGCTCTCTGAATAGTTTTAATACTTGACGCCTCACCAGTAGCATTAATAATTACATTCAGTGAAGGTATATTGATTCCCTCATCAAAGATGGTAGTAGCTATTGCTATCTTATATTTCTCAAAATTCTGCACTATATCATTTCTTAAATTAGCTGATACATTACTCCATATAATAGGAACATCTATCCCCTCTAATTGTCTTAAATACATATGAATATAATAAGCGTGTTCCCTTTTTGAGCATAGGATAAGAGTATTAAGTCCTGCGTCTACTAATATACCACCTAGCCTAGCAATTAATCTGTTCCTTACTGGATTTCTAATTATTTCAAGTCTATATCTTTGGAATGGTGTAATATCCTGTAAATTATCAAATCTACCGTCTTCATATTTCATTTTAAAGAATAATACACTAGGTTCTGGTAGATATTCGGTAAGTTCTCCTATTGATTTTTTATAAATGCAATTACCTAAAATAGCATAAATATATTTCATATTAATTTTGTCTATTGTAGCAGTAGCACTTAAACCAAATTTATACCTTGCAGGATTTCTCCATACTGCTTCGAATGTTTTAATTCCAGTTAAATGGTGCACTTCGTCCATTATTAATACGTCTACATTCATAAATTCCGTTGGTCTCTTTTTGAATGTAGCATATGTTGTAACTGTAATATTCTTTTTAACTTTAGCACTGGAATTCATTATCCCTATTTCTTCATTTAGCATATAAGACAAATCTCTTTTTATCTGTTCTGCAAGTGATATACTAGGAGTAATGATAACTGCTTTTTCAATACCCAGATTCTTTAAAATTCCAGCTATTATAAGTGTTTTGCCAGTTCCAGTAGGCAATTCAATAAAACCTCTTCCAACCCTTATTGCTTCCCTTACTGCTTCTTCTTGATAATCTCTTAGTGTAAGATTTCCAAATTCTGTTATAATATCTTCAACTTCTTCTAATGGTTTGACAGTTCTATCGTCTTGAATATTTAATGATAATCCTTTTCTGTCAAATTGGAATTGTAATAACGGAAGAAATCCTGAAGGTATCTTGTTCCCAGCTATAGGATAAAATACTTCATCTTCATTACTATTCATTGTTTTTACCTTGAGTTTAATTACTTCTGCTAATGCACCTAACTCCTCATTATTGTATTCTAAGATATATATATCATTATCAGTTACATTTATTAGCATTACTCCTCCTTTTTAAGAATTACTTTTTCTGATATAATCTTCGATATCTTTTCTAATCTCTTTTATTCTGGTTTTCAGGTCTTTAGGTGTGACTTCTTCTTTTTTGTAGATATAACCTCTAGGCTTCTTGCTTACTATACCAATTTCTAATGCATTCTTAATAATAGTTTCATCCTCGTCTAAAACCCCTTCTGTAAATACTATATAGGCAGAACCCTGAGGCGCAGCAAATTTATTCTTCTTTACTACCATTTCAGTTTCCAATCTTTGTTCTTCCAGTTTCTTTCGTTTTAGCAATATTTTAAAATCACTATAAAAATTCAAAGATAATCCTCCTGGCGCTATTGCTTCTTGGTAGGGAAGTAAAGGTAATCTTGCCTGATTAATTACTACTAAAATAACCCCGTTAGTTCTAATATTGCGATTGTATACCCTAAGTAACTGAGATATTTCTCTTGCTTGTAATGCTAATCCCAGGTTCTTTTCCTCTTCTGTTGCAGGAGTAGAAGCTAGAGTATCCCATACCACCACTGTGTTCTTTAATTTAGATATTACTTCAAATACTTCTTTTAGATTGTTCGGCTCTTGGATTTCAAGGTCTTTAAGATTATATAATTCAAGATAGTTTTTATGCAAAGCTCTTTCAGTATCTAAGAATAGTGTATTTAGTTTCTGTTCTTTAGCCTTTTTAATAATATATAATCCTAAAGACGTCTTGCCCGTCGATTCAAATCCATATACTTCAACTATAGAATTCTCTGGTAGTTCTGGAATATGAGTAGCCAGTTCCCAAAAAATTCCTATCTTCATTCAAGTATTCCTTTTCTTCTATCTGCAAGTAAGGAATTATTAATTACTGTTTTGTTTTCAAGTATTCTTATAATTCCTAATAGATATTTTACTAGTGTATCTAATTCTACTATCTTATTTCGCAAATCTCTTATCTCTTCAGAAGTATTGACTTGACTTTCGATATACTTTTCTGTAATCTTCATATCTGAATCCTTGAATCGTAAGTATATTTCTGCTGTCTTCTGCTTTTCTAAAAGTTTTAAATATTCTAATTGCAATATCAATCTAGACACCTCATTCTGAACCTCATATAAATCTAAATGGTGTGTATATGGGTCAGGATTGTTAATAATAGTATCGATATCCAACTTAATATTATACTTCTCAAATAATTCCTTCATTTCTTACCTCCTTCTTTTTTTTTAATTATCCTCGTCAATCAGGTAGCTCAAACGTGTCTTCAGGAACACTATCTTTATGTTCCTTAAATACCTTTCCAACTTTCTTCTTCCCAGTCCTAGTCTTGACTGGATTTCCCGTTGGGTATAGCCCTGCGAGATAAGTAATAAAACTTTCCGTTCCGACGGATTCAATTTTCGATAGCTCTCTTCTAAAAGCTCTTTTATACACAAATTCTCTGTCATTGAGTCTTCTTGCGATATAATACCCATCTATTCTTATCACCCCCTTGAAATAAAATTTTGCAAGATAAAAAAACATATCTATTACTTGTCCAGTTAAATCCTTTTCAAGTATTTCTGTGATATACGTGTTTATATCTAAGAATTTACCTTTATAGATTACTATCTGTGAGATAGGTTCAACAGGTAGTTTATATAATATGGTAAGTGAATTCAACATTGCTAATAAAATATTCCTTCTGCTTGAAGAATATCTAAATCGTTTATGTTTCTTTAATTTATATGCAAGGTCTTTTTTCAAGTGGTCCAGTTCCTGTTGTTTAAATGGGGTATAATAGAATTCTTTAATCCTAGAAAAATTATACTCCCTTGCCAGATATGCATCCACCATCCTTCTTGCAGCTTTCGGCGTTACCTTTTTAGAGTATAAAGATTGGAATGTTTTATGAAGATATTTTCTTATCTTCCTTACCTCTAGATAGCTTAAATACTCTAACATTTTTCTGTAGTTTTCCTGAAATCCTCCATTATTTTGACCAACTTTTCAAACCTCTTTCTGTTCTGTTTCTCTTTTAAAATCTGTCTTATTGATTTCATTTTAAAACCTCCTTTTCCCTTTAGAATTTACTATAATTATACCATTAAATCTGTTGGATTGAATTTGATAAATTTTTGCTTTAATTTACCTAGTCTCCAAACCCATTTCCCGTCTGTTACTAAAAATGGCTTATCTACTTCTTTAAAATAATTTCCAAATTTCTCTAGCTCGTCTTCGTTAAGTTCTCTTACCATAGACATTGCAAGTTTCCTTGCTTCCAGAAAAGAATCAATCTTAACTTCATTGCCATTTACTTCAGTAATTATTTCTATTACTTCAAATTTATCCTCTTCTTTCTTTTCTACTATCAAGTCACCCATAGGAAAGAACGCAAAGGAATTGATTAGAAATCTATAATCATCCTGGGATTCTATTTCTTTTTCTATACCTCTACTAATATTTTTAATTTTCTTAACTGATACCATTCTGCACCTCTTTTTCATAGATTTTATCAATATAATCGTCTAAATACCGTATACTATTAAAGTATACTATTACTTCCCATAATAACATTTTAATTCCATCTAGAAATTTATCCAGTGTTTCTATATCTATGATTTTCGATACATTCGTTGCCAGTATCTGCATCTCACCATCCAAATAAGCACCAGTAACTACATTCACATATTTAGACATAAAGAAGTTTACCTTCTCTAAAATACTATTAGACATTTCGATAAATATGATAGCTCTTACCTCTTCTAAATTGTTATATATATTCGATTGTTCTAATCTTGTTATATAATTTTCTACGTTTAGTTTTGAATCTTCTACTTTATAATTAAGTAAGATATCATCTAGTTTTTCTATATAGTCCGAAAAAGACTGGATATCCAGACTATTGTCATTAGTTTCTTCTATAGAAGTACCGACACTTTCTACATAATAGAGTATTTTTCTATACAGTGAAAGGTCCCAGTATGCGTCTATTAGTCCATAAAAAATATCTTTGACAGATTCTTCACTCATTATATAGTCATTATATCGTTCTATTTCTGCACCAAATCTAACTATATAGTCAAATATTATGTTATTCAAGACATACTTTTCAATGGTATCTCTTAATTCAGATTCGGATAAATTGTTATAGTGACTCTTTAATGTAGTAATTATTTCTTTGTAAGCCATATTAACACGATTAGTATCTGTATCTTCTACATACTTGGTAATTAGTTCATCAAACTGCTCAAAATCTCCCATCAATTCACCTCCAAATAGTATTTCAAATATATATTTCCAGACTCATACCAGGTATCTAAATCTAATATTCTTCCTTTAACGCATAGTTTCATATCATTCAAATCTATAAAGCTATTCTGAAGTTCATTGAAATATACTCTTTTACGTTCACCATTTTTAGATTGCCAGTATTTCCCTTTATACCTCGCTACTTCTTCTGCTATCTCCCCAGCCTTTTGATACACAATTAGTGTGTATATTCTACTTTCTTCTGTCTTACTTAAATAGTTATTGACTACCTCAAGATACGAAGATAGGTCTGCGCTATCCTTTGTAGCTACTACGTTTAACAGTTCTGCTGTCAGTATGTTGATATCGATACCTTCCTTTATCTTAAGATAAAACCACCCATTGTTCATTTCTACACGAATGTATTCATTACCTTTTTCATCTTTAGATATTCCAACCTTATTTATTTTAGTGCCATCAACCTTTAAATCATCAAAAATTAAAATCATTTAAATCGCCTCCTTATCTCTCAAAATCTGGAATTTTAGTTTTCATCCAGTCTGCCAAATAAATTCCAAGCACAAAATCATACCAAGCAAACCATTCATTATCTATTTTTTTCTGCATCTTTTTACTTATCATTATTTCTTTCTTTTTCTTTTCCCAATACCGTTTCAAGTTGTCAAATGAATGAATAAATACAAATCTATCAGGATTATCAAAGCTCAAGTATATTCCATCTATTAAGGTAGAAACCAATAACTCATTACTCTTTTTATCATAATAAACATCTATCCTTCCGTCTTCTGGTAAATCCCCTAGTCCATACTTTATTACTAAATCCCAAATAACCTTATTATCAATCGCATCCCAATGTATAATCATTCTCCCCATCTTTTCACAAAGTTACTTATAAATTCTTCTTTACGCCTTTCCAATAATTTAAGCCGTTCGTCATAATTCTTTGCAGGTCCAAGCCAACCTATTTCTTCTATAAGAAATAAAGACTTACCAATAGTAGTCTCTCCTTTCTTCATTCTTATCTTGAATATTTCTTTCATTCGTTGTTCATACACTAGTAGAAGATTTTCGTTTTCAGCAAGTGTGAGAACATTATCTTCTATATACTCCCATAACAACTTCGCCAAATATTCTTTATCTTTAGTCTTAAAGAAATCTATCTTCACTTTACACCTCCAGTCTTAAACCAAATAGATTCTATCCTGTATCCCTTTTTTGTAGTATTCCTAGCATAAACACACATCATTGCTTTTCTGATATCTTTTCTCTGCCATCCATTCTTCTCTAATTCAATAAATCTAGGGTCTTTATAATTAGACAAAATAACATTACCTTTTACTCCCAATAGAATCTTGATTAAGTCTTCATAATCCTCATCTGTCATTTCATAAGTATATACTTTACCTGTTCTCCTAGTATCAAGGATGTATGGTGGGTCTAGATAAAATAATGTCTCTTCGGAATCATAATCTCTAATTACTTCTCTAAAATCTTTATTCTCTATAATTACATCCTTAAGTCTATTATGAATTTTAGAAAGCTCTTCAATGCTAGATAACCACGCTGAATTACGTCCAGCCATATTCCTGCTAGAACGAGAAACAGCATATCCCCAAGTTTTACCTTGACCAGTAAAACTCATTCCACTAAGAATATAGAAGTAATAAGCTTTCTCAACAGAATTTATAGATTGCTTATAAATATCTGATGCATAGAGGAACTCTTCTCTCGAATAAGGAGTAAGCGCCAACTGTCTATGAAATTCCTTAAAATCTTCGCTATCTTTGATAACTCGAAATACATTTACAAGATTTTCATTAATATCATTATAAACTTCTACAGGACATACTGGTTTGTTTAAAAGAACATTGCCAGCACCACCAAAGACTTCAACGTATATCCGATGATATGGCATAAGTGCGATTATCTCTTTCTTTAAATATGATTTTCCACCGTAGTATATAAATGGTGCTCTCATTTATTTCTCCTTATTAGAATTGTTTTATTATCTATCTTAATATGTTCCCAACCCGCTGGATTATAATCAGAATCACAATATACTATAGCCTGCCCTTTTATATTTTCTAAGTTCTCCAATAAGTCTTGATTAGCAAGAAACAATGTATTTTCTGTATCATATGTTTTAATAATTCTACTATCATCTCTATAATCTATTTGGACTACCAATAATCTCTGACAAATTTCAGGTAATAATTCTACCCTTGATAAATAATCATACATATCATTTGGAAAAGAGAATCTGTATTTAATTTTGGTATTTAAATTTTCTTTAGCATACAGATATAAATTATATGCTTTATTTATTTCTTCATTGCCTGAAGGTTCTCTATCATAAATTACTTTAGAAAATTCTTCAAATTTGTCTTTATCTCTTAATACCCTAAAAAAATTTACAATTTCAGACTCCTTGTCATTAAATGTTTCTACAGGCGATAGTGATTTTGAGAATAATAAGGACTGTTTAATCGAGACTAATTCTACATAAATAAAATGCTCTGGAATTATTGATAAGATTTCATCTTGCATTTCTTAAACCTCCCTAATAAAATAAAGCGGGGCTGGATAGGATTCGAACCTATATCCTCTAGCGACTCTGTTCTGTCGGCAAGAGAATTCTTCCATATTGAAAATTACCAGCCCCGATATCCTATTAATTTTTACCCTTACCTTCAGCTATGTTACCGTCAATTAATCCAGCGACATAGCTGAAAAACATCAGATTGGTCATACCCTCGAAGACATTATTATAATATAAATTCCGTAACGTCTTCTTCAGCGTTACCAAGTCTTCTTTCTTATACATTTCTATAAGTGTTTCCTTGATATCCTGACTAATCTGCATTTCTCTTACACTTCTCTCAAAAATATCCATTTCAATACCTCCTTTTGTTTTCTTGTTAATAATATTATAGCACGAAATCTGGTAGATTGCAATATCTGAAAGCACAATTTAATGCTGAAGCTAGTAATACAGCCTCAAGAATGAACTGTATAAGATATAGTCTTCTTTTCATTTCTCCTCCTTT
>ERZ795060.2926-NODE-2926-length-16486-cov-4.947112_pt1 | contig 16486 bp, 20 predicted proteins | sample MGYA00375144_ERZ795060 | MGnify/ENA primary metagenome ERZ795060 (study PRJEB30189, sample SAMN05720157) | activated sludge metagenome | isolation source: anaerobic digester from wastewater treatment plant | place: Japan | collected 2015-05-15 ...
GTTATCTCAAACTTCTGTTCTTTTTCCTGTGTAAAAGCAAAGGCAAAAAGAAACAGGAAAAGAAAAATTGTCTTTTTCATTTATGTATGCATCCTTTACCTTCTTTAATTTTATCAGTAAAAAATTCTTTACTCAATAAAATTTCTCTTTTCAATCTCTTGTCCCCCTCTTATTTCATTTCTGGAATACTTCCGCTATCTACATCTACGCTCATAACACCAAGATAGTAATCAAAAAAATCTTTCTGGACTTTTATCCGGTGTCTATAAAACATAAACAATCCCGCAGTAAAAAGCAAAACAGAAAAAACAAGATATTGAAATTTCTTATTTTTTATGCTATTCTTTTTTTGGCTACACATAACGACCTCCTTTGTGAGGTTGTTCCCCCCTCTCTCTGCAAAGAGAGGGGGTTTTCTTTTCTATTACTTTTCTTCAAGTTTTAAGTTTTCTAATAGTTGTAAAATATCCTTCCCCAAAATCTTATAGGACTTACCAATTCTAACTGCCTTTAACTTTCCTGATGTTAAAAATTCCCGTATCCTCGTCCCAGAAACCCCCAAAATCTGTCTTACTTCGTTTGCCGTATAGACAGCGTTTTCAAGTATTTCTGTTTTTTCTCTCACTTTATCACCTCCTTTGATTAGTATTCCGATGGCAACATCAAAACACCATCAGAAAAATATAATTTCAGAACCCCTTCTGGAAAATCCGTGAAGGGAATTTTTTGTAAAACTATTTCTGGATTTCCTGTGTCTGTTCTCATCACAACAACTGCTTTTTTGTTTTGTGATTTAATTTCCCAAATTTGGAAGGGTTCTTGTTTTACTTCTTTTTTGTATTGATGAGAAAAAATTAAAAAAATAAGCCAATACGCTCCATACTCACTTGCCATTGCTTTTACCCCTTCTGTGTAAGTTAATTCTTTGAAAAAGGGGTGTTTGTAATACTCGTCAGTTCCTATGAACCCTGCAAATTCTTCGGTTAGATTTTTAAGTTCTTGTGTTTGTTCTTTCATTTGTTTATCTCTCCCCTTTTTTATCATTTGAGCCAGAGCAGGAATTATTCCTACTCTCTAACTGTATTATACCCTACTTTTTATAAACTGTCAAGAGATAATAATATATTTTTAATATCTTTATAGTATGCTTAAAATATCAAGTATGTATTCTAAACTTTATGAGGAAATAATAGAACAAAAGAAAAATAGAACTATATGCCGATATAGTAATAGTAGAATAGTGGATTAGTGGAATAGTTGACTAATATAAAGAGATAAAAAAGAATTGGAATACATTGTCTTCTAACTATAAAAGAGAAGGAGGGTCTTCTTCTGTTCCTTTTATTTCTGGTTTCCTAAAAGGCGGTAAGATAAGGGGGGGGAGTTTCACAGGAATAGGGTTTTTAAATAAATCTTCTACTGTAAGTAATTGAATTTTAGGCAGTTTCTTCCCCAAGATATTTATTTCCCCTTCTATTATTGCTTCTGTCTTCATATCCCGAGTAGGAGATTGTAATGTTATAAGAATTCCAAAGTCCGCATTTTGACTTTGCATAGTGCCTTTCAAATCTCTTACCATTGAGGGGCTTACTTGCTTTGTCCCTTTTACTTGAATTATTCCTTTCCCAAATTTTTCTTTCCTTGTTTTGTCAAGAAAATTTATAAATCCATCAACTCCCTTATCTGCTGTTTTGGAGGGAGAAGGAGTAGCGTTTAATTTAGATACACACCAGATTTGAAACTGAAATGGGTATCTTTTTGCCAATTCTTGTGCGGAATTTACATCAAAAGGTTCACCATCAACCTTAAAATCTTTTCCTTCTTGAATTTTGTTTTTCTCCAACCTTTTTTTAATAATATCTATCGCTAAATATGTTATGTCTATTCCTATCCATCTTCTCTTTGTTGCTTCTGCCACTGCTATCGCAGTCCCACACCCACAAAAAGGGTCTAAAACTAAATCTCCTTCATTGCTACTTGCTTTTATAATCCGTTCTAATAGTTTTTCGGGCTTTTGGGTAGGATAGCCAACTTTCTCTCTGGAAAAACTCATAATCATAATAGAATTTAAAATATCTGCTGAACTACAATTCCATGTATCTTCTATAGGGATACCTTTTCCTGTCGGTTTTTTGCCGTCCCTTCTTACATAATCTTCTGGGTAAGATATATATTGTTTATTAAATATAAAATTATCTGTCTTTGTATAATATAAAAGTGTGTCGTGATTTCTAATCCAACCCACTTTTTGTGTCTTATATCCTGATACCCAACCTATACGCCATATAATCTCATTTCTAAAATTTCTTGCCCCAAAAATCGCATCAAGTAAAAGTTTCAAATAATGGCTCGCTGTCGGGTCGCAATGCAAATAAATACTTCCGGTAGGTTTTAATACCCTTCTCATCTCTAATAACCGGGGGGACATCATACATAAATACGCCATCATAGGACATTCCCCTAAATATCCCCGCATTGCTTTCATAAGGTCTATTAGTTTCTGGGGTGGTTTTTCTATCGTAATATTTCCTTCTATTAACCCTCTATATTCTTTCTCTGCTTCTTCTCCCCAATGCCAAGTATCTTCAAATGTTTTAATCTGTGCTGTTGCCCCCTTTATTTTGTCTGCTTCTGGTTGAAAAATAATATTATAGTTCTTACCACTTTGGAAAGGTGGGTCTAAATAAATTAAATCCACGCAAGCATCTTCTATTTTATCTCTTAAAATCTCTAAATTATCCCCAAAATAAAGAGTGTTCATTTACTTTTTTTCTGCTTTTTTCTTGTCTATCCAATTGACTTTTTCTACATCAACCCTGATGTCAATTGTGTTAGAGTTATTGTTTTTGTAAAACCCCAGAACAGGAACATTGTTAATATACCCTGTGAAATATTCTGTTCCTGTTTTACTTTTTTCTTTCTTCAAATTTCCTAATTTTATAATCATTTTACTCTCCTTTGTTATGTTAAAAGTTTTTTTAGTTCTTCTTTCTCTTTGGGTGTTAATTGGTTCTTAAAAATTGTTAACAATTTTCCTATATCCTGCTTTTTAGTTTCTTTTTGGTATAGTTCTTTTTTATATTCTTCTTCTGTAAAAGAGTAAATCCAGTCCTGTAAAATCTTATAAACTATCCTTGTCTTATTTATACTTCTTATAATGAAGGGGTGAGTGAAACTTGTTATTGTTGCGTAAATTAAATTTTCTGTCCCCCTGTCTGTTCTCCCAACTACTCCAAATTTCCATATAGGATTGCTTTTGTCTTCCTCTGCTTTTATATCTTTTATATCTTTATCAATTGTGTAATGTTGAACAGCAAAAAGATGTTTTAATGGTGAAGAAGAAAAACAGGGGAAAATAATAACAGAATAACCTTGATATTCTTGGTTGAAAACTATATTGACCAGCCCTTTGCTTACCTCTCTTTCTGGCACTCCCTTATGGTCAAAGATTACCACTTTTCCCCGTGAATATCTGTCTTCTGTCCTGTAAATGAATTTTGTGAAATCTTTGAAAAACAATTTTTCAGTTGGTTTCTCTAAAAATATATTACACGCTCCTTCCCAGACACTTACTACTTTACTGCTTGTTTTATCTCCAATAATAAAAATCGCAGTTGGTCCTTCTGACAGAGAAAAGAAGTGTTGACAAAATTTCTGCTGATTAAAATCGTTGATAGTAAAACAAAACGGGCATTCAACCTGTGAAGTTTTAATTGAAACAGGAATTCTGGCAGTTAATCTTCCTTCTTTTACCTCTGATATGTATAAATCAGAAAGGTTATTGCCAGGAAATAATTGGGAACTTTGTGGGGTCTCTTTTATCTTCCCGTTTTCATAATAATAAGTGAACCACTGCTCTTTTCCCATTCCGTCTTTCCCTACTATTACTTGCTTTAACCACGCAGGGTTTTTTCTATTTTCAATTTGTATTATCATTTTTTCTCCTTTATTTGACTATCCTGTCTGCTACCCAGTCAATTAGTTCTTTTGCATAGACAGGAGCAAATTCAGGTAAAAATATCTTCACTCTTTCTTTTTTTACCCCTTCTTCTTTCTCAAACTTCACTGCCCCAAAAAACAAAATCTGCTTCTTAAAATTCACTCCCCAGAGGTATCTTCCAAGAGTGTCAATTAAAGCCGTGTATGGTTCTGTCTCAATAGGAATAAAATATAAGGAGTGTTTTTTAGAAACATCTTTCATTGCGAAAAACACTTTTTCTGCTCTAAATTCAATTGTTCTGTATCTCTCTCGGGGTGTTTCCGCTGTAATTAGGGGTAGTTTCAGTTTCATTTATTTCTCCCTGTCCTGCTAAATTGTAAATAATTTTACAAGATATTTTAGAAGCATAAGAGACATTTACCTGTGCTTGGTCTTTGAACACATCTTTAATTTTCTGATATATAGCAAAAGAAGGAATATCTACTCCAACCACAAGTTGACCTGTTTCTATTTTATATTCTATGTCTGTAAGAGTTGCTTGTGGAATTTGTCGTATTTTCCCTATTGCTTGCTGGGTAAGTTCCACCACTCGCCGAGTTCTGTCCCTCTCGGCAATTCTTTCAAGGTATTTAGATGTTTCAACTTCCTTTTTTATTCTTTCCACTTGCCCGAATTTCCCTGCGATTTGTGTGTATTCTTTTTTTACTTTTAGATATTCTAAAAAGGAGGAGGTAAAAAGAAGAATACCCCCCATTATAAAGAAAGTATTGAGAACTTTTGAAATAACTACTTCTCTTCCTTGCTCCTGTTTCTGTCTATACGCTATTATTTCAGGAAGCAAAAATTCAGCAGGGGTATCCCAGTTGGGAACTCCCTCAATAATCTCAAATTCTGTAATATCCTGCCTTATCACATTTCTGAATTGATTGAAAAGAACTTCCTTCTGTATCTCATATTGCTCTTTTGTCTGTATTATAGGAGAAGAAATATAGTTTTCCCAGAGGACGGTGATGGTAAAAGCAGGGACCTCTTTTCCTTCTTTTTCCAAAGCGGTTTCTTCTAAAAAAATAAAGTTCATTCTTCTTATGGTGTGTAAAATACAACTCTGGTAAGGTAGAATTTTATATTGTTGCCAGTTTTCTATCTCTTTTATTTCTTTCACTTGCGTAGGGGAAATCTCGTATAGAATAATTTTGTCATTTTTTATCTTTTCATAAGTATATATAGCCCCCGGTGTAAGGGAATACTTTTCTTTTGCTTCTTTGGGTATTATTTTACATACCGCAGGAACTACTATTGTTTTCCCGAACACCCTATATGCCATTTTCAACTCCTTCTATGGTAAGCATAATGACAAGTTCATTTCTTGTCTTTTCTTTGGTCTCTTGCCTAAAAAGATGTTTTAGAATAGGCACATCCCCCAAGAAAGGTATCTTCTGTATTTTGTTGTGGTCTGTCTCTTTTATCAATCCGCCTAAAATAACTGTGTCTCCTGTCTCTACTACAACAGAAGTAGTTAAAGCCCTGATAGCAATATCAGGGGCTTCTATTTGCCCGCCACCAGAGACAGGAATACTTCGTATCTTGCTAACTTCCTTTATCGTTGGCATAAGGGATAGATACACTTTCCCATCGTCATTGATTTTATTTATTAAGGCGAGCGTTAATCCTTCTGCTATCTGTGAAGTCCCTGAACCTGACAGAATCCCCACATCAGTTGTTTCCTGTGAGATAGAAGAAACATAACTTTTTATAGTTCCTACTTGAATACTTGCGGGCTGGGTATTAAGTACTGTCAAAGAAGGTTGAGAAACAATGCGGAGGTCTCCAAACTCTTGCAGGGCTTTGAAAATGACAGTAATCCCTTCATTGTCAGGACTGGGGGTTTCAGTTGATTTGAAAATCAAGGTATTCCCCCCTGTTATTAGTGAAAACTCGGTGCTTGCCTGAATTTTTTTGCTTAAATACTCCCAATTTATTCCTGTTTGTGCATTATCGTTTAGTTCCACTTCTACAACTCTGACTTTCAAACTCACCTGTCTTGAAAACTCTTTGTTGACTAATTCTAAAAACTTTTCTGCTTCTTTTAAGTTCTCTGCGTAATCCGTCACGGTTATCATCCCTGTGCTTTTGTTAATTCCATATTTACCTTTATCTGACATTAAAGATTTGATATTATTTTCTATCTCATCATAAATTTTTGTTTCTTCTACTTTGATTTTCACTTCTGCATTTGGACCTGCTTCATCAGAATCAGAAGAATAAGTGTTAGTAGAAGAAGTATTACTATCATTTCCAAATGTATTGCTCTCAAATCCAGCATATCCCGAAGTATTTATTGAAGAAGAAAAATAATGAGAGATATTGGGTAAGGTCAATCGGAACATTTTAGTTCCAAAAACATAGACAAGAATTTTACCTTCTTTGTAAGAGTAAGTTGCCTTCACCTGTGTCGTAATATCATCAAGAATAGTAGAAAGTTGGGTCTCTTTGGCAAAGCAGGTGATTTGTGTGTTAGGGACATCATTTGAGACAATGAATTTTAGGTCATACCCCATTGCTAATTGCCCTAACGCAACTTTTAATGGGACATCTGAAAAAGCAACATCTATTGGTTTATTAAGTTCTTCTGGAATAGTGTCTACTACTACTACTTTCTTTTCTGGTTTTGGAGTTTTTTCTTCTTGGTATTTTTTCGCAACAGGTGTTTCTTCTCTTAAAATAGATGTTTTAGTCATTTGGGGTGTTGCTCCTTCTTGAACAAAATAACTCCCCGGTGCCACAATTACCATTTCTTTATGTGAAGGAACATAAAACCCATTGACAATTCCAGAAGGAACTTCTACCTCACACACCAGAGGTGGGCTATATCTCTGTTGTGGTAAATCTTTTGTTTCATAATAGGGAACACCAGCAAATAATCCCCCTATTAAGAAAAAGAATAAAATAAAATAAATTCCTTTTTTCATTTTTTTGCCTCCTTATTTGTCAAATACTTAATTGCTTCAAGTGTGGTGAAATTAAATTCTTCCTGTATTTCCTTAATTTTTTGTATATCTTTTGGGTCTGTTGTAAAAAGGTAATAAGCAAATGGAGAAGGTATCAACCGTATAACTCCCTGCCTTTCCTCTAACTTCACAAACGCTTCCGAATACAGCCCCTTTTGTGTTTTTACTGCTTTCAAAACATTTATTTCTGCTGGAACAAGTGAGAGGGTTTCTTTCATTCTCTCAATTACTTCTGGGTTTTGAGCAAGGAAAATTCTATTAACCGCATTCGCCAGAATAGTTTTCCCTGCTATCGTTCTTGTGAAATCTTCTACCTGTTGAGTAATTGCTATAACGGAACATCTATATTTTCTGAAAGTCCTGTAAGCATTTTCAAGAAAAGTTGCTGTGTTCTCTGTATTAAGAAGAGACCACGCCTCATCTATTAAAAGGAACTTCCTTGTTGCTCTTTGTTTTGCTACTTGCTCTGTAAGTAAATACATCAGGGTCAAAAGTAAAACTACTTGTAAATCCTTCCAAGAACCAATTGACCCCATTTCAAAAACGACGAAATTATTATTTATATTTAGTTGATTTATCCCATTAAAAAACCCCGCATATTGCCCCCCACCGACAAATGGGGAGAGTTTATATGCTATTTGCTCTCCGTTTATAAAAGAAACTTTTTCATTTCTCATTATTTCTACTAATTCCCCAAGTGTATGTTCTGTTCCATTTGTAGGTGCTTTGGAATACATGATTTCAATACATCTCTGTATAAAACTTCTTTCTTCTCGTCTTAACGCCTCTCTTTCTTCACCCCCTGACGCCATTTCACTTACTACTGCTACTAAAAACGCTAACTGGTCAGTGGTAAGTGATGGGGGTTGAAAAAGGTTAATACAAGTTGGGGTCTTCGGGTCTATTTCTATGTATTGTCCGCCATTGACTTCACAAAGTTTTTGATAACTACCCCCTTTATCAAAAATGAAGAAACTTGCCCCAAGTCGTAAGTTCTGCATTATTAGGTCATTAACAAAAAAGGATTTACCTGCTCCTGTAATTCCTGAAATAACACTATGAGGACTATTGCTATCAAACAAATCAAAACATACAACCTGCCCGTGTCTATCTGTGTAAAGTTGTGCAGGGGTGTTTGTTCCACTGAAATACCCATACAAAGGGACTATATCAGAAAGATTATCAGAGACAAACTTACAACATCTTTTTACAAATTTTTCATTTTTCCAACTAAACCCGAACGGACAACTCCTTAAAAAAACCCCTGGCCCAATTATAGTTTCTTCAAATCCCTCAAAAGAAAGAAAATGTAAGGAGTTTAAGGCATCATCAACTATTGCTTTGTTTTCTGCTGGGTGATAAATAATAAAATGAAGTGAAGCATTTATTACTTTTTTACCTTCTGCGTATATTTTTTCAATTGTTCGTTCTGTTTCCCTTTGTATTACATCACTTTCAACGCTTCTACCCCCCATAAAATTAAATCTATGCATAAAGGCAAAAGTGTTTTTTGTTTTAATTCTCCCTAACTCTTTACCCTGATTATCTATGAAAAAATTACAGGTAATAAAAATTTTTCCTGAAATATCTACAATAGGGGGTCTATTTGAAAAAAGAGTTAACATCCCCGGGAATGTTTGTAATGGTAGTGCTTTTATGGAAATCACGGTTGCTTTTGTGTCATTGAAAAGCAACCCATCATCTTCAAATTGAACCTGTGTAAAAAGAATTTGCTCTCTTATCTCTTGTTCTGTATTCAAGTGTGGTGCGATTTCTCTTTCAGGATTAAAAATATCACAAAGGAGAGAAACAAGTTCTTCTCCTTCAAGTGTGGTGAAAGGTATTCTTGCTTCTTCAAAAAGTTTTTCAATTGTGCTTGACTTTGTTATTATTTCTCTTTTTTTATTTAAGTACTCTCTACTTGGTGAAGAAGTTGAAGAAGAAAATTCAATTTTTATAACAAAATATGCTTTGAACTGACGCAAGGAATAAGTAGTATTTCCCTCTCGGAAAAGTGTTTGTTTGCTTTTTAAGAAATCTATTTTTTCTTTTATAGTTATTTCAGAAATCCCTGCTGGTTCTCCTTCTTTATATTCCTCATATTTTTTGAATTTCTCCTCAATGTTAGGAGAAGTCATAAAAATAATCTGATAACAAACGCCTTCTGGTAATCTTTTAAGAAGTGTTTCAAAATCTTTTGAAATTGATTCAAGTGTGGTGTCGCCTTTGAACTCTGCTTCTCTGGTGGAAACCTCCCATATTTTTCCCAGTGAACCATCTGCTAATAGGAAAATTCCATCTTCTTCATAGAGCCACGGCAAGTATTCCACTAACCTTTCTCCTTCTTCATAAAGTTTATTAAAATCACTTTCTTTTATCATTTTTCTCTACTCTCCTTGTTTCTCTATTGCCCCTTTCTCTTTGTAAGGGACAATAACTTTTATGTTTTCTTTCTGTCCATTATCTTCAATATACCACGCTGGTTCTTTTACAATTATGTAAAGAAAATACCCACCAACCATATTTCCTTCCTCTGTTAAATGAGGACATATCCAGACCTTTTTAACAACAGGTGGGACAACGATAGGATAGAAACTTGGTTGGTCTCCAATATATGGTGTTTTATCTATTTCTTTGACTTTTCCCTCATCAAACCCTACTGACTGACTTTCATAATAGACCTTTTCAATTGGTGTTTTGTCTCCTACTAAACGAGCACACCCAGAAAAAAGTAAAAAAACACCTAAAAAAGCAAAACAAATTTTATGATGTCTCAACTTCTACCCCCTGTTGAACTACAATGTAGACCTTTTTCCCTTTTTCTACTTTAACTGCTGTTATTATCTGTTCCAATTGTTTTGCATAGTAGTCCGATATTTTTTCACTTGCCTGTGATAACCCCGAGTAAAGCCCATACTTTGTTGATGACCCTGTTATCGCAGAAGTAATTGTTCCTGATATAGTCGTTGATTCTTCTGTTTCTTTCAGGGCAAACGCTTCTGACATACCTGATAAAAACCCTGAAAGAAAAGACCCCGAAAGTTCTTTCCCTGTTCGTCTTATCACTTCTCCGTTTACTCCAAGTATTCCATCCTCTCCTGTCAAATACCCGTTTATTGGTTTCTCTACTGCCTTTCCATCTGGGTAAATAAAAGAGAAAGAGACAAGTTGAACGATAGCACGAGCAGAGTTGATGTCTGCAACGCATTTTCCTATCACAAACGCACCTTTAAGAGGCACTCGGGACATTTTTGGCCCATAAAATGCCTCATCAACAGACACCAAAACAGGTAAAGGATTACTTTTATCCCCGGGAGCATAAACTCCTGTTAAGAGTGTTCCTCTTACAAAAGACCCAGCAGGTAAGAAAATTGTTTTCTCCTTTCCCCCTGTTGTTTTCTTAAAAGAAGACACTTTTAATGAAGGGGGAGGAGGAGTTTGTTCTATTTCTAACTGCCCCTGTTGTGGTAAAATTTCCTCTATCCTGCTTTCTATATTTCTTGACAGGTTTTCTTCTACTTTTTTTGCTACTTCATCTCCTATGACCTGTAATTTATTATCTACATCAACCTGTGATTGCCTCATCGCTTCTATTTGTTTTTCTAAATCTTCTATTCTTTTCTGTTGTTCGTCTACCTGCGAAAGAACTCCCTGTTGTTTCTGCTCTATTTGTTCTGTGTAAATCTCTCCTGATGGAACTCCTAAAAGTCCCATTGGTTGTTCTCCTACTGGTTGTGGTTGTTGTGTAGAAGACATTTTTTTTGTTCCCATCCGAGAAAGAAAAATAATGAAAATAACACCAAAAAGAAGGATTAAAAGCATTATTGGGGCATTTTTCCCTTTTAAGATACTTAATTTACTGACTTTTATTTCTTTCTCATCTGGCATTTTTAATTTCCTGTGAAAAGTAAATATGCTTTTGTTTTTTCTTTCGGATTTAACACTTCTTTGTCAATTGAAATTGCTACTAACTTTGGAATAGATATTTGAGTAATTGGTATTATTACCTGCCCTTTTGATATGTTTTCTATTTCCCCCTCAATTCCCACAAACCCATCTGTGAACCTAAAAAGTTTATTTCCTTTTATAATAATTTTTTTGTCCTGAAAGAAAGTAGTATTTATTGTTTCTTCTGTTCCTGTTTCTGTTTTTCCTTGAAGTAATTGTTTGAGTGCTTCTTCCATTTTGGAAGAAATACTCATTTTGAAAGTACTAACTCTGCTTTCAACTTTCAAACAAACATCTTGATTATCACCAACTTCTTTAATGTAAATAGGATAGGTTTTCCCGCTTTCTCCTATAACAAAAACAAGCCCTTCCCAAAACCCTGATAAGAGAAAGAATAATTTGTTGTCCGCAACAGAATAACTTGCTACGCCTTCTGGGTAAGAAGTGATGACCTGACTAATTGGTTCAGGAAATTCAATCATACTTTGAAAATTCGCTTTTACAAAGAAGTTTATTACTCTTCCTTCACTAAAAACTTCTACCCTCTCTGCTCCTAATATCCCGCAAAGAAAAATACTAATAAAGACCGCTTTCTGTAATTTCCACATTGTCTATCACCAGTCCTGTCGGGTTTGTTGCTGTTGGAGACGCCTTTTCCACTATAACTTCATAAGTGTATGTTTTGTCTTTTATCTTCTCTTGCCCTATCCATATAGTCCTTGAAAGTTGGACTTCAACCAGAAAAGAATTTGAGGTTAATGGCTTTACAGATGTTCTGAAAATTGCTCCCGTAGAGTTCATCCTGCTCTTTGTTGCACTGGCTACTTCATTTGCTAACACAGGTCGGATTTTGGAAAGGAAGTCAGGAGAACATAATCTTTTTGCACTATCAAAAACTGCCTCTGCATTTTCCCCTGTAAAGTTAGTGATGTTAGAAACGAACATCTTTGCATATTCTTCTGCTAATGGAGAATAGTCAACGATAGGAGATGCCAGCCCTGTTGCTCCGTTGATATAGTAAATGGGCTTGGGAGAGAGAGCATAAAAAAGCATTCCCGCAACACAGATAATTACACAGAGAGTTAAAGCCCAGCAAATCAAAACCGATGTTTTCTGCTTGGTCTCTAATTGCTGAAATATGTTGTAGAACTTGTCTTTTTCTACCATATCTTCCACCTTTTTTTTAGAGGGACAAGACCCGGAATTTTTAGGTTAAGTTTTTTATAAAGGTAGTGGGTTAAGTATCCCTTTGGTTTGCCCTCTTTGATTTTCTTAATTACTACACCCATGATAATTGTTGTCGGAAGAGAAATTAAAATATCTGATACTGCTTGAAGAACGCCCAGCCAAATGAATAGAAATCCTATCTCTTCCATTTCCAGACCCAGTAAAGTAAATGGCCTATCTATATTTCTTGGGCATTGTCTCATCTGAATACACTTTCCGCTATCTTTTCAGCGAACCCTAAAAATATACCGCCTACAATACATCCAATCGCAAGTCCCATTTTTCCCAACATAAAAAATATCCCAGCTCCAACAAAACACCCCACAGCAAGGGTTTTTGCCACTGGACCAACAAGGATATTTTTTAATGTATCGGCAAAGTTAGTAATTTCACTTTCTACCCCAGTTGCGGCAAATACATTAGAGACAAGCAAAACTACTCCTGCTATTACCAAAAGTACCGCAATTTTTTTGGAGTTCTTCAAAATGAAACCGACGAATTTCCAACTCCCTACATCAAATTTCTCTCCAATTTCTCTCGCCTTCATCATTGTTTTCTCCTTTTGTTAAAAACCTAAAATACTCCCATACCCCAACCGTCTCCAATAACCCCATAACTCCTATGTTATCTCCATCACTTACCAAACAGAAGGTTGGGTCTTTGCTTAACTCCTGATTGATAATCGGGAAGAACAGGGTAGTTTTTATTCTCCTGTTCTGAAAAATCATCTCTTCCACGCCAACAACATAATGCTGTCCATCTAATTTTATTGGCTCTTCATCTTTCAGGTTATTCAATATCCTCAAAACCTCTTTCTCTTTTAATAGGTCTGTCATTGTTCACCCCCCTTCCGCTAATGAGTTGGCGGAATTTATTCCGTCAACTTCTCTTTGAACCTCTTTGAAAATATTTTTTATTTCCTCTTTTACTATTTCATTTATTTCTTTTGTCAATTCATATTTCAATTCCTCGTCTGTTTTTCCTTCTGTTTCTCCATTATCCCCCCCTGTTATTACTTCCACCTGAACATAAGTAAGTCCTTTGTTCAGGTCTTCAATTTCTCTAAATGCTTGTTTTGTAAGGTCAATAACACGAAGAGGAAGCCAGTCAGCAGGCCCTCTGTCATTTACTCTAACAACAACAGACCTGCCATTGGAAAGATTTGTGATTTTAAGACGAGAACCAAAAGGAAAAGTTCTGGTTGCACAGGTAAGGGAGTAAGGATTAAACCTCTCCCCGTTTGCAGTGTAATCATTAAGAGGTTCGCCACCGCCATACCAAGACGCAAGTCCATAAAAACTTTTTTCGGCTGGGAAAGAATACAAAGAAAGTAAAACAAAAAAGAAAAAAGAAAATTTAGTTATCCTCATCCTTTTCTCCTTTTACCACACACGCTTTTATTCTATCACATTTCATTTTTTCTTTCATTATTCATTGCTTTATTATTATATTTTACCTCATATATTTTTTTTGTCAAGTATTTCTTGACACAGAATAAACAAAAAAGGGGAAACCCCTAAAAAATTAGGAGTTTCCCCTTACAACTTCTTTCAGAGAACTTGGGAGAAAATTGATTGTAAATCTTTTGTTCCCCTTACAATAGAGAACTTTCTCCTAAGAAAGGCGTTATTAGATAAAATCCTTTCCGAACGCCTGTTCTCTCCAATCACAACACCCAGAAAATCAAGATAGGGATGTTGCTTCAATGTTCTTTCTATTTCTTCTGCATCACCATCTTGGAAATCCGCATCTGTTATCATTATAACCCTTGCCTTTTTGGGATGTTCGCTTATAATTTTTTGCAAGGGGAGTGCGGGAATAGTAGTTCCGTCGGTAAACGGAAACTTCTTTTTGAGGATTTCTTTCGGAAATCCTGCAAAGACCCTATCGTTAAAAAACAACACTCTCAAATCCAGTTTATTACTAGGAATACTTTGTGTTGCTTGGACGATAGAATAGAGGGCTTCTTCTGTTATATCACTTCTTCTTTTCCCACTATTATCTTCCATAGGTGTCCACATAGATGCGCTGATGTCAACCACAAGATATATTATGGTTTTTTCAGTTTTTTTCTGGACACTCTGGAAAATTTTTGCGGGAGCAGTGTAAAGAGAACTTGCTCTTTTCGTGTTAATTTTTAAGTTCCCTTTTTTGTTTTCAATTTTTTGAAGAAGTAATCTCTTGGCAATAGCGGGAGAGATTTTTACCTCTCTGGGGTTTTTCTCCGCTTCTTGCAGGATTCTCTCAATCTGATGTATCCCTATACTTTGCTTTTTTACTTCCTTCATTACTTCTTTAATTTTCTCCTCTATCCCGTCTTCGGTCAGTTCCTCTTCTACCTCCCCCTGTTCCTCTTGTTGTTCTTCTTCTTGTTGTTCTTCTTCTTTGCACAGGGCTTCTTCGCTCTCCTCTGTCTTCTCTCTCTGCTCTTTTTTTTCATCCTCTTCCTTCTCATCCTCTTCCTCATCATCAGGAGGAGTTTCTTCTGGTTGAGCAGGAAGGGTATTTTCTTCCTCCTGATTTTCCTTCTCATCCTCTTCCTCATCATCAGGAGGAGTTTCTTCTGGTTGAGTAGGAGGTTGAGGAGGTTGAGGAGGTTGAGGTTTTTGAAAGTAGTTTTTAAGTAAATCATAGAGGCCTACTACGACCTCTGCGATTTTTTTTCTTCCTCCTCGGGACTTTACAGGAATCTTTTGAAGAATAGAAAGGATTTCCTCTTTTAAGGGTAAAACCTCTTGTGGGCAAGGGGGCAGAATAGACGAATCAAACCCTGTTGCCTCTATCATTGCCGAAGCAATCGCAGAAGCGACAGGAGATTTTGCCTGTTTCTTGGATAATTCTTTTAGTTCTTCCTCGTATAATCTTTTCGCTCCTTTGTAATCAGAAAGAACTATCCTGTCTATCCTAACATCTTCCACGATATTCATAATATCGTGAAAGACCCCAAAGTCATAATTTTTATAGGTTTTAATCCGCGGAGGCATAAGTTTTTTTACCCCCTGCTCCATCTGTCGGCTGGCTTTTTTTATATGATACGATTCGTGCATAAGCACGGCCAGAACAGAAGGGGCAACTTTTTGAGGCATATCCGCAGGAAGTAAAATCTCTTTCCCGTTTGTTTTGGGTGTTGTGTTTTCAATGAACTTTACTTGGACATCCTTATCAGAAAAGTGTCGTCCAAGTATCTCTATTTCTCTCATTTTTGTCTCCTTTTAGGGAAAAAACAAACAGGCAGGAGGATTTCCCTATTTTACACTCCTGCCTGTATTATTTTTATATTCCCAGAACTGACATTGCCAGTCCTCGGAATGCCTCTGCTGTATCTTCATCAGCAGAGGACTTAACCTTGTTAAGGAAGGCGATTTCTAATGCCTTCCCTTTTCCAAGCACCCCTGCCAGTGCTTGGTATTGTAAGAGTTCCCTGATACCAAGATAGACGCCGAGATTTTGCTCTCGTGCCATCTTATTGGCTTCAAGGAAAAAACTTATAATTTCTTCCTCTTTTATAAGTTTTTTAAGTTCTGCTTTTCCCCAAAGAGGCACTTCATACATTGCCACTCTGGAAAGAAGTGCATAATTCAGAGGATTCGTGCCGTAATATACCCTTCCAGTAGGATTGGAAGAGAGTATAACTTTTCCCCGTAAGTCAAAGGTAGTATTGACTTCGGGAACAAAAACCCTCTGATTGTTGATTAACTCATGCAGGAAGAAAAGGTATTCTCCCTCCAACGAGTTAACCTCATCAAATAACACTACCGCCTTATTAGTTAGGCAGTGTGTTAGAAGCCCCAACTGAAACTCTGTTATTGGACCAGTTAACCCGTTTTTCAGGGTGTACTGACCCAACATCTCCCTTAAATTCTTATAGTCGCAGTTGACTATAAGTAAGGGCAGTTTCTCTTTTGAGGCATACCATTCAGCGAAAGCGGTTTTCCCAGTTCCGCTTTCACCAATTAGATAAGGGGTTAGTCCCTTATCTAATATCTGGACTATATCCCCATAGAACTCTCGTTCTATGTAATTTACTGATGGGATATAGTTTTCCAGATTAAGGTCATATTCCTTTTCTTTTACATCTACAACAACATCCGTTGTTATAGATGTCTGGGCTTTTTCCCTTTGTTTGTTTTCTTTAAGGTTTATAATTTTCATTTTTGTCTCCTTTTGGGTAAGAAAAAATAACAAAGGGCAGGGTTTTACCCGATTTGCCCTGCCCTTTTATTCTTTTCCTAAAAAACTTGCTTTATTCTGATACAGATACAGGAAGAGCCATCAATCTCTTGATTTCCCTGTCTGCTTCTTCTCTTGAAGAAACAGAAGGAACGGCTACCCCCCGCTCATCCGCAAGTTTTTTAAGTAGAAC
>ERZ795060.2935-NODE-2935-length-16443-cov-8.161216_pt1 | contig 16443 bp, 20 predicted proteins | sample MGYA00375144_ERZ795060 | MGnify/ENA primary metagenome ERZ795060 (study PRJEB30189, sample SAMN05720157) | activated sludge metagenome | isolation source: anaerobic digester from wastewater treatment plant | place: Japan | collected 2015-05-15 ...
GGAGAGCGCCAGAATCGCACTCTGGAGGCCGCCGGTTCAACTCCGGTCTGCTCCACCAGATTGAAGTAAAATTGCGAAGTAACGTTGCGTCAATCGGTGTCCGGATTTTGCTCAAAGAAAGTTCTGACATCGTCCAGCAGACACCACCAAACTATTATAAAAATTCCATGTCTACAATCCTTCTGTCTCCAAGTATTCGGGATTTAATTGATTTGGTAGTCCGCCTGCGGGTTTTCAATTGTTTTCTGGTGTGTTATAATTTATACTTATAAAGTTTTGCCAATTTTATCGTAATAATCAGTATTATCATTGAAAAATGGAGAAAAAACTGATACTTGTTTCAAATGATGATGGGATTTTTGCAGAGGGTTTGAATGCGCTATGCAGGGAACTGATGACCCTTTTTGATGTTGTTGTCGTTGCCCCTGACGCTGAAAGAAGCAATGTTGGTCACGCAATAACTCTGTCAATGCCATTAAGGGTGGAGATGGTGGATTTACCCTGTGGAATGAAGGGATACAGTGTTAGCGGAATGCCAGCGGATTGTATCAAAATTGCCATTTCTGGTTTGCTTGATAGAAAACCAGATCTTGTTATTTCAGGAATCAATCTTGGTTCTAATCTTGGAATTGATGTTTTGTATTCAGGAACAGTATCAGCAGCAACAGAAGCTGTAATACTGGGTATTCCAGCATTTGCAATTTCTCTTGATACGCTTGAGAATCCTGATTTTTCTTATGCCGCAAAATTCGCAAAGAAACTTGCTGACCTCGTATTTGTTAATAAACTTCCTGAAAATACTATTTTGAATGTGAATGTGCCTGATAAAACTCCTGCTGGTGTAAAGGTGGTGCCGCTCAGTAAAGCAAGATACAAGGAGTATTATGAGAAAAGAATGAATCCCAGGAAAAAAGTTTATTACTGGCTTACCGGTGAATTTATGGAAGAAACTGATATTGGGGAATCTGATACCCGGGCTCTCAAAGATGGATTTATTTCCATTACGCCATTGACTGTTGATTTGACAAATTACGAATACGTTAAACATATTTCAAACTGGAATTTTAACGACATAATCAGGGGGTAATATGTCAATTACATTAAGACCGAATAAGCGCAAAAGAAAAAAGGTTCATGGATTTAGAAAAAGAATGAGTACGCATTCCGGAAAAAAAGTACTATCCAGAAGAAGAAGGAAAGGACGAAAAGAACTTACTGCATGAAGAAAAGTATGCTTGATGTGATAAAAACAGGCAAAAAATATGAAACAGAACATTTTATTTTCTACGTGAAACACACAGAGAATTTAAGAATCGGTTTTCGTTTTAGCAGTACTTTTGCAAAGGCAGTTACGCGAAACAGAATAAAACGAATTTTTAGAAAATTAATCAGGGAAAATGTTCAATCAGGAGACCTTGTCATCAGGGCAAAGGGTAAGAGTAAAATCCTGACACAAAAGGATGTCGAACAGGAATGGAAAAGCATTGCAGGAAAAATCTTATAACTGAAGTGTTAGTTTTTATTGTCAAAATATATCAGGTAATTATTTCACCTGTGTTTGGACACAATTGCAGATTTTATCCAAGTTGTTCAGATTACCTGATTGAGGCGTTAAGACACACAGGAATAAGAAGGGGTTTATTTTTGTTTGCAAAAAGAATCATCAGATGTCATCCTTTTAATCCGGGCGGATATGACCCAATACCAGGGAGAAATTCTCAATGAAAGAAGAAACAAGAATTATGATTGCCTTTGCTCTTGCGCTGCTGGTTATCATCTTGTTCAGTATCACGCCAAAGAAACAGCCAGTTCAGGTAAAAAAAGAATCTGTGCCTGCGCCAGTTTCTGCACCTGCTGTCGAGAAACAGAATCAATCTGGTATACCAGCAGAGTTTGAGGTTTCAAATAACCAGATTAAATTTGAAAATCAGTTGTATAAAGGCGCTATTGATTTACTCGGCGGAAAAATCGTGTCTTTTTCTCTGAAAAATTATATTCGTCCTGGTGAAAAAACTTTTGATTTTTTTCAAAAAGGGAATACCTTACTTGATACTGTGGAAGGGGAAACCCAACAACTTGTTTATAGATTATCTCCAGAATCAAAGGACGGGTTTTACGTTTTACAAGCAAGGCGAAATGACATTGAATTTGAAAAAAGTATCAAAATTGCGCCTGATAGATATCTCTGGAACGTGGAAATACAGCAGAAGAACCTTGCAAATAAAACAGCAATTTCTCCGGAGACAAACATTATTCTCGGGTCTGTTACTCTAAACCGTAAGCATCCTGAAGATGCATCCATTGATTTTCTTGTTATGAATGGAGGCAAGCCATATAAGTTTAATGTCGCAAGACAGATGAAAGAAAAAATTTCAGGAAATGTGTGCGTGGTAAGAACAAGGTACCAGATGTATTATTTTAAGGTGGATACACCGGTTGAGTTTAATGTTGAGAATGTTGCTTCAAAGGTGGTCTGGGGATTTAAAGTTCCATCCTCACAGTTTTCAACCGGCCAGACAAAAAAAATCTCCGGTGACTTTTATATTGGACCTTCTGACTACTTTGTTGCAAGGAGTGAAATATCTGACATGAGAATTTTTGGAACTGGTTTTTTTGTTTCCATGGGTAGATTGATTTTCCATGTTTTGAACTCCATACACAGGGTTATTCCAAATTGGGGATTGGCAATCATAATTCTTACTATTTTGATAAAAATAATCTTTTTCCCGCTTACAAGAAGTAGTTTGAAGTCCATGAAACAACTGCAAAAACTGAGACCTTATCTTCAGGACGTACAGAAAAAATACAAAGATAATCCACAGATGCTGCAAAGAGAAATGATGAATCTTTACAAGGAATACAAAATCAATCCTTTTGGGGGATGTCTTCCAATGCTTGTTCAAATACCGATCTTTGTCGGGTTTTTTCTTGCGTTAAGAAACTCAATATTTTTGAGAGGAAGCAAATTCATTTTCTGGATAAAAGACCTTTCGCTTCCTGATACTATTGCAACGATCGGGAGTATTCCAATTAATATCCTGCCGGTTTTGATGTTTGCGAGTTCTTTTTTGCAGCAAAAAATGACACCTTCTGTTGAACAATCTCAGAAATTTATGAACGTTATGTTGCCCCTGATGATGCTGGTTCTTTTTTATAATTTTTCTTCTGGATTGCTTCTATACTGGGTTACTATGAATCTTGCAGGGCTTGTTGAGCAATATTATATTTATAAAATTGCGAAAAAGTAGCCCTATCCTTCTTTTTGAATTTTTTTCAACAGCAACCCTGACGCTTTTAATTCAGCTTCTTTTTTACTTTTGCCTGTGGCTCTGGCAAAGTATTTCTCCCCGGGTATTGAAACTGAAATTTGAAATATTCTGTCATGAGGTGGCCCTGATTCCTTCTCCAGTTTATACCTGATGTCTTTATTGAATTTTTCACTGACGAAACTTTTGAGAAGATTTTTGTAATCCTGAAGAGGTTTTACAGGTTTACCGAGTATAAATTTTTTGATAAATCTCTTTGCCTTGTAATATCCTCCGTCAAGATAAATGGCTGCGACAAGAGCTTCAACAGCCTGGTCAAGTCGTGGTTCGGAAAGCCCAATTTTTCTTATGCAATGTTGAAGTCCCAATTCTTTTCCAAGTTTTTGCAGAAAATTCTTATTGACGTAGGCAGATTTAAGTTCAGTAAGAAACTGTTCATTTTTCTCTGGATTTTTTTTGAATATTTCAAGGGCAACAATATAACTCATGATTGCATCACCAAGAAACTCGAATCTTTCATATGACTCCTCATCTGTTTGATGCGCGTATGATGAGTGGGTCAAAGCAGTTTTAAGAAGTTCAGAATTTTTGAAAACGTAACCAATTTTATGTTCAATTTCTTTCAAATCCTGCATAGGCATACCCCTGTTATTAACAAAAATACCACAAAAATTCCTACATCACCAACAGTTGAATAGAAAGTTTTCATCTTTCTTGTACATGGTACTAAAATTGTCATAATACCATCAACAAAAAGATTTTTCTCATTTTTCTGGTAGATTTTAACATCACCTGACGGAGAAACAAGTCCTGTAATACCGGTGGTAGAAACCTGAACAATGCTTCTTCCTGTTTCATACGACCTGAAAATATTATGAGCAAAGTGTTGATATGGTCCGAACGAATTTCCGTACCATGAGTCATTGGTAATGACAACCGTAAAATCAGGATGATTTTTTACATCCTGCAGAGCAATTTCAGGAAATATGTTTTCAAAGCAGATAAGTACTGAAAATTTACATGTTGAAAGGTGAAAAATGCTTGAAGTGTCGCCGGGTGTGACTTCAGGAAAAATATCTGAGAATTGAGAATAGATTTTTTTAATGATTTGAAAACTTTTTCCTGGAACATATTCTCCAAAAGGGACTAAATGTCTTTTGCTATATTTTACGGCCTTTCCGTCATTGAAATAATAAGCGCTGTTGTATAAATTTGTTTTTTCTTCGCTCATTGTTCCCACTAAGAGTGGGAAAGAGCGTGATTTATTTACCAGATAATTAAATGCTTCGGCGTTATCCTGTAGAATTGCAGGATAACTGCTCTCTGGCCATACAACAAGGTCATACTTAGATTTCAATGATTCGGTTAATTCTTTATAATTTTCAAATGACTCTTCAGGGTTCTGTCCAAAATAACCACTATTACCCTGTATGGCGGCAATTTTGATAAAAGTATCTCTTTTTTCCTGGCTTATATTGAATGTGGCGGCGAAATATAATATGATAACAATGACAGCGGTGACAGAAACTGGATAAAACTTTTTATACTTTATCATCCAGAACAACGAAAAATTTGCAGCAATTATTAGACCTGAAAGTCCATTTGAACCAATGATAGCAGAAATGCATCCTGTTTTTGGAAAAAACCACTGTGACAGAGAGAAAAAAATCCAGGGGAAACCACTGATCAAATGACGTACAACAATTTCAAAAAAATACCATAGACAAGCACCGATAAGAATTCGTGTCCTTTCAGGAAATGTGAAAACAAGAGAAAAAAAGACACCCCAGAAAAGTGCAAGATAGACCGCAATCAGTAGATAAAAAAAACCAGCGACAGAATATATCCAGTTCAAAAGAAACACATAAAAAACAAAACCTGATAAGAATCCTTTTAAAAAATTCCTGCCAGGTGACTTTTCATCCATCAAAAACAGAATAGGAACAAAACCAAACCATGCAAGAAACCAATATTTGAAAGGTGGAAAAGCAAAACAAAGAATAAACCCTGATATTATCGCAAAAAAGAAGGAAAACATCTTTTTCAACCGCATGCCTCCATTATGACCTCATCTTTCTATATCCTTATGTTCGCTTTTTATGAAACCATCAACATCTTGCTTGGTGATATATGGAATATCTCCAGGGATCGTACATTTTAATGCAGCCAGTGTCGTTGCGTACGTTAGAGCCAATTCCACATCCTTTTTTAGATACCCATAAATAAAACCCGCAGTAAATGCGTCACCTGCACCAATGCGGTCAATGACTTTAACTTCTGGTGCTTTATGAAAATACAATTTACCATCATCTGCAAATGCACCTTCTGAACCCGCAGTTAATACAACGACATCATTTTTGAATCTTCTCTTTATTTTTTCTATCATTCTATCCGGTTCTTCTTTCATTGCGAAAATTACTTCAATATCCTTTCTGGCGGCAATTAGGATATTAACATCAGGCAAAACCTCTTCAAAAAACTTTCTCGCCTGATACGGACTCCAGAGTTTTGTTCTGTAGTTAAGGTCAAAAGAGATAATTTTCTTGCGCCCTTTTGCTTCATTGATGGCTGTTCTGGTCAATTTCGCACAATTTTTACTTAATGCCGGGGTAATGCCTGATAGATGAATCAACTTTATATTATTAAGACAATTCCAGTCTATTTCATCGGGTCTCAATGAATTTATTGCAGAATTTTTTCTATCATAAAGAATTTTTATTGGTCTTGGAACACTACCATATTCAATAAAATACACGCCAACTCTGCCTATGTCGGTCCAGATAACTTTTGAGGTATCAACTCCATGTTTCTGGATTTCCTGGACAATTTTTCGTCCGAGGAAGTTGTTTACAAGTTTTGATATCCATATGGTTTTAATACCGAGTCGGGAGAGAGAAATAGCAACACTGGATTCAGAACCTGCAATTGAGAAGGCAAGGTTACCTGATTGTTCAACGGTTTGATAATTAACTGTTGATAATCTTATCATCGTTTCGCCAATGGTAAGTACATCAGTCATTTTTACTCCTTGCGGATTTAACTATTTCAATGAATTGTCTGGCGTTTTTTTGGACAATATTCCAGTTTTGGTCGCTTACCAATTTTTCATTGACAAGTGCGCCTCCGATTCCCAGAATATCAGCGCCAGATTTGATGTAATCCTTTGCGTTTGACAGTGTTATTCCGCCGACAGCCATAAAAATAATCTGTGAAAAAGGTCCATTTTTTAAAACCTTTATATATTCAGGTCCACAGGCCACAGCGGGATATAGTTTTACAATTTTTGCACCATTTTGCCATGCATTCACTATTTCATTTGGAGTAAAAACTCCTGGAATAAAAGGAATTTCTCTTTTTTCGCTGAATTTTAACAGGTTAATGTCCAGATGCGGGCTGACAAGAAACTGCGCCCCTGCGTCTATCGCACTTTGAGCGGCATCGGTGTTTAATATGGTGCCTGCACCGAGCAGGACTTTCCTATCTGCGTAATTCCTGATACTTTTTATCAGGGATATGGCATCGATTGTATCGAAACTGACTTCAACCGCGTTTATTCCTCCATGAACAAGGGAGTTTACAAGGGATTCTATATCAACATTCTGAGTTTTGAGTCTGATAATGGCACAAATTCCAGTACCTGATAATGGTGATAGGTCTTTATGCATTGAAAATTCTGGAATTTAACTCATTCCTGAGGAACTCAAGGGAACTTTCATCAGGAACAAACTGGATGTAAAAACCACTATAAGGCATATCAAATCCAGCATCTTTGATATTTGTTTCAAATCTGTTGAAAGACCCCTTTGCCCAGCCATATGAGCCAAATGTCCACGCTTTTCTGTTAATAAACTTTAGTCCTGTTAAATATGTAATGAGACCTGCCATTTTCGGAAGAATCTGTCCATGTAAAATTGAAGAACCAAACAGAACCATTTCTGCATCAGGCATTTCAGCAACAACGTCTGAAATATCCTTGATTTGAAGATTAAAAACTTCTGCTTCAATAGTTTTCTTTACGGCTTCTACATAACACACTTCAGCCATCTTCTTCGTTGAACCCCACATGGTTTCATAAACAATGAGAACTTTTTTCCCTGGTTGATTTGAAGCCCATCTGTTATAGTTATCAAGAATTGTTTTTATGTGCTGCGAGTTTCTCCATATCATGCCGTGTGACGGTAAAATGATATCAATCTGCAACGTTGAAAGCGCTGCGAGAACCTTCTTAACGGAGTTCCCATAAGGATTAACGATATTGGCATAATATTTTTTTGCTTCCCTCAATACTATTTCTAAACCCACTTCGTCAACAAAATACTTTGAACTGGCGAAATGCTGACCAAAGGCATCGTTTGAAAAAAGCATTTTCTTTTCAATTAAATAGGTACACATTGAATCAGGCCAGTGGACCATTGGTGTGAGAAAAAATTGATAAGTATACGGACCGATTTTCATTGTCTGGCCATTTTCAACAATAAGAATTCGTTCATACTTTGTGTGAAAATGTTTTTCCAGGTTTTCTTTACCTTTTGGTGAACATATCAATGTTGCGTTTGATTTTGATAGTATCCAGTTTATAAAGCCAGAATGGTCCATCTCAGCATGGTTTGATATGACATAATCAATTTTTTCAACAGGTACAATACGTTCAATTTTCTGGAGAAACTCATGGGTACAGGTTGGTTTCACTGTATCGATCAGAATATTTTTTTCTCCGGTAATAAGATAGGAATTGTAGGTTGTTCCATAAGGAGTTGAATAACCGTGAAATTCCTTTAAATCCCAATCAACAGAACCAACGGAAAAAATTCCTTCTGTAATTTTCATTGAACTACTCCTCATTTATAGGGGTTCAAACTCTTCCTTGCCTGCTCCACATTCAGGACACGTCCATGATTCAGGCAGATCTTCAAATAATGTGCCTGGATTGATATCTTGTGTGTCGTCACCTTTTTCCGGGTCATAAACATAACCACACACCTTGCATACATATTTCATTTTTCCTCCTGTTGTTAATATCCGACCAGTCGCTCAACTTTTACCTTTTTTGCAATTTTAAATTTCTTGGTATCATTATCTAATTTGTTCACCATAGTGGGCGGACCACATATGAAGATTGTTCTATCAGCAATGTCGGGTAAAAACTTTTGAATTTTTTGGATTTCAATGTAGCCGTGATGGCAGTTTATTTCGTCTTCTCTTTCTTCTTCGAGGAAATGAAAAATTTTTAATTGAATCTTTTTCGTAAACTCCTGCAATTCATTATAAAAAATTATATCATTTATAGTTTTGTTTCCATAGAATAAAATGTAATCCCTTTCATTATCATTTGAAATCGCTGCTTCTTCAAGCATGCTAAAAATAGGAGTAATGCCTATGCCCCCTGCAACAAAAAGTATTTTATCATCATCCGGTTCAATAACAAATTTACCATAAGGTCCATCAATTGTGATCACATCATCTTTGTTCAGGGATTTAAACCACGCTGAAAAATCGCTTTGTGTTATTTTTTTGGTAAATTCAAGGTAATTTTTTCTGGTTGAGCAAGATGCTGAAAGATATCTAAACCCATCATTTGCATATACTTTAAAAAATTGTCCTGGCAGAAAACTAAAACTTTCGGGTTTTATAACTTTTACACTTCTTGCTGAATCTGTTCTGACAATATTGCTCAATACTGACGTTTGAATTCGCATTTAATATGGAAATTTTACTTATTGTTGCGCAATCTTGCAGCAACTTCTGCGTCTATACCTTTCAGATCTTTTCCTGCTTTATACTTTTCAATCCAGACAGGATCCCATAACTGGTGAATCTCTTTCGCATATTCATCAAGAAACTTTGCACTTTCTGTAATAATTGCTTCAGCGCCAGGATAGGAAGGTCTCGCTCCTGTTTCTGCGACAATTTCTCTTAGTACATGGGGATTGTCAATAATCATGCATGGACACATCAAATTATTTGAATATGGCTGTCGTTGCTGGATTGCCTTGAACAGATTACTCTGCAGTGCCTGGCGTATGGTAGTGTCTTTGATATTGTCTTTGGTAAAATGGGTGAATACACATGGTTCTATGTCTCCATGGGAATTAATATGAAAGTAAACACGCCCACCTGCAATGCAACCACCTGCAAGATGACCGTCGTTCCAGAAGTCAGCAAGAATGATGGGCCGCGTATTTCTTATATGGTCAAGTTTTTCTCTTGCCCATGCTCTTTGTTGAGGGGTTGCCATTAAGGATGTGTCTGGTTTTCTTCCGATAGGAATGTATTGGAAGTACCAACCGAAGAGTGCGCCCTGCCCTATCATAAAATCAATAAATTCATCACTATAAATTACTTCTGTATTGTATTTTGTGCAGGTTGCAGAAAATCCAAATAACACTCCATTTTCTCTTAAATTATTCCACGCTTCAAGCAGCTTTTCATATACCCCTTGTCCCCTTCTTTTGTCTGTTTCCTCTTTGAATCCTTCCACACTTATGGCAGGAGCAACATTACCGAGTTCCTTTAGTTTTTCTGCCATTTTTGCATCAATTAAGGTTCCATTGGTGTATACAAGAAAGAACATATCATTGTGTTTTTGCCACAATTCAGGCAGGTCTTTTCTATAAAACGGTTCTCCTCCACTTATTGTTACAAAATAAATTCCCAGTTCTTTTGCTTCTGTAAATATTCTATCTATTTGTTCTGTTGTGATGACATCCTTTTTTGTATATTGGGCAGCATAACAGCCAGTACAATTTAAATTACATCTCATTGTCGGGCTGAGAACAAAGAAAAATGGCGGTCTCCATTGCTCTTGTTCGTAAATCTCCTGACGTCTTGCTGTTCCTTCGAACATTGCATTTGCAAAAAGGTTTGTTATCAGTTTTTTCTTTGGAACAGATGAAAGCTGATTATTCAACCGTCTGACTATCTCAAGGGTGGGATGCTTCTGTTTTATTTTTTCTTCAATAACAAGGACCCGTTCTTTGAATGCGGGATTCACCGAAATTTTCTCGGCGACAGATAATATTCTTAAAACATTCTGGTCAGAAAGATGAGGCAAAATTTTTAACACACCGGAGAGTGTTTGTTTAGCGCTGTACTTTTTAATTCTTTTTTTAATTCCTCCCATATTAACCCTCCACTGTTATTCTTAAATTATTGCCCGTCAATGAAACTATCTTCATTTTCATGTTGTGCCTTTCGCTGGCTGTAACGAGACAGATGCTCAGAATTACTACTTCATCATCCTCTTCGAAAAATCTTGCAGCAGGTCCATTAAGGCAGATTTCACCTGTTTTTTCAGCGCCTTCTATCACATAGGTAGTTATTCTTGCTCCGTTGTTAAGGTTAAGAACATCCACCATGTCTCCGGGTTGCAATTCTGCGGCATGCAAAATGTCCCGGGCAATTGTTATGCTTCCGTCATAGTAAAGTTTTTTACCCGTAACTTTACCTCCCTTGATTTTTGTTCTGCAAACAGGATAAATCATTTGATTATTCCCAGATAATGTTATCTATTAACCTTACTTTTCCAACCTTTATCGCTCCGACGATAGCAGTATTTTTTCCTATTTTATCAACAGGTTCGAAATTTTCAAGTTCTACAGCTTCTAAATACTGCAGTGTTACATTTTCTGTTTTGATAATTTTTTCACCTTCTTTTAGCAAGATATTCACCTCAAATATCCTTTTGTATTCTACCATCTCACCAATTTGTTGTAAAGATTTTGAGAGAATAAGAGCCCTTTTCCTTTCCTCTGGTGATAAATAAACATTCCTCGAACTTGCTGCAAGTCCGTCAGGTTCTCTTACAGTGGGAACAGGAATAATATCAACGTGAAAATCAAGGTCTTTTACCATTTTTCTTATTATAACAAGTTGTTGCGCATCTTTCCATCCAAAATATGCCCTATCCGGTTGAACAATGTTAAATAACTTTGCTACAACTGTGCAAACACCTGTAAAATGCCCTGGTCTTATTGCTCCTTCAAATTTTTCCGAGATCCTGGAAACATTAACGAGCGTCAGGTGCTGATTGATATACATTTCTTCTACAGAGGGAACAAAAACTGCATCTGTTTTCTCTTTTTTCAATATATTGATATCTCTTTCCATATCTCGTGGATATCTATCAAAGTCCTCAGCGGGTCCAAATTGTAATGGGTTTACAAAAATTGAAACAATGGTGAAACACCCATCTTTTTTAGATTTCTGTATTAAGGATGCATGACCATCATGAAGATATCCCATTGTTGGAACAAAACCGATTGTTTTATTTTTTTTTCTTGCTTCTGCAACGATATTTCTTATCAGGGACTTTGTTTCTGCTATCTCCATTTGTCATCTCCTTCCACATTTGCTTGATAGTGGTTTTAACTTCAGGATGTTCAAAATCAGGAGCAATTTCTACAAGCCCTTTCAATACAAAATCTCTTGTATTTATTTTTGGATGAGGAATTCTCAGATGTGGTTTTTTTATAAAGCAATTGTCGTAAAAAAGTATATCCAGGTCAATCGTTCTTGCAGTATTCTTCTTATGATTTTCGGGTCTTCCCATTTCCTGTTCTACCGATTGAAGAAATTCCAGCAATTCTTCTGGTGACAGACATGTTTTACCGCTCAGCACACCATTTAAAAACCAGTTTCCACTTACGCCTTCCTGGGGTTCTGTTCTATAAAGTGTAGAAATTCTCATAATTTCGATATTTTTTTTTATTTTTTCAATGGCGTTGAAAATATTTTTTCTTCGATTCCCGAGGTTACTTCCCAGCGCAATAAGAACTTCAGCCATCATAGAGTAAAAAGTTACCAGGCAATTTTTTTGCCATCAGTGTTCTCTTAATGGGATTGATACCCTTGACTGGCCATAGAAAATTCAATGAAAGGTCTTTACCATGGTAAAAACCTGTATTAAATTCAATAACAATTCTGGTATCATTTTTTCTAAACAATCTCAGAAACTCCCTGTCAATCGATTCCCATGCGTGGATGAGTCCGATCAGGTCAAAACTTTGTGGTTTGAAATTTATCCACACAATCGCGTCATCGCCAGAATCAAAATTAATCTGGTTGACAACTTCAAAACCCAGGTACCGTGCAATGTCATCTATTATTGAATCCTGCTGGGAACAAAAGATGGCCCTTTTTCCTATTTTTTTAGAGATCGCGCCGCTTTTCTCAAAGTCCCTGCTCTGACTGTGAAGCCAGAGAAAATTGGCAGGGTTTTCACCAAGGTCAATTCTGACTTTGTTCACAGGATGTTTTTCGAGCAGACGACAGGAGTTCTCGATAATTCTTACGGGAGTCCTTAATACCCCATCTTGAGGAAGAAATGTTTTATAATCAAGGCCTATTATTTGAAATGGAAACTTCCAGTTTGTATATGGATATCTGCCTGCAAATTTTGTAAGAATTTGCCCTGGTCCAACCACATCAAATTCAAAATAATCAAAGGTCCCTTGAATTTCCTTTGCAAGTATTTCTGTTTCGTGTTCCGAAATATCTGCATTTCCAACAGTTCTGGTGCCATCAACGGTCATAAAATCAGCGAGGAAATAAGTGTGCTCGGCATCTAATGCGATGCCCTTTGAGATTGCTCTGATTACACTCAGACCAGGCAATTTTTTTTCAGAATACTGAAAAAAATTTAAATAATGCAGTTCAGGAACAGGATTGATAAAATTTTTTATCCAGCAGCCCTGACTTTGCATCTGACGAAAGTTTTCAGAGCTACATTTTTCTATCGGCAGACCGTAAATTTTATGTTTCTGAAAGAGTGAGTAGCCTGAATTGAAAGAGAGAAATACAAACATCATTTGAGTTTGTCAAAAAGATGAGTAATGTTTCTGAGATACCATTTAAGGTCAAAACATTGACGAATCTCTTGTTCAGTAAGATGGCTTCTAACTTCAGCGTCCTGAAGAAGCAGGGACATCAGTTCTATTTTTTCTTTTTTGCTTTTCAACGCATTTTTTTGAACAATTTCGTACGCCTGTTTTCTTGCAAGGCCCTTATCGCACAAAAGCAACAAAATTCTCTGTGAAAAAATCAAACCATGGGTAAGATTCAGATTTTTCTCCATTGATTCGGGAAATACTTCAATCTCAGAGATTATCTTGTTGGTTAAACTGATAATGTAATCAAGAAGAATCGTGGATTCAGGTAAAATGATGCGTTCTGCTGAAGAGTGACTGATATCTCTTTCATGCCACAATGCAACATTTTCCATTGCGACAGACACATTATTTTTTATGATTCTTGCAAGACCGCAAATTCTTTCACAGAGAATAGGATTTCTTTTATGTGGCATCGCAGAAGACCCCTTCTGCCCTTTTCCAAAAGGTTCTGCGACTTCGTCTATTTCTGTTTGCTGAAGTAACCTTATCTGCAATGCGATTTTTTCAAGGGAGCATGCAATTACTCCCATGGTTGAAATGTAGCAAGCATATCTGTCTCTTGAAATAATCTGGGTTGAAAAAATTTCAGGTTCCAATCCGAGTTTCTTGCAGGCGAGTTTTTCGACGTCTCCATTGATATTCGAATATGTACCAACAGCCCCAGAAATTTTTCCGACACTTATTTCTTTTAATGCCGCCCTCAATCTTTCGATATTTCTTTTGGTTTCGAAAAACCATCCGGCGATTTTAAACCCGAAGGTAATCGGTTCTGCATGAATGCCATGTGTTCTTCCAATTTGAACCAGGTCTTTATAATGAAGTGCCTTCTGTCTTAGTGTTTCAGAAAATTGTTCCAGGTCGCGAAGCAAGATTCTTGTCGCCTTAATAAGTAATAAGTTGGTAGCAGTATCAACAAGGTCAGAAGATGTCATGCCGTAATGAAAATATCTGCTTGCTTCTCCTATTGTTTCACCTATTTGTTCAACAAATGCAATGATGTCATGGTTGGTTTGTTTTTCAATTTCTTCAATTCTTTTTATGTCAATTTTCGCATGTTTTTTTATATGCTGAGCAACAGAAGAAGAAATTACACCAAGTTCTTGATATGCTTCAATGACAGCAAGTTCAACTTCCAGGTAGGTTGAAAACCTGGTTTCATCTGACCAGATATCTCCAATTTCTTTTCTCGTATATCTTGGAATCATACGTATATTTTATGTTATGGGGCAAAAACAGTCAACAATAATCCTTTGCGTTTATGGTAGAATTATTATCTATGAAAACAAAAGCAATAGGACTGGTTTCTGGCGGACTGGATTCAATGATTGCAACGAAATTGATGATTGACCAGGGAATAGAGGTTATCCCGGTTAAATTTACTTCTCCTTTTTTTCATTCAGAAGACATAAAAAAAGAACCGATTGATTTTCTCGGATTGAAATTAAGATTGATACAGGTTGGGGAGGAATATTTGTCTATTATAAGGAATCCAGAGTTTGGATATGGTGCAGGGCTTAATCCCTGCGTGGATTGCAAAATTTATATGTTGAAAGAGGCAGGAAAAATAATGAAAGAAACAGGAGCGTCTTTCGTTTTTACCGGTGAGGTGTTAAATCAGAGACCGTTTTCGCAGAAAAAAATATTTTTTGAGTTGGTGAACAGGGAAACGTTATTGAAGGGAAGAATTTTGAGACCTCTTTCTGCACAATTGCTTGAGCCGACTGAACCTGAGCTTGCTGGCTTCGTTGATAGGTCAAAACTTCTTGCGATATCCGGAAGACGTAGGATGCAACAGGTGGCGATTGCAGAAAAAATGGGAATTAAAGATTATCCTCAGCCTGCTGGAGGATGTTTGTTAACCGACAAAATATATGCTGAGAAACTGAAGAAACTTTTAAATTACTGGGATGAATGCACTCTTAATGATGCGGAAATTATCAAACATGGAAGGGTATTCTGGGCAGGAGACGTATTGTTGGTAGTTGGTAGAAATAAGGAAGAGAACGAACTACTTAGAACTATTGCAAAGAAAAATGATATTATCGTGCAATTGAAATCTGTTCCGTGTCCGCTGACAGTGTTACGGGGAAAAAACATTGATAACAGTGCTATTGAATATGCAAAAGATTTAATTGTGTATTATACAAAACGAGCAGGTCGTGATAAAAGTGAGTTTTCGGTTGAAAAAATTCAGTAAGATTCAAATCAGGGCAATTACTTAATTGTGATGTACATTATGAAAGAGAACATAAGAAATTTTAGTTTGGACGAGGTTGAACGGGTTATTTCGTCAATGAGCGAACCTCGTTACAGAGCGGCTCAGGTTTTTCGCTGGCTTTATCAAAAAGGTGCTGAAAGTTTTTCTGAAATGAGTGATGTGCCAGAAAAATTAAGATTTCGCCTTAATCAAAAATATACTATAGATTCTTTGCAATCCGACCACATGTTTGTGTCAGAAGATGGAACAAAAAAATTTATTTTTAAACTTCGCGACAATCGTTATATTGAATCAGTAATGATCCCTGATGAAAATAGAAATACGGTATGTATTTCAACGCAGGTTGGCTGTAAATACAATTGTGTTTTTTGTGCAAGCGGCAAGATGGGTTTTATAAGAAACCTTGATGTTTCTGAAATTATTGGACAGATTCTTTATATTAAATTAAAAGAAAATGTAAAAATTTCAAATGTAGTGTTTATGGGAATGGGAGAACCATTTGACAATTACGATGCATTGATAAAAGCAATAAGTATAATAAACGCCAGAGAGGGTTTGAATATCGGTGCCAGAAAAATTACTGTTTCTACCTCTGGAATTGTTCCTGGAATAAAAAAATTTGCTGATGCTGGGTGGCAGGTCCGCCTTTCTGTATCATTGCATGCTCCTGACGATGCCACACGCAGTTCGCTTATGCCTGTGAACAAAAAGTATCCTGTTGCTGTTCTACTTGATGCCTGCAACTATTATATTTCCAGAACAGGAAGGAGAATCACATTTGAATATATTTTGATTGCTGGTGTCAATGACAAAGAAAATCATTTGTTTGGTTTGGAAAGAATAGCAAAAAAACTTCATGCCGATATAAATGTGATACCGTACAGCAGAATAAAAAACTGTGGGTTTACTTCACCTTCTGCTGAAAAAATAAGATGGTTTGTGGGTTCACTAAGGAAAAAAGGTATAAAGGCGACAGTAAGAAATTCAAGGGGCAGTGACATCAATGCAGCATGTGGACAACTTGCCGGAGCAAGGAGTTTCTGTGAATAAAGCAAAAAATTATTGCGCCATT
>ERZ795060.2937-NODE-2937-length-16438-cov-4.420436_pt1 | contig 16438 bp, 12 predicted proteins | sample MGYA00375144_ERZ795060 | MGnify/ENA primary metagenome ERZ795060 (study PRJEB30189, sample SAMN05720157) | activated sludge metagenome | isolation source: anaerobic digester from wastewater treatment plant | place: Japan | collected 2015-05-15 ...
CGGGGATGAAGAAGTCTCCCTTGTTTTCCGGGTCAAAAGAAATAACCGCCGTATTTTTCCGGAGCCGGGAGAGGGCCAGTTTTTCTTCCGGGGGTGGGGTGGCGTCAGTGGCGTTATCGCGGTAATAATGCAGCTGGCCCGGCCTCTCCCCCGGGTAAACCAGAAGGTAGTAGAGCAGCAGGCCGCCCCCGAAAAGCATCAGGACGCAGAAGAAGATGCCTTTAAGGAACAGGGTAGCAGGGCCCGGCGCGGTGAAGCGATAGAGCAGGTAGCCGGTAGGGGTTAATATTTCCACGGCCCGGTTGAGCTCCGCCGCCTCCACCACTGTCAGGGGGTGGGCGGCTTCCAGGCGAAGTGGCAGCGCATGGGTGCCCAATGCAGCGGAGGGGCTTACCTCTATTTTTAGCGCAGCGGTTATGGCCTGGCCAGGTTTGAGCGTAAACCCGGTTTCCGGGGTGCTGAGAGCGCCGCCGGGGGGCAGGTAAATTTTGAGTGTCTCCTCAAAGGGTGAGCAGTTTTTCACCGTTAAGGGAAGTATGAGGCTGCGGCCCGGCGCCGCGCAGAGCCTTCCCCGGCCCGGTGTCACGATAATTCTGCCGGCCCGGTGCACGGCAACAGGACCCAGGTTCTTTTCCAGTAAAAAATCTTCGCCGCGGTAGCGCCCTACCGCCTGCAGGATCGCTGTAGCCTCTCCTTCCAGATTAAGGGTAAAGCGGTTGGACCAGAAGCCGTCCCGAGGCGTATCTTTAAGCTGCCCGGAAGCGCCGCCTTCGAGCAGGGGCACGGTCACCCGCGTACCGCCGCCGTAGTCAAGCACAAAATTATAGTAGTTCATTTCCAGCTCCCCTCCGCCGCTGATGCGGTGGCTTCCTAAAAATAGTGAAGCCTCCGGGGCCAGGGCTTCGCCCAGGCGGTAGCTGTTTTTCAGTTGAAATTCGGCTTCCGGGCGGGGCAGGGATCTTACATATACCTGTGCAGAAGCCCGGGCTGCTGTTTTACCGTCACAGGCTACCGTGACCAGGATTTCATAAACCCCGGGCCGGTCAGTGAAGTTATAAGAACCGGTATAGATATTGCCGTCTTTTTGAAGGGAAACCTGTTGGGGGCGTTCCAGTTCAGGGCCGGTGACCTGCAGGAGCACTTCAGGGGATCGTCCGGAGTGAGAATCCAGCCCGCTTAAGTGCACCTCCAGGGGGATTTCTTCCCCCGCGGGAATAATCGCCCCGGAAGAGGGCTGCAGGATCCAGGCTTTGAGCGGGTTGTCGGCGCTGCCCAGGATTTTAAAGACGCCGCTGCCGGAAATAGTCGCCTCCCACTGTCCCTGCATTGCCTCTCCAGGCTCGTGGAAGAGGATCATGGCATAATCGCGGCCGCGGATAATGGAGGGGTTGTCGCCTCTGCTTTGCACTCCCGGCGGCGGTTTTAAGGAAAGGTCAAAGCCGCCTCCAGCCTGGTTTTCAATGACCAGGTTTACCTGGAGCGCCTCCGGCTCCACACGAAAGGCAAATGTTTGGGCGTCTCCCTCCAGGGTTGCCTGCCGGTCAATCAGGCGCTGCCTGTTTTTTAATGTTTCCAGCAGCTCGAAAAAGGAGGCCAGCAGTTTTTGCGGCGTGTCCAGGAGATAGTGACCGCCCCGGGTCAGCAGGGATATTTTTTCAATAATCGCGGGACCGATCTCGTCGCTGAAGGCGATTGTATAAACCGGCAGGCCGGCAGCAGTAAAGCGGTTGACCGTTTCCCACATGATCTCCAGGTAAGCCTGCCTGTAGTGCGGGTCGCTGCGGTAGAGTTCGTCCGGAAGGGGATCCCCGTCGGTTAAGAAAACCACCACCGGGCGAAGTTCTTCTTTGTTTACCGCCGCCAGTTCATCAAAAGCGGCCTGCAGTGCCGCCGTATAATCGGTATAGCCCCCCGGATCCAGCCGGGAAGCCAGGGCGGCTTTGAACTGCGCTTTGCTGGCGGCGCCGCCCAGTTGTTGCAGGGGTACAACCCGGTGAACCTTCTGATCAAAGGTGATTATGGCCAGGCGGTCCAGGGGGCCCAGCAGGTCAATGAACATGTCGGCGGCGGTTTCCCGCAGCCGGCCCGGATCGGTATAGCTCATGCTGGCCGAAGTATCGATAACCAGGGCGATGGCCAGGTTTTCCATGGCCCGGTCCCCATAAGCATTGCTGCTTGCGGAATGGGCGACAGCGGCCGTGGTGGCAGCCGCCAGTAGCAGTAGCAGGGCTGTATAGCGTCTGAAATGTTTGGGCAAGATCACGCACCCCTTAAAAATATGAGCGGAAAATCTCCATCAGCTTAATCGCTGTGGGGCCCAGAAGAACCACAAACAGCGCCGGAAAGATTAAAAAAACCATGGGGAACAACATTTTAATGGGCGCCTGCATGGCCGCCTGCTCCACCCGCTGCCTGCGCTTTTGGCGAATGGCTCCCGCCTGGACGCGCAGCGTCCTGGCCAGGTTGGTGCCGAGGCGCTCTGACTGGATAATGGCGCTGACAACGGTGCTTAAATCGCTCACGCCGGTGCGCCTGACCAGGCTGCGCAGCGCCTCTTCCCGGATTTTACCGAGGCGGATCTCTTCCAGCATGCGCGAGATTTCGTCGCTTAAGATACCGGTTTTTTGTTCAGCGACACGCTTTAACGACATATCGAAGCTCAAACCCGCTTCCACGCTGACCAGCAGCAAATCCAGCATATCGGGCAGCTCTTTCTGGATCAGGGACTGGCGTTTTTTGATCTTTGCATTCAGCGTCAACGCCGGAAGAGCGTACCCTAGTGCGGCCACCAGCAGCGCGGTCAGAATAGCTCTCGCTCCGCCCATGCTGAAGAAAACCGCCAGGGTCACGCCCCCGCCCAGGAAAAGAACCCCGGCCAGCAGTTGCAGCATGATCAAGTTGCCGGCGTTGAGGTTGGCCGGGCTCCCGGCATGGATCAGCTTCAGCTCGTTTTTCTGCAAAATTTCCCTTGGCGTAAGCCTGACCAGGGCGCCGCCCGCGGCGGCCAGGGCTGGCCTCACTACCCGGGCCAGAAAGGGCTGCTGCAGTTCATCATCCTTTTCGCCTGCCGGCGGCCCCATCTGCCGGATCTGTTCCAGGCGGCTTTGCACAAAGAGCTTTCCTCTCCGGAGGAATCGGATGAACAGGCCGGCCAACAGGGTGGAAGTTATAAATACCAGCATATGGATCAGCCAGAACATGATTGACTCCTTTTCTAGACCTCAATGTTTATTATTCGGCGCAAGACCAGGATCCCCAGGATTTGGAAGAAAACAGCCGCGCCAAACATGAACAACCCCAGCGGCTCGGTGAATAATAAGGACATATAGCCCGGGTTTATGGCGAAAATGAAAGCCATCACCCCCGGCGGCAGCAGGCTGATGATCAGGGCGGTTATACGGCCCTGGGTAGTGAGGGTTTTAATCTCGCCCTTGATCCGGATCCGTTCCCGCACGGTATGAGCCACGTTATCTAAGATTTCAGCCAGGTTGCCTCCCACCTGCCTCTGGATCAGCAGGGCGGTGACCACCATCTCCAGGTCGTCGCTGTCGGTGCTGTCGGAAAGCTCCTGCAAGGCTTCGCCCATGGGCTTGCCCAGCTGGTTTTTGCGGATGACCCGGTTGAATTCTTCCGCTATGGGCGGGCCCATCTCCTGGATCAGCACACCCAGGGCCTGGGTAAAACTGAAACCGGCCCGCAGCCCGTTGGTGATGATATCCAGGGCGTCGGGAAGCTGCTGGTTGAGCAGCTCCGTGCGCCGCCGCCTGCGGCGGTTGACAGTGTAGAACGGGAGGTAGAAGGCGGCGGCGCCGCAGATAGCGCCAAAGAGCAGGGATTCCGTCATCAGCCAGCACAAAAACAGGGCCCCCAGCGCGCAGACAAAAGCGAGTCCGGTCAGCTCTTCAGCTTTAATGGGCAGCCGGGCCCGGGCCAGTTTATCCTGGAGGCGATCAAGGGTGGACCTTCCGGAAATGACCCGGCCGATACCGCCCAGAAGGCGGTAAGTGCCGGCCCTGATCGACCTGGAGGACTCGTCCTCCGGGGAAGGGACTGCACCGGGCTCGACCTGGCCGGCCAGGCGATCCCTGATTATTTTGCGGCTGTAGAAGAGACGATCGTAAAGCGCCGCCGCCAGGCAGGTTACCGTCAGGAAGGTGCCGCTTAAAACGACAAGGTGTAAAAACATGTCTTTAATACCTCCTGCCGCCGCGGTTTTCCACCGGCTGGAACAAACTCAGGGGGATATTTTCACCGAAGGCCTGAAATTTGTCCATAAAGGAAGGGGTAAGCCCCGTGGGCACATGTTTTCCCATGACCCGGCCCCGTTCGTTAAGCCCGCTCTGGCGGAAGACAAAGAGATCCTGCAGGGTGATGGTATCGCCTTCCATGCCCACCACTTCTGTGATCTGGGAAATTTTGCGCGTCCCGTCGGGGTAGCGGGACTGGTGAATGATCAGATCTATGGCCGAGGCGATCTGCTCCCGGATGGCGCGGTGCGGCAGATCCATCCCCGCCATCAGGATCATTGTTTCCAGGCGGGAGAGGGCGTCGCGGGGACTATTGGCGTGCAGGGTGGAGATGGAGCCATCATGTCCGGTATTCATGGCCTGCATCATATCCAGCGCTTCGCCGCCGCGCACTTCGCCCACAACAATGCGGTCCGGGCGCATGCGCAGAGAGTTGCGCACCAGGTCGTGAATGGTGATGCGGCCTTTACCTTCGCTGTTAGCGGGACGGCTTTCCAGGGTAATCACGTGCTCCTGCTTTAACTGCAGCTCCGCCGCGTCTTCAATGGTAATGATTCTCTCGGAGCCGGAGATAAACCCCGAGAGTACGTTTAAAGTGGTGGTCTTGCCGCTGCCGGTACCTCCGGAAACGATAATATTGAGCCGCGCTCTGACACAGGCGCGCAGGAAATGGGCAATTTCTTGGGTCAGGGTGCCGTTGGAGATTAAATCCTCCAGGCTGAGCGAATCGGTGGCGAATTTACGAATGGTCAGGGTAGGCCCCTTGATGGCCAGGGGCGGGATAATGGCGTTCACCCGGGATCCGTCAGGCAGGCGGGCGTCTACCATGGGCGAGCTTTCGTCAATTCTCCGGCCCAGTGGGGTGACGATTTTTTCAATGGTATGCAGCACATGGGCGTCGTCCCTGAAGGTAATGTCGGTTTTGTGAATAATGCCGTTTCTTTCCACGTAAACCTGCCGGTAGCCGTTAACCATGATTTCGGTCACCGTGGGATCGGTGAGCAGGGAATTAATGGGCCCGAAGCCGAAGACCTCGTCGGTTACATACTGCACCACCTTCTGCTTGTCCAGCTGCGAAAGGTGGCTCTGTTTTTCGGCGGCGACCCGCACCATTATGCTGGTCACCTTCTCGTGAAAGTTTTTTTGCTCCGCGGCATTCATTTTTTCCATAACCGCTTTATCCCCGAACTCGTCGATCAACCGGGTCAGTGTTTCCAGGGCGATCGCTTCCAGCTCTTTTTTCTTGGCGGAAAGCCCTTCCGCGGAGACGTGGTTTAATAATCCTGATGGAGCTTCTCTGCCAGCCATTATGTGTTAATCCCACCTTTCTCTGTCCTGCCTGTGCCGGCACGCGCTGTGATCGGTTAAACAGCGGCGCCGCCTCTGGCTATCTTCCCGGCTATATTTTCCACGCTGCGGTTAACTTTGGAGCGGGGGTAAAGCCGCCCCAGGGGGATACCCTTGTTCATGGAATCGGTAACCAGTTTAATATCCAGGGGCAGGGTGCCGAAGAGAGGCTGCCCCAGTGTTGCCTCCACATCTTTGGTGCGGATGTCCGCACACAGGCCCGCTTTGTTCAGAACCAGCCTGATCTTGTTTGCGGCGAAGTTCAGCGAATCCAGGGTGTTGAGGCAGGCTTTCAGGTTGCGGATGGCCGACACCTCGGGAGTGGTAACCAGCAGCAGCAGGTTGCTCATCTGAAATACCGGATCCAGGATGGGGGAAAAACGAGCCGGCATATCCACCACCACGTAATCAAAAGAGCTCTGCAGCAGCTTGATGATGGTTTCCACGTGCTCTCCATTGATAAATTCGTTCATGCGCGGCTGCACATTGGCCGCCAGCATCCAGATCCCCGAAGGGTGGGGAATTAAGAAGCTTTCCATGAGGTCGCGGTCCAGGTTGGCAATTTCATTAACCACGTCTGAGATGGTATAGCGCGGCGCAATATCCAGGGCCAGGGAGGCGTTGCCGAAATCCAGGTCCAGGTCCACCAGCACCACCCTGGCCGAGTTTTCTTTCGCCAGGGCAAAAGCCAGGTTGGTGGCCAGAAAAGTCTTGCCCACCCCTCCCTTGGTGCTGAAAACAACAGCCAACTGCCCCTGCTGAAATTTTTTACGCTGCCGGGGACTGCTTTGGGCGCGGCGCTGGTGCGCCTTTTTCATGCTCTGGTAGCTGCGGTAGATGGAATCGATCAGCTTGGCCGGGGAGAAAGGGTAAATCAGGACATCTTTCGCCCCGGAGAAAATAGCCCGGCGCATGACCTCTTCCTGTAAACGGCTTTCCAGGATAATCAGCGCTGTTTCGGGGCACCTGGCGGAAAGGGATTCTGCCAGCCTGTAGCCGTCTCCCTCCACGGAAGCATCAACGAGGATGACATCGGCCTCGTCAGTTTCAGCAAAGGCCAGCGCTTCCGCCGTGTTGACGGCCTGGCCGGCTAGCAGGATATACTCCACGTGGGTCAGGGCACCGGTGATCATATTTTTCAGTTCATCCTGCCCGGAGATGATAAAAATCTTTATTTTCTCCATTTATACAATCACCTCTCCCTGAAGGTTTCGAAGTTGTCCGGGCTGTATGAATCCAGTTCCACCGTCCCGGTATCCACAGGTGAGCGCAGGGTCAGGTGGAAGGATCCGCTGATAAAAGCAAAAGCCAGCACTTCAGCCTGGGCCGGCGTTACGGCCAGGGTAACGGTGCTAACGTGCTGCGGCTCGGCGGTATCCATGTCGCCGGGATTGTCGCCGGCCGCCAGAACCGCCACATTCTGCAGCACTGTATAGGTGATCGTTTCTTCGTGAATCCGCTCGTCCTGGTATGTTACCAGCACGTCCACCCTGTCTCCTGCGGCGATATACCCGGCCACCCCGGTGACCTCGTTGACGGGGATGGATATGGCGCGCATGTTGTCGGGGATACGGTAGGAAAGAGTGCCCCGCAGCTTGTCGGCAATGACCCGGTCGGCCAGAACCTGTTCACCCTCGATAATTTCCGCCCGGGTAATACCGCCGGTAGCGTCGTTAAGGCTGCGAAACGCGGCTGGATGAATCGATTCTGCCGGTAGCTCTGTTACTTCCAACATCTCGGCGGTGATGCGGGTGTGGGCGGGGATAGTCCTGGCGGCTATTACTACCGCGGTTTTTTCCTGCTCAATGACGGCTGCCTGGCGAAGGCTTTTTAAGTACATGTTCAGGGCGATCACGGTAATCAGCCCCAGGGCGGCGGCAGTGTGTTATATTTCAAGCGTCTCACACTCCTCTTTGCGGCAGGCTGTCTGGTTACGGCTTCTTTAAGAATTTAATGGATCAGCTTGACCACGCGAATCCCGTAATCGTAGGCGGGATCCTGCGAGATTTCTATAAAATAGCGGGCGGGAATAAATTTATCCGTCAAAAAACGGCCGACGATGGTTCCCTTGGGATAATCCCGGTCCGCATCCTGCTTTTTCTCGTAACCCTCTTCGTAGGCGCTGTAAAGCCGGGGAACGTCCGGAAAGTGGGCATAGACTGAACCGCGCCCGTACCAGCGGTTGTTCTCTTCTTTGGTGACGGCAGTAATAACGTCCAGGATTTCGTAGGCGGCAAAGCCGACAATCACCACCGTGGTATGCCCATGGCCAGTGATCTCGCGGATAATGGGAATAACGCCGTCCATGGTCACCCCGGAGTTCGGGTCTTTGGCCCGCTGCATCCTGGTTTCCACCGAATTGATATTGGCAGCCACCTTGCCTGTCTCAGTGGCATTGGTGATCTCGTCGCCGACCTGAAAATACATCTCGCTTTCCTCGCCGGCCATGACATCTTTAATTCCTTTTTTGCCGGCCGTGTCTGTTCTTAAAAAACCCCAGTTTCCGGAGGCGTAATCTTCCTGGCGGACCAGGAGGAGCACCTCGCCCTGCGGCAGCTCGTCCCCCTCTTCGAGGACATAGAAGATGGGCAAAATATTCTGGAAAGAGGTAGGGTAGCCCCAGGTAGCCACAGCCTGCGCCATAATGTCCTGGCTGGTTAAGCCCAGCAATCTGCCGAAATAGTACTCCTTGTTTACCCCCACGTTGGCCACCAGGGCCTGATAGCTCTGGTTGTCACGGGTGATCGTTTCCACAGTGATATCTTCAGTCAGCGTGGCCCCGTTCTCCCGGGCGTACTTGCGGGCCACCTCTATAGCTGCTTCAGTATCTCCGCTCATGGCCAGCTCTCTGGCTCCGGCCAGGACTGCGGCGTCGGCAGCGGTAACCATGGCGCGGCGTTCTACGTAAAACAGGCCCACATCTACAACCAGGGCGACAATACCGAAAAGGACGGTCATAATTGCGGCTACCATGATCAATACGTTGCCCCGTTCATTTTTCAACAGGCCGAGTTTCATCGATCATTCCTCCCGCAGAGTTTATTCCTGGCGCATGGTCGCTTCCGCTGACAGGTTGACGGTGTGGGTGACAAACAGCCCTACCAGCGGCTCTATGCGGCCGGATACCCGTACCAGGTTCCAGCGGTCCGCCGCTTTGCCGCCCGGCACGACGAAGACTTCCGTCAGGTCAACGGCGGTAGAGGATAAGTGCCGCTCCACGGCAAGGCGGGGATCTTCACCCACGGCCGCGGCCCGGGCGCCTTCTCGGGCCGCGCTGGTTATCGTGATCTGCGCGTTGAAGAGCCAGCCGAACTCGATCATACCCAGCAGTAGCAACAGTAGCGGTAGAGATACAAAAGCAAACTCCACCAGGGACTGCCCATTATGTTCACCAAGCCATTTTTTCAGGCGGGACAGCTTTAAACGCATCAAACCCACCTCCACAGTAAACTTTGGATACTCCCGGAAACTCTAAACCCTTTCTTTCTGCCGCTCCAGAGTCGCAGGGGAAACAATTTCAGCTTATTTCCACCTTTTCCAAGGCGAGCTTGCCGCGTCCCGCAGGCTCCTCGTCATGACCACTGCAAGCGGCAGTATTCGGTATCTCCATGCCTGCACTTTGTGTGCTTTTAAAAACCGCAACTCTCTTTACTTTTTCAACTCCCGGCAGTTTAACGCTCTGCCGGGTTGAGCCTCTTTTGCCGGTCTAAACGAAAGTATCTAAGCCTTATTTCCCGGACTAAACAGGCATGCCTGGATTTGCCAGTAATGCGGCCGGTAAACCCCGGCGCCGGGATGCGGCAGCAGTTTTGCTTTCCCCTGGCGGTGTTTTTTTGCACCAAGTTATCGTCAAGCAGTACTGGTTGAGCAAAAGAGCACTAGAAAATGGAAACGACGCCGGTCAGGGCAAACAGTGTGCCCAGGGCGATGGCCACACCGTACGGCATGACCGGGGGCTGGCGGCTTGTTGCCGCTGCCGGCTGTTCAGACGGGATGCTTCCGGAAGCCAGGGTGGGGTTGTTAAATTTGAGCGCCGCGGTAAAGGTGATGCCCCGCCATGCTGCGTTAAAAATCCGTTTCAGTGCCGCTTTCAGCCGCTTTTGGGCCAGCAGGCAGCCTACCGCAATGATCGCCCCGCAGATCGCACTAAACAGGGCGGCATGGAAAACCAGGGCAGCCCCCTCCAGCGCACCCACCGCTCCCAAGAGCTTTACATCTCCCCCGCCCAACCAGCCCAGGGCAAAGGGGATTAAAAAAATGCCCAGGCCCAGCAGCAGGCCGTAGAAGCTGAAGCGAAAGCCTGCCGCACCCCCGTCTGCCAGATTGGCAATGATGCCCCATCCCATGGCCGGCAGCGTGAGATAATTGGGTATCTTTTTCCTGGTCAGGTCGAAGTAAACCGCCAGGGTTAACAGGGCGATGAGTATCCAATCGTTGAGCTGCAAATTCATAGATTTATCCTTTTGCTGGTTTTATTGGCACCGGCGCCGGTCAGGTGAACCGGCGCCGGAATTTTAGTTCAGCCCCGCAAAGCCTGCTTTACTGTTTACTCAACACCACTGGCTGCATTGTTCAATACATCGGCGATGGCCTGGAAAATAGTATCGAGAGCTCCGGTCATAACCATTAGAATTCCCACCAGGGCTATGGATACCAGGCCGATAATCAATCCATACTCTGAAAGTCCCTGTCCGGCTTCATCTTTCCATAACCGCTTGAAAAAAGTAGTCACATTTTTCACCTCCTTCCTTTCGGCTGCTGCCAGGCAGCAGCCCGGCTTCTTTTTTCCAGGTTGAGCGGTTTTTGGGTAAAAAAAGTCCCTCCTTTCTTGAGCTGAGGGACCGACAAAAGGCAAACAAAAATAACCCGTTTCGGCAGCCAGGCTGTCATAGCCGTAATCCACGGCCTTAGACCCTTTAGCTTTGCGCCCCTGCCTTTCGGCAGGTTTGCCATTGTCGGTCAGGTATTTTTGCTCTTTTTATTTTTTGCTCCGGCCGGTTCGCCAGGAACCAAACCGGGCTAAATAGCAACCTGCGAATGATATTGATCCAGGTACGCAGAGCATAAAACTAAAGTACTTTACCTGTCAACAGATTTACGCGCTTCTCCGCCCCCGTTTCATGCCTTTATTGCTATATTAAGGCTAATAGATAAAAAAATTGGCAAGTATAACCCTTTTGTTACTTTTTGTATGCCGGGTCAGGATTCGGGGACCCCCGCATTTCTCCCAATTTGGTTTTATTGCAAACAACCCGAAGGGGTGGTATATTGAAGGTAAGACTTGCCCTGCTTATGGTTAACGGGAGTATATTTCAGCCCTGGTGCCCCCGGCCGCAACCGGGGGCGCCACATGTCATGTAGTAGTGTTCCGGAAAGAAAGGTTGTAACTTGTCTGATCTTAGCGTTCCTCAAGCCAAGCGTGACTTCATGCTGAAAACACCGGTGTCCCGGCTTGTGCCCCAAATGGCGCTGCCCTCCATCGCTGCGATGCTGGTGACTTCCGCTTATCATCTGGCGGACACTTTTTTTGTTAGCAAGCTGGGCACCTATGCCACCGGTGCTGTGGGCGTCAACTCCTCCATCGACCATCTCATCTTGATGGCCGGTTCCTTCTTGGCCGTAGGTTCATCGAGCTATACCTCCCGCCTCCTGGGCGCCAACAAGGATGAGCAGGCCGCACGGGTGCTTTCAACCAGCTTTTTCTTCGCCCTGTTCACTGGATTTCTGGTGTTTCTTTTGGGAAACATTTTTCAGGTTCCCCTCCTGCGGGCGCTGGGTTCAAGCGACGCCATCCTGCCCTATTCCCGCCAGTACGCCCGCTATGTCCTGCTGGCCGCTCCCTTTATGGCCGCTAATTTTGTCCTGAACCATTGCCTGCGGGCGGAGGGAAACTCTTTCTATTCGATGGTTGGCATGGTTTTCGGCGCTGTGCTGAACTGCGTACTTGATCCGATCTTTATCTTTTCTTTCCGCTGGGGTGTGGCGGGCGCCTCCTTAGCCACAGCCATTTCAAAGATCGTGTCTTTCTGTATTCTGCTGGCCCCTTACCTCCGGCGCAGGACCTTGTTGCGGATCAGCCCGAAGCTCGTGCGCTTTGTCTATGGCGATGTCTCCGAGGTGATCAAAACGGGAAGCCCCAGCCTCTTCCGGCTGGCTCTCTCCACGATTGCCGCTATTATTCTTAACAATTTAGCCGTAAGTTACGGCGAATCTGCTCTGGCCGCCATTACCGTGGCCAACCGTGTGACCATGTTCCTCGTCAGCGCCTGCCTGGGCTTTGGACAGGGTTTCCAGCCTGTGGCCGGCTTCTCATGGGGCGCCGGGCGTTATGACCGCGTGGAGGAGGCATACCGCTTTTCCGCCTGGGCGGCGATCATCGGTATAGCCATTCCCAGCCTGCTCATCGCTGTTTTCGCCAGGCCCGTGATGTACCTATTCACCACAGAGGACCTGGAGATGGTTAACATCGGCATGTTCTCCCTGGTGATCCAGTGCCTGGCCATGCCGCTGCATGCCTGGGCGATTATTATTAACATGCTGTGCGTGGGTATAGGCCGGGCCAAAAGTGCGCTCATTCTCAGCCTCTCCCGGCAGGGTATTTGCTTTTACCCCATCCTGCCCGTAATGCTATGGCTTTGGGGCGTAAAAGGACTGGCCGCCGTGCAGGGTATGGCGGACATGCTCACCATTCTGCTAGGGCTGCCTATTATCGGCCTGATCAAGCGTGACCTGCGGCAACAGATGGAGAATGTGCGTGTCGCCAGCAAGAATAATAGTGTAACTTAAGCAGGCAAGAATGCAAACTAATTATGATTACAGGGCCATTTAGGAAACCTGGAACTATTTGACTTGCCGGCGCAATTATTGTAAAGTATGATCATTATTACTACTAAACCGGCACCGGTTTTCCCCCTTACCTTGCAGATATTATTTGCGTTAAGAAATGGCAATGAGGGAATAATAAAACTTAGTACCTGAAGCGGTAATCTAATAATTGCTTGAAAAGGTGGTCGAGATGAAGCTAACCAGGGTTAATCAATTAAGATCACAGGTGGGACAAGAGGTAAGAATTAAAGGCTGGGTCAATACTATCCGGGACCAGAAGACGATGCAGTTTCTCATTGTCAGGGATGAAACCGGACTTATTCAAATTGCTAATTCCCGTAAAGAAAACCCGGGCCTGGCGGAAATTATCTCCGGTCTTACTAATGAATCGGTAATCGAGGTAGTGGGCCAGGTGATGGCCAACGAAGCGGTCCAATTGGGCGGCCTGGAGATTATCCCCAAACAGATTACTGTACTTAGCCTGGCCGACCCCAACCTGCCGGTGGATAAAGATTCCAGTCTCTCGATACGGCTTGACTGGCGCTTTATTGATCTGCGCCGCCCGGAAAATCACCTCATTTTTCAGATCCAGACCACTGCCGAGCATGCCATGCGCGAGTACTGGTATCAAAACGGCTTTATTGAGATCCATTCGCCCAAGCTGATGGGTTCGGCCAGCGAGTCCGGGGCCGAGCTGTTTAGCCTGAAATATTTCGACACCACGGCCTACCTGGCGCAGTCGCCCCAGTTTTACAAGCAGATGGCCATGGCCGCCGGCTTTAACCGGGTTTTTGAAATCGGGCCGGTTTTCCGGGCCAACCCCTCTTTTACTTCGCGGCACGATACCGAGTTTACCAGTATTGACGTGGAGATCTCCTGGATTGATTCGCACGAGGAGGTCATGGCCTTTGAAGAGCAGTGGCTCCAGTATGTTTTAAAGGCGATCAGGGAGAAACACGGCGCGGCGATTAAAGAAACGTTCGGTGTAGATGTGGTGGTGCCGGAATTGCCCTTCCCGCGGATGAGCATGGAGGAGGCCTATCAACTGCTGGACGAAAAGGGGCATGAGCTTCCCGAAGCAAAGGGCGATCTCGACCCGGAAGGGGAGCGCCTCGTGGCGCGCCATATCATGGAAAAGTACGGCCATGAATTTGTTTTTGTGACCGACTACCCCGTGGCGGTACGCCCCTTTTACCATATGCGCCACGAAGACCGGCCGCATCTAACTAAAAGTTACGATTTGCTGTGGAAAGGCCTGGAGATCACTACCGGGGCACAACGCGAGCACCGCTACGATATCCTGGCCAGGCAGGCGCAAGAGAAGGGTCTTTCTCTGGAAGGAATTGACTTTTATTTGAACTTTTTCAAATATGGGTGCCCGCCGCACGGCGGTTTCGGCTTCGGCCTGACGCGGATGCTGATGGTTCTGCTTAATGTAGCCAATGTGCGCGAAGTAACCTATCTTTACCGCGGTCCCAACCGGCTAACCCCCTAGAGAAATAGGGGTCAGCCTTTGCGGGCGTTTTAGAGCAACCTCCCTCCCCGGGAGGTTTATTTTTTAAAGGTTCCCCTGGGAAAGAGAAGAACCAGGGACCTTTTTTTTATGCAGGAAACAGGCGTACTTGTATGTAAATATTAAATATTCGATCGTCAAATGACTATTTTAAAATTTTTGTTTTGATTCATGCAAAGAAGGCAGAAGGGAGGAATATTGAGGCAAATCAGTCCGCCAGTTGCCGGCAGCCCCCGGAAGCACGATGGACATACAGTTGACCCGGCGAGATAAGCAGGCCTGGAAAAGGCCCAGTCTTTCCGCGTCCTCGATGCAGAGGGCCGTGAGGCGGTCAGTGAGGGCTGTCCAGTTTTAGCGGAGCAAATGATTTGGAACAGGAGGGATGGATAGAGGGGCGATTGCGGAGCAGGTTGGGACAGGGTAGATAGTTGGACCAAAAATATTTGCAGGAGGGAGTGCCATGAGCGACACCAGTTGGAAGCTGCCTTTATTGAATTCGTATATTGAAAAGTGGGCCAGAGAGAATCCGGATAAACCGGCAATGATTCAGCATGAAGACGGCAAAACGATCACTTATAAAAAGTTTAAATCACTGGTGGACTTTTTTGCCCTGCGCCTGCTGGATATGGGCATCGGCAAGGGGGACCGGGTGGCAACAATGCTGGTCCTGGTGCCCGAACATGTGATCCTGATGTATGCCTGCTTCAAAATCGGGGCGATCATCGCTCCCCTGGATGTGCGTTTAAAAGAAGCCGAAGTGGTGCGGGACCTGAACAAGATTAAGCCCAAGGCCTTCTTCTTCCTGGGCAACACTCCGGTGCGCGATTTTCGTGAAGTGGGACGGGCGGTAAAGGAAAACTGTCCTTATGTGCGCTACCTGGTTCAGTTTACCCCCAATCCGCAACCCGGCGAGCTGCTGGAAGGAGCGATCGCCATCACCGACCTGATGGCCAAGGGCAAGCTGTTAAGCTTAAAGTTAAAGAACATCTTTACCCGCGGGCTGGAAAAAGCAAGCGCCGGGGTTGATACCCGCACCCCGGCCCTGATCATCTTCACTACCGGAACCACCGGCGAGCCCAAGCCGGCGGTGATGTGCCACGAAAATATTATTATTCAGAACGAAGTTCTGCACCGGGGAGTGGGGCTGGAGGGGGGCCGCATGGTGATGCTGGTCAACCTGCCGCCCAGCCATGTCGGCTGCGTCACCGAGCAGCTCATGACCACCCTTTACCTGGGCGGAACGGCGGTGCTGCTGCGGATCTTTGATCCGAAGCTGACCCTGGAAGCCATTGAAAAGCATAAGGTCACCATTTTTGGCCAGATCCCGACCCAGTATCGCCTCGAGTGGGCCCTGGAAGATTATAGTAATTATGATTTAAGCAGCCTGGAATTCGCCATTTACGGCGGCTCCGCCGTGGACAAGGTTTTCCTGGAGCAGCTCTCCAAAATGGCTCCAAACTTCGGCACCGGGATGGGCATGACCGAAACAGCCGGTTTTTACAATTTTACCCCGCGCGGTATTTCCGTGGAAGAGATGGCCGGCCAGGTCGGAATGGCCTTCGACGAGCTGGCGCCGATCACGATCCGCAAGCCTATGCGTGAAGACGGCAGCGCCGGGGAAGAGCTGCCCGACGGTGAGATCGGTGAAATCTGTGTCAGCGGCCCCATTGTGTTCCAGGGTTATTATGATCTGCCCGCGGAAACGGCCAGGGCCATCTCCACGGACGGCTACCTGTATACCGGCGACCTCGGATATTTCAAGGATATGGGCAGCTACAGGGCCCTTTACCTGGCCGGGCGCCAGAAATTTGTGATCAAGCAGAAGGGTTACCAGGTTTTCCCTGACGAGGTCCAGGATTTTATCGCTTCCCATCCCAAGGTAGACCTGGTGGATGTGGTCGGGGTTAAGCACAATATCTTTGACGAAGGAATTTTTGCCTTTGTCCGTCCCCGGAAAGGCGAGCAATTGACCGCGGAAGAAATTATGGAGCATTGCCAGGGTATCGCCGCCTATAAGCGGCCCCAGCACGTGGAAATCTGGCCGGCGGAAAAAGAATTTCCCCTGACCCGCGTGGCCAAGGTAGATAAAAATGAGCTGAAAGCGGTGGCCGAAGAGATCGTGGCCGGGCTGCGCCGCCAGGGCAAGTGGGATGCCGGGCCGGTGCAGGGCATGTAGGCACTCAAGGGCAGTATTGAATCAAGCGGCGGACCTGGCTCCGCCGCTTCTTCTATCCGGCTGAGATATGGTAAAATAGAAAATAGCAGGCAGTAGAGGCGCGAGGGGTGGTTGGCAATGCACATCGGCATCGATGTAGGGGGCACCTCCACCGACGGGGTGCTGCTGCACCGGGGCGAACTGGTGCAGAGCGTGAAAAAGCCGTCCCGGCAGGAGGACCTGGCGGAGACGATCCTGGCCGTGCTGGACGGGCTGTTGGAAGGCCGCGATGCCGGCGCCGTGCGGCGATTGGTGATCAGCACCACCCTGGTGACTAATCTCCTGGCCACG
>ERZ795060.2938-NODE-2938-length-16418-cov-4.385382_pt1 | contig 16418 bp, 17 predicted proteins | sample MGYA00375144_ERZ795060 | MGnify/ENA primary metagenome ERZ795060 (study PRJEB30189, sample SAMN05720157) | activated sludge metagenome | isolation source: anaerobic digester from wastewater treatment plant | place: Japan | collected 2015-05-15 ...
TCTTGCTGCTGTTGAGTGGGACAGGCCTCCCCCCGGTTTTGTAGACCGGGTGATGCGCCGGCTTCCCCCCCTGTTCCGGGGCGGGAACGGATCGTGACCGATAGGCCAAAGCAAAAATAAAAAAGCCGGGTTGAACAACCCGGCTGTTATGTCCAAACGTGTTGCCGGCCAGACTTAAGTTGGCCTAAAGCTAAATCTTAACCACGTTTGCGGCCTGGGGCCCGCGGTTTCCTTCGACAATATCGAATTCAACTAACTGGCCTTCTTCCAGGGTCCTGAAGCCTTCTTCCTGAATTTCTGAGTAGTGTACAAAAACGTCTTTCCCTTCCTCGACTTCAATGAAGCCGTACCCCTTCTCGGGGTTGAACCACTTAACCCTTCCTTGCATCTAAATAAACAACCTCCTAGGCTTCCCTGGTAAACAGGGATATTTCTCATTGAAAATATCACATTTATACCAGAAATGCAAGGAAAACAATCTATTTTTTGCACTGGCGCAAGAAAAGTACAAAAATCATTGTCGGACCTGCCTTCTACGATTTAAACAAGGTTTTTCTGGCCAGTTCCAGGGCCTCCAGCGCTTTCTCCTGGGTGATGAGCTCCTCCATTCCCGCCTCCTGCAGGGTTACGGCCGCGGCCTGCAGGGTATTGAGCATATCGATGCTGTAGCGGGTCACTCTGGCCGGGTCTTCCCGGAAAGGGTAAACGTCCAGAGAAAACCAGCCCTCGTAGCCGCAGCGGTTAAGCCAGTAGAGGAGCTCTAAAAATTCCAGGGTATGGACGCTGCCCACGGCCATATCGTCGTCCCAGTAGCGGTAGTTGTCGTTCAGGTGCAAGTGAAAGAGGCGGCCCTTGGCCATCAACAGGGAGGCCGCTTCCGCCATATTTTCCCCGGCCGCCATGGCGTGCCCCACGTCCAGGGTAACGCCCAGGTTGGGCGCTCCCGCCTCTTCCACGGCCAGAAGGGCGGCGTGAGTGTTGGGGACCAGAGAGTGGGTGCGGGGCTCTTTCAGTTTGTATTCCAGGCAGAGCCTTAAGTCAGGAATCTCTGTGGCCAGGTGTTGCAGCGTATCAACCAGCCGCTTCCAGGAGCTTAGGTAATGGCGCTGAAACAGGTAGTCGTGGCCGTCCTGCCCGAACCAGAGGTTTAGTGACCGGCACCCGATGCGGCGGGCGGCTTCGGCAGCTAAAAGGATGGTCTGCACCGCCTCCCGGCGGGTCTCCTCCCGGTCGGCGGTAATGGAGCCGAAGCGCCATTTTTTGTGGGCGTAGAGGTCCACGCACAGATGGGCGGCTTCCAGCTTCCTTTTCTGCAACTCCTCGACGATGAAAGCATGGTTGTCATCCGCAACCTCCCCGGGGTAAACCAGCTCAACCCCGGTCACCCCTTCAATGGCGGCGATATGATCCAGTAGAGCCGGGAAGGCGGCGGCCTCCTGGTACCCTCCGGGCACAAAGCGGTCGCCTAAAGGGCCGTACTGCCAGGTACCAACAGAATACTTTAGTTTTTTCACCTTCATCGGATCTCCTCCCGGGTTTTTCTCTTGTTTCGTTCAACCAGGTAATCGTAGGCGGGACGGGTGCTGCCGTCGGCCCTGACCACGCCCCACCAGTCTTCAACATCCAGAATCCTTCTCTGGCGATGCCACTCATTTCCGGGGGCTCCCTCCTGGGAGGAAAAACAGTAGATAAAGACGCCGTCAACGCCCGTTTCCTCGCAGGTTTCCAGAAGTTCGCGGTAATACTGCACCTGTCTCTCTTCTGAGAAGCCCTTGCCGGCCGGCTTGACGGGGTAGCCGTCTTCCAGGATATAGATCGGCTTTCCCAGGTTCATCTTTTTCAAGTCGCGCATGATTTTGCTGACGACTTTCCCGATGGTGATGGGATCGCCGCTGAGGTAGTTGGGGAAGGGGTCGAAGCCGACGATATCCATGTATTTGTCCCATAGCTTCATATCGCGTTTCCAATCGTAGAGGCCGGGGATCACTTTATAGCCCATACCGCAGACATTGTGGGAGGTAAGGGAGCCGGGATCCTCTTTTTTTACGGCCCGGTGCAGAGTTTCCATCAGGGCCAGTTGAAAGCGCCGGGAAAACCACTTCAGGCCGCGGCGCCATTTCATCACCACTGTCGTTTCCCCGGCTTCATTGAGCTCGTTTTCCAGTTGCCAGTGGCGGCACCGGTCCTTGTAGCGCCGCACCGAGGCCCGGGCATGCAGGTAGAGGTGGCCCAGGTAGATTTCCGGGTGGATATAGGAGGGGTTAAAAGGTAGAATGTTCTTTTTGCTTTCGAACATGGGCAACTGGTGCAGGTAGCCGGCCCCCAGGCAGAGGAACGGCTTGATGCCGTGCTCTAACATTTTATTGATCATCATATCTGTTTCGTCCCAGAAAACACCTTCCCATGCCCCGGCGGCGTATGCCTCGATCATTTCTTCCGTGACATCTTCCACCCTTAAGCCGGGGCGGTAGATAAAGGGTTCCACCCGGTTCCAGTGAATGTGGGGGCGGAAAAAGGTGGCTCCCGCTTTCTTCATCATGGCGTATGCTTTATCCAGGCGGGTTTCAAAGGAACCGGTATCAAAGGGAAGCAGGGAAAGATGCAGGTGGTAGCAGTGGGCAAAGCCAAATTCCATAATACTCAACTCCTTTGGTCTACATAAACCATCTGCCGCTACGACCGGGCCGGCGCAGCTTCTTTTTTCTGGTCCCTGATTTCTTTTAGCGTAAACTCGTTTAAGCGATAGAAGAGCATGGGCAGCAGAGCCAGGAAGGCCAGCAGGGCAGGCAGCAGCGTGACCGCCTGAAACAGGCCTTTGACCACCCCGGGGCTTTGCGGCATATTGGGGATGTAATTTAGCGCTGTCAGCAAGGCAGTGATGGTGAGGGCGGCCAGGCCGTTGGCCAGTTTGACACAAAATGTTTTGGTGGCAAAGACAACTCCCTCGATCTGGATGCCTCTTTTGCAGGTAACATATTCGCTCAGGTCGCCCAGGCATGGGCGCAATGAGGGCAATATCGGTATAGTACTTGATCAGGAATGTGTTGAGGATGCCGTAGATAATGGAGCTGCCGAAAACGGCCAGGAAAAACCCCAGCTTGGTGGTGCCGGTCACTTTCGTCTCCATATTGTTCCTCCCAATAAATGAATTGATTATAAATTCAAGATAAAGGGCGTAATACCTTCTTTTTGGTTCCGATTGTGACCGAATTTTTGCGATTTAAGCTATCTATTGAGCATTTTTCCTCGATGTGGTAACATTCAGTCATGAAGATGATTAACACCCTGACTTTAAACCCGGCGGTGGACAAGATCCTCCACCTGGAGGCCCTGCAAAAGAACACCACCAACCGCGTGCTGCGGACGGATACTGCGGTGGGGGGAAAGGGCACCCATGTTTCCATGAACCTGCGCCTGATGGGGCGGGCCAGCCGGGCGTTCGGCCTGGCCGGAGGGGCCGGGGGCCGCTATGTCATTGACTCCCTTACCCGCTGGGGAGTAGAGCCTCACTTTATTTACAATCCCGGTTGGGAGAGCCGCACCAATTACCTGCTGGTTGAAGAAGACGGCCAGTGCACCCTGATCGCCGAGAAAGGGGAGTCGCCGCCGGAAAAAGATATCGCCGCCCTGATCAAGAAGATGGAGTCGCTCATTGGGCCGGGGGAGACCCTGGTGCTGTCAGGAGACATTTCCAACTGCCCGGATCCCCTGATCTATAACCGCATGCTGGCGGCCCTGCGGGAAAAGGAGTTGAAAGTTGTCCTGGATGCCGGCGGGGAAACCTTAAGAGAGGCGCTGGCCTGGCCGCCCTACCTGATCAAGCCCAATTTAGACGAGCTTTCGGCGCTGCTGGGCCGGACCCTGCGCAGCGTGGACGATGTAGTGGAGGCTGTGCAAGAGCTTAGCCGCTACCAGATCGAGATCATCGCCGTGACCCTGGGGAGCGCCGGGGCGGTCCTCCGGACAGAAGCGGGCATTTACCAGGCTACGCCCCCGGCCATTAAAGTTAAAAATACGATCGGCTGCGGCGACAGCTTTCTGGCGGGCTTGCTGCACGGCCTGGCGGAGTCATGGCCCCTGGAAAGGGCCCTTCAATGGGCCACGGCTGTTTCCGCGGCCTCCGCCGAATCGGCCCTTTCTGTAGGCTTCGAGGCCGGGCGGGCGGAGGCGCTTATGCAACATGTAAAAGCAAAAAAAATTTTAGGAGCATGAAAGTAGTGAGCCGGCCTTGAGCAAGCTGTCCTATCTCGAGGTAAGGGAAACCATGACGGTGGTAGCCCGGAATATGTGGGAGCGACGCCTCACCAATGCGGCAGGGGGCAATTTGGCCGTCAAAGTGGCCGAAAACCGCATTCTGATCACCCCCTCTCTCATGGCCGAGCGCCGTTTCTGCCTCATTCAACCCGAAGATTTGCTGCTTATCGATTACAGCGCCAATATCCTGGAGGGGCAGGGGAAGCTCTCCCGGGAAAGCGCCATGCATATAAAGCTGCTGCGAAACTTTTCCTTTATCGGCGCCACCATCCATGCCCACCCTTTTTACTGCATGCCGTTCGTGGCCTACGGAAAAGAAATTCCCAGTGTAACCGAAGCCACCCTGGGCCGGGGCAATGTGGGCTGCATTGAGTATACCGGGGCCGGTTCGCCACAACTGGCGGAAAAAGTCTACCAGTACTTTGAGCAGCGGCGGGAGCTGGCGGAAAGGAAACCCATGGCCGTTATCCTGCCCAAACACGGTGTCGTGGTCACCGGGGCGGATCTGTTCCATGCCTACAGCATGCTGGAGCGCATTGAGGGCGACGCTTTCTGCGCCCTGGCCCAAAAGCTGCTCTGATTTATTTATAAGAACAGTTGCGGTAGTTAAAGCGCGGAAAAAAGAGGTCAGCCATGTACAACGTGGAAAGAAAAGCCGAAATCATAAACTTGCTGGAAAAGCACGGGCAGGTGGAAGTGAACAGCCTTGCCCGGCAGTTTCAAATCTCCAGGGAGACCATCCGCCGCGACCTGGCCGAGCTGGAGCGGGAAGGGATCTTAACCCGGACCCACGGCGGCGCCGTTTACAATCAAAAGGTGCGGGGGCCCGGATATGAATACCCGGTTTCGGTGCGGGGCATCCAGCGTTACCATGAAAAAAACGCCATCTGCAAGTATGCGGCGGGGCTGATTCAAGACGGCGATACGGTTTTTGTTGACAACAGCTCCACCACCGTCTACCTGGCCAGGTATATCCCCCGCACTATCCATGCTACCCTGATCACCAATTCGATCAAGCTGTTGATGGTGGCGGCCAAGTCCCCCAACCCCAATATCCTGTTTATCTGCCTGGGAGGGGTTTTTAAGGAAAGCAACCTCTCTTTATATGGCAGCGCCACGGTGAAACACTGCGCGGAATTCTACCCCAACAAGGCGTTCATGTCCTGCGCCGGGATCGCCCCCAGTGGACTGGTGACCGATGCCAGCGTGCAGGAAATTGAGACGAAACGTTTAATGATTGAACATTCCCGGGAGCTTTTCCTGTTGGCCGACTATACCAAGTTCTCCGCGGCGGGGCAGGTCTTTCTGACCAACCTCTCTCCCGGCAACAACATTATCACGGACAGCAAGGCCGATGGGGAAAAGCTCGAAGCGCTAAAATCACTGGGCGTGCGGATTTCTGTGGTCTAATACCCGGTAAAGGCGGTCTGGCAATGAACTACCTGGCTTTTGACCTGGGCGCCAGCAGTGGCAAAATGTACCTGGGGCGCTGGGACGGGGCGAAGCTGGCCCTGGAGACCGTCCACCGCTTCGACAACGCTGCCGTCCCCCTGGCCGGTGGACTTTACTGGGATTTCATCGGCATTTTTCAGGCCATGAACCTGGGCGTGCAAAAAGCCGCCGCCCTGACGGGAAACCGGCTGGCCTCCCTGGGCATTGATACATTTGCCAATGATTTTTCTTTGATCAGCCGCGCGGGAGACCTTCTAGCGCCTGTGCGCTGTTACCGGGACGATAGAACCCTGCATCACCGGGAGGCCATTTTTTCCCGCATGTCTCCCCGCCAAGTATACCAGGCCACGGGAAACCAGATCAGCCGCTTCAGCACCCTGATGCAACTGGCCGCCATGCGGGAAGAAGGCCAGGGTTATCTTTTAGATCACGCCTATAAACTTCTGTTTCTGCCCGACCTGCTGAGCTACTATATCACCGGTGAAGTGATCGCCGAATTCACCATCTCTTCGGTCAGCCAGCTCTATGATTTCTTGGCCGGCGACTGGTCGGAAGAGGTTTTGGCCGCTTACCGGATCCCCAGGGAGCTTTTGGGCGAGATCGTCCCGCCGGGCACGGTGGCCGGTTCAACCCTGAAAAGCTACCGGGAGCGGTACGGAGTAGGCCCCTTCAGTGTCATTGCCGTTTGCGAGCACGATACCGCCTCGGCGTTTCTGGCCTCCCCCCTGGAGGGCGACGGCGCCATCATCAGCAGCGGCACCTGGTCCCTGGTCGGCACCCTGGTCGACCAGCCCGTCATTAATACGATCGGCTTTGCCCACAATATCGCCAACGAGGGGGGCTACGGCGGCCGCGTGAGGCTGATTCGCAACCTGATGGGAACCTGGTTAATCCAGGAATTAAGGACCGATTTCAGGCGGCAGGGGCGTGACTACAGCTTTGAAGAACTCTCGGCCATGGCGGCGCAGGCTGCTCCCTTTGCTTATATCATCGACGTGGACGATGAACTGTTTTATGCCCCCGGAGATATGGCGGCCAAAATACGGCAAAGGTGCCGGGAGCGCCTGGGCAGGGCCCCTGAAAACGCCGGGGAACTGGTCCGCTGTGTCTGCGAAAGCCTGGCTTTAAAAACTCGCTGGGCCGTGGAAAAGCTGGAGCAGTTCACCGGGAAAGCGCTGCCGGTGATCAGTATCGTGGGCGGCGGGGCCCAGGACCAGTTGCTCTGCCAGTTTATGGCCAGCGCCTGTGGAAGGCCCGTTATGGCCGGGCCAATCGAAGCTGCCGCCCTGGGCAATATCCTGGTGCAGATGATCGCCGGGGGCCAGCTTAAAAACATCGAACAGGGCCAGGAGTTAATCCGCCGCACCTTCCCTTTGGTCCACTACCAGCCCCGGGATACTGACCGCTGGGCGGAAGCCTACCGGCTTTTCCAATCCATCTACCAGTTGGAGTGAGGCGGCCCGCGGCACCGGTCCGCCGGCGGATAGCTGCGGGATTGCCAGGCTTACCGGCGGTGAGAAGGCGGGTTTTATGTTACGCCCACCACTTAATCTAATCGTTTTCCCTAAATCCCCAATCGCTAATGGCATTACAAAATTAAGCGAAGCAGGCCTGGCCGGCGCCGGATGGCGGCAGGGCCAATATTTGGGGAATAGGGCCGGGCATGGTAAAATAATGGCAAAATAAATCGAAGCGGGAGTTGCACAAATATGATCGTTGGTGTAGGGGTCGATTTGATCAGCATAAAACGGGTGGATAAAGCCTGCCGGCGCAACCCTGAACGTTTTCTCAAACGGCTTTTTAGCAGCGCAGAGCTGGCCCTTTTGGCGCCGCGGCCTGCGCCGGTTCGCTCCGCCGCCGCCCGCTTTGCCGCCAAAGAGGCGGTGCTGAAAGCCATCGGCTGCGGCATCGGCCCGGCGGCCTTAAGGGAAGTGGAAATCCTGGCGCCGCCCGGCCGCAAGCCACAGGTGCGCCTTTCAGGCCATGCGGCCAGGCAGGCGGCTGCGCAGGGCATTACCGGGATTGAAGTATCACTAACCCATGACCCGCCCTTTGCCGCCGCCATAGCAGTGGCCTACAAGCGGCAGGAGAGCGGGGGCCTGGAGCAGGAAAAAGAACACTAAGACTTTAAGCGGGTGTAGTTCAGCAGCCCGCCCGCCCTGATGATCTCCACCTGGCGGGGCGTAAGAGCGTGAGCCGCGGTAAAGGCCCGCCCCCGGGTCACATTGCTTATGGTCAGGGTGTTTTGTTTTAGCTGCTGGTGGACCGCATCGATTACCAGGAGATCTCCCTGTTCTAGACGGTCGTAATCGGCCGGGTCGGTAAAGGTCAGCGGCAGGATGCCAAAGTTCACCAGGTTGGCCTGGTGGATGCGGGCAAAGGATTTAGCCAGCACCACTTTAACCCCCAGATACATCGGCGCCAGGGCGGCGTGCTCCCGGCTGGAGCCCTGGCCGTAGTTTTCTCCGCCCACCACCACTCCGCCGCCGCTCTCCCGGGCGCGCCGGGGAAAACTTTCATCGATGGAAGCAAAAACATACTCGCTGATTGCCGGAATATTGGAGCGCAGCGGCAGGACCTTGGCCCCTGCCGGCATGATATGGTCTGTGGTAATATTGTCTGCTACTTTTAACAGGACGGGCAGCTTTAGCTGTTCCGGCAGCGGCACCTGCCGGGGCAGCGGCTTGATATTGGGCCCGCGGAGTACCTCAACCGCCTGGTTGTTTTCCGGGGGGGCGATGATCATGCGATCATCGACAATCACGGCCACTGGTGGCTGCGCCTGCGGCGGGTCGCCCAGATCCCGCGGATCGGTAAGGACCCCGGTGAGGGCCGTGGCGGCCGCAGCGGCAGGACCGGCCAGGTAGACCTTGGCGTCGGCGGTGCCGCTGCGCCCGGGGAAATTGCGGTTAAAGGTGCGCACCGAGACGCCGCCGCTGGGCGGGGCCTGGCCCATGCCGATACAGGGGCCGCAGGACGCTTCCAGGATCCGCGCTCCCGCAGCGATCAGGTCCTCCAGAATGCCGTCCCGGGCCAGCATCCGGTAAACCTGGCGCGAACCGGGAGAGACGACCAGGCTGACCCGGGGGTGGACCACCTTGCCCTTGAGAATTTGCGCGACCAGGCGCAGATCGTGGTAAGAAGAGTTGGTGCAACTGCCGATCGCCACCTGGTCCACCGGAATTGGCCCGATTGCTTTGATCGTCCTTACGGCGTCGGGGCTGTGCGGGCAGGCGGCCAGGGGCTCTAACTGGTCCAGGTTAATGGTTAGCTCCTCGTCGTATTGCGCGCCGGGCTCCGCCTCCAGGGGGATCCAGGCCGATTCCCGCTGTTGCGCCCTTAAGAATTCCCGGGTGACCTCATCGCTGGGGAAAATAGATGAGGTGGCGCCCAGCTCTGCCCCCATGTTGGCGATGGTGGCCCGCTCCGGCACGGAAAGCTGCTTGACACCGGGCCCCGTGTATTCCATGACCCGGCCAATGCCTCCCTTAACCGTAAGGCGGCGCAGCACTTCCAGAATAATATCTTTAGCGCCAACCCAGGGGGCCAGTTGGCCGGTCAGGTTAACTTTAACCACTTTCGGAACCTTCAAATAATAAGGCCCGCCGGCCATGGCCACGGCCACATCCAGCCCTCCGGCTCCGAAGGCCAGCATGCCCAGCCCTCCGGCGGTGGGGGTGTGGCTGTCCGAGCCCAGCAGGGTTTTCCCGGGCGCGCCGAAGCGCTCCAGGTGGACCTGGTGGCAGATACCGTTGCCGGGCCGGGAAAAGTAGACGCCGTAGCGGGCGGCCACCGACTGCAGGTAGCGGTGGTCGTCGGCATTTTCAAAGCTGGTTTGCAGAGTGTTGTGGTCGACATAGCTGACAGACAGTTCTGTTTTGACGCGGTCCACGCCCAGCGCTTCCAGTTGCAGGTAGGCCATGGTTCCGGTAGCATCCTGGGTCAGGGTCTGGTCAATGGCTATGGCTATTTCAGCTCCCGGGGCCAGCTCGCCCGACAGCAGGTGTTTTTTTATAATTTGATAAGTAATGTTGCGGGGCATTTTATCTCTCCTTTCCTGGCGCGGTTGGCTTTAAATATAACAAAACGCAGGGGAGCCGTCAAATGAAGATTGCCACTTGTGGATTCCTTTTTCTCATTCTGCTCCGCAGGCCGCATATAATAAAGCAGACACACTTTCCAACAGAGAGCGCAGCTCCTTATTGACATCATTTAAAGGCGGTGGTATTCTTTTGGCGTTGCAAGAAAAATAAGGATGTTTTTTTCGGGATAATACCTGAGTTAATTGGTCAGAATTAAATCGATGGGGGTGAATGAGTGAAGTTATCAGCCAGGGTAGAATACGGGGTCAGGGCCATGGCCGTGCTGGCTTTCCATTACCCGGAAGGGGCCCTGTCCTTGAAAGAAATTGCCGGCCGCGAAGGGATTTCTTACCAGTTCCTGGAGCAGATTTTCCCCGACCTGCGCCGGGCCGGTTTAATTGAAAGCGTGCGCGGCGCCCGGGGCGGGTACCTGCTGGCCCGCCCGCCTTCAGAAATCAAGGTGGGGGATATTGTCCGGGCGGTAGAAGGCCCCATCGCCCCGGTAAGCTGCCTCCTGGAGCCGCCTGCCGGTAGAAGTTCATGCCATCGTTCTTCTGCAGGCTGCCTGACCCGCCATGTCTGGGAGAAGCTGCGCGATCGCATAAACGAAGTTTTGGACGAAGTTTATCTTGCCGACCTTATTGACATAAAACCGGCCCAATTAATTAACTAATTTGAGGAGGTATTCAGTTGGAAAGCCGGAAAGTATATATGGATCACGGTGCGACCACACCGTTGCGCGAAGAAGTTTTAGAGGCCATGATGCCTTTTTTGCGGGAAAAATTCGGCAATCCATCAAGTATTCACGCGCAGGGTAGAGAAGCGCGCCAGGCTGTGGATGCTGCGCGCGAGGTGGTGGCGGCAGCCCTGGGCGCGGAACCGGGAGAAATATTTTTTACCTCCGGCGGGACAGAATCAAACAATATAGCCCTGCGCGGCACGGCGGCCCTTAAGCCCAAAAGCCACTTTATTACCTCCAGTATCGAGCACCACGCCGTTCTCGATGTGTGCAAAGACCTGGAAGAACAGGGCCATAGAGTTACTTTTTTGCCCGTTGACAGCAACGCCCTGGTCGACCCGCGGGTCCTGGAAGAGGCCATGACCCCGGATACGGCCATGGTTTCGGTGATGATGGCCAACAACGAGGTGGGCACTATACAGCCTATTGGTGAAATGGCTGCCCTGGCCCGGGAAAAAGGAGTTCTCTTTCACACTGACGCCGTCCAGGCGATAGGGCAGATTCCGGTAAATGTTAAAGAGCTGCAGGTAGATTTTCTTTCTTTATCGGCCCATAAGTTTAATGGCCCCAAGGGGATCGGCGCCCTTTACGTGCGCAAAGGGGTCCCTTTGACCCCGCTATACCGGGGCGGCGGCCAGGAGCGCAAGCTGCGCCCGGGGACGGAAAACGTGGCCGGGATCGTCGGTTTGGCCCGGGCGCTGGAGCTGGCGGTGCAGGAGCTGCCTGAAAAAATGAGCCGCCTGAAGCATCTGCGCGACACCCTGATCAAGGGCCTGTTAAAGATTGAAGATGTTATTTTAAACGGCCACCCTGAACAGCGCCTGCCCGGTAATGTCAATGTCAGTTTTAAATATATTGAAGGAGAATCGCTCCTTTTAAGCCTGGACCTGCAGGGGGTAGCCGCCTCCAGCGGTTCGGCCTGCACTTCCGGTTCCCTGGATCCGTCTCATGTGCTCATGGCCATGGGGCTGGATCATGAAACCGCCCACGGTTCTTTGCGCCTGACCCTGGGCCGGGGCAATGATGAAGCGGATGTGGATTATGTATTGAAGATTTTGCCGCCCATTGTGGAGCGGCTGCGCAACATGTCGGCGCTTTATAAGAAAAGATAGGCTTGCATAAATTGATCCCCCTGCGGCATATATTTAATTGTTTACTGCCGCGGGGGGAGATTTTTTTGTCCGGGAAAAAAGTACGGTGGACGAGCAGGCGCAGGCGCCGCTTTAACAGCACTTTAAGAAGGAAAAAGCTTCTCTGGTGGGCTCTGGCGGCAGCAGCTTTAATCGCGGCCTGGCTGTTCCCGGTGTCCGCCCTGAGGCAGGCACCCTCTGCCCGGCCGGTGGAACCGGAAGCTAAAGCGCCGTCCGCGATTTCGGGGTGGCTGCTGCATAAAATGATGGCCGATACTATACCCGGCATGGAGCCGCCCGGTGCCGCAGCGAACGCTGCGATCCGGGGAGCGGTTTTTGAGGCTTTTTATGCGCTGACAGGAGTGGATCCGCGGGATCCCCGTTCCATTTTAGAGCGGGAACTGGGTGCCGGTACCCGCATTGCCCTGCCCGTGCTGCATCCGCCGGAGGCTGGGGGGGAAGCTGGGGCAGACCCTGACCTGCCTCAGGAACCCGGAGAGGAAGAGCAGGTTCCGGTATTCAATCCCCAATTTCCTTTTCTCGGCTACAGCGAACCGGTAGCTCTCATATATCATACGCATATTACGGAAACTTTTGAGCCTACTTTCGGCTTGCGTTATTCGCAAAACCTTAATCATACGGTCGCCCGCCTCGGGGAGCAGTTGGTTACTCTGCTGCAGGATCAGTACGGCCTGCCGCTGATTCATCACCGCGGCATCTATGATCTGCCCCGTAATACCGCTTACGAAAAGATCCGGCCGGTCATTAAGGAAATCATGGCTGAAAATCCCCAGCTGGACATGGTTATTGACCTGCACCGGGACGGGGTGCGCCGCGAAATTACCACTACTACTTTCCCCGAAGGTGATGTGAGCAAAATTTTGATTGTTATCGGCACCCGCCATCCGGGTTGGGAATCCAACCTGGCCCTGGCCCTGTGCCTGAACCGGGAGCTGGAAACAGTGGCCCCTGGCCTTTCCCGCGGAATCCGCCAGTATAACGAAATTTACAATCAAGATCTGCATGCCCATTCCATTCTCATTGAGATCGGCGGCCATGAAAACACCCTGGAGGAAGCGCAGCGTGCCGTTCCGTACCTGGCCGAGGCCCTGGCCCGCGCTTACTATCGATTTTTTGAGCAGAATGAATAACAACCGCCCCTTCCGTTCATCTTAATATTGATCGTGATCCTGGGGGCGAAACTGTGCGCAGTTTTATTTATTTTACGGCCGGGCTGGTCCTGGCGCTGCTCGTGCTCTACGGCGGGTTCAACCTGGCGGAGAGGAACCTTGCCGACCTGATGGGCCTGCAGCGTGAAAGGGCGGCTTTTACTGTGCATAATCAGGGCGGCGGCAAAATCAAACTAACCTTTAGCGGCAATACGATCACCGTTGACATGATCCGGATGCTCACCTGCTGGCGCACCATTTTCTCTTCCAGCGATTCTTCACTCTAATTTTTTTCCAGGTTGACCTTGACAAAACCCCCGCCGGGATGTTATTTTTAGTACAGTTAGCACTCTCCGTTCTAGAGTGCTAATAATCATCCCAGGGGAGAGAATATGCATGACTGCCTTAACGGAAAGAAAGAAAAAGATCTTAGAGGCTGTTGTGTCTAATTATATAGAAACGGCTGATCCGGTGGGATCCCGCACTATCGCCCGCACCTGCCGGATCGGACTCAGTTCCGCCACCATTCGCAATGAAATGGCCGACCTGGAGGAGATGGGCTACCTCTCTCAACCTCATACTTCTGCCGGGCGCATTCCTTCCCAGAAAGGTTACCGTTACTATGTCGACAACCTGATGCCCCCCGGTGGGCCGGACGAGGAAGAAACATCGGCCATTAGCCGCTCCTTAAACGCCGATAAGATGCGTGAGATTGAGCAGATTATTATCAGTGCCGCGCGGGTGCTCTCATCGATTACCAATCATACTTCACTAATTATGGGCCCGCAGTATAAAAGAAGCACTTTCCGCCAGATGCGTATTTTGCCCCTGGATGAAAAGAGGGGGCTGGTGGTCCTGATTACCGATACCGGTTTTATTAAAAACAAGGTTATCGAGCTAAATCAATCCCTTTCACCGCCGGAGCTGCAGCAGGTTGTTTCATACCTGAACCAGAAGCTGTTCGGGCTGTCGATAGACCAGGTTACCACTTCGCTGATTAATGAATTGAAGCGGGATCTGTTCCGCCGCATGGAGTTGCTGGAGCAGGCCTTCATTTTGCTGGAGGAAAGCCTTAAAGAAGAAGAGCAGGTGCGAGTGTTTTTGGGCGGCACCACTAATATTCTCAACCAGCCCGAATTTAAGGATGTCGAAAAAATAAGGCGCATGCTTTCTCTTTTCGAACAGGAATCTCTACTGTTTAAAATCCTGGAAAGAAACCTGGGAAAAGAAGGCGTAGTAGTGCAGATAGGCACCGAAAACATGGTGGAGGAAATTAATGAATGCACCCTCATTACCGCAACGTATAAGATAAACAATAGAAATCTGGGTACAGTGGGGGTCCTGGGCCCCACACGCATGGATTACTCCCGCGTCATCGGTGTAGTGCGTTGCCTGGTGGATAAACTAAATGAAAGTTTAAATTCATAGCTGGCCAGCCGGCCTGGCAGGCCAAACAGATCAAATATAGAGAGAAGGTGAACCCTGTGATGGCCAGGGAAGACGAATCCAAGAAGCAGGATCATAACCATATAGAAAACAGTGAGGCTGCTGAAAACGCAGCCGGGGAATCAAGTGCAGTGGATGAGGGCAGCGAACAGGCTCTACCGGAGCCGGAGCAGCCGGAGCTCTCCGAAATTGAGATATTAAAGGCAGAGTGGGAGAAAGAGAGGGAAGAGCTTAAAGCCCGCCTGTTGCGCAAGCAGGCTGATTTTGATAATTTCCGCCGTATCAGCCGCGCCGAGCAGGAAGAGACCCGGGAATACGCATTGTTTAAGTTTTTAGAAAAGCTTTTACCGGTGCTGGATAACATGGAACGGGCCATTGATTCCGCCCGGTCGGAAGCGGTGCCGGATTCATATCGTGAAGGCCTGGAAATGATTCACCGCCAGATGCTGCAGTTGCTGGAGCAAGAGGGAGTTACCGTGATGGACTCCCTGGGGCAGCCTTTTGACCCCAATTATCACCATGCGGTGCTGCAGGTGGAAGAGGGCGAACCGGGCTGCGTGGCGGAAGAGTTGCAAAAAGGCTATTTATACAAGCAAAGAGTGCTCCGACCGGCCATGGTTAAAGTGTGCCGGAGTTAAAGTGAAATACTTAAGAACAGACTTATTTGTGGATTAAGGAAAAGGAGGATCTATTAATAATGGGCAAAGTAGTAGGAATTGACCTGGGCACAACCAACTCGGTTGTTGCAGTTTTAATGGGCAGTGAGCCCGAGGTAATACCCAACGCGGAAGGAAGCAGGCTGACCCCTTCGGTGGTAGCCTTTACCAAGGACGGACAGCGGCTGGTCGGGCAGGTAGCCAAGCGGCAAGCTATTACCAACCCCGATCGCACCATTCTTTCCATCAAGCGGGAGATGGGTACGAATTATACCGTGAATATTGACGGTAAGAAATATACACCCCAGGAAATTTCGGCCATGATTTTGCAAAAGCTGAAAACCGATGCCGAGGCATACCTGGGCGAAAAGGTAACCCAGGCGGTGATTACTGTTCCGGCCTATTTTACCGACAGCCAGCGCCAGGCCACCAAGGATGCGGGCAAGATTGCCGGGCTGGAGGTGCTGCGGATTATTAACGAGCCGACCGCGGCAGCCCTGGCATACGGTCTGGACAAAAAAGGCGAGCAGCGCATCCTGGTGTTTGACCTGGGCGGCGGCACCTTTGATGTTTCTGTGCTGGAACTGGGCGACGACGTGGTGGAAGTTAAGGCTACCAGCGGCAACAACCGCCTCGGCGGCGACGATTTTGACCGGCGCATCATCGATTACGTGGCCGACGAGTTTAAGAAGGATCACGGCATCGACCTGCGGCAGGACCGCATGGCACTGCAGCGCTTGCAAGAGGCGGCGGAAAAAGCCAAAATTGAGCTATCCTCGGTGACTTCCACAACCATAAACCTACCTTTTATCACCGCCACCCAGGAAGGCCCGAAGCACCTGGATATGACCCTGACCCGGGCCAAATTTGAGGAGCTGACCGCGGACCTGGTGGAGAAGACCATGGAGCCGACGCGCCGGGCCCTTGCCGATGCCGGGCTCAAGGTGGAAGATATTGACCGCATCATCCTGGTAGGAGGGTCAACCCGCATCCCGGCGGTGCAGGAAGCTATTCGCAAGCTGCTGGGCAAAGAGCCGCACAAGGGCGTCAACCCCGACGAGGTTGTGGCGCTGGGCGCAGCTTACCAGGCTGCCGTACTGGCCGGTGAGGCCAAAGATGTCCTTCTTTTGGATGTGACGCCCCTTTCCCTGGGCATTGAAACACTGGGCGGGGTATTTACCAAAATCATCGAGCGCAATACCACTATCCCGACCAGCAAAAAGCAGATCTTTTCCACCGCTGCCGACAACCAGACCAGCGTAGAGGTTCACGTGCTGCAGGGTGAACGGCCCATGGCCGCAGATAACATGACCCTGGGGCGGTTTATGCTCGATGGGATTCCCCCGGCGCCCCGGGGTGTACCCCAGATCGAAGTGAGCTTTGATATTGACGCCAACGGTATTGTCAACGTTTCGCCCACGGATCTGGCCACGGGCAAGGCGCAGCATACTACCATTACCGAATCCAGTGGCCTCGCTCAGAGCCAGGTC
>ERZ795060.2944-NODE-2944-length-16404-cov-4.951251_pt1 | contig 16404 bp, 8 predicted proteins | sample MGYA00375144_ERZ795060 | MGnify/ENA primary metagenome ERZ795060 (study PRJEB30189, sample SAMN05720157) | activated sludge metagenome | isolation source: anaerobic digester from wastewater treatment plant | place: Japan | collected 2015-05-15 ...
CGAGGGGCGCGCCGCAGTCCTGGCTGGTGACGGCGAAGTCGTGGATGCCCGCGCCCTCGCCCCCACCGCCGGCCAGACCGCCGCTGAGCCCCGGCGCGCCGCCCCCGGCGAAGCCGAAGTTGGTGCCGCCGGCGAAGGGGGAGATGTTGTACTGCCCTGCGGCGGCGAGGACCTCGGCCATGGCACGGACGGCCTGGTCGGGCGTGCGTGCGCCGGAAGCGGGCTTGCCCCAGACGTCGGTGCGTCCGAGCCGCAGGTCCATGACGATGCGCGGCTGGGTGGGGCGGATGGTCGCGAGTTGGCGCAGGTGGGCGAGCATGTTGCTCGAGCCGGTCCAGCCGTCGATCTCGCCCTCGACGGACTGCCAGAGGTCGTTGGCGTTGACGACGGGGACGGCGAAGCCGGCCTCGCGGTAGTATCGGTCGAGTTCGCCGAGGTAGGATGCGGCGAGGGTGTCGAAGCCGCAGGTCCAGCCCATCTCGTTCTGGATGAGGATGATGGGCCCGGTAGAGGCTTCTTCTTTCTGTTTGCGTCCCGCGGGGGCGACGACGGCCTGCAGGTTGCGGACCTGGGCGGCGAGGGCGGAGATGAAACGGGAGGAGGCTTCGAGGAACGGCTGCGCGTTGGTGCGCAGTCGCATCGTGGCGGTCTCGATCATCCACGGGGGCAGGCCGCCGTTGTCGTAGCCGGAGCCGATGTAGGGCCCGACGCGGAGGATGCAGAGCAGGCCGGCGTGCTGGACGAGTTCGACGAAGTGTCGGAGGTCGTTCTCGCCGGTGAAATCGAACTGGCCCGGGCGGACTTCGTGCCGCGCCCAGACGACGGGGGTTTCGACGGTGTTGAGGCCGGCGAGTTTGGCCTGGTGGAGTCGGTCGGCCCACTCGGCGCGTGGGATGCGGAAGTAGGGGACGCTTCCGGAAACCAGCCACACCCGCCGCCCGTCGAGGACTAGAGACTGACCGTCGTAGGTGATGGTGGGCATCGGGCTGGTCGCTCCTTGCTTGCGGGACTGTGCGCCGATGGGGCGCGTGCAGTCGAGGGCGAAGGGGAGGCCGGGTCCATCCAGCCGGAGAGGTGCCGCGCGAGCGAGCGATCGAACAAAGACCGAACGCTAAATGACTCGATCGGTGGCCAACAGTAGAAGGGTTGGCGGTGTCCTGCAACGTACTGGGGTGATCTGCGGTAATCTCCCGTCGATCTTGCGGGGGGCCGCGGGCATCATCCGCGAAAGGACGACCCCCTGAGACCGGACCGCCACGCTCCGAACCGTCCTCAGCACCTCCATCGGGCCATCCTGGCTGCGGGGGGAATCGGGATGGGGCTCGCGCTGGCGGCGGCGGCCGGGTGTTCGTCGGGATTGGCGGACATCGACGCGAAGACCACGCGGCTGCTTCGTCAATCGGCGGAGCGGCTCGACGGGGGGACGTACGCGCCGGAGCGCACGTACCCAACGCCCCCGGGCGTGGACGATCGGCGCCTGCGCGACAAGAACCCGGCGAGCACGAACCCGCCGGCGGGCGCGATCGCGTTCAAGACGGCGGACGAGGCGCGCGACGTGTCGAAGCGTCTGGCGGAGTTCCAGAGCGGGTCGCTGGACCAGCCGGGGGCGAGGCGGGTGGACCTCGTGGGGGCGCTGCGCCAGGCGCAGAAGACGGCGCGCGAGTTCATCAACCAGGAGGAGGAGTACATCCTCGCCTCGATCCGACTGCTCATCGAGGAACACCGGTGGGACCCGCGCCTGTTCCAGCAGGCGAGCGTGGCGTACTCGAACGCGCAGGCCGACGGCGACACGACGGAAAGCACGCTGCGGATCATGAACGAACTGGGCGTGCGCCAGCAACTGCCCTTCGGCGGCGAGGTGGCGGCGCGCTGGATCTGGGAGGCGAGCGAGGACCTGCGCTCGAGCGTGACGGGTCAGTACGAGCAGTCGTCGCGGATCGTGGTGGACGGGAACATCCCGCTGTTGCGCGGCGCGGGGGACGTGGCGCAGGAGTCGCGGATCCAGGCGCGCCGCAGCCTGGTGTACGCGGCGCGGACGTTCGAGGACTTCCGGCGCCAGTTCATGGTGTCGATCGCTCGCGACTACTTCAACCTGCTGCTGTCGCAGGATTCGATCGCGAGCACGCAGCGGCAGCTCGAGAGCCTCATCAACCTGGAGAAGCGCCAGGGGGAGTGGTACAAGGCGGGCAAACTGCCGGAGTTCGAGGTGAACCTGGCGCGGAACAACGTGCTCAACGCGCAGGCGAATCTGGCGAACCTCAAGGAGAGTTACATCCTCGCGCTGGATCGCTTCAAGATCCGCCTGGGGCTGAGCGTGACAGAGCCGATCGTCATCGATCCGTTCGAGTTGCCGGTGCCGGAGCCGGACGTGTCGCTCGACGACGCGACGCGGTTCGCGCTCGAGTACCGCCTGGACCTTCAGAACCAGCGCGACCAACTGGACGACTCGAAGCGGCAGATCCGCAACGCGCGGAACAACCTGCTGCCGGACCTCAATCTCGCGGGGAGCGTGACGCTCCCGACGGACTCTGATGCGCGCGAGGGGGGCGTGGTGTACGAGCCGGACGACGTGAGCTACAGCGCCTCGGTGATGTTCGCCCTGCCGCTGGACCGGGAGATCGAGCGGCTGGGGCTGCGCCAGACGGTGATCGCGTACCAGCAGGCGGAGCGGAACTACGACCTGGCGCGGGACAACGTGGTGCTGGACGTGCGGGCGCGGGTGCGCGAGATCGAGCGTGCGCGCCTGAACCTGACGCTGGCCGAGGAGCGCGTGAAGATCACGCTGCGGCGCCAGGAGGAGCAGCAGATCAAGGCGGACGAGGTCGACACGCAGGCGATCGTCGACACGGCGAACGACCTGTTGCAGGCCGAGCGCGCGCGCGACCAGGCGCGCACGGACGTGCGCAACGCGGTGCTGGACTATCTGTTGGCGACGGGGCAGTTGCGCGTGAGGCGGGACGGGACGTTCGAACCGCTGGCGGGGATGCGGATGGGGAGCGAGGAAGCGCCGGCCGAGGGCGCGCCGCCCCCGGAGGCCGCGGGCCCGCGGGCGGCTCCGCCGTCCACGCCGGAAGAGCCGAACGCGCCGTTCACACCCGCGCCTGCGCCTGCGCAACCGGGTCCGACGCCGGACCAACCCGCGGCACCGGAACCCGCCGCGGCGGAACCCACTGAGCCGAACTCGGCACAGCCCGCACCGACGACGCCGTAAACAATGGCTCGGAGTCGGTCGGGTCAATGGATCGAAGCCGCGGGGCAGAGCGATGGCTTTGAACGAAGGAGGCCGCGTGGGCGCATCGAGCGGGCAGACAGGCGGTCATTCGGGTGGTCACGGTGACGGACGCGCGGCGGGCGGTCGCTACGAGCAGTTCCAGGCGTTCCGCACCCGCCTCAACGAGCGGATCCTGAACCAGGGCAAGCCGGAAGGCCAAGGGGGCGCGGCGACGATCGTGACCAAGCGCTTCTTCGCGCTCGACGATCAGACCTACCGCGACACGAGCGGCGAGGGCGGGCTCGACAAGAAGACCAAGGAGTTGCTGGGGCTCGCGGCGTCGATGGTGCTGCGCTGCGACGACTGCATCGCGTACCACGTGGACCAGTGCGTGCAGGCGGGGTGCACCGACCGACAGATCTGGGAAACCTTCGACGTGGCGCTGATCGTGGGCGGATCGATCGTGATCCCGCACCTCCGGCGCGCGTGCGAGTTCCTGGACGAGTGCCGGACGCGGGGTTCCTGATCGTCGAGCGACTACCTCGCGGTGTCGGGCTCGATTCGATGACTCCTCATTCCGCGCACAGCGCGGGTCAATCGATCCTGATCCGGTACAGGGCGAAGCCATGCTTCGAGCCCTCGGCGTGGCCGGGCTCGCTGGCGGTCGCCTCGCGATCGGCGCCCGCGACGGACTGGGGCTGCTCACCGGCGAAGCGCTTGAGCGTGTGGATCTGGCTGGCGGTGATGTAGAGCCACTGGCCGGTCGCCGCGGCGGGGCCGCTCGCGGGCGCGAGCGGGCCGATGGCCAGCGAATCGGGCCAGCCCAGGCGCGGGTCGGCGATGACGGTGCGGAGGCGCGAGGCGCTGAAGTCGCGCGGCTTGTTGTCGCGGATGGCGCCTTGTGCTTCGCTCTGGCGGAGGCGCACAACGGCGTTGTTCTCGAGCGACGTGATGTAGAGATCGCCGGTGGCGTCGGTGATGAGGCCGTCGGCGACGCAGGTGCGCCCGACCTCGCGCACGGAGTTGTTGATCTGCCAGGCCGGGGCGGTGCGGCTGGTGAGCAGGCGCGAGTCGATGGCGTAGAGCCGGTCGCCCGTCAGCGCCTGCCAGTAGAGCGTGTGCGTCTGCGTGTCGAGCGCGATGCCGTCGCTGTGGATCTGGGGCGTGCGGCCCGTCGCCGGGTCGAGCAGCGCGCGGGCGCCGACAGTGATCGAGCGGGTCGGGTCGGCCTGGGTCGAGGGGTCATCGGCGAGGACGCGGCGGGCCTTGTTGGTGGCGAGTTCGACGACGACGATCGCGCCGCCGCTGCCGGCGCCGGAATCGGTGATGAACGCGGTCTGGTTGCGGGTGTCGATGCGGACGTCGTTGAGGTAGGCGTTGCTCGGAGCGACGTCGTCGAGGAAGAAAGCCGTGACGGCCTGATTGGACTTGAGGTCGATCAGGACGAGTTTGGGCCCGCCGCGCTCGCGCTTGACGCCGGCGAAGTTGGGGCAGGCGTTGTCGAGCACCCAGAGGCGGTCGAGGTCGTCGACGAACACGCTCTGGACGTTGATGAACGACATGGGCCCGGCCTGGTTGCCGAGCGTGCGAGCGATGGCCGGCTCGGGCGCGTCGGCGCTGCGGCCGTCGAGCCCTTCGAGCGTCGGGGCTTCCTGGGGCATGAACGCGCCGCCGGGACCGGCGGCGTCGTTCCACGCGGCGCTGGGGTAGGGCGCAAGCGCGCCGTCGGGCAGGACCTCGGCGACCGACAGCACGGGGCCTTCGGCGTCGCGCGGGATGCCCGAGAGCGCGGACCAATCCGGGAAGCAGACGAAGAGGCGTCCGGTGCGGCTGACGGCGACACCGGTGGCCTGACGGTCGCCGAAGTCGATGACGCGCTGGAGCGGGCCTTCGTCACGCGCGGCGGGCGCTTCAAAGCCCGTGCAGGTCTTGCCCGAGCAGGCGGAGAGGACCGCCAGCGCGGAGGACAGCAGGGCGGATCGAGCGATCGAGGCGGGTCGGGCGCGGAGAGTGCTCATGCGCGATGGTAAGGCGGCAGCGCCGGCGGGTCGGCGGGGCGGGGCGGACGCAACCGGCGCGGGCCGGGGCGATACACCCTCGGCACGCTCGTGGGCAACTTCGAAGAGGACTCATCTCCATGCACGGTTCAACACGCTTGCCCGGCGGCCCGGCCGCGGATGTCTGCTCCGCGACCGAGGGATTCGCGCCGTTGCCCTCGCGTCGGCAGTTCGTGAAGACCTCGGCCGCGGCTGCGGCGGTGATCGCCGTGACGGGGCTGTCGCGCCTGGCGCGGGCGCAATCGACTGCAGCGGGCGGGAAGAAGCCGGACGAGCAAGCGGCGGGGAGCGCGGCCAATCCGGGAGGCAAGACGCTGCTCATCCTGGGCGGCACGGCGTTCCTGGGGCCCGAGGTGGTCGAGGCGGCACAGGCCAAGGGCTGGACGATCACGCTCTTCAACCGCGGCAAGACGCGCCCCAACCTCTTCCCCGATCTCGAGAAACTGCACGGCGACCGCGACCCGAAGAAGGGCGAAGGCCTCAAGGCCCTCGAGGGACGCACGTGGGACTTTGTGGTTGACACGTCGGGCTACTACCCGCGGATGGTCAAGGCCTCGGCGGAACTGCTGAAGGACCAGTGCAAGCGGTACGCGTTCGTGTCGTCGGTGAGCGTGTACAAGAACGACGGGCAGGGGCCGCAGGACGAGAGCGCGGAGGTGGGCACCATCCCCGACCCGACGGTCGAGACGATGGGCGAGCAGATGCAGAACTACGGCCCGCTCAAGGCGCTGTGCGAGCAGGCGGCGGAGGCGGCGATGCCGGGGCGGGTGCTCAACATCCGGCCCGGATACATCGTGGGCCCGGGCGACTGGTCGGGGCGCTTCAACTACTGGCCCTTGCGCATCCGCGAGGCGGGGAAGAAGGACGCGGGCAGCAAGGAGGTGCTGGCGCCGGGCACGCCGGACGATCCGGTGCAGTACGTGGACGTGCGCGACCTGGCGGACTTCATCGTGCACGCGCTCGACACGGAGAACCATGGCGTCTTCAACGTGCTGGGCCCGACGCCCAGCGACAAGCCCGCGCGCTGGGGCGACACGCTCGAGGCCTGCAAGCGCGTGACCCAGAGCGACTGCAAGTTCACGTGGGTCGACGCGGCGTTCCTGAAGGAGCACGCGGACCCGGAGAAGGACTACTTCCCGATCTGGCTGCCGGCGACGGGCGAGACGAGCGGCTTCCACCGGCGATCGAACATGAGCGCCGTGAAGGCGGGCCTGAAGTTCCGGCCGGTCGACGACACGATCCGCGCGTTCCTGAAGTGGTACGACGCGCTCAAGCCGGAGCAGCAGCAGCGATACCTGGCGGGCACGCCGCGGGAGCGCGAGTTGGAACTGTTGAAAATGTGGAACGAGCGGAAGAAGGGCTGACCCCCCCCCTTCCCCACTTGCCTTTCCAGTTCTTCACTGCACGAGGCCGCGTTTCCGAGCCGCCGCTGATTCGCTCACGGACATTGCGCGAACTGGCTCATCCAGGCGTCGATGTAGGCGAAGAGGTCGTCGACGCCGACGTAGAGGTCTTTGTTGAAGTCAGCGGAGAGCGCGCCGTCGGCGATGCCGTACTGGCCGAACCAGGCGGTGAGGAACGACACGAGGTCGTCGACGGCGACTTGGCCGGAACAGTCGAAGTCGGAGGAGCAGGAGGGGAGCGACGTTCGTCGGACGATGTAGTCGCTGGGGACGCCTCCGGCTGAGAAGAACGTGCCGCCCACGATCAGATCACCGGCGCGGGTCACGCCCACGGCTCGGGCTCCCCATCCGCCGGAAGGCAGGCTCTGGGCGTTCTCCGGCCCCGAACCCGAGTTGATCCACTCGTTGTTTGATAGATCCCACTCGAAAATGGGCGTGAAAGAACCACCTGTTCCGGACTGGCGTCCCGCAAAGATCAGCCGATCGGATTGCGGCGAGAACGCGGCGACGAAGTTGGATGCGAAGTTCACCGGCGCGTCCGGCGGAGGGGGAATGCCGACCCAGGCGCCAGAGTCGGGATCGACCAGAGCCAGGTTTCTGACCGTCGGATCTTCCGGGTGTGTGAAGGAACCCCGAACAAAGCAGCGCCCGTCGGAGAGTGGGACGACCTGCTGTACGCTGCCGGAGACCCCGGCGCCGACGGTTGCCCATGTGCCCGCGGCTTCATCCCAGCGGCCAAGCCCCCTGATCGGGACGTTGTTTGAAGTGGTGAACGTTCCGCCGGCGAGCAATGCGCCTGAGTGCGAGATCGCGAAAGTGGACACGGGACCCCTCAGCCCCGAACCCATAGGACTCCACTCGCCGGAGTCGGCGCGCCAGCGTGCGATCCACGAGGCTCCCGCAACACCGGCGAAGTTGCCGAAGGGCCCCGAAACAACGATGTCGCCGTTTGGGAGCACGAGCAGGGCGTTGATCTCTCCTTGTGGCACCCCCGGGGGCGTCATCGATCGCCACGTCCCGGTCACGCGATCTCGCCGCGCGATATTGAGCACCGCGGCCTGCTCATCCGCCTCGAGCCTAAACGCCCCTGTCGCCAGGATGTCGCCGCCCGGAAGCTCCGCGACGTCGGTCACGCGCGCGCCGATGGTACCCGTGGAATACAGGCCCGGAAGCGGCTCCCAAGTGTTCGAGCCCGATCGCCAACGAGCGATGTAGTTGGACGGCTGGCCCGAGACACTCCGAAATCGACCGGCAATGAGCACATCGCCGCCTGGAAGCGGAACAACTCGCCGCACTTCGCCGTCGGGGCCGGTCGCGGTCGACCGAGCGCCGGAATCGGACAGCAAAGTCATGCCGTGCATGGGTGTATTTCCGATGGAATCGAATGCGCCGGCGGCGAGGGTGCGCCCATCGCTCAAGCGAGCCGAGGACGAGATGCCGGGGTCATCGGTGAAGGCCTCGGGAACGAAGACCTCCGAGAACTCCGTCCACTCACGAGTCCGAACGTTCCATCGGAAGAGACGGTTGGCGTGCGCATCGCTCGTACCGAAGTCCGCGGCCAGGATGCTCCCGTCCGGCAGCGAAGCGATCGGGCGCCCGCCGCTGAAGCCGTTTCCGAGCAGCATCCAGGTTTCGGACGCGTGGTCCCACAGGCAGTACTGCTCCGTGCCGCCGACGCAGACATCGCCGTTGGGCAGAGCGAGGAATCCGGTAGCGAAGCCGAACTCGGGCGGACATGGGTCGACGATTCGCCAGGCATTGCTCTGGGGAGTCCAGACCGCGAACGCGCCGAGCTCGGGATGTGCTGGGGTGAAGAGCGAGCTGAATGCGTAGACAGCCCCGCCGGGCGCAGGCTCGATTTGATCGGGAAATCGATCGAGGCCGTCGATGAGCTCGTGCCAAACGGAACCGTCCCACCGAGCGACGAAGCGGGCCGGCGTACCGAAGACCGTGTCGAAGTTGCCGTACACGATCAAGTCGCCGCTCGTCGTAACGGCCGCTCCGTCGGGGAAGGCCTTGAACGCGGCTCCGCTCTCATCGTGCAGTTCGAACTCTGACGACCCAAACGTCGACCAGTTGCCGTCGGGGCTTCGGCGAAGAAGGCTGACCTGCCGCCCGTCGAACCGCATGTCGCCGAACGCCACGAGTTCGCCGTTCGGCCTTTCGAACACGCGGACACGCCGGGACTCGGTGAGAAGCGAGGACATTTCGAAAGGCAGAACGGCGCCGGATGTCGGATCGAATCGCACGAGGCTGACGTCGGGCTCGTTGCTCCGCAGAGTGAACACGCCGCTGAGCACGGCCGTGCCGTTGCTGAGCGGGCTGATGGCATCGACTCTCTGGTCTTGTCCGAGCGGCGCTGCGTGGATGCCGGGGGACAGGCCGGCCTGCACCCATCGTGGCTCGCACTGTCCGTGGCAGACGCCAGCTGTGAAGGGCATCGCCGCGAAGATCGCGAACAGCACCACAACACGCTGGGGCGTCAACCTCCGCGACCCACGCGAACTCCGACTCGGTGCGCTGGCGGGAATGAACATGACCGGAAGCTCCTGGACGTGCATCACCCGTGATTCCATTCGGTCCCAGCGACGCTGGTGTTTCCGAGTGGCGTGATTGGTCCGCACAATATTGAGTTGCGACACCCCCGGACGTCAATTAATGAACGCGTATGACGGTTCCCCTCCGTGCATCGATCCTCGGGCGTTGCCAAAAGCCAGGCGGCGCTGCGCTCGAATGTAAGGCATTACCCCGAGAATACCGACCCGTCGCGCGCGCAGGTGATCACGCCCGCCGCGTCACGGACATTGCGCGAACTGGCTCATCCAGGCGTCGATGTAGGCGAAGAGGTCGTCGACGCCGACGTAGAGGTCTTTGTTGAAGTCAGCGGAGAGCGCGCCGTCGGCGATGCCGTACTGGCCGAACCAGGCGGTGAGGAACGACACGAGGTCGTCGACGGCGACTTGGCCGGAACAGTCGAAGTCGGAGGAGCAGGGAGGACGCGACACGAGGCGCGCGAGGCAGAAGGTCGGCTGGCCGTCGGCGATGGTGAAGCGGCCGCCGATGATGACATCGCCGTTGCGGGCAGCGGCGACGGCGCGTACACCCGGAGTCGCATAGATTCCCGGAGTCGTTCCGACTGGACCGGGGATGCGCGTCCACTCATTCGCGTGGGCGTCGAGCTCAAAGACCGGGATGTTGGTAGAAGTCCAACTGCTTGGGGCCGTGATGGCACGGCCATCGGGGAACGCGGCGCTCAGACAATCCGTTTGGTAGATGCCGGTTTGAGCCTCCGCAGACACACTCACTGGCTGCCACGCTTGCGTCAAAAGATCAAGAATGGCGATGGACCGCAGGGGTAAGGCTCCGGACAGGTAGAAACTACCCTGCACGAGCACGCGGTCGCCCGGGAGTTGAGTGAACGTGAACACCGGACCGTTGAGAGGCGGGTCCACCGGCTGCCAGGAGGACGTGACCTCGTCCCATCGAGCGATGTACTTGGCGGAAGGCGAGCCGGTTGCCGAGGTGAAACTGCCGCCTGCGTAGATCACGCCGGTCGAGCTCAGTGCGAGCGCGTAGACAGGCCCGCCGGACAGTCCACCCATCGGCTCCCACTTCGCGGTCGATGAGCGCCATCGCGCTATCGCGGGAAGTGCATGTCCATCGATCTGGCTGAACGATCCGGCCGCTATCACGTCGCCTTTGGGGAGTGGCAGCAGGGCAAATGTGAACCCGTTGGCCGTGCCCAAGGACCGCCACGCCTGTATGCCTTGATCCCAACGAACGATCGCGTAGCCGGACGTGCTGTTGACCGGAAACCGGAGCGCGCCGGCAAAGAGAATGTCCCCGTCGGCAGCGCGGGCCAGCGCAAACGACTTGAAGGGATCGGAGCCCCAGTTGGTGATTCCGGGCATAGCGAACCACTCGTTTGTCTCGGGGCGCCAGCGCGCGATGCCGGGCGTAGTGAAATCGCCAGCGGTCTTGAAAACGCCGGCCGCAATCACGTCGCCATCGGGCAAGGCGAGCAAGTTCGTGACCGGGCCGTCAACACCCGTGTTTGTGGCTCGCCAATCCGATCCATCAAAGATGGCGATGTTCTTGCGGACGCGCCCGCCGATCGTGCCAAAAATGCCGCCGGCGAGCATGCGCCTATCGGGCAACAGCGCCACGCTGGAAATCGTTGTTGGATAACTCGTCGTTGAACTGAACGCACCGCCGAGCGGAGACCACGTCATGAACAACGGATCGAAACTCGCGAGACGGAACGACGTTGGTTCACCGGTCGCGCGATAGTAACCGCTCGCCAAGACGCGGCCGTCGGGCAGGCGCGCTATCGGAAAGCCACTGGACATCCGATCATCGAGGATTTTCCATTCCGCATCGGCGCGGCGATAGAACGCGAATCGCGACGAGTAGTACCCCCCGACGAGCAGGTCTCCGTTGTCGAATGCCACGGCTCTGAGACCGCGAGTATCAATGCCGGGATTGGCGAGCAGAGACCACGTATTGGTCTGCGAACTCCACGCAGCCACCGCTGAAAACGCAGGTCCATCTTGGAACAGTCCCACCGCGACTACGCCATCGAGTCCATCAGACAGCACCTGGTTGGGCGCGGCGGAAAGCCCCGCGCTCATGTCATGCCACGCCGCGCCGTCCCAGCGAGCGACCTTGCTGATCGGCATCCCGTTGATCAGTTGGAACGTGCCGCTCACGACCACGTCGCCGCTGGGAAGGACGACGATGTCCTTGGGTGTGGAGGACTGCGTGCCGCCGCTGGATGACGGTTCGCTGAACTCCGCGTCGGCGAAGGGCAGCCACTGATCGGTCGCGGCATCGAGCCGCCAGAGGTTGTAGGTGTGGCCGCTGATCGTGCGGCTCGCGGCCAGCAGCGGTTCCCCCGATGGAAGCAAAGCGAGTTTGCCACTCGTGCCCACGGACGGTCGAGCCCCCGTGCCGAGCGCCGACCACCGTCCGGTGCGCGGGTCAAAGCGCGCCATCCCCGCACAATCGAACGCGCCGGCGAGGTAGAAGCCCCCGGTCACGGCCACCGTTCCATCATGCAACACCGCGGCGGAGTACACCGTGCCGTTCACGCCCGGGTAAGACGAGGTCTCCACCCAGTGCGGCTCGCATTGGGCGCTGGACCGTGCTGCGAACACCAGCACAACCGTGATCGCTGCAAGACAAGCCGCGACCCAGGGGCGCGGAGCGCGTTCACATCTGAGCCGACTCCGTCTTGTTCCGAAGCGGCGCATCGCACGAGTCATGGGGGGCACTCCCTGGGTGGACAGCCTGAGTCTACCACGGGAGGCGATATGCGTTTGCTTCTATCAGATATAAGTTTGGAGAAAGTTCGCACCATCGACCGCCCGAATGCGGCCGTTTCAGGTGTTTCCAAGGAGCATGGAGCCCGGATGTGCGACCGGAGGGTCAGTGGTTGTCGACCGGCTCGCGTTCGAGTTTGTGGCCGCGGACCTGGGCGTCGACGGCGCGCTGGGGCGCGATGATCTCGTCGCGTGACGCGGCATCGGCGAAGCGGCGTTGATACTCGGCGTTGGCGCGGACGATCGGCGCGATATTGGGTCGGGCGGCGTGCCCGAAGGCGCTGCGGGCGAAGTCGCCCTTGAAGCGCTCGACGGTCACCGTTGGGGCCAGCGGTCCCGAGTGGGGATCGGCGGCGGCGGAGTTTCCGCGTGAGAGCGGCGAGGCGCGGAAGATGGGATAGCGGTAGCCGCCGTGGCCGTAACCGCCGTGCAGCAGGATGAGCCCGCCACGGCGGCGGTCGTCCTGCGCGTTGAGCGCATCGATGCGGGCGATCTCGGCCTGGGCCTCGGCTTCCTTGGCGCGGGCGTGGGCCTCGCGGCCCTCGGCGGCGAGGCGCTCGCTGCGCTGCTGGAGCGTTTCACCCGCGGGCACGCCGGGGGAACCGGGGGTGTTGTCGGGCACGACGATGGAGCCGTCGGCGCGCACAACACCCTCGGTGCAGGCCGCATCCGCGGGCGGGATGACGTAGCCGCTCGGGCTGTTCCAGAAGGCTCTCGCCCGGCTGATGACAAACCCGCCGAGGCGCGGGCGGCTGTCGTCCGCGGGCGCGGCGTCGGGCGTGGAGCGGGCGTGCACGACCATGCGGAGCGACTCGCCCATGCGGACTTCGCGGTCGCCGTTGTCGAGTTCCACGACGTGGACCTCGCGATCTTCGGCGGGCTGGGCGAACGGCAATCGAGTCGCGGGCGGGCGCGGGCGCGCGGGCTGAGCGGCGCCCGCGGGTGGAGTGCCGGGCTGGGCGCGCATGGGCGCGTTCGATTCGCTGGGCTGTTCCGGCGCTGCTGATTCCTGAGCGAGCGCTGGCGAGAGCGACCAGCCGGCGCACAGAAAGAGCGCGCTGACGCACACGCCCGCCGCGCTTGGGTTCAAGGACCGATGGCGGCTGAACTTCGGGGCTGGCGTCTTCATGGTGTACCTCCGGGTCTAACAAAGAGCCTACTCGTCCCTACGCGGCGTGCGAGTGATCTGTGCGTGAAACACAGGTCATTCGGGTTGTTTTGTAAGTTACCCAGTTTCTCTGGTGGGCCTCGCCGAGGGAGAAGCGTGGGGTGCGGGCGGGGGTCTCGGGCGCCAGGATCGGCGCTGGGTGCGGGGTCGGCGCTGGGTGCCGAGTGAATCCCTACCCTTTGTTCATGGATGAGGCCGAGGCGCAACAGAACCCGCGCGGCGCACACGAACCACGCCCGGGCGGCGTCGGGGATGCCGATCGGTCGCGCTCGGCGGAACTGCTGAAAGCCAGGAACGCCTTCGAGGCCGAGACGATCGCGGCGGCGCTTCGGGGCGAGGGGATCGAGGCGATGGCGGTGAACACGCTGGCGGGGACGATGCTGTCGTACGACATCGACATGCCGCGGGTGATCGTGCCGGCGTCTCAGCTCGAAGACGCGCGGGTGGCGCTGGACCGGCTGCAGATGGAAGCGGGCCGGATCGACTGGACGCAGGTGGAAGTGGGCGAAGCGCCGGCCCTGGCGCCGGCACCGCCGACGCGATGGGCGTGGACGATCGCGTTCCTGCTCGTTCCGGCGGGGTTGCTGGTTCTGAGCCTGGGAACCAACCGCGGCGACGGCATGCTGCAGATCATCGGCGGCGTGGTGCTGTTCGCGGCGGTGGTGATGTGCGCGGCGATGATGCTGACCAAAGACGGCGGGGCAAGATCGGCCGACGCCGACGAACCGGGCCGACCGCCGGGCCGGTACAAGTAGTGTCGCACATGAGCACGGTGGACCGGGTCATCCTGCTTGCTCGTACGCGCCTGGGCGCGGCGGCGGTGGTGGCACGCGCGGGGCGGGCGGCGGCGATCGGCGCGGGGGCGGGCGCGGCGGCGGCGCTGCTTTCGCGCATCTTCTACGACGACTCGCTCCCGGCGGCGTGGGCTTGGGCGCCCGGCGCGGCGCTGGTGTTCGCGGGCGCGGTCGGAGGGGTGGTGTGGGCGGGCCGACCGTCGAGACTCGCCGCGGCGAGCGAGATCGATCGACGTCTGCGCCAGCGCGGGCGGCTGAGCAATGCCTGGGAACTGGCGGGCGGCACGGGAGTCGGTGCGACGGTCGATCCGGTGTTCGGCGCGCTGACGACATCGATGGCGCACGGCGCCGCAGACGCGACGGGGGTGCGCAGGGTCACGCCGATCCGCGCGGAGTGGCATTGGGGCGCCGCGGCGGCGGTGGTGGCGCTGGGGGTCGGCGTCGCGGCGTGGATGCCGGGGCTGGATGTGCTGGGGATGGCCAGATCGGCCGCGGCTTCGCGGGCCCAGACACAGAAGCGTGAGGACGTTGCACAGAACATCCGCGAGGTGCTGGCGCTGGCGTCGAGCACGCGCGGCGTGCGCAGCGGAGCGGTGGATGATCCAGACCGGGCGCGCCGCGGCACGCCCGCGAGCGCTGGTGCGCGAGCGGCGGACGCGCCGGCGCCGCCGACGGATGACCCGGACATCGACGATCCGCGGCGGGCGATGATCGAATCACGGATGCGCGAACTCGAGCAGATCGAGCGCGAACTGGCGGGCGGGGCGAATCCGAGGGCCGGGGGCGGGTCCGGCAGCGCGGCGTCGAACGGCCCGGCGGGATCGCCGGAAGGCGCGCCGGCGGACGGGAGGGATGGGGCGAACGGGGAGAATGGACGGGCGGGTGCGCCGTTCGTGGCGGGCGCTTCGAGTGGGTCGCCGGCGGAGCGCACACCCGAGCGCGCGGCGCAGGATGCGGCGCGGGCGATGAACGAGATCGCGCAGGGGTTGGAGGAATTGGCGCGCGACGGGATGCGCGAGGACGAGGCGCTGCGGGATGCGCTGCGCGCGATGAGTGCTCGCCCCGACGGATCGGACGCAGCGAAGAGCCCCGAGCGCGAGAACGGGAGCACGCCCGGAGAGGGAGCGGCGGCGCGGCCTTCCGACGACTCGCCCACGCCCGACACACGGGAGAGCGAGTTCACGCGCCGGCTGCGCCAAGGCGATCTGGCGGGCGCGCAGCGGGAACTCGAGAAGATGCAGCACCGGGCGACGGAGACGCGGCCATCGCCGGAAGAGCGGGAGCAACTGGCGCGTGATCTGCGCGACCTTGCGCGAGACCTGGAGCGCCGAGCGCAAGAGCCTTCGCGCGGCGCACCGGATCGGACGCCGGCAGAACCGGGCGCGGCGCGGCGTTCGTCGGACGCCGCGGAAAGCGGGGGCGACGCCGAGGATCGGGCTCGCGAGCGGGCCCAGTCGCTGGCGCACGATCTGCGAGAAGCGGCGCGCTCTCTGCATCCGGGCGAGAATGATGGGAAGGGCGAGCGACCGGCGGACAAGGCCGGCGACGGATCGGAGCGGCCGGGCGGAGAGAAGTCTCGCGACGGTCAGGCCGGCCCGGACGCTTCCGTAGCCGAGCGCAAGATGCCTGAGGGAACGCAACGACCCGGCGCAGGCGAGGGGCGGGCGGCGCAGGCGAGAGATTCAACGGCGCCCGATGGAAAATCGCCGCGTGAAGGCGGAACGCCACGCGAAGATGCAAGCGCTCGCGAAAGCACGACGCCGAAGGAAGGGTTGACTCCGGGAACTGGGTCGAAGGCGGGCGATGGGTCGAAAGCGGGCGAGAACCGCACGCCGGAACCCACCAAAGACGAGTCGGTTTCGAACGAGAACGGGTCAGCGGCGCCCAGTCCGGGTGCGCACGCGCAACCCGCGCCGGATCCGGCGGGATCGACACAACCGGGCCCGAATCCCGCGACTTTGGATCGACCCGGGTCGGCGGGAAGTGAGCCGGACCAGCGTCGTTCGGACCAAGCCAAGCCGGAAGACACCCACTCCGAACCGAAGCGGTCGGATCGGGGCGGTCCGGATCAAGTGGGCTCGGATCAAGTCGGTTCGGACCAATCGGGTACGGGTGATGCGCGATCGGATCAGCGACCATCCGGCCAGGCGGGGGCGGACAACGCGAAGCCGCGCACCGGCAGCGGCCGCGCGCGCTCGCCGGAGGGGAGCGCGAAGCCGGATGTGACCGGGGCCGGCAAGCCGCGGCCTGAAAGTGAAGGTCGCGGCGCATCCGACGCCCAATCGCCCAAGGAAGGCGAGGCCCCGGAGAGTTTGCCGCGGGATCTGCCGAGCGCCGAGGCGATCCAGCGGCTGGCCGAGCGGCTCAAGGACATGCAGAAGCCGGGTCAGGATGCGCAGCGCGACCAGCGGGCGGCGCGCGAGATGCGCGAGCGGGCGCAGAAACTCTGG
>ERZ795060.2946-NODE-2946-length-16393-cov-12.865467_pt1 | contig 16393 bp, 20 predicted proteins | sample MGYA00375144_ERZ795060 | MGnify/ENA primary metagenome ERZ795060 (study PRJEB30189, sample SAMN05720157) | activated sludge metagenome | isolation source: anaerobic digester from wastewater treatment plant | place: Japan | collected 2015-05-15 ...
GCTCCCACTGTTCCTTGCTCAATTTGATACTCAGCAATCCGTCGCCGTTCGCCATCGCCTCATATCCTTTCAGTTATGTTTTGCTTGCTGTCGATGACGGCCCTCACTTGACCACCATCAGCCCGTAGGCGTTACCGGCCAATAGCTGTATCTCCGATATGTTGCCGGTGCCGATCGCCGTCTGTCCCGAGACTGATTTGACGCAGTAACCGCGCAGCAGCACCCTGTCTCCTGCCTGCCATCCCGAAATGTCCTCAGAATAGGTGGCACTACGTGTTTGATAGTCCTTGTCGCCGACGCTCGCTGATAGCGACCGCGCCGTACCGACCGCAGTCACGGAACCGCCCCGATCCCGATAGATGCGACCGTAAGCTGTGCAGGAGGCCGAGCCGGGATAGAGACCGGTAGACGCGGTCACGCCCAGCCGAAACGATATCCGCAGCGTCCCTGGCCGATCAATCTGGATCGTCCGCACTGTGGTATAGGACGTATAATCGCCGATTTGCGAGAGGTCCATCGACTGCACCAGCAACCCCGCCCCGGCGGTGTAGGGGATTGTCGTGGCTGAAACCGTGACATTGCCGGTCCTAAGCGACCCGCTGACCGAGATGCCGGTTCCCCCAACGACCGTGTTGGAGCAGCCGATTGCATAGCCGTTGGCAAAATCGTACACGTCGAGCCAGGCGTTGTTGGCCTCGTTGCGTAATTTCAGGATATTCGCCGTGGTGTCGTACCACCACATGCCCGCCACCGGGTTTGGGGGGGACGATGGCCCGGAGAAACAGGATTTAAGCGCCGCGAAATTATTGCGGATCGCGGTCAAATCCTCGAGGGCATTCCGCGTACTGGCCGGTACTGCATCGTTAAATGTCTGTGACATGTCTTTCCCTCGCTGCCAGCTCTTTCGCTACGTCTATGGTCGCAAGCGCGGCCCTTACCTCGTCCTCTACCTGTTTCCTCGCCGCTTCTTTCGACAGTGCAGCCTCAAACCGGCTGACAACGGCGGCCTTCAAATCCTCGGTATCGCCGGAATAAGGGACCGATGCGGTATCGATTACCCTGCCGCTGTCATCCTGAAGCTGCACATAGGCAACGTATCTATCCTTGTCCGGTTGTACCTGATCCAGAACTATCTTCATGGCGTGTCCCTCCAGAATGCGGCCGTCATGTTGAGTTCGTTGACGTAGGTGTAGACATCCAAGGCCGGGTCCGTGATTGTGATCTCTACCTGAACATACCGGGCCGAGACTTCGGGGCTGAACATCTCGAAGCGGTCTATGGAGTTGGTAAGATTGCCGCTCGTATCGCCATAATGGAGCGTGGCCTTAAGATGCCCCGTGGTGGACGGAGCAAAGACCTGATACCATTTTTGACCTGCGCTGATGCGGTCGCCCCACAGGTCACCAACAGAGAAAACCGATTTCCACAGGCTTTCAGTGGACTGAAGCCCGGTGATGAAATCGCCCCAAATGCGTACATCCTTTACACTGCCGAGATCGTATTTAGGGGAAGTCCATGTGCCCTCAAGCACACCCCCTGTATGAGCGCACCGCAGGGAATCGACGCCCGAGTATGCATACTGCTCGGTGTTGTCGTGTGTGCCGGTCGAGTAATCCCATGTCCAGGTATTTTTGGCCGTGTACCCGGATGGATAGAACACGACCACCTGTGCGGACACGGCGTTTTCGCTGTAGAATCCGGCGTTATTTTTGGCCTTCATCCAGAAGGTCTTGGTCCCGGGTGCTACCCCTGAAAGGCGGAAGTTGGGAGTCTCGTTGAAGCCCACCACAACACCGCCGTCAAAGGCCGCACCCATGCGGACCTCATAACCGAAAATATCAGGCTCGTTGAGTTCCGGAGCGTAGATAGATACACTATCGCCATGGGCAACTGCGGTCATCCATGCGACATCGGAGGGACGCCCCGACATGCCTTGAATCGTGGTTGATACCTGGTACCCCTCCCCAAATGCTTGCTTTCCGCCGAATATCGACACGCTCACTATATTGACGTAATAGGTTTCTCCCTCCTCTACCGGATCAAGGACATAATCCCCCTGGGATTTCGTGGCAAAAGCCCACTCCCCTTCTTCTCCGATTTTTACCCAGACCTCGGCATAATCCCAGAATGGATATGACTCCAGCGTAGGCCTGTCGAAGTTGATGCGCCAGCGGGTGAATGTCCTACCCCGGTAATAATACGTTTCCTCGGCGTGAGAGACATTGATCACCGAGGGGATAGCCGCCCTTGGGTCTGGAAGGGTCGTGTCATAGAACATCTCAGGGGTGATCTTGTAATCATCATCGTAGAACGAGGCGTATTCTTCCTCAAGGGACAGCGCGACATTCCCCTCATACGATATGCTCGCCCCGCTTACCCGCATGATTTTTTTGTCCCACCCGGGCCATGAGTGTGTGAGCGTGATCAGGTCGTGCGGCTCTAACGCCATACCGCGCGAGCCGATCACGAGGGATGCGGTTTTGTTCAGGCGCGCTCTCTCCAGGAGATATGCCGCCATCTTCGCCACGTTGGATGAATTGAGGATGCCCGGGAACTCGGCTACCTGCTCCCGGTAATCACCATCTGCCTCTATCGCGTCGGAATCAGAGAGAATGAAATCGTCAAAAGTATATTTCTTCTCCTCATTGATGTACCGGCATCTGACGGCATTTGGGGTGTTGAATATGCTCGGCTGCTCGATGCGGAGCGTTGATGCTCCCTGCTCCACCACATCATTTTCCGTGATGTCCATCACGGGACTTTCATAATTCAGATCACGGTACTTGAGCTGAAAGATGGAATCAGAATAGATCAGATCACCCCGGAATGTGTTGAGTATGCCCTGAAAATGATCGATCGCGGATCGCTCGTCGCGGAGGCATATGTCGCAGGTCCATCCTTTCGTGTCGCAGTACGCGGCCGCAGTTTCAATAAGGGCGGTGTCAATGCGGCTCGATCCTATCTGCATCCCGCCCCGCTTGCTCGATCTTGTCATGTAATCGAGGGCATGCAGCGCCGGGTTCCTGGTGTATTCCGTGACCCCTGTCGTGGGATTGTAGACCTCCATTCCCTCGATGACCATTGTGATATCGGGAAGGCCTTGAAATACATCCGGGTCATACTCGAAACGGCAGTAGATGTATGCCGTGTAATGCTTCGGTTCGTTCCACGGCTCTTCCTCCCCGGCCGTTGCCGTCGCAAGCGTAGAGCATACGGACTGATCCGGCGTCCCGCGAAAGAACTCATAATAAAATTTGTCGCCGTACTCGGTATAGAGCTTGTCGCCAAGAAATATTTGTGGAACCCCGTCAATCTCGTAGATGCCCTTTACCGGACCTTCGCAAATATTCCCTACGAGGTGCAGGTATTTATTATCCTCTCCGGTAGTACAGGCATACACCCGATTGATGCCCACCCTGGTGCGGCCGTATATGAGCGGCAGGGGAATGCGGTTGTCACAGGTATTCACGAGCTGCCCGGGCCTCCCAGGATCTTCGCGCGGGGACATTTTCATCCTATCAGCAGAAACAAGGGACACGGCCGCCAACGCAGCCATCGTAAAGACCGCCCCCGCGTGTGCCGCTATCCATGTCGCTACCGCTGCTGCTGCTGCTGGCATTATACCCGCCTCACTCGTATTATTTTCATGCCGCCCGTTACCTTCATGGTTCTCACGCCGGCATCCCAATAACTCGCCACCACAACACCGTTTCCGCCGTATATGGCCGGATAATGATCTCCCTGCGGAGTCCTCACTATCACCACATCCCCGGCGATCTGCCGCCCTACGGGGATCTCCTCACCGTTGGCATCGAAGGCCGCATTCAGCGCATCGAGAATCTCTTCCCTTGTCGCGGTCGGATACCACTGCGAATAGTTCCAGATGTCTATCCCGCCCGGTATCTCCAGGGTCAGCCGGTTCTCCTTGCCCTGGTCACAGAGGAACGCATAGACGAACCCGAGACACCCGTAGGAATCGGGACCATATCCGGAAGCGGAAAAAGGCTTGCCGATGAATTTCTTCATGCTGTCGGCAAATGTTTTCCTCTGCTGCTTCACAGTTTCTGCGTCCTCCCCCACCATATTTCTTTCTGCATCAGGGAATTGATGAACCTGTCTCCGCCGAAATTGTCAGTGTTGCCGAGCCTCCTGCACCGCTCATATGTCTGATCGCAGGTTGACTCTCCGCCGACATAGCCGCACTCGGTTCCCTTAAAAACCCACGGACAGGAAGACATTTGAATCCGGAGCGGCTTTTTGTTCCAGAGGACAAGCTCATTCGTAATGGTGATTTTTAGGGTGTTCTCGTCATACAGTTGCCAACCGCCGATGATGCCGCGCAGGAACTCCTGAACATGCACGACATACTCTGAATCTATGGCCCCCACGGACAGTATTGCCCATTTGTTCCGAATATCTTCATTCAGGACGATTGCGGCCAGGGTTTTGTCTGTGTCGTCGATTTCGATATCTATGGATTCCACGGCCAGGGTCGCGCTGCCTGAAATATCGCCGAACTTGAACGCGTTCGGCGTAAACGTCTTGCCCTCAATGAAGAAAGGAGCATTACTGTTATGCCAAGCTAAAATCTCTTCTGGAGTACGGGCAATATCATCTATCCTAAGCTCATCAATGAGGCCGTTGAGGATATCACCAAATAGGTAACTGGTCCCCACGGTAAGATTTATTTCCCCAGCCGTTAAACTTATGGAGGATATATCACTAGTATCCGAAACATCCTCAAAGTACAGGCAAGCATTTCCATTAAAATCCCAGGTAATACTTACTGAATACCATACTCCTGCGCTAATATTTTGTCCCGAAGCGCCCAAGTCAATAGATGCGACTATATCATTTGTGGCGTCTTTTACGCGGAACTTTAATTGTTGATTACTGGTGTATAGTAATATCCTATCATTGAGTGAAGTGCTCCAATCGCACAAGGCTTGGAACGAGGGCCAATCCGCAGGATCAAGATCAAACATCACCCGCATGGAAATAGTTCCCTGCCTGGGACGATACAGGTTAGGATAGACTAGTTTTCCTGCGGCTCTTGAGCCGTTGACAAAGGAAGTTGCGAAAGGCTTTTCTTCAAGCTGAGGATAGGCGGCATAAAGCTTTTTGCCTTTTAAAGCACCACTGGCGGTGCGTAATCCTATACCTTTAGCATCAGCCGGAATAGTAGTTGTCCATGTAAATCGTTGCCATTTGCGAGTTAGAGTAATGCTTACAGGATCATGGTTAACATAGTCAAAGGTATTATTTGCTCTTCTTGTATAAAACCTTGGTTTTGAAAGGGTTATCTCTTCATCAGCTTTTAGGTAGATTGAGAAGGTAAGCGTCTTGCCTTGAAGTAATGTATATGCATCATAATCATAAAGATAAGATCTATCACTTGTTCCAATACCCCACCAAACAACACCATAGTCGGGATCATTAAAAGTTCCCTGGCTTTCCCAATAAGTAGTAGCTTCTGTGCTCCAATGATCCCAAGCCGTCCAATCCTGGGCGGCACCACCTTGTGTGGCTATTAAGTTTACGGTAGCTTCCTCAATCGCAACTCCTCCTCCAAAGTATCCGTCGGGCCTTAAGGTGACTCCATCATTTATTGGCTCTAGGCCAGAGGTAGCGTTAAGAGAACCATCGAAATGTAGAAGCATCTTTACATGAGGATCTACAGCACTGTGTTCAGCGCGGATGATCTGGATATCCGAATCGTTGTACCTCACCGTAGCAGCGCCGAGTTGGAGCTCCAGGAGGAAGAAATAGGTCATTTCCTCGGCTGCGATGGTGGATGCTATCCCGGGAATGAAGTTTCTCATATCATCGCCAACCCTTTCAGCTCCAGGCCCGTGCTGTAGAGTGCATGGGCAAACTGCGTCCGCGTCATCTTGTCGTTTGCGAACCGGCAACGGTTCCGCATGTACCCGGCGAAATCGCAGGTGATGATTTCATTCTCTGCCGGCGCGGTCACAAACTGAACACGATCAGAGTTCTCTTGCCCGCCACCGATCAAAATGGAATACTGGACCGTAACCACCTGCTTCACACCATTGATGTAGATTTTCTGTGAGGATGTGGATTTCCCCGGGAGATCGAATATCCGTGTTTTGCCGTCACCGGTCCCTACCCCTAGACCTTCCCACAGCGCCGGTTCCTGGTCGGGTAGATAGACATAGAAAGCCTCGTATGAGCCGCGCCGCGCGTGGTAAAAATTCCACAATAAATTGAACTCGGTCAGCGTCAGGGTGTTGTAGGAGAAGGCTATATCATATTTTGGGAACACCTGTTTTTGCCTGCGCTGCTCTCGCCCAGAGTCGAACGTGGTGACGGTGGTCTTCCAGACCTCGGTGATGCTGTACGGATACTGAGGTATGGGTGTTTCGGGATAGAGCGCCATGTTTACCTCAGCAGGCTCCTGATTTCAGAGCGGGTCTTATTGTCCCTCAACGATTGGAGAACCTGGGAATTGATCGCGCCCGGGTTCCGCTTACACATATCCTCGAAACTCTTTGAATCAACCGCATAGATGAATACGTTGGTATCACCCCCGCCGCCCACGGCATCCTTGGGGATAACCGCCTCGCCCTTCTGGAGAATGGCCGGGAACTCGTCAGGCATGAGGCCGGAATGGAGGCGCGGGGCGCTGGCAAACATCCCGCTCGGGAGCGTTCGGGTAAAGGACGAATCCTTACCGGCGATGCCGCCGCGATGCATGCCGAATGCCGTTGTCCCGCCGGCACCGATATGTGGCCCCGTGGTGCCGCCGCCGAACAAGTTCCCGATAGCACCGCTGATGCCTCCGAACAGTGGTCCGGTGATGTTCTGATAGATCATCATCCGCAGGAGGTCACGGATCATGGAGTCTACCATGTCTCTGAAGGAGGTCTTGCCCTGCATGGCAAAGTCTGCGATTGATGCCGCCGAATCCTTGCCCCATCCGTCGATGACCATCTTCAACTCTTCAAACCTTGCCGCGGCCTCCTCCGTGGAGTCCCCTATTTTCTCCATCGCCTCCTTGTTCGCTTCGGCCAGTGCATTCAGACGGTCCAATTCTTCTGCATACTGTAAAAGGAGTTGCTGATGCTCGGGCAGAAGGTCCGCATAGCGCCCTTTCTCGATCTCCCACCGCACCTTGTCGGCCTCTGATACCTCGCCGTACAACTCCACCTCTCGGCGGGCGCGTAATATAGCTTCTTCGCCGAGCCTCCTTTGCTCTGCCGCATACTTCGCCTTGGCCTCTCTCTCTCGTTCCGCCGCTTCTGCGGCTGCGGCATCGGCTTCGCTCTTTTCCTTTGCCCTTCTCTTCTCCGCTGCGGCGGCTGCGGCTGCGGCTGCGGCTCTCTCTTTGAGAACGGAAAGGTTTTCAAGCTCCAATACAAGTTGCTCTCTCTGGAGCGCCATCTCCTCAACTTTTTCCTGCCTGCCGGGGATTATCTTCGCCAACTTGGAGTGAATGGCTATTTTCTTACCTAAAAGATCAATCTCGTTCTGAAGGATGGTCGATGGATCGCTCTGCTCTTCCTTCCATTTGCGGGTTGTCTCGATGAGTTCGTTGATGCTCCTGACAATCGATGCCAGGCCGCTAGAAACATCGGACACCGGACCCTTTAACAGCTTGCCGAGCTCTATGCCCAGGTTTGCCGCAGATGCCCCCAGGCTGTCCATGCGCTCCTTGTCCGTAAGCACTTCCAGGTTATGGCGGGACAGAGCTTCTTTCCCGGCCTCAAGGGTGGCATTCAGGATCGCCATTTTCTTTTCTTTGTCGGTGAGCTCCTGAACGGTTTTGCCGAGGCTGGCAGCCATCTGCTCATTCGCGGTCCCAACCTTCATCACAAGGCCGAGGTTATCCAGAATGAGCGGAGACCCGCGTCCGATACCCGTAGCGATGTCGTTGAATGCCTGCGTGGTCGTGATGCCCATGTCCCGGGCCTTGGCGCGGGCAATCAACATCAGGTCACCGAGTTTTTCAATGGGGATGCCCAAGGATATTGCCTTGTTCATCGACTCGATAAGGGCATTATCATCTATCAGACCACCGGACAGCTTACGGACCCGCTCGAAGACCTTTTCAGCATCAGCACCCATACCCTCGGCCATGCTGTTGAACGCCTGTCTGCTCTGCTCGTACTTGGCTGCCTGCTCCGCGTAGTCCCAGGCCTTATTGACAGCCATATATGCCGCGCCGATGGAACCAATGGTCTTGATTGTCGAAGTGAAAGAAGCGCCGACCTTATTCATGGCGGTTTCCATCTGTCGCCCATTCTTCTGCACGGCTGCGCGAGCCTTGCCCATGTCACGCTCAAACTGAGCATGGCCGGCGCTCATCTCTGCTCTGAGGGCTCCAATTGGTGCAGCCATCTACTTCTTTCTCCTTGCCATTCCCGCCAGGTGAGATTTCAGGCTCTCCTCCATCTCGCTTTGGCTGCGGTGTACCTGCTTTTTCGTGGTCAGTTCCGCCAGCTTGGGCAGCCTCTTGGCCCGTGACAGGTTCGCCGTGAGCCATGCCGCCGTGGTGCGACTGTCATGCAGTGCGGGGGCGGACTTGCGCGTCAGGTATGGCGTGAGCCGCCAGAAATCCACCGGGCTGATGCCGACTCCTACCGCCTGCACAAACGCCTCCACCACCCACCCGTGCTCCGGTTTTTTTTTACTTCCTGTTTTTCCGGAATCGCCTCCGCTCCGAAGTAAGCCCACTGGAGCGCAAGCTGAACATCCCTTGCCAGCGGCACCAGGGGCGGGGACAGTTCCATTATCCGCTCCGCCGTATACTCGGGGTGTTTCTCCCTGAGCCCCGCCGCCGCAACATCAGCCACGGTCTCCGGCTTGAAGAGGTCCGGCACATCGCCGTACCTCGCTTCAATCTCGGCTATGGCCTTCCAGGTGTAGCGCAGGGTCAGCCTCTCGCCGTTAATCGTGATGATCTTCTCGCCGGTTATGGGGTTCATGCGTACTCCACGGGCCCGCTGATCTCGATAGTGATGGAACCGCTCACCTTGTTATCCACGCCGCCGGAAGAGCTCATGCCTATCACGTAGCCCCGGAAGGTGGCTATCGAACCGTCGCTGTAGGTAAGCCTGAAAGATTTCTCTGTCCGGTCTGCCCTGGCCTGCCTTGCCTCCTGCTGGCCGAGGTCGGAAGGTTCCCAATTGATCGTCAGGGAAAGCTGCCCTTCGTCCATCAGGCCGATTTTCTTCTCTTTCGCCTCGCTCCGGAGATGGGTGGTCTCGTACATTGTCGCGGACCCACCGGGGCCGTCCCAATCGGTGACCTCTCCGATCTCCAGCCATGCAAGCGGGGTGGCTTTTGCCGCGGTACCCATGCCGGTGAACCCGGTAGAGTCACAATCCACGGCGAAGGTGTTGGTGGTAGTGTATTTTACTACCCACACTTTGTTGAGATCGGCGGCATTACCCCCGGTCACCCCCGAAATAGTGACCACATCACCGTCACTGAGCCCGTGGGATGCCTTCGTGAAAATAGTCGGATATCCGGCAGCAGGGGTGCACCCCGTTACCGCGCTCCCGCTGGTCCCGCTTATTTCCAGCTTTGTTCCCTGACTTTCAATAGACATTGCTTTGTCCTCCTGGCTTTATTCGTTGTGCCATATGCTGAAATCGGAGACGATGCGATGACACGCCTCCGCTTCCTCGTATCCATCAAATTCGTTTTGAAGCAGCGCCGATATCGTCACTCCGCCATGCGTATATTTCTTGCCGTCCAGGGCGGTCCTGATCGCCGCCGCAAGCCCTTTGGCCGCATCGTATGTCTCGGCCCATGCCTCGATCTGGAACCTGGGGTGAGCCTTCCCGGTGGGACCGCCCAGGGCGTGATCGCGGGGACCGCTCACCTGCTGGTACACAATGAGCGGATAGGTCGGGTTCTGCGGGATGTAATTCGGGTATATCCTCGTCGTGATTGCGGATACCCCGCTGTCCGCTTTGAGTGCCGCCACCAGTGCCTTCATCTCAATCCCCTGATCTGCGCCTTTGTGAGCTTGCCCGCCTCCGCCCTCTTTGCCAGCCGTGCCGCCGCTTTCTCCAGCTCTACTTTCATCTCTTTGGCGAAGATGGGTAGAATGCGGTCCTTTGCCGCGTCCCACGCGTTTCTGAGAAATGGGATAGCCGGAGCCCTGCCCATCGATTTTACCGTGATTACCTGCCCCGGCCTGATCTCTGCGGTGAACGGCTCTTTCGGTGTGCGCTCCTTGGTCCCGAACTCGATCAGGTGAGCATGGGGGGCCGTGGAGCCTACATAGACCGTGACTTTTGTCCTGTCTGGCGCGAACTTTCTTTTCTGCGAAGCCTTGAGGCTCGTCGATACCTCGATGGTGTCCCGGAGGTGCCTGCTATATGAAAAGCCCTTGGTCACCCTCGGATCATAGGGAGCGTTCTGTCTCGCAAGGTCACGCACCGGAATGAGCGCCTTCTTGCAGGCATTCCTGACAACCGTCTTCTTCATGGCGATGGTCGGCAACTGCTCAAGATTCTTCATGAGCTGTTCCATGCCAACGAGTTTGAAGGAGAATGCCTGTCCTGCCATCATTCACCTCTCGCGGAAGCCAGAAGGTCAAGCCCCTCGTTCCGCCCGATTGGAGACACGCCGTGGATGTCGTACACCCTGTTTCCGTCAGATGTGTCTATGAGCCTGTTGAGCGGGGAGATGTTGCGCCGAAACCGGATGCGGTACTTGCATTCAACAGATGCTCCGGTCTGCCGTGCCGCGAAGCTCTCAGACTCGCGCAGGGGCAAGCGCCTCGCCCAGACGGTGGCTAGATCGTGCCATGTCTCGATCATCTCGCCATGATCATCAGGGACCGATGTTTTGCCCTGGATGATGATTCTCCTGTCCAGTGCGCCTATCCTCATCCCCACAACCTCACAGGGTAGAGCAGCCTCTCAGCCGCTTTGTTTTCCGTCACCGCCGCGCCGATGGTCCGCTCTCCCCTGTTTTCGTACAGATCCGCGCAGATCAGCTTGATCGCGCTCTTGATTCGCTTTGGCACGTCTGCCGCCTCTTCCCACCCGCAGACGAACCGTATCTTGATCGGATTGGAAGGATAGAGGGTCTCGGACGGCCAGGACACGCCGTAGGGCAGCACAATACGTCCCTTCTGGTCGCCGTTGGTTTCAACGAGATAGTCAGTGTTCTCGGTCAGTGTCGTTTCGGTGCCTTCGCTGTCCTTGTAGGATACGCTCGTCACGCTCTGGAGATTTCCGAACGGCAGGATAATATGATCGCCATCGGGCCACTCGGACAGGTATGCATCCCATGTCTGCGTCAGGATCGCCCTGCCGGTGATATCTTCGACATGCTCCCGGGCCGTGGTCAGGATGTCGCTCAGAAGGTCATCCTCGGCCAGCGTCGCGTCTTCCGTCAGGATGTCCACCCCGAACTCACAGGCCGCAAGAAGCACCTGGCCGACTGCACGGATGTACTGCTTTGTTCCGGTATAGGCTTTCTCGTATGTGGCGTTATCATTCGCCGTTGTGATCTGTGTAAACGCCCCGCCGGTCCAGTCGGTCCAGGTCGTACCGTCATCGGATTCCTGAATCTTGATATCCACTGTCCCATCTTCGCCGTTGGTCCCGGCCTTGAGCGTGACCACAGCCGACTTGCCGAGCACGTCCACAGCAGAGCCGAGAAGTGCATAGCCCTCGGTTATCGCGTGACTCCCGGGGGCTATGCTCTGGGTGCTGGTGATGCTGTCGGCAAAGGATCCGCTGTCGAGCCGCAGATGCAGCTTGAGTTCGTTGAGGGTGATCGGCTCGATAGTGGGGGCTGTGGCCTGGATGAGGTTCATGCTTACCTCGAAATCACCACTGCAACGTGGATCCTCGGGGAGCCGCCCGAACCGCCGCCTGCCACTGCTAGCTTGATCGCCTGCCCTGCCGTCACGACATTTGCCGCCGAGGGGGTTGCAACATCGACATCGCCCGCGGCGGATTTAGACGTTGCTATCGTGACCACACCACCCGTGACAGGAGTACCGCCGATGCTGGCCGTGATGGTGATGTCCGCTGTTCCAACTGGCCCGTCAATGACGGAATAGATTTTCGAGATCGAGCCCGCATGGGGGCTGACGATGTAGTAATCAGCATCCGCCGAACCGTCCGCGATGTCGAGATTGAGAATTGTTTCGTTGATCTCTGCGGCTGATGCGGATACTTGTACGCCCCCGATCTTGAGAGCACCACCCGACTCGATGTCGATGGAGCCGCCGCTGGCAACGACCAGTTCATCGCCGCCTGCCTTCTTGTATACTTTCGGTTGATAACTCATTTCTTCCTCCGTGGTTCATCCGTTGGTTGCAGCCTCCCGGGGCCGGATATACCCCGGGAGACCTACCCATTTAAGGGACGGTTACGAAATTGCCGGAACGTCCAGGCCGTGACCCTTGACCAACACAACGGAGATCGGGCAGCCGGCAGTTGCGCCGGTCTCGGCAGCGGTGATCTTGAGGAACCGCTTGCCGCCGACATAGCCGCACTTGTAAACGGCGTTGTCCTTTGCGGGATCGTCGATGGTGAAGATGATTCCGGTTGACGACGGGGTAACACCGAGAACGTCAGCGGCAGCCACCGCCGAGTATTCCCCGGCAGAGCCGGTGCCGTCATCATCTGCATGTTCCAGCTTCAGAGTGTGATAAAGGGAAGCGGAGAGGGTGTCTGCCGAGGTGCCTACCGAGTAGACGATCAGGGCCGAATTGAAGCCCGCCAGGTCGATATCCGCAACCGCAGCAGGAGCGCCGCCGTTGGTCACGGTCACCGGGTCGATGATCGAGACCACTTCCAGGTTATTGTAAAGATCCTTCATTTGTGTGCCTCCTTATGCAGACACTTTCAGTGCCTTGATTGCCTCGTACATCACGATCCCGCCGCCGACCCGCCTGGTGGTGTAGAACAGCACATAGGGCTTTGAAGTGTAGGGATCGCGGAGAACCCTGACACCCTGCCTGTCGATGATGAGGTAAGCCCGCTTGAAGTTGGCGAAGAAGATGGGATACTTGCCTGGGGCGATGTCGTCCACATTGTCATCGATCTCAACGGGCTTGCCCAGGAGGGTATCGGGAGCGCCGTCCTTGAGACCGGGAACCCAGATGTAATTCCCGTCACCATCCTTCATCTTGCGGATGGTGGCATAAGTGGCATCGTTCATGAGCCATGCCGCGCCGTTGCGATAGACCGGCTTGAGGGCGTGCTGAAGATCGATCAGCTTGTCCAGGTCATTGACGAGGGACGCATTGCCGCTGGTGATGTAGCCGACCTTGCCCCAGACATAAGAGGCGTTGGGTGTCATCGTGTAAGCAGCGATACCCTTGGGCTGCTCCACGCCGTTGCCGTGGATGAATGCTTCGCTCTCCTGCTCCGAGAACTGGATGGAGACCTCATCAGCCAGCCATCCGACGATATCCACCCTGGAATCGTCCAAAAGCATCTGGGTGGTTGCGGGCATTGCGTAGAGTTCCTTGGTGTTGATAGCGATCTCTGTGAGGGTGGGAGTGTTGGTCTCGGCCCTTGCGCCCTTCTCGCCAACCCAGCCAGCAGAAGCGCCGCCCTGGTTGACCAACTTCTTGTATGTGTCGGTGCCGATGGTCCGCACGGTTGCCAGTCTCCGCATTGCGGAAACAGACAGGGCCACGCGGTCAATGGCCTGCTCGTAATCCTCCGGGACGAGAAAACCGCCGTCCGGGTCGGAGAGAGTAGAGAGACCGGCCTGGACCTCCAGATCGCGGAGCCCGCCTTCCGTACCCTTGCGGAACCACTTGGCGAATGCGTCCTTGTGCTGCGCCTTCACCCTGTCCAACTCGTTCTTTCCGCCACCGGGGAACTGGCCCTGCGCAACTGTGGTTTCGAGGGTGTCAAGCCGCTTCTTCAGTGCCGATATCTGCGCGATGTCCGCATTGATCTTGTCCACCTTCTCGGTCAGGAGAGGGTCAGCCGCGCCCTTTTTCTCAATCTCCTTCAGGCGGGCATCGTTCTCGGCCTTGAATGCGTCAAAGGCTTTCCCGAGGGCCTGGATTGTTTCCTTAAGCTCTAAGCTCATTACTTTCCTCCATTGTAAATTTTTTGGATCAGGCTTTCGGCCTCGGCCTTCAACTCAGCATCACGCAGAGGCTTGAAGCGTTCGGCCACTATTGCTTTTGCAAAGGATCGAGAAGCGCCAGCATCACGCAGGGCTCGTTCGATTTCTCTTTCAGTCAAATCCCGCCCCTCTATGCTGCAAATGCCGTCAGGGGCGTTGGTGTACATGGTCAGATCGAATTGGGCTTTTGCTGCCTTGCCGGTCTCAAGAATGGTGTCGATGAAGCCTTTTTCCTTGGCTTCCTTGGCGGTGTACCAGGTCTCGGCCTTCATGATCTCTTTCATCTCACGCTTGCCGACCTTGGAGCGGCCCGCGTAGACATCCAGCATCTGTCCGGATATCTTCTCAAGGAGATCGGCCATCTCACGGAGTTCGTACTGATTGCCTGCCATGTATGTCCACGGGTCGTGGATCATCATCATGGTGTTGGAGTATGCCTGGATTTCCTTGCCAGCCATCGCCAGCACGGAGCCCACTGACGCGGCCAGGGCTTCGATGCGGATGGTGACCTTGCCCTTGTGGTTTGCAAGTGAGTTGAAAATCGCCATGCCGTCGAAGACATCGCCGCCGGGGGTGTTGAGGCGCACGAGGATGTCCTTGTCTCCGAGACTGTTGACATAGCGCACGAGATCCCCGGCGTCGTTGTAGGGCCAGCCGATCACGTCATAAACCAGTATCTCGGCCTGGTCGTTTGCACTTGCCTCGATCTTGTACCATTCAGGTCGGTCAAGGGGCTTTCCCCAGTACCGAGATACTGCTTCTGCATTTTTCTGATTGCGGTAGCCGAACGTCATTCTTCGTCTCCCTTTTGCGGCTCTGTCTGCTTCACGGTGCTGGTCCTAGTGCGGTATTCGTCGCCGCCGTCGTATGGATTCATGTCCATGAGTTCCCGGGCCTCGTTCGGGCTGAGAATTTCCGTGTTAACGCCTATCTGGAATCCCTCCATCTGGTCTTTGAATGACCCGCGCAGGAGGCCGCGCATCTCGAATTTCGCGTAGTAGGTTTTCCGTTCTTCCGGGGTGAGCAGGTCGCGCCTGATCGCGCTCTCGTAGGAAGCAACGTCGATGGAGAACATCTGATAGAAAAGCATAAACTGCTCTGAACTTGCATAGGTGGGCGCCTTGTCGCCGCCGTTGACGAGCATAAGGGGAACACGGAACATCCCGCAGATTTGAGCCTCGTTCAGTTTCATCTGCTCCAAAAACTGAGCGTCAACGAGTTTTATCTGTGGAAAATCAATGGTCATGCCCTCGTCGATGAGCATGAATTCGTGGTCAGACCCCAAGCCCTCGTATTTCGTCTTGAGGTCTTCGCGGAGCTTGGCGTGCTGCGGGGAGTTGAGGGACAGGGGGTGTTTGATAACCGCGCTCGGGTGAAGGCCTTTCGAAAACCACTTGGCAAGGTGCCTTTCACTGGCTATGCCCTTGCCTATCGCCTCCCGTGCGTACTCGATGGGGTTCATGCCGGTGAAGCCGTCCAGGGTGAGGCCGCGCAGATGGAACACCTGGGAATTGTTCAGGTGGCGTATGTCGCCGTTGGGGAATTGCAGCTCGTAGTCCAGGCTGTAGTCCTCATTCTGCTTGATTGATCGGAGCATGCTTGCCGGGATGGGGATGAGTGACTTGATCGGCCCGTCATTACCTATCCTCGCCTTGTACGCGCAGAAATTGCCGCGCAGGGAGACATACGCCTCTGCCATTCCCCAGAAATCCGGCGCGGTCATCCATGAATTGGGCTGATGGAGAAGCAAGTCATAGAGATAGAAATCACTGGCCTTCTCCCGCATCCGTCCGGCTGTCCGCATGACGTGACAAGGTAATCTCTGGAGGGTGGATGCTCGCATGCGGACGCAGTTCTGAACCGTGATGAGCCGCATGGCCGTATCGCTGTTCACGCTCACACCGGAATCGGTGATGCCGCCGCCCATAACGGAAAAGATCATCTTTTCGAGTTCGCGCGGACTCATGCCCCTTGGTCTGGGAAGGCGGGAGACGAGGCCCATTATTTGCCCCTCATGAGATAGCCGATAATCATCAGAATTACGCCGCCCGTGCAGTATGAGAGCCGTGGATCGTATCCGTACAGGCCGTAACAGAGCAGGCCGAGCCCTCCGATCATCAGGAAATCCCTGATATCAAGGGCATCCGCGAGAACCTTGAGGCGGGAAAGGAGGCAGGGCGCAAAACGTTTGATGATCTTGAGGTAAAACGAAAACCTTGAGGTGGGGATTCTCGCCATTTGGCGAGATTGTGAATCAGATTATTATTTTATTCAATTTTGATATTCGCTATATTCGCTTATTTCATAG